>JAEEGL012413751.1_pt1 | contig 16541 bp, 18 predicted proteins | sample 9134231 | NCBI WGS metagenome assembly JAEEGL01 (sample SAMN16246548, study PRJNA631951) | gut metagenome | biome: gut microbiome; feature: rumen; material: fiber-attached | host: Bos | place: Iran: Karaj | collected 2018-10
ACACGTTAGGGTATCTATTGCCGCAACGCCGACAGTTATCCAAACATGGCGGAACGTAGCGGACGGGGAATTTCCGAAAGATAATGAATCCGTCATTGTGTATTGCGAAAAAACGGGCGGGATAATTAAAAGCACTTACCACGAATGGGTGAAAGACGGCAAACGAGTTTATTACAGCTTTGGCGGGCAGATACGGAAATACTGGATGCCACTACCGAAGCCGCCGAAGATTGAAGGTGATGCGTAATGCCCCGTAAAAAGAAAGATATTGAAACTCAAATCGTGGCGGCAGAGCCGCAGCAGCCCGTAGAGGATCGCAGAAAGAACGGTGATCGCAACCGTAAGCGTGTCAAGGCGGAGGGCGGCAGCTTTGACGATCCGATCTCATACGCCCTAAATTGGGGCCACGCAGCCGATTTGACCGCAACGCAAGAGGAAAAGCTGGCGTGGAAGAAAACGCAGCCGATCCTAACCGTAGACCAGCTAAAGAACGTGTACGTTGCGGACGGGAACATGACGATTGACAAGATGGCGGACAAGATCAACGCCGTCAGTATTGAGAAGAACGGAAACGCACGGTACGCTAACTTCGTGCTGGCGATTGCCGCGATAGGGCGTAACGCCGATTTGAGCAATATTGACGATTTGCGTATGCGGTTTTACTCCTACTTGGAATTGTCGCAACGCTGCAACATGAAGATATCAAACCTTTGCGCTTATCTGTCTATTGGCATGACATATAGCAAGGCGTACAATCAAATGAAGAACGGGTCGGATCAGGTTAAAGATTTACTATTTGAGATACAAGCGGTATGCGGTTCGTACCGGGAATCCATAACAAGTGACGGAAAGCTCAATCCTGTTACATCTATATTCTGGCAGAAAAACTATGACGATCTTAAAGACCGTTCCGAGCAGACCGTTACGGTGCATGATCCGTTAGGCGTGGCGAAAAGTGTTGAGGATATCAAACAAAAATACGCAGACATAATCATGGACTAACGCCCCGAAACAGACCGGGGGGCCTTCCCAAAAAGATAGGGGGGGTCTTATTTTTTTTAGGGTAGATTTACTTTTTGGGGAACTTTTCGGAACGATCTATACAGAAATGTTCCGTAATGTTCCGCAGTATTGCGCGGCGTTTCGTGACGGAATGTGCTGAAAAGTCATATTATGTATTATGAAAAAGTGCTGAAAAGTCAAATAATTACACTTACGAAAGATGTAGCAATTTGCGCTTACATTATTTTGTCTGTTATCGGGTATAATTTAGCAGTTCATGTAACACTTTATACCCAAACTGGTATAATTTCCCCGTAAAAAACTCACCGATTTAGTGGCGTGTTCTCCACGTTTCCCCGGTTAAAATGTTCCAGAATATATTATCGAAGTTCGCAACATTCCATATCAAATCGGAGTAATGTATGCCGCGAACTCCCGTGCCGATCCGCAACAAACATAAACAAAAACAGAAACAAAAACAGAAACAAGGCAGAAAAAATTTCAGAAAGGCGCAGAAAGCCGCAGAAAGAGCATGGAAAGCCGATCAGCCCGTCCAGGTGCATAAAAAAATAATTATGCAAAAAATATGCAAAAAATCAACTCATGCCGCCCCGGTATGCGACTATCCGTTGATATGCCCTGAAACGCTCTAAAACGCCCCACAATGGCTTTTTGCATTGCGCCCATATCGGAATACCCGCAACGGCTAAAATGGCCTTAAATCGCCTTTAAATGGCTCATAGCGCATACGGGCAAAACGGGACAGGGCGGGCCGATCCGTTGCGGCGTTCCCGATTTGATTTTATAGGCTTTGAAACGGGCTAAAACGCCTTGCAGCACTAACGGCCTTATAGGTACACGCCGCCACACCCAAAACGAAAAATAACGGCCTTACAAGCCGCCACAAAGCATAATAAAAAAACAGGCGGCATAACCGCCCGCCATAGCTTTTAATATTCAAATCGGAGTACAACAAAGCCGCCGCCCCGGTACACTCCGCGCCGATCTGCAACGCCGTGATCCTCCGCGCCTTGCAGCATAACGCCCCGTAAAGGCACAAAAAAAGACGGGGTATCACGCCCCGCCTATGGTGTACAATGCTTTCATGCGCCGCTTGTCCAGATTGTTTTGTCGCTGCTCTAACTGATATAACCGCTTGTATGCTTTCCATTTTGCTTTGTCATTTACGCAATTTTCAAACTCGTCCCGGTACATATCGACAAGGGGCGTTAAATCCGTCATAGACTGATCTATATAATCCAAATCGGCGCAAGCTATCTTTATTTCAGTTTCACGTTTCCGCTGCTTTTCCGTCTTGTTTGCCTGCTCTTTCCGTTCCTTTTCGATCTGTTCACGCTGCTTTCTTTTCCATTCTAATTCCTGCCGCCTGTCCTGCTCTTTCTGCCTTTCCCATTCTAACTTTTCGCGCTGCCATTCCATCTTCTCCCGTTGCCATTCATGCCGTTCTTTTTCCATCCGTTCGCGCTCCATGTTCCGCCGCGCCTGATCCTCTATTTTGCGCCGCTCCCGCGCCGCCCGTTCCGTTGCGATCCGATCCGCCCGCCGTTCCGCCTCTCTCCGTTCCATCCCGCCGCCGATCATCTGTAACAGGCCGCCGATGATCGAACCGATAAAACCTAATACGGCGCAAACCGCCCTAAATAAGAATTTGCAAATCGGGATGAAAAGTAACAAGATCAATAATGCTTCCATGTTTCAACTCTCCCCGTGACTGTTTCAAGCGGGAAAATAATCTTTCTTAAATAAACCGCGTCATAATGTTATGCCCTCCCTGTCAAAATTGCGGTACTTCCTCCCGGTTCGGTTCGCGCCAGAATCCCCCATCATAGCCCAAACCGTATAAAAACGAGTGGTAAATAGCTTGCATGATATCCCATCTTGCCCGGTATGTCCCTCTTATCATGCCCTGCCCGTGCGCCCATTCCACCGCCTTGTCCCATTGTGCTTTCTCCGCGTCCGTCATTCTGCCATATGTCCAACTTTTATAAATCATCTGCATATAGTCATAAACGGCTTGCTTTTTGTTCGGCGTGTTGTCCATGGTTATTATACCTCCGTTTTATTTCAAAATTCAATATGCCATAATAATCCGTTATGCCATAATAATCCGTTCACCTGTCCTTGTTGCCTTAAAATATCCGTATGGTGTCCCGGACGGCGCATTTCCGTGCAAATGTTTCACCCATTCATACGGCTTTATTTCGTGGTATTCCATCCTTGCATACCAACCGTCATAGTATACGCAAAACAGCGTTTTTCCGTTGTCCTCGTTGTACCCCTCAATTACCGCATACGTTTTTCCGCTTTTGCTGTAATATCTTTCCATCTTTCCGCCCTCCCTTAAAACTCAATATTACAAATCGTGATAAACAAGATATATATGGCCTCTAAAATCTCTTGCAGCCGTTCCCGGTCAAGTTTCATTTTGTTTCCCTCCCATTTTTATCCTTCCATGTAATTCTTTATAAAATTAGCAAGGCCAAACCTTTTCAAATCGTCAACGGAGAAATACTCCAAAAGCATATCAATTATATAACTGTCATTCACGCCATCACAAACCATTTCCGTCACATACATATTAACAAATCGCTCCGTCTTTTCTTCCATTGATACCTGTTTATTCATTTTTTGCGGCCTCCCTCACGTAATAATAATAATCGCTATACTTTCCACTTTCGTCACGTACAACGGGTTTAAACCCGGCCTTGATGAAAATATTGTCAAAGCAGTTAAACCCCACGCCGCCCTCAAAATAAGGAATTGCACCATATCCCGCGCCATACGCGATAAAAGGCTCATTTGAAGTACAGCCGCAATTATTCTTGCTGACCTCCACGCCGCTTTCCATAGCGGCTTCCTTCATATCGCAAAGAATTTTTAGCATTTCAGGCATTGAGGACAAAGCCCCGCCAACCGCCGCGCTCCGCTTGTCGTAGCCGTACCCGCTTGCGCTGTCCGTTGCATAATTCCAGCCGTTTGATCCGTAAATATCAACCCGCGCCGTTGGATTATAGCCCCATACGCTTGAACGCTTCCATTCAACCCTGATCGTGATACTGTCCACCGTCCCGGCGTTTGCAATCCTATCCAACTTTTCCATGTCTTTTTCCGCCGCTTTGATCTGCTTCTTTTCTTCCCGGACGATGGCGTATTTTTTCAAATCGTCAAGGGAAATTTTGCCGCGCTTGTACTGCTCCCACCGCGTCCCGGTGCTGTACGCCTTGACGCGATCCTCGCCGCCGTCCTCAATATATTTTTTGTGGTTCTGAAAATATCCGTTGCGCTCCGCATTGACCTGTTCTTTGATGTGCTGATACATTTTTAAGCCCTCCTAAAAATTATTTGTTGTGATTGACTTTTCGGGGGCTTTGTGTTATATATGATTTGCCCCCATTGTGCCGTGGTTGGTCGGTGGTGGTTCCTGCGGTTCGGTGCTGCAACGCCGGGCCGCCTATTTTTTTATTCCATCTTGTTTTCTAAAAACTGTTCGTATTCGTCAAGCTCTTTTAGATACCCCGCCTTGTACTCCCGCAAATTGGCCCGTACAAGGTTCATAAAATCTTCTTTGCTGCTGTTTTCCGTGCTGCTTCCCCATACGTATTGCACAAACCCGAAACCGATCTGCTGCAAGTACCATTCAATTTCCGTCCCGTCCTCTACAATGTAGATGTAAAACTCGCCGTCAATATATCGCGTGATTTTCGCGCCATCCTGCTTCATTCTGTTCACCTTCATTTTTTGTTCCCCTTTCCTTAACTTCTGTCTTATTCTACCATAGGACCATCCCTATGTCAACCCCTATTTTGCAAATTTCAAATATTTTTTTTCGCCGTCAATATCCGCCCTTATCAACTCTTTTATATATGTTTGTCTTGTGTTCTCCCGTAGTGAATTAAATATGTCCAGTATGTCCGATTCTGTCCGCCTGTTCACTTTTAATTCAAATCGGAAACAGTTCGCCGCCGTGTATCGTGCTTGCGCTCCGTATTTCGTGTCCACGTTTCTTCCCTCCTTCCTTTATAATATTGCTATGCGATCCGGGCCGCCCCGCTACGATCTGTAATAGTAGGGCCGTCCCTGTAATGATATGATATCATAGGGCCGTATATATGTCAACCCCGAATTATAATATATTATTTCGGGACGGGGCGGGGCGGCTATCTAATATCCGATATTAGATGATCTGATACGGGATATCCCCTAACCCTACCGCCCGCGCCCGTCCTGCAAGAAATCCTGCATTTTGTCCTGCATGGACCTGCATTATGCAAGTTTTCCTGCATCGTCCTGCAAGCCCTCCTGCAATCCACCCGGAACGATCCGCAAAAAGACCGGGCTGCTCTATGCAAAAAGCCATTGTATACCCTATTTCTTGATTATGTGTAATTATATCATATATAATCCTGCATATATGCAGCCTTTTCGCTCTTTTATGCAGTTTCGGCCTGATCTGCCGCGATTTGAGCCGCCCCGACACGGACACCCACCCACGGGGGATAGTTAGAGGCGTCTAACCGCCGGATTACCCCTCCGAACTGCCGCAAAATGAAAAACCGCCCCACCCCGGCCCGCCTCAATTCAAATCGGAGCAAGTCGGAGTGGAGCGTTGCTTGCGTACCTACCCTGTCCCGCGTTGTATCGGATCGCCACGAAGCCCCGAACCGCCCGGAACCTCACCACCCGATTTGATATAAAAGGCATGAGTAGCCACAATGTATCGGATCAATCAGAAATGCCGCCCTTCCCATCACTCCGATTTGAACTAAACCGTTCCGAACCGTAATGTATCGGATCGGTCAGAAATGTATAATGGCTTCAAAAATGTATACAGATACTATGCAATTACACACAATAACGTAAATACCGTCAATTTAACTTGGTAATAGACAAAGGGTATTTTGAATTTATCACACTATACTGTCATAATTTAACTAATTTTATTATACAAATAACGTAAATAACGTAATTTTAATATATACCTTTTAAAATCCCCAAATTAGAAAAAGATAGAAAAAATAGGTACTATACTACGCGAAAAGGGTATTTTTGGTATGAGGCTCTAAAACAGCCCTAAAAGTCTGGGAAAATTGGCTATTACACAAATAACATGGCACGGTATTTTGAGGTTTGTTGTAAAGAAGTTTTGCTCAAAATGGCGTTTTTGACTTTTTGAAACACAAATGAGTGCGGACGGGTCGGGGAGCCGCGTTTTGAGGCAAAAATATCGGATAAATTGTTACGAAATACATACAGATACTTGACAAAGCTAAATTAAGTGTGTAAAATAATGGCAGATAAAACAAGATGGAGGTAACAAAAATGGCAGCAATCAGGTACGCATACGGCTATATCAGGGTGTCCACGAAGCAGCAGGCCGGGGAGGATCGGTACGGTGCGGACGCACAGAAACAGGCCATAGAGGACTATGCGAAGCGGAACGGGTACACTATTATAAAGTGGTTCAATGACGAGATAAGCGGCGTGAAGGAGGGCAGGCCGCAGCTTAACGGTATACTGTATACCGATTTGGCTAAACGGGATGGTGTCGAAGCGGTTATAGCGTTCAAATCGGATCGGATCGCCCGTGATATCAAGCTGTACTTCTACTATCTGTCTTTGCTGGACAAGAAGGGCATAAAACTGATATCCGTAAACGAGCAGTTTGAGAACGTACCTGACGGCGTGGCTTCGCTGATCCGTGCCATAATGATGTTCGTGGCGGAACAGGAGCGCAACAACATTACGATGCGTACCAAATCCGGGCGGAAGATCAAATCGGAGTACGGCGGGTATTGCGGAGGGAAGCCGCCATACGGTTATGCTGTTTTCGATCACAATCTTGTGGTGAATCCGAAAGAGGCGGAAGTGGTAAAGATAGTGTTCTCTATGAGGGAAGATGGCGCAACGATGCAGGATATCGCTAACTACCTTAACAATAATGATTACAGGACGAGGAAGGGCGGATGGTTCGTTTCGTCTAACGTAGAAAGCGTGTTATCGAACATGAACACCTACTTGGGCAAGTACAGATACGGCAAGGGCGGGAAGTGGGTTGACGGACAGCATGAGCCTATTTTGGATAGGACACCGATAATTGATAAGAAGCTACACGCGAGGGGACGGCGAAAAGGTTCGTCACCACGATTTGATAAGATCGTTTCTAACAATGAATCCGTCCCGGAGCCTGAAAGGTCGGAGCAGCAGGAAACCGTTCCACCTGAACCGCCCCGTCCTACCCCGTTCATCGGCGGCGTGTTTCAAAGCTGACCTTATTAACCTTATGAACTATGGCAACTGACCTTATCAACTATGTATCATAAAAAATCCCGGTAAAATAAAAAGGGGCGAACTATGGCAAAGAAGAAGAAAGCAGACAGCATTGACACAGAGAAGATCATAATAGGGCTGTTGAAACGGGGCGAAACGGACTATACCGTACTGGAAGATGCGTTCCAGCTTAACCGTCAGTTCCGGGACGAGGGCGCAACGGAGGTGGACGGCGTAAAGATATACGATCCGCACCGATTTGAAATGGCTGCTGTATACAACGGAAAGATACGGCAACTTTGCGCCATGTTTATCAAGACATTCGGCATAGAGGATTGTGTCGATTTGTACAAGCGCACGTTGCTGTTTGATGCGCCGCACAACTTCGATGCGTACTGCCGCTATATAGAGTGGAACCGCCCCGCAAAGAAGCGGTTCTATGAGCCACGGAGAAAGCAGCTTAAACCGATTGCGGACGCTATGCAGGAGTTGGCGGACGGCAAATTGGAACTACTTGCTATAAGCCTTCCGCCTGGTTGTGGCAAGAGTCTGGAAAATAACACGCCCATTTTGACCCGCCACGGCTGGAAAAACCACGGTGATCTGGTTGTCGGTGATGAAGTTATCGGCATGGACGGGCGGTTTAAGAAGGTTATAGCGGTTCATCCTAAGTGTCAGTTGGATAGGCTTATTGAGTTTACGAACGGTGAAAAGATCGTCTGTCACGAAAATCACGAATGGTGGGTACGGGACAGGCATTGTCATAAGGAGTATATAGCCGAAACGAAAGAGATCGAAAAGCAAGAATTGCAAACTGGCGGCGAACCGGGACACAGAGGGCATAGATATATGTTCCAACTTCCGCACAAGGATTATATCGTGGGAGAGGAAAAGGAGCTTTTTGTAGACCCGTATACCATGGGCGTATGGCTTGGTGACGGGACAAATAAGGCTCCACGCATTTGCTGTTCGCTGGTTGATTCTTGCGTAATTGACAGGATATTAAGGAACGGATCGAAATTAACAAGCTGCCAAATCCACAAGACAACGGGCGTATTGTATTTCAACTTCAATTTTAGGAGTGGTCTGCAAAAATACGGGATGTGTCACAGCGAAAAGCGCGTTGACAAGTTCATCCCGGACGAATACTTGACGGCATCCATAGATCAGAGGCTTGAATTGCTTGCGGGCCTGATCGACACAGACGGGACGCTCCGGGACGGGAAGTTCACGTTCACCACGGCAGAGGAAACGCTAAAAGAATCGTTCGTGATGTTGCTTTCCACTTTCGGCTGGCGGGCTTGTGTCAGGTACAACAATCCCGGCGTGTCAACTTCCGGGATATGCAGCCGCAAGGGATGGTACACTATTTCATTCACCCCGGATTGCGTCATACCGTGCGAGATCAGGCGGAAACGCAACAACCGCGTCTGTCCGCATAGGCAGCGTTCGATTTCAATAAAGAACATTACCCGTTGCGAACCGCGAGAGGGCAACTGCATCACGGTTGAGGGGGACGGTATGTATCTTGCGGGAAAGACAATGATACCGACACACAATACAACGCTGTCCCTGTTCTTTCTGACATGGTTCGTGGGACGCAGACCCGATTTGACAGCATTAGGCGGATCGCACAGCAATAGCTTTTTGCACGGCGTATATGACGAAATAATCAGGATATTGGACAAGGAGGGCGAATACCTCTATAACGATGTGTTCCCTGACGCTCCGATGGTGGAAACGAACAGTAAGGATATGCGGATTGATTTGGTTAAACCGAAGCGGTTCCAGAATTACCAGTTTAGTTCTATCGGATCGGGGAACGCTGGTAAGGTGCGGGCAAGCGGCCTACTCTATTGTGACGATTTGGTGGACGGCATAGAAACCGCCATGAGCCGGGACAGATTGGATAAGCTATGGCAGATGTATTACACCGATTTGAGGCAAAGGAAGATGGGCGGTGGTGATGATGGAATCGTCAATAACGTGTGCAAGGAACTTCATGTAGCGACCCGGTGGAGTATATATGATCCTATCGGACGGCTTGAAATGCAGTATGAAGGGAATCCAACGGCGAAGTTTTTGAGGTTCCCCGCCATGGACGAAAACGATGAATCCAACTTCGACTATCCGTATGGCGTTGGCTTCACAACGGAATTTTACAGACAGCAGCGTGACATTATGGACGATGCAAGCTGGGACGCATTATATATGAACGAGCCGATTGAGCGTCAGGGCGTGTTGTTTGAAGCGAAAGAGTTAAGACGGTACTTTACGCTGCCCGACAAAGAGCCTGACGATATCATAGCCGTATGCGACACGAAAGATAGCGGCCCGGACTATTGCGTCATGCCTATTGCGTACCAGTACGGCGCGGACTATTACATTGACGAGATCATTTGCGACAACGGGAAACCTGAACTTATAGAGGAAAGATTGATTGATGCGCTCATGCGGCACGGTGTACGCTCATGCCGATTTGAATCAAATCGTGGGGCTGGACGAGTAGCCGAGAGTGTGCAACAACGCCTACGGGAGCGCGGCGGGACAACCCGGATCACTACGAAATGGACACAGACGAACAAGGACGCACGGATCGTAAGTGAATCGGGGCCAATCAAGATGATCTGCTTGTTCAAGGATGAATCGGAGTACACAAAGGAGTACCGAACCGCCATAAACATGCTGACGAACTACACGATGGGCGGCAAGGTGAAGCATGATGATGTACCCGATGCGTTTAGTATGCTGTCCGATTTTATACGGTCACGGGAATACGGTCATGCAACGATTATGCAAAGGCCATTTTAGCCCCAAATACTGGAAATATCACATTAGCGACACATTTAACTGCAACGCTATATATTGAATAAAAACTGCATAATGCTATAATTATGCCGTGGAGAAATACATCCACGGCTTTTTGTTTTGCAATCCATGGCAAATCGTCTGTTCAATTCCTCCTTTTTCACATTCACAGCAAGTGCCTCCGCGCCGTCCCGGAGGAAAACATAGGACGGCCCCCAACCTTGGAAGATATTAGCAATACCGTACAAGATAATGCAAAGACCGTTTTGAACGGGTTCCTTTTCGGGCGGCGTGACATTTTTACTGCCGTTGACGATTTGGACGAAACAAACGTATTGGACGAAGTAAACTCCGCCCTTGTGTTCCACCTACAAAATGTGTGGGAGGAAGAATACCTCTACTGGTATCGGCGCGGTTTGCAGCCCATTATCCACCGCAAGAAAGATCGTAACGAGTTTATTCTAAACAAAGTTATTGAGAATCATGCGGACGAGATTACTACGTTCAAAAACGGGTACTTCCTCATGGAACCCGCATTTTATGTTAGCCGCAGGAACGGTGTCAAATCGAAGGTAGACAAGCTGAACGAATACCTCTACCGTTCCGGGAAACAGACAGCCGATAACGAACTGGCTGATTGGTTCCACATGGTCGGAAAAGCCGCCTTGTACGTTAAGCCCACGGATGATCCCGACATTCCGCTTAAAGCGTATGCTCTTGATCCGCGTAGTGCGTTTGTGGTCTATTCCCTCCGCCCCGGTAAAAAGCCCGTCTTTGCCGTAAATATGGTGATTGACGAGGATGTGGTGCATATTGATGTGTTCACAAAAGACAGGATTTTCCGTCTTACTGGTGCTGTCACGGGCCGCAAGACTACGCCTTATCCGAAGTACAACGCTATTGCTAACTATGTTGACGCGGTTGAGGTAAATCGCCTTGGGCATATTCCGATCATTGAGTATCGGTACAACTCCGTCAATATGGGCGCATTTGAGCCTGTTATCACAATTCTGGACGCTATCAATAACATCCAGAGCAACCGCGTGGACGGCGTTGAGCAGTTCATTCAGAGTATTGCGATTGCTGTAAACTGTCAGTTTGACGATGATACTACGGCGGCTGATATCCGCAAGGCGGGCATGATCGCTCTAAAGAGCATCGGTGAAAACAAGGCAGACTTCAAGATTCTGTCGGAGGAATTGGATCAGGAGCAGACCGAAACGCTTGTAAACGATCTGTACGAACAGGCCCTACGTATTTGCTCCATGCCGCTTACAACTAAAGGCGGGCGATCCACTTCGGACACGGGCAGCGCGGTTATCTTCCGTGACGGCTGGGAACAGGCCGGGAGTGCCGCCCGGAACACGGAGGACTTGTTCAAGGAGAGCAACCGCTACTTTGACGAAATCCTGATTGATGTATTGCGTACTAAAGGGATTGTTGATGTTAAGGCGATTGACTTCAAATTGAACTTTGTTAGGAACGAAACGGCTAATATCCAGAGCAAGGCACAATCCTTGCAGACGATGTTGGCGGCTGGCATGGCCCCGGAACTTGCGTTTGCAAAGTCTGGCATTTCCAATGACCCCGTGTCCGATGTAAAGATCAGCGATAAGTACCTACGGATGATCTGGGGCGATCCTGACAAGGCCGATGCTGTTGAGGAACAGACGGACGGTCAGGGCGAGGCGGTTATCATCGAAGAAGATAACAACAACGGAGAATCCTCTATTGGAAACGCCTAAAGTCAGTATAACCGTCCCGGTGTACAACTTGCGAGAGTTAGTTGTACGTGCGCTTGACAGCATCCCGCGCCGTCACGATCTGGAAGTGATCGTTTGTGATGATGCGTCTACGGATGGCACATGGGAAGTGCTGGAAAGATACGTTGCGGAGCATCCCGATTTGAATATCAAGCTGCTTCGTAACGATACAAACCGGGGCGTAGGATTCACCCGGAACCGCCTGTTTGACGCTTGCACGGGCCTCTATGTGACGGGGCTTGATGCAGACGATGAGTATATCACGGACGCATGGGAAAGTGCTATGTGCCGCATAACTGACGAGGATATTGTCTACATTGACGGTATCGCAAATAACGGCTGGTATGTTGGCATGAACGAAACAACTAAGTACGGGCTTGGCGCGATTTGGAACAAATTTATCAAGCGTTCGTTTCTTGGCGATGCACGATGCCCGGAAACGAATTGGGAAGAAGATAAAGCGTTAAATAACAGCTTACAGGCCAAAACGCATACCGAGAAATTCACGCACATACTGGCATATCGGTACAATCACCCACGGGAAGGTTCTTTATGTTGGATCGAAAACCACAAGAGGTAATTTTCAAGAACGTGTTTTACTTCGCTGATATCAACGCTATCGGCGGGGTTGAAACAATGTTTTGGAATTTGGCCCGCAAGTACGGAAAGACGCACGATATCCTGATTATTTATCGGACGGGCGATCCTGCTCAAATCGAACGGCTCCAAAAGTACGTTCACGTAAAGAAGTATTACGGGCAGCACATTACTTGTGAAAGAGCGTTCTTCAACTTCGACACTTCCCCGATTGAAACGATTGACGCGAAAGAGTACAGCGTTATCCTCCACTCCGATTACCACGCCCGCAAGATTTACCCGCCCGAACACAAGAAGATCACCCGCTATATCGGTGTGTCACAGCACGTAGCGGACACGGCAAAGGACATTTCCGGGCATGATGTGGAGTTGTGCTACAACCCTATTGTTGTAGATAAGCCGCGCAAGGTGCTTCGTCTTGTATCAGCTACCCGATTAACGGCTGAAAAGGGAAAAAACCGCATGAAGATTCTTGCGGATATGCTCACCCGTTCCAATATCCCGTTTGTCTGGACGGTCTTTACTAATGACATGGCCCCGATTGACAACCCTAACGTGGTTTATATGCCGCCGTGCCTGACCGTAACGGACTATATCGCGGATTCTGACTACCTTGTGCAGCTTTCCGATACGGAGGGGTATAGCTACACCGTACTTGAAGCGTTGAGCCTTGGAGTGCCTATCATCACTACTCCGTGTCCCGTCTACAAGGAAATGGGGCTGAACGATCAGAATAGCATCATCCTCCCGTTCGACATGAGCGAAATCCCCGTAGACAAGATTTACAAGGGAATCAAAAAGCATTTCAAGTACACGCCGCATGAGGATAGATGGGATGAACTTCTTGCACCGGGCAAGTCGAACTATGACGAGGTTATGAGCGTTCCCGTGACGATCCGCATTACCAGAATCTATCACGATCTGGAACTGAAAAGGGTTGTCGAACCGGGCGAAAAGATCACGGTCACGCGGGAAAGGGCCGAACTTCTTATAGAAAGAGGGTTTGCGGTCTATGCAGGACAGGCTACCACCGTTTGAGCAACTTGAAACGCTCCGTTCCGAACTGGAAGATGATTTTTCGGGCGGCATAGAAGAACGCAAGCGCAACAAGAAACGGCGCATTGACGAGATTCTTGAAATGCTGATTATCGCCTATATGTTTGGGAATGAATCAGGGAACTATATGCTGTCCGGGGAAACCGTACCGACACAGGACAATGAGGAACTTCCCATACCTATCCGGGTCGATTCTATGAACGGGTCGATATTCCGCAAGATAGCGGATAAGACTTGGGAAGAACGTGTTAGCGAGTACCTTGACGATGAGGCCGGGACGGTAGACGAGATCATCCGAGTTGTGGACACCGATTTGAATAGGGTCTATAACGATTCGATATTGGATGTTGGCGAACGTGCTGACGGAACCGTGATGAAAACATGGCAGACCATGGAAGATGATAGAGTTAGGCTGGGGCATGAGATTTTGGATCAAGTAACAATCCCGGTAGATAAGCGGTTCTATTCAATAGATGGCGATTCGGCAAGATATCCGGGAGATTTTGCAAATCCAGCACTAAACGCAAATTGCAGATGCAGACTATATCTATCTTATGAGCGATAACCGCTATTCAGTTTATAGGCATACGTGTCCGAATGGAAAAATTTATATAGGAATAACACAGCAAAAACCGACAAGAAGATGGCGAAACGGGCTTGGATATAGAGGCAATCCGCATTTTTGGAACGCAATACAAAAATATGGATGGGAAAACATACGACATGAAATTCTTTTTGAAAAATTATCAAAAGAATGTGCGTGTGAAAAAGAAAAAGAGCTAATAGAAGAATATAACGCGACAAACAGATTATTCGGATATAACGAAAAAACTGGCGGGCAAATCGGCGTAATATTTAGCGATTCCATGAGAAGGAAAATGGGAGAAGCAAGAAAAGGATGGAGTGCGCCGAGAACAAAAGAGTGGACAGATCGAATTAGCAAATCAATAAAGCAAACATTAAGCGATCAGACAATAAGAGAAAAATATGCGAACAGGGCAAGAGAATTAGGCGAGAAAAATAGTCGGCCCGTGTCCCAATTAGACGAAAACTTAAATATTTTATCGGTTTATTGCAGCATAAACGAAGCTGGCAGAAAAACGGGAATACCTTGCGGGAACATATCAAGTTGTTGCCGAGGTAGATACAAAACCGCAGGAGGATTCAAGTGGCGATATGCCACAGATCATAGCGGCAGAGAAGCCGCATTATAAATATCGCGCATAGCAGACAAGCTAAAAAAACAGAAATCAATGGCAGAGAGAACTGCCGCAACAAACGCGAAAGGAAATTGAATATGGCTACAAAGTACAAGGTTGATCCGTCTAAAATTGACGGCTTTGACGGCATGACCGCAGAGGAAAAGGTTGCGGCTCTACTTGGACAGGAGATCGAAGTAGAAGCACCGCCCGAAACGAGCGATATTGCAAAGCTGAAAAACGCATACAACAAGGCGTGTGAAGAAGCTGGCAACTATCGAAAGCAGTTAAGAGAAAAGCAGAGCGAAGCGGAACGTGCCGAAGCAGACCGCGCCGAAAAGGAACGGCAGATGCAGGAGGAACTTGCGGCATATCGTAACAAGGAACGCATTTCTTCCTATAAGGCGCAGCTTATGACGGCTGGGATTGATCCGAACACGGCCGATTTGATGGCTAAATCCCTTCCAGATGGCGTGAGTGATGAATACTTTGCCGCCACCAAAACATTCCTTGATAACCAGAAACAAGCGTTGTTGTCGGAATCCTTGAATAAGCAGCCCGGATTGAGCGTAGGCACTCCGCCTACGGCGGCACAGGCGGAAAAGGAGGCCGAAAACAAAATGAGGCATTACTTTGGGCTTTCGTCCCGCTAATAAATAAAAAAATAAGGAGAAATAACAAATGGCTACTACCGTAACCGCCCCCGTGGGTAACAGTATTGCTCTTGCACAGCGATACCTCCCCATGCTGGACGAGATTTACAAGGTTGAATCCCGTTCCGCTATTCTTGATACCCTTGCTGACCGTGTTAGCTTCATTAACGCTAATGCCGTCAATATCTACACCATTGATCCCAAAGCTATGGGCAACTATTCCCGTAACGCGGGCTTCGTTCCCGGTGATGTGGATGGTGCGTGGCACACCTACACGCTATCTACGGATCGTGGTCGGTCTTACATGGTGGATGCCCTTGACAATGAGGAATCCATGAACATGGCCTTTGGTGGTCTGCTGGGTGAAGTTGAGCGTCAGCACATCGTTCCCGAAATTGACGCTTACCGTTTTGCCACCTATGCCTACGGCGCGGCTGCTGCTAACAAGGTGTCCGCCGATCTGTCTACTGGTGCTGGTGCTGTTGCGGCTATTGACGCTGCTACCGTTGCGCTGGATAACGCCGAAGTTTCCTATGAGGGCCGAGTTCTGTTCGTGTCCCCCGCTACTTACGGTCTTATCAAGGCTGGTGTCACCCGCATGGTGATGAACCGTGACGATAACGTGAACTACAACGTGGCTATGTACAATGATATGCGTGTCATTACCGTGCCGCAGCCCCGTTTTGTGACCGCTATCACGCTGGCTAATCCCTCCGCCCATAATGATGCTGGTGGTTATGCTCCCGCTGCTGGTGCGTACAACATTAACTTTATGATCCTGCATCCCTCCGCCGTGCTTCAGGTTATGAAGCATTACGTGACCCGGATTTTCAGCCCGGAGCAGAATCAGGAAGCCGATGCTTGGCTGTTGCAGCCCCGCTATGCTCACGGTGCTTGGGTTAAGACCCAGAAAACCAACGGTATCTATGTGCATACTGCTGGTTCCGCAATTCCCTCTAACTAACAAAAACCTAACGGCTGGGGCGGCTAAAACCGCCCCGGTCAAATCGGAGGCACACAATGACTAACGCCGAAGCAATCAGCATCGTACAGACGCTTGCCGAAAATGATCCAGCCGCAACGGAGGCTCTTGTTTCCGTGTATTTGCAGGACGCAAAGGCGGCTATCATGCGTCGTTTGTACCCGTTTGGAATCCCGTATAACGTGACGTCAGT
>JAEEGL014964725.1_pt1 | contig 16541 bp, 15 predicted proteins | sample 9134231 | NCBI WGS metagenome assembly JAEEGL01 (sample SAMN16246548, study PRJNA631951) | gut metagenome | biome: gut microbiome; feature: rumen; material: fiber-attached | host: Bos | place: Iran: Karaj | collected 2018-10
CATCCAGTTGTCGGTGTCGCCTCCGAATTTGCCGATATTCGACGGAGGGGCTCCCACCAAGCGCACGTCGGTGAACACTTCATTGATATACATAAAGTATTGGTTGCCGTAGTAGAAGGGTTTGATGACCGCTTTGTAATGCGTTCCTTCTACCGCTTTGGCGGATATCTTCTTGATGTTCGATTCGATAATGGCGTTGCGTTCGCCCTCGGTGGTCTCGGAGGTGACCCCTTGAAGCACCTGGTGGGTGACATCCTCCATGCGCACAAGGCGTGTGACGGTCAGACCGGGACAGGGTATCTCCTGGTCACGTCTCATGGCCCAGAAGCCGTTGGTGAGGTAGTCGTGATCTACCGTACTGTGGCGCACAATAAAGCTGTAGCCGCAGTGATGGTTGGTGAGCAAAAGGCCTTCGGGGCTGACATATTCGCCGGTACATCCCGACCCGAACAGCAGGATGGCATCTTTCAAACAGGCATTGTTGATGTCGTAAATGTCTTTGGCGGAGATACGCATGCCCGCTTTTTGCATGTCTGCCTCGTTGCGCCCCAGAAGCATGGGAATCCACATACCTTCGTCGGCTAAGGCACTGATAGTCATAGCTGCCATAGCAAGCAGCAGCATAAATTTCTTCATAATTGCAGGTTCTAAATTTTTTGCAAATTTACATAATTTTTAGAAACTGCTCAGGATTCTTTCTGTTTCTCACTTCTTCCTGCAATTTTTCGCCCTTTTTAACGTTGATTAAGTGATAAACTTTTACGTGGTTATTTGCAAACCCAGAATGACTTACGAGGGATTCCCTATAAAACAATTAGTAAAATGAAACACCTTTGTCTTGTTTTTTTGTGTTTTTTTGCAATGAAGGCAGTTTTTTCCCAACCTGGCGAGCGCCGAACCATTTATGAGGAATCTGTTTATGATTTAGACTATTAACCACACGTTATGACGGCTGTTTAAGTTATACCTGTAATGAATGCAACAAAAAAATACTGGCTTGTTTTGGGCGCCCTATTGTTATGGTCCTGTTCTTGTGGCACCATGTCCCCGATTTCTTTTTTGAACACACACAATCAAACTGTTAAAATAGGCAAGAACAAATTTGTCTTTTACGACATTCCAGATGGTTACAACAAAGATACTATACACGTATATCATGGTGGCTCTGATTATGAGATAATAATACCCTACAAGGACTCTGCTTTCTTATATTATCATAGAGATCCTCAAATGTGTCTAAACAGTGAGAATATAGAAAAAATACACAGTGTCGAATCAGGATGGCGTATGCATTATCGTCACCTATTGGCAGCAAAAAAACATGGCTTGCACGAATATGATAAAGAAATCATATTCCCTCCATGTGGTTGTACATGGTATGAGGTGCTGAAATATGACATGCCTGACATTCTTGACATGCGTGGAACAAACGGCAACCAGATATGGCGTGATGTTTTGATATGCAAAGAGTTTTGTATTGGCTACATTGTCCGTGATTCATCAATGCTGGAACCCTTCGACAAATGCATAGAAGCCACCATATGTAAAATCAAGAAACAAAGAAAACTACACGATAATTAATACTAAACCACTTTGGCAATATAACAGTCCATCTGACATTATGTCAATTAAACAGGACTTACAAATGAAAAAGGTATTACTATACATACTATTTTTATTTTTCTGTTCTGCATCTTTTTGCCAGGATACATCTCGTGTTTCGAATATTCAAAACAGATTACAACCCCCTGACAGTTTTTTATTCGAAATAGTTTTTATTCGACGTGCAGACACAATGTTTTCAATTGTCCATTATCCATACAAAACGCATGATTGTTTTAGATAGTTGGACACGATGTATTACGAATCGAAAAGAAAATGGCAAACAAAGACCTGGAATGATAAATATATTGTATATTATTTAAAAAAAACCAGTAGTTACAATCATCAGATTGACGGTTATGTCTATAAGCCACGCAAAATCATCTCTTACAGAAAAGGGAAGAGGGTCTTTTATCGGCTATTCTTTGGGAAGATGTGTTATACAAAAAGATATGAATAACCTATTGGCAGCATTAATTACACCTGGTTGAATACCGCTAACGGGTTCGCTCTATAATTTTAACTTTACGTACTGTCTTTTGGTAAACTTGTACAGGGTTATTTTCAGCGGCGAAATGCTGAAGAGACGGATGCAATAAAAATGTTTTTTTGGAGTTATCTTTGTTCAAAACAATAAAAGAGCCCCACTTGTGTCACTGATAATAGACTATCCGTGGTATTTCATCTTGCTGTGCCTGCTCCTGGGTGCAGCGTACGCCTATATTCTCTATTTCCTCAGGCTGCGGAAGCATGCAGCGCTTCCTTTCTCGCGCCGCCTTATGGCAGGGCTGTTTCTGCTGCGCATGCTGACAGTGGCGGCAATAGCGTTCCTGTTTCTTTCCCCGCTGGTGCGCCGCGAGACAAACCGCAAGGAGAAACCCATTGTGATTATTGCCGAGGATGACAGCAAATCGCTCGACTACAGTCCGGATTCGGCTTACTACCACGAGGCGTTTCAGCGCGACATGCAGCATCTGGCCGAGGCCTTGGCTTCGGATTTCGATGTGGTGCGCTACCGCTATGGCGCAAGTGTCACGCAACAGGAGGATGCGGACAATGCCTCCCGTTTCGAAGGAAAGTCGACGGATATGTCGGAACTGCTGTCGACGGTGGCGGAACGCTACTACCATCGCAATGTGGGTGCGTTGGTGCTGACGGGCGACGGCATCTACAACAAGGGTACAAACCCGATCAACGTTACCGCGTCATTGCCATTCCCCATCTACACCGTCGCCATGGGCGACACCACGGTGCGGCGCGACGCCAGTGTGAACAATGTGCGGACCAACCGCATCGCTTACCTGGGCAACAGTTTCCCCATGGAGGTGACGGTGAACGCTTCCCGGATGAAGGGAGAACATTCTACATTGACGGTGTCGTGCGACGGCCGCAAAATATTCTCGAAACCCATCAATTTCGACAACAACCGTTTCTCGACAACGGAAAGCCTTATGCTCGATGCCGACCGGCCGGGACTGCACAACTATATCGTTGAAATCGCTCCGCTCCGTGAGGAACAAACCACGCGCAACAACCGCCGCGTGATACCGGTGGAGGTCATCGACGGTCACCAAAAGATTGCCATCCTCTACGCGGTGCCGCACCCCGATGTCGGCGCCCTGCGCCGCTCGGTGGAACACAACCAAAACTATGAGGTGGAGGCTTTCCCGGCCAAGGATTTTAAGGGTCCTGTGCGCGACTACGACTTGCTGATTCTCCATCAGCTGCCTTCCAAGGTGGCTGAGGCGAATGTGGATGTCGCCGCACTGCTGAAAGAGGGCACCCCGGCGCTCTTCGTTCTGGGAAGCCAAAGCGACTTGCCGCGCCTCAATGCCTTGCACACGGGACTGGAGGTCTTTGCCCGCATCGACAGAATGAACGAGGTGTCGGCGGTGTCGGACAAGGGCTTTACCTACTTCACGCTCTCCGACGACACGCGCCAGCAACTGGAGAAATTCCCTCCGCTGGTTTCCCCCTTCGGCGAATACAAGCTGGGAGGCAACGGACAAAAGCTCTTCACCTCCAAGATAGGGGCTGTGAATTCGGGTCAGCCGCTGGTGGCTGTGTCGCAGCAGGGCGACCGCCGCTATTCGTTTGTTGCGGGCGAGGGTCTGTGGCGTTGGCGTCTGGCCGACTACCAGGCCAACCAGTCGTACGCTCACTTTGACGAGATGATGGACAAACTGGTGGTCTTCACCGCCCTGCGGGTCAACAAGGAACGCTTCCATGTGGAGGTGGATCATGTCTTCAGCGAGACGGAAGCCGTGCTGCTGGAGGCGCAGTTGTACAACGACAACTACGAGATGGTCAACGAGCCGGATGTGGAACTGACGGTGCGCCGGCAGGACAACGGCGACGGCACGGCGCCGGAAAGCGGGAAGCGTTACCTCTTCAACCGCTCGGCGACAGGCTACGCCATCAACTTGGGTACCTTGGCCCCGGGGTCGTACAACTATACCGCCACGACACGCTTCAACGGAAAGAGCTACAGCGCTTCGGGAACGTTCCTGGTGGAGAATCTGCATCTCGAAGCCATGAATCTGGTGGCGGACCATTCCCTCTTGGCGACACTGGCCGACGGAACGGGGGGCGCCATGGTTGAAGCGCACGATGTGGCGCGACTGGAGCAGATGCTGAAAGAGCGGAAAGATATCAAGACACTTATCTATAGCGAGACGCGTTACAGCGACATGCTCAACCTGCCGTGGATTTTTGTGCTGCTCATCCTGCTGCTGACGGCTGAGTGGGTGCTGCGCAAATACAACGGCGAGCTTTGATAACCAGCAACAGTGTCACCAAACGTAGCAAACGATGTCATCAGGATTCAGTTTTCGCAAATCTTCTTTCGTTAAGGACGGTATCGCCCTTATCGGTGGCAACGTGTGGGCGCAGGGCATCGCTTTTGCATCCTATCTCATTCTGACACGTCTCTTCTCTCCCGAGGACTTTGGACTCTACAATATCTTCTACTCCTATATTGAGGTGCTGATAATCGTCTCCACCTGCAAATACGAGATGGCCGTCGTCTTGGCCGACAACGACCGCGAAGCCGCCGCTGTCAGCCGGTTGGCGCTGCGGGTCAACACCATCGTCTCGCTTCTGCTGCTCACCGGGAGCCTGCTCTGCTATTTCCTGTTTCCGTTTTCGCTGTTCCACTACTCCTTCTCCCTGCTGCTGGCGCCGATGGTCTTTTTCTGCGGCACCTCGCGGGTCTATACAGCCCTCTTCAACCGCTACCGCCTGTTCCGTCAGATAGCCCTCTCCGAGGTGGTGGGCGCCACGTCGGGCATGGTGGCCAAGGTGATTCTGGGTCTTCCGCTGCTGGCGGGAAAGCTGCTGCACACCTTGGGACTGTCGCTGGGAACGGTGCTGGGTCGGGCGGCGGCAAACGTCAATTATTTGATTCGGAAACGGAAACTGAATCTCCCCGACGATATAGCCCGTGACGAATGCCGTGCCGCGGGACGGAAATTCCGCAACTTCCCGCTCTACACCATGCCGAAGGATCTCATCAACAGCTTCTCGTACAACCTGCCGTTCCTCTGGCTCGCCCTATGCTTCGACAAGGCGGAAGTGGGTCTCTTTGGACTGGCGCTTACCTGCACGTTCAAGCCTGTCAACATCTTCAACAGTGCCTTTGAACGGCTGATGTATGTACGTGTGGCGGAGAAGGTGCGTGACCAGAAAACCATCAAATCGGATATTGTCCGCTTTTTCAAGAATGTCAATCTGGTGGCTTTGCCGCTGTTTGTCGTCGCTTTTGTTTTCGGCGAACAGATACTGACATTCCTCTTCGGTGCCCGTTGGGCGGGCAGCGGCTATTATATCCGCTGTCTGTTGCCCTGGGTCTTTGTGATGATGACCTCGACGTCGCTGATGTTCCTCTCCAGCGTCTTCTCCAAGCAGCGTACCGAGTTTGCATTCTACGGGGTGCTGCTGGTGCTCCGTGTGGCGGCAGTACTGACGGGTATCGCCACCCACGATTTCCGATTGGCGATATTGCTGTTCTCGCTGGCGGGTGCTGCGGTTTCAACAGCCCTGCTGGTGTGGTATTTCCACCTGATCAATCGTTACGAGAACAGTCCTTCTTCTTTTTCTTGAATCTCGGACCTTTGAAGGAGAATACGATTTTGATCGATTTCAAAAAGTAATGGGGTACCTCGGATGCTTTCAGTGCCTTGATTTCTTTGTGGATGTCTGCAAAACTCTCTCCGCGAAGCACGCGGAACAGAATCAGCAAAAGAATCAGGATAATCAATATGGAAATTAGCATCGGAGTTGAAAATTGTTTACTAATAACGACATTTCGCTTTTTTATTGTGCAGGCCGTTCCCAGATTCTTTTTTTTCATTTTTTTTCAAATTTTTTTGGTGGTTTCAAAAATGTTCGTACTTTTGCATTATGATATTAAAATGATATCAAAACAAATAATCTGTATAAGTTCATTATAAACAAGTTATTAATACAAAAAAGCAAAATGGAAACAAAAGAGTTTAACAAACAACTGAGCGGCAAAAACAACGGTTTTTTGCATCTGTTTCTCAACTTGGCGATGCTGGTGGGATTTATTCTTCTGGTGATAGCACTCGCTTCTCTCGACGGCATGGTCAATCCGGCCGACGGTGAGCCGACGGCGTTGGTTCTGTTGCCGATTCTTTCGGGATGCCTTTTCACCTTTATTTATATCCTGCATTGCATCGGTTTCATGATTATCCAGCCCAACCAGTCGCGGGTGTTGACTTTCTTTGGCCGTTACAGCGGAACGGTGCGTCAGAACGGTTTCTTTTGGGTCAACCCGTTCTATGCAAAGCGTCGCATCTCGTTGCGTGCGCGCAACATGGACGTGCCTCCCATCAAGGTGAACGACAAGAACGGCAACCCGATTATGATCGGTCTGGTGCTGGTGTGGAAGATTGCCGACACCTACAAGGCGGTGTTCGACATCGATGTCGACACGCTCTCTTCGACAGCGCAGCATGGCGACCAGCAACAGCAGGCCCAGCAGACGCTGAAGGGCTACGACAGTTTTGTGCATGTGCAGAGTGACGCCGCCCTGCGCAAGGTGGCAGGTCACTATGCCTATGATAATATGGATCACAGCAGCAACGATATCACCCTGCGCAGCGGTGCCGAGGAAATCAACACGCAGTTGGAACAGGAGCTTCGCAGCCGTCTCTCCATTGCCGGTATCGAGGTTATCGAGGCGCGTATCAACTACCTGGCCTACGCTGCCGAGATTGCCAGCGTGATGCTGCGCCGCCAGCAGGCCGACGCCATCATCTCGGCGCGTGAAAAGATTGTGGAAGGTGCCGTTTCGATGGTCGAACTGGCGTTGAACAAGTTGAGCGAACGCGAAGTGGTGCAGCTCGACGAGGAAAAGAAAGCCACCATGGTAAGCAACCTGCTTGTAGTCCTTTGTGCCGACGAGAGTGCCAGCCCGGTGATAAACACCGGAAGCATTTATTAAAAACTAGTATTCCTAGTCTGACTAGTTAGACTAGTAAAAACCAGCTTCTATGAAAAAATCTTTCGCACTTCGGGTTGACAGCGATGTCTACGATGCTATCGAGCGTTGGGCTGCGGACGAATTCCGCAGCACCAACGGTCAGATAGAGTGGATTCTGTCCGAGGCGCTGAAGCAAGCCCAGCGCCACCCGAAACGGAAAACTGGAGACGATGCCGGCAGGGATGCCGACGCTCCAGCAAAAACGGAGAACGCAATATGAAAAAGAATCGGATAATAATAATTGTTTTTGCGTCGTTGACGCTGCTGAATTTCCTTGTCGGCGGACTAATGGGGTTTATGCTTATTGAAGGCGAGGATATGGAGACTTTCAACTTCATTTTTTGGATTAGTTTTCCGATGACTTTATTTTGCCTGCTGGCAGCTTGGTATTCGCTGCGTAAGGCAGATGTGGATACTCCATACAAAGCGCTGAGACTGAGAAAGTGGCACATCGTCAGAGAACAGTGCCATTATAAAACCGACAATAAGTTACAGGCACTCGAGATGGTCATTTCCGCCTGGTTGCTCTCGCTGATGACTCCATTGTTTGCCTTTAAAGTGATATGGCCCGACACATTTTGGGTGTTTTCGTTTAACGTTTTGATAAAGTTTCTTGGAGCAGCATTAGTTCTGATGGGATTGATATTTGGAATCATAAAATATAAACGTGGGAAAGGAGCAATTGTATGACATTAGAAACTAAAAAGACACTGGCGCTGGCATTCGGCGCGTTGGCTATAATGGTAACCATCGCAGGCATTGCACTGATGTCGACACAGATAAAAACGCAGGGTTCTGGTTTCTTTGTGGGCTACCTACTCTACGCATTGGCCATCCTTGCCGGTGGAATGTTCATCGCGTGGCTGCCCAATATGAAAAACCAGAAATGGGGTTTCAAGTTGGTTGACGGCAAGATAAAATGGCAGAAAGACACGCGCGTTACCGATCCTAACCGCACACGCCTTGTGTGGTGGCCACTGATAACGCTGTTCTTCGAGTTTTTCGGACTATTTGACTATTGTTTCCAGTTATGGGAAAGAACTGCATACGAAGTCCTGAAGTATATTTTTGTGGCGTTTACTTTGGTTACTCTCGCTATCTGGTGTGTAATAATTATCATTGCGGATGTGCGCGAGACAAAGAAAAATAATGGTCAGCTGTAATATTCTAGGTTTTTAAAACGATTTATTAGAAAAAACAAGATAAAATGGAAGAAATTTTGCGTGTGGAAGGTATATCGAAGACCTTCACGCTATCCAAAAAACAACAGAAGATTGAGCGCACCACCCAGCGCAAGAAGGTGGCTGTCGACAATCTGAGCTTCACCGCCAACCGCGGTGAGATATTCGGTCTGCTGGGCCCCAACGGTGCCGGCAAGACCACTACGTTACGCATGCTCTCCACCCTGATTCGCCCCGACAGTGGCGACGCCGTTCTGGACGGCTGCAGCATCAACACTGACCCCGAGGGAGTGCGTTCGAAAATCGGTTTCCTCACCAGTGAGTTGAAGCTGGAGGATTTCTTTACGCCGAACTACCTGTTCGACTTCTTCAGCCGCCTGCATCAGGTGCCGGAAGAGGTGGTCAAGACGCGCAAGGAACAGATGTTCGCCCGCTTCGGCATCGACAAGTTCGCCGAGGTGAAGGTGAAGAGCCTCTCGACGGGTATGAAACAGAAACTGTCGCTGGTCATCTCGCTGGTGCACGACCCCGAGGTGATTATCTTCGACGAGCCCACCAATGGCCTCGACGTGTTGACGGCCCGCACGGTGACCGATTACCTGCAGGAACTGCGCAATGAAGGAAAGACAATTATTCTTTCCACTCATATTTTCAGTCTTGTGGAACGCCTGTGCGACCGCGTGGGCATCATCATCGACGGAAGGATGATTACCTGCGGCACCCTTGAGGAGGTCTGCAACGGGATGACAATAGAAGACCGCTTTTTCGAAATCTTTAAGGAAGTGAAAGGAGACGAGGTATGAAAAACAACACTTGGACCATCATCAAAAAAGAATTTGCACGCTTTTTCGGCGACCGTCAGCTGCTGTTTACCGCGGTTATAATGCCGGGCTTGCTCATCTATTTGGTCTATAGCTTGATGGGTGAGGGTATCGGCAAGATGGTGACCGAAGGCCGTGACGACGTGGTTACTGTGCGTGTCGAAAATATGCCGGAATTTCTTGCTGCCAAGATAGCCACCGACAGCCAGCTGGTAATCGTGGAACAGCCTTTCGGACAAGAGGACATCGATATGCTCAGCGACGAGGATTTGAATGTCGTACTGGTTCGTTTCCCGAAGGACTTTGAACTGCTGACGAGTGTCTATGATCCGCAGGGCGGCTTGCCTGCGCCTAACGTCGAGATTTACTATAACTCGAGCAACAATGCCAGCAGTCTTATCTACAGTACGCTGACGATGTTCCTGAATGACTATGAGAATCAGCAGAGCAATCGCTTCGACATCAACCGTGCCGATGAAGGCAATGAGGCGCGGTTCGATATGGCTACCGAGGATTCCATTGGCGCTATGATCTGGAGCAAGATACTGCCTATGCTGATAATAATGATGCTCTTCAGCGGCACTATGGCCATAGCCCCCAGTGCCATCGCTGGCGAGAAAGAGCGTGGCACCATCGCTACCCTGCTCGTAACGCCGATGCGCCGCAACCAGCTGGCTCTGGGCAAGATTGTGTCGCTCAGCTGCATCGCGCTGCTCAGCGGTATATCGAGCTTTATCGGTATCGCCCTGTCGCTGCCCAAGATGATCAGCGGCGAAGATGTCGACCTGGGCTTCAACTACACCTTCCCCGATTATGCGGCTCTGTTCCTTGTCATCATTGCATCAGTGCTGATTATGGCATCGGCTGTAAGCCTGCTGTCAGCACTGGCCAAGGATGTGAAAAGCGCTGGCACCATGATTACACCGTTTATGCTTGTGGTGATGCTCGCAGGATTGTTACCGCTTATGCAGAGCGGCACACCAGAGAGTTTTACAACCTACATTATCCCGTTCTATAACAGCATCGAGGTAATGACAGCCGTCTTTGCCCACAAGCTGGTATGGACCAATGTCGCCATCTGCCTGGCATCGAACGTGGTTTACACAGGCATCGCGGTATGGGGCCTCACCCGCATGTTCAACAGCGAGAAGGTAATGTTCGGAAAATAATAATGTCTTTTACAATATTTTCCTCGTAAAAACGTTTTCTAATAGTTCGTCAAGCAATTTTAAACCATTAAACTTTAATCATTAAAACATACCCCATGAAATCATTTAAAAAATTATTCCTTTCCGGTCTGCTGGCATTGTCTTGTGGCATGCTGATGCTGACCTCATGCTCAAAGTCGTCGGATTTGGCAAAATTCATCCCCGATGACGCCATCGTGGTTGTCAATGCCGACATGAACACGCTTTGGGAAAAAATCGATGTGGACAACATCGACAACATCTCTTTCATCAAATTGGCCCGTCAGGAACTCCGTAGCGAAGATCCTAAGATTGCCGATCTTATCGACAACATCATCAAAGACCCTACCGCTACAGGCCTGAACCTTAAGAAAGACGTGTCGTTCTATGTGACCATGCAGGGTTCCAGTTTCCTTTGTGTCATGAACAAGGCGTCGAAATTCGAGGATTTTCTGCAGGATTTCGCCCAGTCGCAGGGTGAAAAAGTCGAAATCACGAAAAAAGACGGCTACAAAGTGGCTTCAATCGACGGTATAGAATTGGTGGTCTTCAACAACGATGTGGCCGCGATGGGACAGAATCCCGACATCTCGCTGAAGCTTGACAAGAAAAATTCGATGGTCAAGAACAAGAACTACAACGAATACTGGAAGAACCACGGCGAGTTGAGCTGCTGGTTGAACATGGGTAAAGTCCTCGACTTGGCCAATATGTTCGGCGGCGACGTTTTGAAGGAATCGGGTGCGCCTCAGGAAATCATCAATGCAATGAAAGAGGGCAGCTACTCGATGAACCTCTTCTTTGACAAAGGTGTGGTGCGTCTTGCTTTCGAAATGCAGGGTGTCGACCCCAAAGTCTGGAAGGATTACGAGAAGAAATTCAATGCTGACTTGATAAAATACATGCCTGAAAAGAGCTACATAGCTTTCGCAGCGGCCGTCAATATGGAACAACTGGTCAAGGCCTTCGAGAACTCCAAGGAAGATATCGACTTGAACGAGAAAATCGCGGGTGACAAGACGGTGAAGGATCTTCTTCTCTCTTTCGACGGCAGTTTTGTGATCAGCGTGTTTGACTGGGTTGCCAACAAGGAAACCTCCGTTATGCCGATGTTCGCCATCGCAACCGAGGTCAAGGATGCCGCCACGCTGAAACAGATGTTGGGCGAAGCTGGTCTGACCCAGAAAGACGGTCTCTATGTGGTTCCGGATTTCGGTATGGGTGTCGAAGTCTATATCGCCCTTACCGACAAGGTTGCCTATGTCACCAATTCGGATGCCGCTGCCAAACAGTTCCTCGCCGGTGGCTACAAAGACGGCATGAAGGATATTGCCAAAAAAGCGAAAGAAGGCAATTATATCTACGCTGATCTCAACCTCAAACACTATCCCCAGGCGGTGACCAGCTTGATTCCCGAAGGTATCGTCAACCTGTTGAGCGGCTATCTGGAATATACCGAGGCGCTGAACACCAGCAAGACCACGGGCGAATGGGATTTCTACCTCACCGACAAGAAAGAGAACAGCCTCCTCTACACGCTTCACTACATCGACCAGCACCTGGTGGAACTGGGCAATCTGGCAGAGATGTTTCCCTCGCCGGTCTCCGATGTGGAAGTCGAGGATTTGGCGGTGACTGACGAAGACATGGAATATGAATTATAACAGACGGTGAAGATAACACTTCATAATCTCAAACCGCAATATATGTCGGAATCGGAAGTGGCCGGTTCCGACATATATTTGCATTCTTCGGTCACTTTCGAGAAAGGGAAGCGGTACATGGTCTGCGCCAAGTCGGGCCACGGCAAGACGTCGTTGCTCAATTTCATCTATGGCAGCAGCCGCGCTTTCGACGGCACCATCGACTACGGCATGCCGGTCGACGATCCGTTCCAGCTGCGACACGACAAGCTGAGCTATCTCTTTCAGGACCTCTGCCTTTTCTCCGAACTCACAGCCCTCGAGAATGTGCGGCTGAAAAACAATCTGACCCATTTCAAAAGCGAGGCGGAAATGGAGAACCTGCTGGCTGCGGTACTTCCCGCCGAAAAGAAAGACCAGCCGGTGTGCACCCTCTCGCTGGGACAGCGGCAGCGTGTCGCTGCGGTGCGTGCCCTGTGCCAGCCTTTTGAATTCCTCCTTCTCGACGAGCCTTTCAGTCATATCGACCGACAGAATGCCCAGGTGCTGGCCGACCTGGTGTGCCGTGAGGTGGACGCCCAGGGCGCCGGTCTTGTCGTCACGGCGCTCGACGCTATCGACTATTTTCACTTTGATACAATATGGAACCTGTGATTCGCAAGCTTCAACGCAAAACCCTTGTCCCTGCTCAAATCATCGGCTACGCTTTCACGCTGCTGGTGGGTGTCACCATCGTGTTGCTCACCTTTCAGCTCTATGCCGATGTCAAGCCGGCACTCACCAGCCAGACGGATGTCTTCAAGGCGCACACGGTCACAGTGTCCAAGAACGTGACGCTGTTCAAGACGGTCCACAAGGAAGGGGTCTACTTTGACCAGAAAGAGCTGGACCGTATGCAGCAGCAGGCGTTTGTCAAGAAGGTCTCCAAATTCACCAGCTCCTCTTTCAATGTCAGCGCATCCATCAGTCTGGGCGACGGCCACCGCATGAGCACCGACCTCTTTTTCGAGAGCGTGCCCGACGAATACCTCGACGTGCAGAGCGACGCTTGGAAGTGGGACAGTACCTCCGACTTCCTGCCCATCGTCATTCCGGAGGACTATCTGAGCCTCTACAACTTCGGCTTTGCCGAGAGCCAGTCGTTGCCTGTCATCTCGCAGAACACGCTGTCGCAGGTCTCCTTCAACATCCTTATCGAGGGCAACGGCCGCCAGCGGATGTTCACCAGCCGCATCGTTGGCTTCTCGGGCAAAATCAACTCCATCCTCGTTCCGGAGGATTTCCTCATGTGGGCCAACAGGAAATACGGTACCGCCTCCAACGACCGCTGCAGCCGTCTGCTGGTGGAATTCACCGATGCCAGCGACGAACGTATCCCTGCCTACTTCGAAGGCAGCGGACTCAATATCAACAAGACAGAGCTGGAGACCAGCAAAATGGTCTTCGTCTTCCGTTTTGCACTGCTCTTTGTGTTTGCCATTGCCGCCATCATCATCGTGCTCTCGGTGGCATTCATCGTCATGAGCCTCAACCTTATCGTGCAGAAAAACCGCGAACTTTTTGTCAACCTTTACAACATCGGTTATGCTCCCAACCAAATCGCCCGCTTCTACCAGCGTGTGGTTAGCGCGATCACCGTGGCCGACCTGCTGCTCTCTGTCGCCGTGGCGCTATGGATACGCAGACTGTATGTAGCCCGTCTGGAATCGCTGTTCACCCTTGACGGAGGATTGCTGCCGCTGCTCCTCACGGCATTGATTCTGTGCGTGCTGCTGCTCGTTGCCTACAACTATCTTATCCGCCGCACCATCCGCACGACGGTGGCTCCCTGAAAAAATATTTTCCTGTTTCATTAATAGTTTGTACCTTTGCAATGCCTTTGCTGTTGGGTGTAAAGGTATGTGTAATGTTATTAATAATATGATTATGAGTAAACTGAGATTCTTTTTACCGCTTATGGCACTCTTTTTTGCGCTGCCGGCGAACGCGCAGTTTTCACAGGCAGGCTCCGACTATGAGTACATGTTCAAGGGCGAGGTGGGCTACATGCCCTATGTCTCCAATCTGGGAAGCGAAGGGGAGAACGGTTATTATATCAACGACCTCCGCCACATCGCCAACGTCAATGTCATCAATGGTGTCAATATCAAGCAGGATTTCTTCCTGGGTCTGGGTCTGGGTTATGGCTATGTGGCGAAACCCAACGATTTTGCTTCAGGTTGGCACAGCGCCATGGCTTTCGTCGACTTCGACTACCGTCCGCTCGACGAGGAGTGGTCGCCGATGGTGGGTGCCCGTGCAGGTGCCCATTACATGATGGCCGATTCGCCCTACGGCAACACCTTGACGCCCTATTTCGAGATTTCGACGGGTCTCAACTGGTTTTTCCGCTACGAATATCGCAACATGGAGCGCAACTACCTCAGCATCTTCCTGGAACTAGCTTTCGCCTACACCCAGCAAACCACCTTCATTCCCATCCGTCTGGGCTTCCGTTTCTAAGTAACGGTTAAAGGTGTGTTCTCATACTCGTTCAATTTGCAACCAACCCTTTTTATGGAAACGACCCGTCAAAACAAGATATCCCGACTGATCCAACAAGACTTGGGCGACATCTTTCTGAAAGAGATGAAGCCTGCGCTGGGCAATTCCCTCATCACCGTCACCAAGGTGCGCATCACCAGCGACCTCTCCATCGCCCGTGCCTATATCAGCATCTATCCGGTGGGCAACATGCCGGTGACGCCCGACACGCCGGAAGGCACCAAGGCCACCACTCAGTTGGTCATCAACGCCATCCTGACCCACGCCGCCGATATCCGCCGCCGGCTGGGCATCCGCGAAGGCAAGCAGCTGCGCATCATCCCCAACTTGGAATTCTATCTCGATGACACACTTGACTATATCGAAAATATCGAGAACCTTTTGAAGTCGTGAAAACGCCGTTCAACCTCAAGACTTTCATCGCCCGACGCTATCTTTTCTCACGGAAGGAAAAGACGGTGGTCAACTTGATTTCGTGGATTTCCCTCGCTGGCATCGCTGTCAGCACGCTGGCACTCGTCGTGGTGATGTCGGTCTACAACGGTATCGGCGAACTGACACAGACGCTTTTCAATGTTTTCGACCCCGAACTGCTGGTCGAACCGGCCCAGGGCAAGACCTTCCATACCTCTGAAATCGCTTACGATGAACTGCAGCAGACGGAGGGTGTGCGCTGTGTCTCCCAGCTGGTGGAGGAGAATGCCTGGATCACACGCCGTCAGGCGGAGAGTATCGTCCAGCTGCGCGGCGTCGACGGCAACTATGCCGCCTCTTGCGGACTCGACACGCTGCTCACCGAAGGGGAGTATCTGCTCAAGGGCGATGCCACCCAGCTGGCCGACCCGGAAGCACCACCGGTCTATTACCTCTTGCTGGGATGGAACATTATGACGCGGCTGGGAGTCAACTCCATGACCAACACGCCGTTGGCGATCCATATCCCCAAGCGGGGCAGCTCGGCTATCGGACTCTCCATGGACGAAGCCTTCAACAACGGCTATGCTTATCCTGCCGGCACGTTCCGCATCCAGGAAGAGATTGACAATATGTATGTGGTGACGGATATTGATTTCGTCCGGATGCTGATGTCCTATGCCCCCGACGAGGTGACGGCATTGGCGCTGTCGGTCGACAACCCCAAACAGTTGAACGCCGTGAAGCACCGTGTCGCTGGTTTGCTGGGCGAGGGTTTCACCGTCAAAGACCGTATGGACCAGAAGCCGCTCTACTATAAGATTTTCCGTTCCGAGCGCTTGGGAGTGTTCTTGATTCTCTCGCTCATTGTGTTGATTGCGACGCTCAACCTTATTGCTTCCCTCTCGCTGTTGATTATCAACAAACGGAAGGATATCGCCACGTTGCAGGCCATGGGAATGGAACCGCACGATATCCGCAGGGTCTTCTTCACCGAAGGGGTCCTTATCGCTGCTGTCGGTGTGGTTGCAGGGTTGGTGCTGGGATTCATCACCTGTCTGCTCCAGCAGCATTTCGGCATCGTCAAACTGGGCGCCAACGCGGTGGTCGACGCTTTCCCCGTCGCCATGCGCTGGATTGACTTCCTCGCCGCCTTCCTGGTCGTCTCGCTTCTCTCTTCCCTCGTCGTCGCCTTCACCGTCCGTCGCGCCAAAATATGATAAAACTGTTTGATTATGAAATTATTTAAAACCATCCTCTTATTGGCTGTGCTTCTTCTTTCGGGTGCTGTCGTCACTGCCCAGACAAAACCAGGTGATAATTCGAAAACGAGGAAGAATCCGCCAGTGAAGGTTATCGATCCAACGAAACCACCCGAGAAAGTTATGTATAGTTTCGTTATTCCGGCGCAATATCGTAATGCAAGTGTATTTCAGGAAGGTCTTGCGGCTGTAAAGTTAAATGACAAATGGGGCTTTATTGATAAAACGGGAAAATGGGTGATTCCTGAACAATTTGATGAAGTTAAAGATTTTTCCGAAGGACGAGCCGCAGTGAAAGTAGATGGCAAGTGGGGATATATTAACAAAGCGGGCAGGATGATTATTCCTACAAAACACGACAATGCAAATTCTTTCTCAGAA
>JAEEGL012901580.1_pt1 | contig 16540 bp, 14 predicted proteins | sample 9134231 | NCBI WGS metagenome assembly JAEEGL01 (sample SAMN16246548, study PRJNA631951) | gut metagenome | biome: gut microbiome; feature: rumen; material: fiber-attached | host: Bos | place: Iran: Karaj | collected 2018-10
CAAGAACCCGGGCCAGCGAAACGCCTACTTCCGCTGGCGCAACGTCAAGGACGCGGCCGAACGCTTCGAAGTCGAACTCCGCCTCATCACGGACAAGGACTGGACGACGAAGATCTTCACGCTTCCCGCCGAATCCGTCGCGGACGTCACGCCCCGCCGCATCCAGAACTTCCCGATCAACGCGGGCGAGACGGTGGCATGGAAGTACAACGGAAAGTCCGGCACCGTGGTCGCCGACGCCACCGGCCACGTCACCATTCCGCAACTGGCCATTTCCAAGAAACCCCGCCGTCTTGTCCTGAGCCATGTCGAGCCGCGAACGGGGACGCCCGTCGCACAGCCCGTCACGCCCGTTCGCGAGCCCGGCGAGGCTGCGGCCGGCCTCGACCTAGGCGGCTTTGCCGGCTCCTTCGTGACCATTGAGGGCGGGAAGGAACCCGGCGAAGTCGGCGAAATCGCCGTCCTGCGCTCGCCCTTCAAAGATGCGAAGGCTGGACATGGCGGCCCCGTTCCCCAAGAAAAGCCGCTCGTCGTCGTCTGCAGCACAGAAGCCTACAAGGACGCGCTCACCGGCGGCGAGACGCTTGTCCCGGCAGGTTCATGGGCGTTGTTCGTCGAAGTCTCCGACGGCGAGAAGGACCGCGACGCCCTTTGCGCGCGCGTTGCAGCCGCCGTCCGCCAAGTCGCCTCGCAACCAGGCCTCGACACCAAGTCAAAGCCCGTCACCTTCCTCTCCTCGGGCAAAGGCACGGAAAAGACCGCCGCCGAACTCGCCGAGCGCCTCGCAAAATAGTCAAAAGCCGCCGAAAGCCTTCGGGGGCTTACCTTGCCAATGTAATTGTGCTACAATTCTTGGCGATGCTTGAAGGGCATCCTGTCTCAGCGGGAAAAAACCATGAACAATCTGACGTTGCGAAGTCTGTCCGAAACGGCGCTGTCCGCGCTGTGCGCGGCAGTCATGCTTTGCGGCTGCGCGACGCCGATGCCGCGTCCCGACGCCACGAACGCACGGCGCATCGGCCCACTCGTCGAATGGCAGGAAACTTCCTCCAGCGCCTCGCTTTTCGCCCTCCGCCCGTTCTACAGCCACGAGGAGACTGGGCCCGAGGCCGCCGATTTCAGAAGCGTCACGGACATCCTCTGGCCCTTCGGCACCGTCTCGCACCGCGACGAACGATATTACTGGCGATTCCTTCTCTTCTACGGCACAGGCGGCGCGGAGTCGCGTCTTGAGGAAGGCGAAGTCCCCTCCCGCTTCCGCCTCTTCCCGATCTTCTTCTCGGGACGCTCCATCGACAACGAGCCCTACATGGCGGTCTTCCCCCTCGGCGGGACGATCCGCAACTTCCTGGTCTTCGACAGGATCAGCTTCTTCCTCTTCCCGCTCTACGCAGAAGGCGAGACGGCCGGCGTGGAAATGCAGACCATCCTCTGGCCATTCTACCTCACCCGCCACGGCGAACACCTCGACCAGCTCCGCGTCTGGCCCTTCTACGGCGAACGCGAGCGTCGCGGCCGCCGTCAGACCGACTTCACCCGTTTCGTCCTCTGGCCGTTCTGGACTGAAACCTACACGGAGGGCGACCTCGTGAACGGCGGCGGCTTCGTTCTCTTCCCCATCTACGGTCACACGAAGTACGAGCGCAAAAAGCGCGGCAAAGAGGAAACCTGGATGGTCATTCCGCCGGTCTTCACCTACGGCCGCGGCGACGACGGCTCCCACAAGCTCTACGCCCCGTGGCCGTTTATCCGGCAACTCGACCACGATGACGTCCACGAGCGCCACTGGTGGCCCGTCTACGGTTGCGAGACCAACAACCACCTCCGCCGCGACTACGTCCTCTGGCCCTTTTTCCAGCGTACGGCGCTCGACGACGGCTACGCCCGCCGTAACTTCCTCCACGCCCCCCTGCCGTTCTACTTCCACTACGATATAGACCCAATCGTCACGAATGCCCCCGCCCGCACCTACTCTCGCCTGTGGCCGCTCTTCTCGCACCGCGAAAACGAAAACGGCACCTGCACGCGCTTCCCCGAGCTCTCGCTCTGGAGCCAGAGCCAACCCATCGAACGCAACTGGGCGCCCCTCTGGACGCTCTTCTCGCACCGTACCCGCCCCGACGGCGCATACTGCACCGACCTTCTCTGGGGGCTCTTCTCATGGGGCCGCAACGCCGAGTCAAAACGCTTCTTCCGCTTCCTGTGGCTTTTCGGCTCTCGCCAGTTCAACAGCCCAAAGGAAGTGCCTGACACTCGACACGAGGTGCCTGACACCAAGCAAGAGGTGTCTGACACCGAAGCTGAGGCTGCGAAGCAATAAGAATTCTCCCAATCTCCCCAACTCCTCTCCTCCCGGCTAGCGCCGCAGGCCCTGCTAATTCAAAACATTGACGAGCCGTCCGCCGATGGTGGCGCCCGGCATGGCCGTTGCAAGGCGGATCGCATATTCAGGACGGTAGCGGAGGCGCGGGTCGGGATCGGGGAACCAGATGCCAAGGCAATAGGGTCCCTGGGGCATCTCCTTCGGCAACGTCGTCCTGACTGAGATTTCATGCTCTGCCGGCGAGCCGTCCTCGGCCGTGGGCTGCAGCGCACGGCAGTCGAAGTCCGTCTTGATTTCCACGGCTTCGCCTGACGGAGTCGCCAGGACGAATTCCGGCTGGCGCGGCTTAATCGGCGTCGAGAAGCCGTAGTTGCGCAGCGTCACGGACGCCTCGAAGGCGCCGCCCGGCACGATGTCGCCCACGAAGTCGGCCTTTGTCGCGGACAGACGGTAGCCGAGGTGGTCGCGGATGAACTCGAAGGCCGTGCGGTACGGCACGCCCTCGAAATAGGCGGGGTCGAAGCGGATGCCGAAGAAGGACAGCTCGTCCGGCGTCACGGGCGTCACCTTCCAGCTGTCGATTGTCCAGGGGTCCTGCCGCCTGTCGAGTTCCGAGAATCCGTGGACGAGCGAAAGGGTCGTATAATGGTGGCGGTTCAACCTGTCGATGGCGCGGAGGCCGCAGGCGAAGGCCGGATGCGAATACTGGCCTGTCCAGAAGAGTTCGCCGTCGACGGGCAGGTAGCGCCCGTTGCGGGCGACGTCGTCGAAGTCCTCGTCCCCGCTCTCGGCGTAGGGCTTGGTCGTGAAGGTGCCGCCGTCCCACCAGTTGGCAAGCGTGCCGTCGTTGAAGAACCCGATGCGCGCGGCCGGCTCGGAACTCCAGGCGTTGGCTGAGGTGACTTCCGTACCGAAGCCGAGGTTCCCCAGCGCGTTGCGGCGGTAGACCATGCGCCGCATCATCGTCGGATGGCCGGGGGGAAGCATCTCAAGCGTGGCGGCGACGATGTCCGCGACGGCTTTCGGATCCTTTTGGAGGTCGTGGGCCGATGAGTGGAACTCGCCCCACATGCCAACCCAGCCCATCTGGAGGACGTAGATGACGTCGGCGTTGGCGCGGACAATGGGCGTGAGCTGCCGGATGTGCGCAAGGGTCCGCTCCGCCGTCGGCCCCACGTTCACGCCGTCGAACTCGTAGGCGAAGCGGAAGAGGAACTTCACGCCGTCGCGGCGCGCCTTGTCGAAGTCCGCCTGGAGGGCGGCGAGTTTCTCGTCCGAAATATCCGACGAGTGGAACTGCGTGAGGTAGCAGTAGGCCTGGGAGATGACAACGCCGTCCCGCCTGTATCGCGGGAAGGGCCACTGGTCGCGAATATGGGTGAACTTGACCATGTCGGACGGTATGCGCCCCACGCCGATTTCAAATCGGAAGCCGCGTTCGGGATTGGCCAGGCCGTCGCGCCCGTCCTTGTCGACGGGGCGTACGCCCCGGAATGTCTTGGAGATTCTGAAGTTTTCCATGACATAAGTATACCATGAATCAAAATCGCCGCGCTCTGCACACAGGAGCTCGTGGCGGGACTGACTTGGGTGGAACAGGACAACTTTCTCACATGGGTCGGTTCGCTCGCCAACCCGGAGGTGGGAAGAGATCTCCTGAGAAGGATTCTGGCCAATCCGGAATCGCTTCCGCACGACAGGCTGGCGCGATTCGTTGCCGCGCCCATCCTTTGGCCGCGCCTTCTCTTCGATGGTTCACGACACATGCCGGCGCACGAGCAGCCCGCGGATTTGAAGGACTCCACGAATCCCGTCGACGCCATTGCGAATCACGCCGGTGCAGTGCTCTGGATTCTCACGTCCGACGGCACGCCACCCGCGCCATGGGGCGCCGTCGCCCACTTCCGTCAAGAGTTGCTTGACAAAAGCGTTTGCGTTTGACACAATTCTTGCATAATAGGATACAACCGAAAGGAAAGCGATGAAGATCATCCATACCAGCGACTGGCATCTCGGCGCCAAGCTCAAAGATGAGGACCGCGCCGAAGAGCACAGGGCGTTCCTCGATTGGCTGTTCGAACAGATGAAGGAGGAAAAACCGGACGCACTGCTCATCGCAGGGGACGTCTTCGACACGGCCGCGCCTTCTGCGTCGGCCATGAAAATGTACCACGAATTCATTGCACACGCCATTCTAGAGGCCGGATGCCGGAACATCGTCATCACCGGGGGCAACCATGACTCTCCCAGCTGGCTCGGGATGTCGCGCACGCCGCTTGAATGCATGGGGGCCATGGTCATTCCCGCCGCGGAGGACGACATCGGAAGGGAATGCGTGTTCATCGAGCGCGACGGCCGCGTCGCGCTGGCGGTGGCCGCCATACCCTACTTGCGGGAAAACGAACTCGCGAACCTGGTCCGAAGGGAGAATGACGAGCGGTCACACGACGAGCTGGTGCGCGCGGGCTATGCCGAGCATTGCCGCCGCGCGGTCGCGGAGGCCCGCGCGAAGGCAGGAACCGCCCCCGTCGTCATGATGGGGCATTGCGTACTTTCGGGAAGCAGACTGTCGGACGAGGTTTCCGAACGGCAGCGCGGCATTTTCCGGGAGTCGGAAGTGGGCGGGGTGAAAAGCGTCGATTTCGACACCCTGCCCGAGGTGGACTATCTGGCCCTTGGCCATCTGCACATACCCCAGAAGGTCGCGGGCAGGGATGCGGCGCGGTATTCCGGCTCTCCCATCCCGATGAGCTTTTCCGAAACCGACGCGCCGAAGCAGATTCTTGTCGTGACGCTTGGGGAGAAAAGCGGGGATGCGGTGTCCGTCGTCGAAAAACCCGTCCCGTGCTTCCATGCGCTTGAACGGCTGGAAGGGTCGCCTGAGGAGATCGAGAAACGCCTCCTTGAACTCGCCATTGGAGATGCGGCCGTCTTTGTCGAAATCGGCGTCACAAGTGGGGAGGGCGACCTTTCGCCATGGTGGGCCAAGTACGCGGCCATCCAGGCGGAACATACGAACATCGAGATACTCACGGAGCGCGACAGGCGGAAGCTGGTGGCGATCGGCACGGGGCTTGAGGCGCTTGCGGCGGCGGGCGGGGATCTTGCCGCACTGGACGAGATGTCCGTGGCGCGCGCCCGCCTTGACGAGGAAAAACCGACGGACGAGGACCGCGCCACGTTTGAACGTCTGCTCGAAGAGGTCATCGCCGAAGTCAAGTCCGGCGTATTGGATGCGGACGGAAACGAAAACGATTAGGAGATCACGACATGCGCTTGCTCAAACTTGAATTCGAAAATGTCAATTCCCTTGCGGGACAGTGGTCAATCGACTTCGGCCATCCGGCCTTTGAGCGCGAAGGGCTCTTCGCCATAGTAGGCCCGACTGGCTCGGGGAAGACATCCATCCTGGATGCCATCTCCCTTGCCCTCTACGGCAAGACGGCGCGGCAGGAGAAGGCGACAACTGCCGAACTGGGCGAAGTGATGACCCACGACACGACCCGCTGCTCGTCCAAGATCTCCTTCGTCGGCGTCGACGGCGGCAAATACCGCGCGGAATGGAGTATTGCCAGGAAAACAACGCGGAAGGGCACCGACGGTGGCGTGACGTCATCGACGATTCGATTCTACAGGCTTGAGCCGGAGGAGGACATCACGCCTCAGATGAAAGATGACATCGCCCCGCTGATTGTCGAGAAGGTGGGGCTGGACTTCGCCCAGTTCCAGCGCTCCATGATGCTCGCGCAGGGCCAGTTCGACAAGTTCCTGACGGCCTCCGACGCGGACAGGGCCGGGATTCTCGCGCAGGCGGCGGGAACCGACATTTTCACGCGCATCGGAACGCGCATCTTTGAAAAGTGGCAGGCGGCGGCGCAGAAAGTCGCGAACATCAAGTTGCGCCAGGGCGAGAACATTCCCCTTTCCCCGGAGCAGCGCCAGGATCTTGAAGAGAAGCGGCGCACCGCCGCGGAAACCGCAAGAGAGGCGAACCAGCGCCTTGAAATGCTTCAGGAGGAATGGGCGTGGCTCAGGGAGGAGGAGCGGCTCAAGACGGAAAAGGAAAAACTTGAAAAGCGCAGTTCCGATTTGGAGACGCGGCGCCGGGATCTCGCCCCCGGGGACCGGATGCTCGCGGTGGCCGAAGATGCGCGCTCGCTCCGCGACAAGCACGTCCATCTGACGCAGCTGCGGAAGGCGGAGGAAGCGGCGAACGACGATGTGTCAAACGCCAGACAGGACGCCGAAGCGGCTGACCGACAGGCCCGGGATCTGGGCGAGGCGATCCCCGGTTTGGAGAAGCGCTGGCACGATGCGGAAGAGGCGCGTCAAACGGCGACGCCGATCATCGGGCAGGCGACGCGGCTGGAAGCGGAAATCATCAAGGCGCAGGGCGAGGAAAAGACGGCAAAGGCGAATTTCGATGCGGCCGAAGAAGGCAGGAAGCGTCTTGCCGGCGAATTGGCCGGCCTTGCGCGGGCTCTTGAGATCCAGGAGGCGGAGCGGGGGTATCTTTCGGCGTTGCGTGACTCCCCAGAAACATCCGCGCCGGAAACGGTCGAGGCTGAACTCGTGACAATCGCGCGCAAAAGGGCGATACTTAAAAAGCACGCGGCCGATGTTGTGTCCGCCGCGAAAAAGGCTATGGCCGATTTCGAGGACAAAGAGGCGGAGTTCGACAGGGCGAAGGCCATCCACAGCGCGGAGCAACCGCAAATCGACGCCCGCGTCAAGGACGCCGCGCGCATCTGCGGCGTCATGAAGGCCATGGACTACGACGAGGTGCGCGCCAAGCTCAGGTCCGGCGACCGCTGCCCGGTTTGCGGGAAGCCGATCGACGACGCCCTCGCGAGCGACATGCCGCCGGCTTCCGAATTCGAAAAGGCATACGACGACGCCGTCGCCGCGAAGGAGGCGAGCGAGGCGGCCTACAACGCCGCGCGCGACAGACGCAATGAGGCTGAGACGGTCGCAATGGCCGCCGAAAGAAAACGCAAGGACGAAACAGAGGAACTAGAGCAAATCGAAAGGCGGCTGGCCGAGCGGGAAACGCAGGTCAAGACGATGATCCAGGAGGAGACGGAACGCCAGGCGCGGCTGCGGCGGGAGCTGGAAGAGGCGGACAGAATCCGCAAAACGCGCGCCGAGGAACTGGAAACGGCGAAAGGCAAAGTCGTCGACCTTGTCGGCAAACGCAGGGACCTCAACCTTCCCGACGATCTCGCCGGATACGGCAAGTCGCTGGACAACGCGGTCGACACCGCCAAGCAGGCCTTCTCGGAAGGGCAGAACAAAGTCGCGGCCGCCAATGCGAAGCGCGACCAATTGCGTGAAACCCGCGACGGGCTCCTGGCAAAGGCCGCAACCGCCGCAAGGGCGCGTACCGAGGCGGAGGGGGACTTTTCCGCGTCATTCGGCGCAAAGGGGTTTGCCGACGAGGCGGCCTGGCGGGCGGCCTGCGGCGAAGACGGCGTCCTTGACGAAGTCCGGCGCCGCAGGGAGGAGCTCGCGAAGGATACCGCCGCGCTTGAGGAGGCCCGCCGGAAGTTCGACGCCGACATGGCGCTGCATGCCGCGAATGTCGGAAGCGAACGCCAGATCGTGGAAGTCGACCAGGACATTCGGGAGGCGAAGGCGAGGCGTTCGGAGGCCGAGCGCGAATCCGGAAGTTTCGTGGAGCGGATCACCTCCGACGACATCTGCCGCGAAAAGGCCGGCCAGCTTGAGAAGGATCGCGTAACGGCGGAGGCGAACCTGCTCGTCTGGAAGCGCCTGAATGACATGCTGGGGGGAAAGGGCGGTTTCCGCTTCAGCCAATATGCGCAGGGACTGACCCTTCGGACGCTGCTGGACGCCGCGAACCCGTTCCTTGCGCACATGACCGCGGGCCGTTATTCGCTCATATGGCGTCCCCCGAAGCCCGAGGCCGACGACAAGGATGAAAAGGAAGAAAAGCGCGCCCGCAAGAAGGCGCCCTCGCTTCTGCCGCTGATCAAGGACCACGACCAGCACGACACCATCCGGCCCATTTCGAACGTCTCCGGCGGAGAGCGGTTCGAAGTCTCGCTCGCCCTGGCGCTTGGCCTTTCGAAACTGAACGCAGGACGCGTCAAAGTCGAGACGATGTTCCTCGACGAAGGGTTCGGAACGCTCGACCCCGAACGCCTGGAGGCGGCGCTCGATGTCATCTGCGGACTTCACAGCGAAGGCACGACGATTGGCGTGATTTCGCACATCAAGGCCGTCGAAAACCGATTGCCGCTCAAGATCCGCGTCGAGCCGGCAGGCGTCGTTTTCGGCCGCCTTGTCGGCGAGGGGGCGATTGAGCATGCCGTTTCCGGCGGAGCCGCCACCCCCTCTGCAACGCGCAGGAAAACACCCCGGCCTCGAAAACCCCGCGCCAAGGCCCAGGCCCACGTCCCCATTCCCCAACCACCATGAACGACAAGACACCACATCTCTACTACTACGAAGAGACGCTTCAGAAGTCCACCGATTCCGAAAAGGCGTTCCTCGAAATCATGAAGCAGAAGCTGGACGGCGACTGGTTCGTCTTCCACTCCGTGCGCTTCACGGACAAGGACCCGCACGACAAACGGTTTGAACGTGAAATCGACTTTCTCCTGTTCAACCCGATCTACGGATTCCTGGTCGTCGAGGTCAAGGGCAAGCGCATCGCCTGCAAGGACGGCAAATACTCAATCGACGGAAGGGGCTGCAATCCCTTCGCCCAGGCCCGGCAAAGCATGTTCGGCTTTGCGAATCTGCTGAAACGCCGGTTGAGTTCCGGCATCCCGTTCCGGATCTCCTTCGCCGCGGCCTTCCCCTTCTGCCGGGCCAATGACTTCGAAATGCCTCTGGAGGACAAGAACGCGCTGATGGACTCGGTACGGCTTCAGAATCCCGAGGCGTGGATCAAAAAGCGCATCCGCGAAAAGGCTGTCATTCAGGCCGCGCAAAACGCCACGGCGACCATTGACGATGTTCTGCGGATTCTGGCCCCGACATCCGAGTCGGAGGATGATGTCGGCGCCTTGCTCACGTATGACGAGAAGGAGATCGAACGCCATTCGATCGACCCCGCGCAGTTCCTCTCCCTCTTCTCCGCCTTCCCCCGGCTCAAGGTCTGCGGATGCGCCGGTTCCGGCAAGACGCTGCTCGCGGTCGAAAAGGCGCGGCAGATGGGCGAGCGGCGCAAGCGCACGCTTGTCCTCTGCTACAACACCCTTCTGGCCAAGACCATTTCAAACCATTTCGCGCAAGGGACCCTCCCCGTCACGGTCAAGGCCTTCTACGACTTCGGAGCCGAAACGCTGAAGTTGCCGCCGGAGAGCGTCGCCGCGCATGCCAAGGACCCGAGGGCGTATGCGTTCATCTCGCGGGAGCTGAAGAAATACCTGTCAAGCGGTGGCGTGAAGCCATACGACGCGGTGATCATCGACGAAGGACAGGACTTCACCGATGAAATGTGGGAGATCGTGAAACTCCTCGTCACCGACGACCCCGTCTTCTACGTCTTTTACGACCCCGGGCAGAACATCTTCCACACGAAGATGCATCTCCCGGATTTCGGAATGCCGCCAGTCATGCTGTCCGTCAATTGCCGGAACACCCGCTGGATCGCGGAGGAACTTTCCAAATATTCGCCGGAGCGGATCGAATCGAAGGCTGGCATGCCGGAAGGCGTGCCGGTGCGGACAATCGAGGGTGACTGCCGGGAAAACCTCGAGGCATTGCTGGACAAGCTGGTGAACCGCCAGAATATAGCCCGTTCGTCCATTACCATAATTGGCGCCCACAGCCTGGGGCACACTTCGATCGGCAAGGACCGTACAATCGCGGGCGTCCGCATCTCAGACGGCAGCGAACCCAGCGCGGTAGCCTACTACACGTACATGAAGTTCAAGGGGTGCGACAGCAAGATTGTCATACTGCTCGACGTTTCCGGCAAGGACCCGCGCTGGGATGCGGTCGGGATGTACACGGCGCTCTCCCGCGCCGTCTCCCAGGCCTACATCCTCCGCAAATCCGACAGCTAGCGCCCCATGGTAGCCGCGCTCGTCGCGGCCATTATGCCATTTCTGTCATTTCCATTTCCGACAATGATGCGCAATTGGCACAACATGCTCGCCCTCGCCCTTCTGGCGCGCGACCCCGTGTTGCGGAGAAAAGTCCTTGGACCTGACCGGGAGCGCGACGAGATTGGTGCAGTGAAGGTGGTCGCCTTTACAGGGCGCGAGAGCAACTACCCCTTCGGCGTCTGGGGCGCCCTCGCCGAACAGCTCGGCAAAAAGAGCGATTGGATTCGGGTTCCAGCCTGAGCGCAGTCCGCACCACTTCTTCGTTTTGCCGCCTGACGAAACGGACGGTCTTCCCGCGCGCGTTTTCGAACGGTTCGAGTGGAAGGAGGGCGATGCAGACTCCAAGGGCGCGGGCCCGCTACTGGAACGCAATCCGCGCGGTCGGCTCCGTCTCGAACTCCCGCCGCTTAAGTGGAATAGCGTGGCCCCTCCGCTTGTCCGCGCCCTCAACCCGTGACGGCGCCGACGGCGAAGGCGGCTGGGCTGAACGCGGCTGCATCCTCTTCTCACAGTACTTCGACAGCGCCCGCGCCGTTGCCGAGCGCCTCAGTCACGACTTCCCCGGTCTTGCCGTTGGTCTCTACGCCGGCGGGCGAAAACCACAACTCCCGCGGCACTGGCAACCTCCCGCCTTTCAGGGACGTTTTTGGAACTCCGGCCGCGAATTTCGCCAACAGCTAAAATTGTCTCTCTTAAGCCTGTTCGTCAAGCCGATTCAAAATGCGGAGATGCCATTCAAGATAAGTCCGCTGCCGTTGATTTGGAACAGGAATTGCAATGCCGCTGTCATCTGGCATAATGCCGAAACTGCGCAGGGTATTCGGTGCAATGCGCTTGGAAACAACAAGCTTGCCGCTCATTGGTTCAAAAGAAATATAATGGCGGTCAAAAAGGGCGTCAATGTTCTTTGCAAGGAGAAGAACATTGTCGATGTCAAGGCGTTCGCCCCCGGTATCGTCTTTGCATTCAGCCCAACCTTTGATGTGGCTCGCCACAAGCAGATCGGGTTCGGGAACCTCCGTTGCCATGCATTTGCATCCAAACTTTGCGATGAGCAGCTTCCGCAAGGCATCCTGCCCTTTTCGCTGCATCGTTTCAGCGGATCGTTCCGTCTCCGACCGTGATTTGAGTTCGGCCGCCAAGTCATCGAGTTCGGCTGTAAGATCCTTTTGGTCCTCCTTCAAGCTGGTACCTTCCTCTTCCCTCTTACGATTCACCCAGTCCGGCAGCTGTGTCATAAGAAAGGAGCTTTCGGCACGAAATGTCTGCGGTGGACAATTGCATGTGTCGAGCGTATACGCCTTCAGAAGATCGGCAAATGTCTTTCCGTCCTTGAGATGGCAACGCAGCCGACGTCCATCTTCCAAGGCCTGGACTGACAACACGACTGGAGACTTAAGCGGAAGTTCAACGCTAATGGATCGGCCAGTTATGGTCGTTTCCCATCCTAGATAGCGGAAGTGTTCGGCGATATCCATTTTATTCCCTGAAGACATTAGCCGTGTCGGAATAAAACGCCGATCTTTCCGCCTGGATGGAGAAAAGTTTCATTGATCTGTCATTCGGGAAGGAAAGCAGGTCAAATCCCTTTCCGATCCAGAGCTTTCCAGTTTCCTGTCCATTCGGTGTGGAAAAGACGAAATCCATCCATCTGTCGTGATCCGGTTTCTGCGGAAGGTATGCTACAGAAGACGAGGACAGCGCTAGATGCGACTTAAGATGCTCTGCGAACGACTGGGCGTCCCCCTCCGTGAGAGGTAGGTCAATGCGCTGTACGCATTTGACATCCGCAGGCGATCCTTGTTGACCGCTCCACGACGGCATCCAGAACCAACTTGGGTTCTGACAATGCGCTTCAGGATCCCGATCCTATCCGTCATACTACGAAAGCGAATCGGAGCGGAAAATGATAAACAAGGAACTCGCCGAGGCCATCGACCCGCTCACCCCCGACGAGGAGCGCGACGCGTTCCGTGAAATGATCCACGCCGCACTCCATGGCGACGAGGACCGCAGGCGCGCCATCCGCGAGCGGATTTTCAGGGCGAACATCCGTCTCGCAAAAGCCATCGCGGAAAAAATCGCCCGCAGGCGCCGGCATGCCTACGGCGAGTATACGAGCAACGTGCTCGACCTCATGCACGTGGGATACACCGCCATTTACCGCTCAATCGACCGGTTCAACGTGGACGCGGGCAACCGCTTCTCAACCTACGTCTTCAGCGCGATCCAGAACAAGATGAACATGACGGACGGCATCAGGAAACGGAAGGAAATAGGCGTCGGTCCAATGAAGCGACTCGACGAGAAGATCAACTCGGACGACGAGACGGCATGGATTGAACTTCTGGAGGACAAGCGCTGCGTCCCGATTCCCGACATGGTTTCCCATCGGGACAAATTCGAGAAGCTTCTCAAGCTCATACGGAAACTCCCCCCACGCGAACGCGACCTTGTAACCGCAAGGCTGGGCCTGGACGGCGGCAAGCACAAGCTCCGCGACATCGCCCGCGAATACGACATCTCCGCCGCGCGGGCGAGCCAGATCGTCAATGCCGAGATTGACAAGCTCTGCGCATACTTCACGAAGTAGCGCGCCTGGTCGGGGCGACCGCTCATGCGGTCGCCCCAAGCGCGCAGATAGGAGATAGGAGATAGGAGATAGGAGATAAAGATAATAGATTTATGAGTCCTTAATTTCTCAAAAATGATTCCTATACTACTCACACCCCTTCAACGAGTCGCCGATTGCGGCGATTCAACCTTTCAACCACCACAAAGGAGACATTATGAAGCGATAATAAGGGTATGCGGCATGACTTCCGAAGAATCCAAAGAATGGGGGGATGTCGCCCATGTGATAAGGAAACATGTGGGCGTCGACAACCTCTCCGAGGTTCTTCTGGAATTCGATGAGACAATCTAGGCGCTGGCGACGAGCAGGCGCCTGACACAAAAAACGGTGTCAGGCACCACTTCGTACTTAACTTTTCACTTAACCTGCGTATTATAACCCCTACCTGGAGAACAACATGAACAACACGACGGACAACGGAGCAAGCAACATGAACACGGTCAAGAACAATGACAGGACTTCGACCATGACCCAGCAAGATTGCGAGGAACTGAAGTCGGCGACGATTTCCCGCGAGATTGCATACGCCACCGCACCGCTGAGCAAAGAGGAGACACGCGACGCGTTCCGTGAGATGATCGCTGCCGTCGTGCATGGTGACGAAACACGGCGCAACAAGATCCGCACCAAGGTTTTCCGATCCATGATCCTCCTGGTGCTGAAAATCACCTGCAAGACGGTCGAATGGCACCGCAGCAAATACCCTGACGCCTCAATCTCCGTCTTGGACTATCTGCACGAAGGCTACTCGGCCCTTTACTCGGCCATAGACTCTTTCAACCCCGATAAGGGGACGTGCCTCTCCACCTTTGCCCATAAGGCGATAACCAACCGCCTGAACGAGTTTGCCTTCATCCGCAAGCGCAGGAATGGCAAAATCCGGGAAATCAAGAGTCTGGAGGAGACATACGGAGAGGACTGGACATCAAAAATCGGCGACATCATCGCCGACAATGGCGAACCCGTCGATTCCGTTGTGGCGTCAAAAACGCCAGCTGGGATGTTTATGAACGCCACTGTGTTGCCGTTGGCAGGATCACATCCGTTACGTTCCTGGGCGGCGCGGTCGTGGCAGGCGACTACGAGTGCGGAACCTGGAAGAACGGCGAGTTCACGGGCAACAAACTGACGTTGCACTGCTGGGAAGGCGGAATATTCAAAGGAAAACACCTTGACGGCGGTCATTGGGACAGTGATGGCGAGTGCCATGCGGAATCGGTGCACTTGTCGGCATGGCACAAAGGCGTCTGCAAAGCCCAGTTCGCCGAAATCGGCGACTGGCTGAACGGCGAGTTCGCCGGCGGAACGCTCTCCGTCGAGGATGTCTGGTACGACGGCACATTCTCCGGTGGGACGCTTTCAGTCGGACAGTGGCGCAATGGCACCTTCGCGGGCGATACATTCTATGGCAAGTGGTATGGCGGCGTCTGGAAGGGCAAGCACTTCAAGGGCGTCGACCTTTCCGGCTCCGGCCTCGGCCAATAGTATCCCCAGCCTCGCGTGAAGTTCCGACCTCTTAGGCGGCCTTCTTCCGCCCTGTTTCACCAGTCCCGCGTCGACCGACGCGACATGGTGTGCCGAGAGTCCAGAAACTCGTCATATTCGACATCGTTCAGGACGCGGAATCGCTGCGGGCCCCAAATCACCAATGCCAGTTTCAAATGCTTGATTCCAAATGGGAGTCCTATGTACGACAGACAATAGTACAAACCGACAATAGCCTCGAGGGCGGCAGCCCACCAGCCAACGGCCACGGTCCAGAACGTTGTCGTCCCGTCAGTTTCGACATGGTGCTTCTCTACCAGGTGGAACTTGAACGGAAGGAGAACGTATTTCGCGAGCGCGAGCAAGGCCCGGCCGGGACGGGCCATCCCCAAGGCGCGGATGACGATGCCTACGCCCCATACGATACCGGCTATTGGAAGCCCCAGACCAAGTGAGAGCCAAAGCGTGTTGGTAATGATTTTGCCCCATATCGGCCCTTCTTCCCGATCCTTCCAGTACTCCCGAACCGAAATGACAAAAGAAACCGCGAGCAACAGGCAAAAGAGCGTCAGCTTTCTGGGGTTGTTGTAGATTCCGCCGAGAATGCCGATGGCGCGTCGGAAGAAGTAGAGAAGATATTTTTCAGCCATAACGAAAGTCTACCACAAAACCACGCTTTGTGGTAGACTTTTCCCCATGAAACGCGAAAACGACTTCGATTTTGTCGACAAGGACGACCGCGAAATCTTCGGTACGTTTTGGGACGTTGCCGTCTTCGGCGCGGGCTACGCGGGCTATGCCGCCGCGCAGGCCGCCGCAAAGGCTGGCAAGTCGGTGCTGCTGCTCGACTCCCGCTGCGACCTCCTTTGGGAAAGCGCCCGCGCGCGCCATCCCGAGTCCGGCCCCTTCACGCCCGACTTTGCGCAGTTCGGTCGTGCCATCGCCTGCGCCACCGGCATCGCGGCGGACTGGATCGACCCCGGCAGCGCCGAGTGGGTCGCGAATGAAATCCTCATGGAGGGCAAGGTCAAACGTCTCTACTTCGCAACGCCCGTTGCCGCACGGCTTGACGACGATGGCCTCCTCACATCCGTCGCCGTGGCGCTGAGAAACGGCTACGAGATCATCCGCGCGCGGCAGTGGATCGACGCCACGGAAACGGGCGTCGTCGCTCGCCTCTGCAACCCTTCCATAACCCCGTCGGCGCCGTCGCGGCGCATCGCCCGCGTCTTTCTGCAGCGTCTGCGCTGGCCAATCGACTGCCCGCTCTCCTTCGACTGCGGCATACGCGGCGTCCAGTCCACGCTTGAGGCGTCGGAATGGTCGGGGGAGCGCATTCTCCGCCTTGAACTCGACAAGTCCTACACGCGCCCCTTCGCGCGCGTCTTTACGCCCGCCCTCAAGGTCTTGCGCGCAAAGCTGGGCTCCGAATTCGACGACGCCTTCGTAAGCCACTGGAGCTACGACCCCTACCCCGTCTACACGCGTGGCCGCAGGTCGGCGACGAGCCCCGCCGCCAATCTCGCGCTCGCCGCCCCCGCCCTGGCCTCGGGGAGTTTCACCACTCTGGTCGAGCGCCATTCGCTCGGCGTCACCGCCTTCCAGAAACTGACGGGCATGCCATCGCGCAAGGACTCAAAGGCCGAACGCGTTCCGTGGCCGCCGAAGCCCGTGCGGACAATCGAGACGGACATCTTCGTCGCCGGACTCGGCACCGGCGGCACTCTCGCCGCAATCGCGGCCGGCCGCCGCGGCGCGAAGGTCGTCGCCGCTGAATCGCAGACCTTCCCCGGCGGCGTCGCCACCGGGGCCGGCATCCACGCCTACTACTGGGGATGCCCCGGCGGACTCCAGCGCGAAATCGACGAGGCCGTCGACAAGCTCATGCCCGTCTTCGCGGCGCGACCCAACCACCCCCAGGGCTTCCACCCGCTCGCACGCCGCGTCATCTCCGAGGACATGCTGAACGCCGTCGGCGTCTCGCAGCTCTACGGCGCGACCGTTCTCAGCTCCACG
>JAEEGL013501895.1_pt1 | contig 16540 bp, 14 predicted proteins | sample 9134231 | NCBI WGS metagenome assembly JAEEGL01 (sample SAMN16246548, study PRJNA631951) | gut metagenome | biome: gut microbiome; feature: rumen; material: fiber-attached | host: Bos | place: Iran: Karaj | collected 2018-10
CCTACGATATAATTTTCAAAAACCAAAAAATGACTTTTGATCTTAAGCCGTATGGTAGAGGTGTTTGCCTTAAGCTTTTCTACAAAAGCGTCTTTTCCGCTTCGAAAGGTGCTTTCTTCCGTAGAACTTTCGATCCCTCTGGTATCAAAGTCTTTTACGTCAAATCCGATCATTTTTTGGATATCGTCGAACACGATAACGGCGTTTCCGGATAAGATTTTTAAAATGCCTTCTTCCACATTTTGGATTTCTTCCACATCGGAATAATAAACAGCGCCGTTTTGTATCACATCCATCACATCATGATTGTTCAAACATTTTAAAAATTTACTGTTTGTATTAAGCGGCTTTAGAACAAAATCACTGATGGATGACTGACTTGCCAGTCCATCCACATAGATGACGGTCGCTTTTAGTTCAGGTTTACCGTATATGGTGATATCACGAAATTTAATATCATAACTATACCCCAAAAGCTGATCAAAAGAGCTCCTTGTGACGGGCAGGGTTTTTACATCCAAAGAAATTTCTTTATTTCTCTCCTGTTTAGAAAAGAGCGTTTCCTTCTGGGTTTCTTGTTTTTTTCCCATTGATTCATCACCTTATCTGATCTTTCTTATTGCTTTTAGTATGGTTGATTTTTGAGAAATCATGTAAATAAAAAACAGCAAGAACGAAATAGATCATTTCATTCTTGCCGGTAACTGTTAAAAATGCGGTGATCATCTTAGGAACCAAGGAAGTAAATATCGATACAAAAGAAAGATTTCCAAAACATTGATCACGATGGATAGTGGAACCAAAATCAAAAACGACCAGTGCTTGGTTTTATGACGGTATAAGATCATACCCAGTAAAGTCCCTGCTCCGCCCAATAGAAAAGAGCATAGAAAAAGCGTTTTTTCAGGGACTCTTTCCTTGTGTTTTTTTGCTTTGTTCTTATCCACTCTCATGAGAAGAAGCGTAATCAAGTTCCAAATCAAAAAGAGGAGAATAAAGATCAGGATGATATTCTGTTTCATGGTGAACTCCTTTTCAAAATTTCAAATCATGTGTTTATTATATCGAAAAGAAAACAATAAAAAAAGCAAATATATCGAAATATATTTGCTTAAAAATACACTCTAATGCATGATTGTTTAGGAATAGACTGCCGAAATTCCTAATAAAATAAACTTGGGTTAAAAAAGTATTAAATTACATAAAATGCTTTTACTTAAAGTTTCGGGTGTGAATTTTAAGTAAAAAAGATTGTGTCATACTGACTCAATAGCTGTTTGAAACAGTTTTCCATACTACTAAACTTGCTGTCAAAATAAAAAAACCTTTTCAGAATACTGAAAGGCTTCCTGTTTTAGGCATCGCAACCACATGCCTAGAAACAAAACAACACCTCCTCATTCCTCGTGACTCTTCAGCGTCAAATTACGGCAGGTCTCCTGACTTCAGTTCAACGTTTATTTCCCCTTCCCATCAAATCTAAGACTTAACAGTGGTATTTTGAAATAAACTCCCTTTTACAGTGGCGGGTCCGTGCTGGATTTGCACCAGCTTCCCTATTATACAGATCTGGTTTTATTTCTGTACCGTAATTTATACAATATTCAGTTGCATTTTTATTATAAACTTTACCCATTGGCAGGTCAAGAGCCTTTTCAAAACTTTTATTTGATATTTGAAAGAAAAAGCGAAATCGGAATACTCCCGTTTCGCTTTTGAAAAAGTATGTTCATAAATATTTTTGGATAAAATTTATTTCAGCCATTTTTCTTTTATTACAAATTCTTCCATCGGTTTTTTCTCTCTGATTTTTGTTTCTCTGGCCGGATACCCCAAAGGCGTAACGGCAATTACAGTATATTCTGCGGGAATATTCAGTACTTCTTTTACTTGATCCCCGTTAAAAGCTCCAAGCCAGCAGGTCCCCAATCCTTCTTCCGTTGCTTCCAGCACCATAAAAGAAAGCGCGATCGAAGCGTCTACCGTGCGTGCCGGCTGACCGCATGGCATATTCACTTCATTTGTGACGCACACGACCAATACTACCGGTGCTTTTGCTACAAAACTTTGTCCGCAGCAGGCTTCTGCAAGCTGTTCCCGCAGAGTTTGATCTTTTACTACTACCACTTTGTTTTGCTGTTGGTTGCTGGCAGTGGGAGCCAAACGCCCCGCTTCCAATACCCTTTCCAATACGGCTTCGTCAATGGGCGTGTCTGCATAATTTCTTACGCTGGATCTTTTTTGAATCGTTTCCAATACCGACATCGTGATCTCTCCTTTTTATTTATTAAACATAACGTTTATTTCAGTCCGCGTGTTCTTTTTTTGTAGAACTATTTCCTTCAAAAGAGGTATCTCTTTCTGTCCTTTCCCTTTCATCAGACGGTCTCAGACGTCTTAATCTGTTTTGGATTTCTTTTTCTTTTCCGTAGACTTTCGGTTCATAAAATCTTTGATTGACTTCATATAGAACATCAGGCAGATACTGTTGATCCACATAAGCGTTGGGATAATCGTGCGGATATTGATAACCGATCCCTCTGCCCAATTTACTGCTTCCTTTATAAGAAGCGTCTTTTAAATGAATGGGAACTTCTCCCAAAGGATTGCTTTCGATATAACTCATTGCTTTGTTGATCGCCATATAGGACGCGTTGCTTTTTTCTGCCGAAGCAACATAGATTGCCGCTTCCGATAAGATGATCCTGCCTTCCGGCATACCGATAAACTGCACTGCCTGCGCAGCGGAATTGGCAACTACCAAAGCCATGGGATCGGCTAATCCCACATCTTCCGCAGCACATATCACGATCCTTCTGGCAATAAACTTAGGGTCTTCTCCCCCGTAGATCATTCGTCCCAGCCAATAGACAGCGGCATCCGGATCGGAACCGCGCATACTTTTGATAAAAGCGGAGATGACATCGTAGTGAGTATCTCCCTTTTTGTCATATTTAATGGTCCTTTTTTGAATGGATTCTTCCACAGTATCGATATTGATGATCCGTCTTCCGAATTCATCGGGAGGCGTCGTCATAACGGCCAATTCCAGCGCATTTAACAGATTTCTTGCATCTCCGCCGGATAGATCCGCCAAATAATTCATCGTGACCTCATCCATAACGGGAGAATATATCTTTAATCCGTTTTCTTTATCTGTCAGCGCTCTTTTGATGATGTTGCGCAGATCTTCTATCGTCAAAGGCTTGAATTCAAAAATACGGGAACGAGAGATCAATGCGGAATTCACTTCAAAAAAAGGATTTTCCGTCGTAGCGCCGATCAATGTGACCGTTCCGTCTTCCACATAGGGCAAAATAGCGTCTTGCTGGCTTTTATTGAAACGATGTATTTCATCTATGAATAAAATCGTCTTGGTTCCGTACATCCCCAATCGTTCTTTGGCGTTTTTGATCACTTCTCTTAAATCCGCCACACCGGAAGTAACCGCATTCAGTTTTTCAAAATAGGATTTTGTGGTTTGGGAAATAATGCGTGCCAAAGCGGTTTTTCCCGTGCCGGGAGGACCGTAAAAAATTAAAGAACCCATTTTGTCCGCTTCAATAGCGCGGCGAAGAAGTTTGCCTCTTCCTATGATATGTTCCTGCCCAAAAAATTCATCCAGTGTTTTGGGCGCCATTCTATAGGCTAAGGGAGCTTCTTTTTCTTTTAAGATATCTTCCTGATATTGGAATAAGTCCATTTTGTCCCCTCCTTCTTTCTCTTTTATTATATCTTATTCTTTGCTGAGAGAAAATACAATTCTGTTTTGCTAAAACAGGGCCTTTATAAAACCATAAAAAAACCACGTTTTAAACGTGGTTTGGTTGTTTTTGTCACTCTTGCTCATCAAGTCCTTTTGCGTAACCGATGATAACGGGGATATATTGATTGTTATCCGCGCGGATCAATTTTTGATTGTAAAAATAGATCATGACAAAGGATACCGCCATGAGCGTCAAGCCCAAAAAGACGTATGCGATTTGCGCCCAATGTAAAAAATAACCGATCGCGAAACCGAGCACCAAGGCAATGAACGGAATCATATAGGGTATAAAAGAAACATTTAAAAAACTTTCTTCTTCCAATGTGACTTCGACATAATCCCCTATTTCAGCGTTGATTTTATTTTTGGCGATCACTTCGATATCTTTTTTGGTATAAGCCGTCATGCAGCCGCCGCAGCGGGAACAAGCTTCGTGCCGTAAAAATCGAACCGTTGCTTTTTCTTTGTTTTTTTCGATCACAACACCGTTTTTTTCCATGGATATTTCACGCTTCCTTACTGGTATCGATAAAAACCTCTATACAAAAATAATCCCCACTTGGCCGTGGAAGAGGGAAAGAAGAACCCTGCCTACGCAGGTGGGTGTTGCCTTACAGCTTCGTAAGTCCTGTCATGCAGGCATGTATTCCGCTCTAAGAGACAAACTCCCTAAATCAAAGTGTTGGTTCTTTCTACCGCATCCTCACCAACTTTGCAGGGCAAATTTATTTTCTCCAAAGAAAAAATATTTAGTCATGTATATCATTTTCTTTTATTGGTAACTCAAATATATCACAAAAAAAAGGTTTTATCAAGATAAAGCCCGTTCCTATTTTTAAGATAGAAACGGGCAAATTCAGGTCGATTCCATTATAAAACTAATCCAATTTCATCGTGCGGATACTTAATTCTTCCAGCTGTTTGTCTGTTACGTAATCCGGTGCGCCGGACATAAGATCTGTGGCTCTTTGTGTTTTCGGAAAAGCAATACATTCCCGGATCGTCTTACTGCCGGACATGAGCATGACCAAACGGTCCAAGCCGTATGCGATCCCGCCGTGAGGCGGTGTTCCGTATTGAAAAGCGTCCATCAAAAATCCGAATTGACTTCTTGCTTCTTCGTCGGTAAATCCCAAAGCTTTAAACATTTTTGCCTGCAAATCGGCATTATAGATCCTTAAGCTTCCGCCACCTAATTCCGTGCCGTTTAAGACCATGTCATACGCTTTTGCTTTGACTCTTTGGGGATCGGATTCCAAATATGGGATATCTTCTTCTACCGGCATGGTGAACGGATGGTGCATCGCTTTATAGCGCTTGTTTTCTTCGTCATATTCAAACATAGGGAAATCCGTTACCCATAAGAAGTTTAATTTGGATTCATCGATCAATTCATATTTTTCACCCAAGAAAAGTCTTAACCGATTTAAGACGGTATTGGCAACGGTAAAGGTATCCGCAACAAAAATGATCAAGTCGCCTTGTTCGGCTTCCATTTCTTTTAAGATGGCGTCTAAGACTTCTTCGGATAAGAATTTCAAGATAGGAGATCTGACTTCTCCGTCTTTTAATACGATATAAGCCATCCCTTTTGCGCCGGATGCTTTTGCCATTTCATCCAGTTTATCGATATCGCGGCGCGGCATGCTTGCCATTCCTTTGCAGTTGATGGCTTTGACCACATTGCCTTTTGCCACTGCGTCAGCAAATATTTTAAATCCGCAGTCTTTGACGACATGATTTATGGTATGAAGAAGCAGACCAAATCGTGTATCCGGTTTATCGCTTCCGTATGATTCCATTGCTTCTTCGTAGCTGAGCCGTTTTAGAGGGATCGGTATATCGATATTTAAGACATCTTGAAAGATTTTATGCATGAGTCTTTCATTCAAAGACAGAATGTCTTCCATATCCACAAAAGAGAGTTCCATATCAAGCTGTGTAAATTCAGGCTGACGGTCCGCTCTTAGATCTTCGTCCCGAAAACATTTTACGATTTGATAATACCGTTCAAACCCCGAAACCATCAACAGCTGTTTATACATTTGCGGAGACTGCGGTAAAGCATAGAATTTACCCGGGTTTACCCTGCTCGGCACCAAGAAATCTCTGGCGCCTTCCGGTGTGGAACCGATCAGCATAGGCGTTTCGATCTCAATAAATTTTTCTTCATCCAAAAAATTTCTGATGGTTTTGGCTACCTGATGGCGCAAAAAGAAATTTTTCTGCACTTCTTTCCGCCGTAAATCCAAATACCGATATTTTAGGCGAATGCTTTCATCTACGACAGCATATTCATCCAATGCAAAAGGCGGTGTCAAAGATTCATTGTAGAGATTCATTTCAAATACTTCTACTTCAACTTCCCCGGTTTCTATGTTTTCGTTAATCCCGTCTTCCGGACGGTTTCTGACTCTGCCTTTGATAGATAATACATATTCGCTTCTCAAGCGTTCTGCCAAATGGAATGTTTCTCCCTTGTCAGGATTGATCACGATCTGCGCGATACCGGTCCTATCCCGAAGATCGATAAAAATAACGCCGCCCAGGTCTCTTCGTTTTTGTACCCAACCGGTTAAAATTACGTCTGTTCCATGATGTTCTTTGCGGAGTTCTCCACAGTAATGTGTTCTTTTCCAAATTTCAGCCATTTTCTTACTTCCTTTTATCAATAAAATTATTCAAATAATCCTCTTCCCATTTATTTTAATGTGTTGATCAATTCTTCTTCCGTTAAAGATTCCTGTGTACCCAGTTCCATGTTTTTTAATGTGAATTTCTTTGTTTTTACTTCTTCTTCCCCAATGATAACGGTATGCGTGAAATTGATTTTGTCAGCGTATTTCATTTGTGCTTTAAAACTTCTGCTCATCAAATCTCCTTCGGCGGAGATCCCGTTTTTTCGAAGCAGCGCAAGGAGGCGAAATCCTTCTTTTTTCGATGCTTCATCCATAGAGGCGATATAGACTTTGTTTTTATAAGGTTCTTCCGGCAGAAGACCTTGTTTTTCCAAGATCATCAAAAGCCGTTCGATCCCCATACCGAAACCGATCCCCGCCAGATCAGGACCGCCGCATTCTTCCACCAATTTATCATACCTTCCGCCGCCGCAAACGGTGCTTTGCGCTCCCAGATCCGTAGAAATGATCTCAAAAACGGTTTTGGTATAATAATCCAGCCCTCTGACCAGTCCGGGATTCACTACAAAATCATATCCCAAGATCGTAAGATATTCTTGCAGACTGTGGAAATGGTCGCTGCAGTCTTCACACAGATAATCGATCGTTCTCGGCGCGTTTTTTACGACTTCGCGGCAGCTTTCATTTTTGCAGTCCAAAATACGGATCGGATTTCTTTCCAGCCTGGACAAGCAGGTTTCGCATAGGTCTTCTTTGTGCGTTTCAAAATATTCTTTTAATTTTTGCCGATACACCGGCCTGCAGGTAGGACAACCGATGGAATTGATGTTTAAAGACAGATTCTTTAAACCCAATTGCTGAAACAGTGTCATGGCGATAGAAATGATTTCCGCATCCAAATTCGGCACGATACTGCCAAAACATTCCACGCCAAATTGGTGATGTTCTCTAAGTCGGCCGGCCTGCGGTTTTTCATAGCGAAATACCGGTGTGGATAAATAATACATCTTTAAAGGCATAGGATCGGCATAAAGTTTGTGTTCGATCAAAGAACGGACGGCGGAAGCGGTACCTTCCGGTTTTAAAGTGATGCTTCGGTTTCCTTTATCAAGAAAAGTGTACATCTCTTTTTCCACAATATCCGTTGTTTCCCCTACCCCGCGAATAAAAAGGTCTGTATGTTCAAAAGCAGGGGTCCGAATTTCACGAAATTGATATAAATCACACAATTCTCGAATCCTTTTTTCCAGTAAATGCCATTTATAAGAATCCTTTGGCAAAACATCTTGTGTTCCTCTGGGTGCTTTGATTTGCATGATTTTTCCTCCTTACTGCAATATTCTATCTTTTATCTTCGTTTTTCTTTTACTAAAAAAATGCATAAAAAAACGTCCCGGTTTACTCATTTTGTAAACAGGGACGGAAAATACTTCTCCGTGGTGCCACCCTCTATTATACTCTCATTGGATAACGGTAATACCGAAAAAACTTACTCTCCGTGATTTCAGCCTTTTGACTCCGGAATGTCTTTCAAGCTTACCGAACTATAAAGAAACTTGCAGCGATATGTTTCTTCTCTCTGAAATAGGAATAAGCCATACTCTTTCCTTCAACGTCGTTTTCTTTATAAAATTTGTCATTGTGCTTATTATATAGGACATTTTTTTTAAAGTCAACTTTTGAAACAAAAATATTACAAAAACTTTTTATTCTGCATAAAATGCATTGAAAGCAGATAATTTCTTCTCCATCAGCTTATCGAATTGATTGGTGTACAAGTAAACATCTTTATAATTGGCAACTCTTTCGATCCTGCCTGTGTCGGGAAAAACGATCTTTGAAATACCGCCGGAGCCCAAAGCGATGATGGTTTGTTTTTCTTCCATGATCTCGATGTTGTAGACACCTTCTTTTCCCGGTTTGGTAAAGCCGATATTTTCCAAATTTCCCGTCATATTTTTTTGCCGATACAAATAATAAGGCATACTGCCGTTTTCCATATTCTTTTTGATGGCATAATCCATCATAGAATCGATCACCTGGCTGTCGGTATAAAATTCACTGATTTTAGCCCCTCTTTTTAATGCCAAAGTATGGATCGTAATGTTCTCAGGATCCAATTTTTCCAGCCTTTTTAAGGTATTTTTGATGTCTTTTAAAGTTTCTCCCGGAAGGCCCAGGATCAAGTCCATATTGATGGCTTCAAAGCCGATGTTGCGGGCGGCGATGTAAGCGTTTTCGATCTCTTCCGCTGTATGGAATCGTCCCACCCTTTTTAATGTTTTGTTGTTCATGGTCTGCGGATTGATGCTGAGCCGATTGACACCTACCGAAGAGAGGGTCATGAGTTTATCCTTATCAAGAGTCTCGGGCCTGCCGCCTTCAAAAGTGATCTCCGATACGTTTTCTGTCAAAAAATAACTGTCCAGATACTGAAACATCTTTTCGATTTGTTCCGATGACAATACGGAAGGCGTGCCCCCTCCCACATAGATCGTATCCACTTGTTTTCCCAGTTTTTGAAAAAAGCTTCCTACGATCTTTATTTCTTCCAATAGTTTTATGAAATAGGCTTTCAGCAGCTCTTCTTTTCCCTGTAAAGGAATAGAGCCAAACGAGCAATAAGAACAAACAGAAGGACAAAACGGGATCCCGATATATAAACTGATTTTATCCAAATGCTCTTTTGTCAAAAAAGCCAATTCTTTCTGCCCGATATAAAGCGCCAAAAGAGCCTTTTTCTTTTCGATCAGGTATTCTTCCGTCAATAACCGATCCATTTCTTCCACGGTTTTCCCCTTTAATAAATAATCGGTCACGATCTTTACTGGCCTGACTCCCGTTAAAATACCCCAAGGCAATGAAATGCCGGTCTTATTATGTAAAAATCGATAGATCTGTTTTTTGACTTGATTTTTGAAAGCAATATCCGGATGCTCTTCCGGTTTGACGGTTTCTTTTTCTCCATTCAGTTCCATGGTAAGCATTTTCGTCTTTTCTTCGTATTCCACACAAAGAAAGCTTTGATGATCCACCAAAGCTTTGTCATAACATTGTTCCATGGTATCCTGCGGAAAAAACAACCGAATCAGTTCAAATATTTCCTGATAAGAGATGCCGTCACAATACACGTGCATTTTAGTTACCTTCTTCTTTCTTTTGCTTTTCTAATCTGGTATCTGAATTCTTCTACGGGCATATCCATCTCTTTTGCGATACGTCTTTCTTCATAATCGTCTTCCAAAAGATCAAACGCTCCGGAAGCCGTTTGCGATAAATAAGGCCGCTCCAATAATTCTTCTTTCATTCTATCTTCTATCGACACGTTTATCCCTCCCTGCCATATAGTATGGCTTTCGGGAAAGGATATATAGCGTCAAAATATTCTCAAATCATGGGTATTATCGCAAAAAAGGATTGAATTTCCTTTCAAAACCGATAGCGCTTTTGGAACCGTGTCCCGGATAAACGATGACGTTATCTTCCAAAGTCATCAATTTGGTTTGAATGGAATGGATCAAGGTATCAAAATCTCCGCCTTCCAGATCCGTACGTCCGATAGAACCCTGAAACAGAGTATCTCCCGTAAAAACAGCGTCATCGATCAAAATACAGATCCCGCCCAAACTGTGCCCCGGTGTATATAAAACAGTCGCTTTTTTATTACCGAACTCTAAAATCTCTCCATCTTCCACCAATCGATCGGCTTCTTTGACCTGATAGGAATCATTTAAAAACCATTGATTCGGATTGACCTGCAAAAGCATGTCTTGATCTTTTTCGTGGATCAAAACAGGGGCATGCGTCAATTCCGCCATTTCATAATTTCCGCCGATATGGTCGATGTGTCCATGAGTATTGATGATATATTTTACATGAGCGCCCAGATTTTGGATATCCTGTTCCAATCGACGATCTGGATAGCCCGGATCGATCAGAATCGCTTCTTTTGTTTCTTCACAAATCACCAAATAACAATTTGCCGCCAACGGGCCCAATTCATATTGCTTAATGATCATATCATTTCTCCTATATCTGTTAAAATGCTTTTTTACTATCCAATAAAATCGTTACGGGCCCGTCGTTCTCGATAGATACTTTCATATCTGTCTGAAAAATACCTTCTCCTACGGATACCCCGTATGTTTTGATCTCTTCGATCAGCTTTTGATACAGTATATTTGCGTTTTCCGGATCTCCTGCTAAAATAAAGCTGGGTCTCCTGCCCTTTCTGGCGTCTCCGTAAAGGGTGAATTGGGATATCACCAAAACCTCTCCCCCGATCTCCAAAAGCGACCGATTCATTTTTCCTTCCTCATCCGGGAAAATACGTAAATTTACGATTTTATTCGCCATATAAGAAACATCTTCCAAGGTGTCTTCCTGCCCTACTCCCAATAAAACATTCAGGCCTCGTCCGATTTTTCCCACTGTTACTCCATCCACGACAACCGCGGATCGACTTACTCTTTGTATCACTGCCCTCATTGATCTATCCTATCCTTAATTTGTTCTGGAAACTTCTGCTACACTGCGGATACCGGATAATTTCCCGATAATGAATTCCATTTCTTCTTTATTGGTAACTTGTACGGAAATATTCATGATCGCCATATCGTCTTTTGTTTTTTTGGCGCCTAATTTCAACGTCATAACGCGATTGTCGTTCAATGTCATGATGATATCATTGATCAATCCTACTCTGTCTATTGCGGTAATGATCAAATCCACTTGATAAACTTCTTCTCGGGTATCTTCCCATTCCACATGGATGATCCGTTCTTTTTGCATGATCAGATCTTTCATATTCGGACAGCTTTTTCGATGCACGGACACACCGCCGCCCCGCGTGATATAACCGATGATCGGATCCCCGTTGATTGGATTACAGCATTTTGCAAGCTTGATCTTCGCGTTGTCTACCCCTTCAATGACCACACCGTGTTCCGAATACCGCGTTTTTGGTTTTGTGATGATACTGGATTGCATTTCTTCCAATGTGGGTTCTTCGGCGGATTTAAAGTGTTTTTTATATTCCGTGATCAGTTTTTGTATGGTTTGATTTGCTGTCATACCGCCGTATCCGACGGTTTCATATAAGTTTTCTTTATTGGTCACGCTGAGCCTTCTGAAAATCGTATCGATATAATCCACATCGATCAGATCTTCCAAACGGTAACCCAGGCGTTTCGCTTCTGTTTCCAGCATTTCCAAACCGTTTTCGATATTTTCTTCTTTTTTCTCTTTCTTAAACCACTGCCGTATTTTGTTTTTAGCAGAGGTGGTCTGTGCGATATTGAGCCAATCTCGGCTGGGCCCTTTTCCCTGCGGGCCGGTAATAACCTGCACGATATCGCCGTTTCGAAGTGTTTGTGTCAATGGCACAATCTTACCGTTTACTTTTGCGCCGGCGCATCTGTGGCCTACTTGGGTATGGACTTTATAAGCAAAATCAATGGGAGTTGCTCCGGCAGGCAGATTATATACGTCTCCTTTTGGCGAGAAAACAAATACTTCATCTTCGAAAAGGTCCATTTTTAAGGTTTTTACAAACTCTTTCGAATCCTTTAATTCCCGCTGCCATTCCAGCATCTCTCTTAACCACGCCAGTTTTTCTTCCATTTCTTTTTCCGTTTTGACTTCACTTTGCGTATGCTGCTGCTGTTTGTATTTCCAATGCGCAGCGATCCCGTATTCCGCTACTTTGTTCATTTCATAGGTGCGGATCTGTATTTCAAAGGGAATCCCCTTGTCTCCGATTACCGTGGTATGCAGAGACTGATACATATTCGGTTTTTGCATCGCGATATAATCTTTGAATCGGCCCGGGATCGGTCTCCATACGCTGTGGATCACGCCCAAAGCGCCGTAGCAATCTTTGACACTGTCCACAATGATGCGGATCGCCATAAGATCATAGATCTCATCAAAAGATTTTTTATCCCGCTGCATTTTGTTATAGATACTGTATAAATGTTTCGGTCTTCCGATGATATCCGCTTTGATATTGACTTCATTCAGTTTTTCTCGAATCTCTTTGATCACATTTTCGATAAAACTTTCTCTTGCCTGCCGTTTTTGATTGACCTTGCGGACCAGATCATAAAACTCTTCCGGTTTTAGATAGCGGAAAGATAAGTCTTCCAGTTCCCATTTGATGCGGTTGATCCCTAATCGATGGGCCAAAGGAGCATATATTTCCAAGGTTTCATAAGCCTTTTCGATTTGTTTTCTTTCGTTCATATGGTCCAGTGTCCGCATATTGTGGAGTCGATCCGCCAATTTGATCAAAATAACGCGAATATCTTTTGCCATAGCCAAAAACATTTTTCTTAAGTTTTCCGCCTGCTGATCTTCTTTGGAATAGAAATTCAATTTGCTCAACTTGGTGATCCCATCCACCAGTTCCGCTACTTCTTCTCCGAAATCTCTTTCGATGTCTTCGATCGTTACTTCCGTATCTTCCACCACATCATGAAGAAGCCCTGCCACAACCGTCACCAGATCCAACTGCAATTCCGCCAGGATCTCCGCTACAGCGATAGGATGCGTGATATAAGGGGAATTGTCATAACGCTGCTGACCTTGATGAGCGTGATCCGCCACTTCAAAGGCTTTTTCCAGCATGTCCTTATAAGGATAGTGCATATAGCCATCCAGCTTGTTTTCTAAATTTTCAATCAATTTTTGCTCATTTTCCGTCAACATGCGCAATTCCTCCTTTCTTTCGTTATTCATCCTCGAAAGCAGATAGCTCTCTATTGATCTCAGCTGTGTGTTTTATTTTCATTCTAATAGGTTACTTAATAATTTACAATAATTATTTTTTGACGAGATAAAAACTTTCTCGCATTTTAAAAACAAATCAGATTCTCTTAAATCAACCTTACCGGTTTCTCGGGAGAGTTTTAAAAGAACGATGCCTCCCGTGATCTGATAATCGATCAGTCCCAGTTCTTTTAAAATGATCAGTCCGGCCTTTAACTGTGTCAAAGTCATAAAACTACGGTATATCATAAAATATTTTCGAATAATATCGATTTCTCTGTATCTTTTTTCTCCATCCTGATAGAGATATAAAAGCAGTTTATAAAGATTTCTCAAAAGTCCTTCTTCCGGCAGGATCATATGAAGCATTTCCATATTGTTAGTATAGTCGACCTTGCCGTAAATAAAATGACAATTTTTTTTGTTATAAAAATCGATCACACCGGAAAGGCCGAATAAAGTAAAAGGGCAATCCGAAATAATGAGCTCTTTCCCTTTTTTTTGGTCAAATTCCATCAAAAAATGCGGGGTGGGATATAAAACCAATTCTATATTACCGTTTTTATACTTTTCTTTCAACCGAAATGCTTCCTGGAACGTAAAAGCGACCAGAGAAACAGGGACTTGTTTTGCCATAAGACTGTCGATAAATCCGTATTTTTCCGTCACCAATCCATAGCAATCCACATTTTCCATTTTTATTTCCGGTATTTCTTCTTCAAATTGATCTAAAAACAGGGATAATCCGTTGACTTCCAAATAATGATTGAAGTTTTTCATCAATTTTTCATAAAAAGGGTTCCCGTCATATTTCACATGGATATCTTTTACCAAAAATTGCGGTTTGGCCACTCCGTTGTATTCATTCAATTCCAGATATCCCATGACATCGATATCCGCATTTAAAAATATGCCCAAATCGTCATAAAAATGGTTGAAATAGATCCCGTCTACCTGATACTTGCCTTCGCTTAAATTCAGCTTCAAATGGTTCTGTTTTATGCCGATTTGGCTGAAATCTTTCACCTTCAGCCCATAAGCAGCAAGCATAGGCTTTGGATTTCCCAATCCGTAAGGCTCCAACAGCGTAAACTCGTCCAATAAAGAAGGATTGATCTCATTTAAATGGATCTTGGCGTCTACCTCTTTTTTGGGGATCATCAATTCCGGATCGGTATGTAAAATCATTTCTTTACAGGCTTTATTGACCGCGAGACGGAATTCTTCCAGTTTATCTTTTTCCATCGTCAGTCCTGCCGCCATGCTATGCCCGCCGAATTTCAACAAGGTGTCGCTGCACCGATTCAAAAGATCATACATGTTGATACCTTCGATACTTCTGGCAGAGCCTTTCAAATACCCTTCGTGTTCTGTCAGTATGATCGTAGGCTTATAAAATTTTTCCAAGATTCTGGAAGCCACGATCCCGATCACACCGCTATGCCAGTCTTTATTGTAAATGACAAACACGGTATCGGTTTGATCATATTTTTCCTGTTTGATCATTTCTTCGGCTTTTAAGATGATTTCTTCTTCGGTTTTTTTGCGTCTTTCATTTTCTTCTTCTAAATTTCTGGACAACACAAACGCTTCCAATTCATCATCCGTAGTCAAAAGCTGCACTCCCAAATAGGGATTCCCCATTCTTCCGGTAGCATTGATACGAGGCGCGATCCCATATCCGATATGGTCGGTAGTGATCTTTTTATCTTTTAATCTGGCTTGTTCGATCAAAGCTTGGATACCGGGCCGTTTGGTCTTTTGTATCTTTTCCAAGCCGTATTTTACAATGACCCTGTTTTCATCCAAAATAGAAACCATATCCGCGATCGTTCCAATGGCAACGATATCCAAATATTTCATACTTTCTTCTATCCCGATCAGGGCTTGCACCAGTTTAAAAGCGACTCCTACTCCCGCCAGATCCAAGAACGGATAAATGTTGTTTTCACATTTTGGATTGATGATCGCATAAGCTTCCGGCAGTATTTCACCCGGGGTATGATGATCCGTAATGATCATATCTAGCTGATTTTCTTTTAAATACCGACCTTCTTCGATTCCCGTAATGCCGGAATCCACCGTAATGATCAGATCAACGCCGTCCTCTTTCATCTGCTTTACCGCATTTAAATTCAATCCATATCCTTCGTCCAATCTGTCCGGTATATAATAGGAAACATCGGCGCCCAAAGCCGTAAGACAAAGATATAGTAAAGCGACGGAAGTCATCCCGTCTACATCATAATCGCCATAGACGATGATTTTTTCATTTTCCTTCAAAGCTTTTAAAATACGATCTCTTGCCTTTTCCATATCATGCAGTAACAGCGGATCATGAAAATCCGTGATAGACGGATATAAAAACTTTTCCATGTTTTCTTCACTTGAAATACCCCGGCGGGATAGTATTTCTTTTGTCACGGAAGAGATGTTTTTAGTCTTTAAAAAATCTATATCCATATTTGCATCATGATAGACCCATAAATATTCCACGTCGTCACCCCTTTCGGGCGTTTTTGCAAACAAACAATCATATTATAAAACATAAATCATATAAACATATATTACATTATACCATTTCATGAGAGAGGAAACAAAAAAATAGAGATTTTCCTTCTTTTTTTTAAGAAATTTCTTTTCCCCATTAAACGGCAATAGGATAGAAATATATAAAAAAAGCAGCAAACGCTGCCTTCTTTTCTTTTTACATTTTAAATTTATTTTTTCCACAGTCCTTTTAAAAATTGCTTTGCGGAACTTTCTTTTTCTTCCGAGACCTCAGGTTCTTCTATGGCGTCTATCACATCGCCTGTTTCATTTACGGTTTCTGCCGCCATTTTTTCTATTTGCAAATCAGTTTCCGGTTCTGCTTCTTCTCCCCGAAGCATGCCTTCCAATTTTCTGATTTGAGCGGTCAATTCTTCGTTGGTTTTCATCAATTCCGCATTTTCTTGTTTTAACTGATTGACGGCTTCATCAGAAAGAGAGCTTTCCTGCCCGGAAGCTTTCTTTTCTCCTCTTGTTTGCCAACTTTTTCTTGCTTTTGTAAACAATACTACCAAAAACATAATAAGCGCACCCACCAGCACGGCGCAAATAATGACCACAGCTTGTGTCGTTTCAAATCCCCCCACAAAAGGAACGACCAACGTCAATGGGTTGGAATTACTGATCGCGAAGATGGCAACCAATAAAGCAAAAATTAGGATGATCACTATTTTATACACAATATTCCTCCTGACTGTTTATATTGCTGTATGTATCAATAAGCTTATAATTCTTATTTTGTCCAATAAAAAGAGGTGTTCCTGGTTGGATATTTTTTAAAGAAATCTTCTAAAGTCTTGACAGAGTTGCCGGCAGG
>JAEEGL014255015.1_pt1 | contig 16540 bp, 12 predicted proteins | sample 9134231 | NCBI WGS metagenome assembly JAEEGL01 (sample SAMN16246548, study PRJNA631951) | gut metagenome | biome: gut microbiome; feature: rumen; material: fiber-attached | host: Bos | place: Iran: Karaj | collected 2018-10
AGAGTTTGACCTCGGAGTAATGGCTCTGCCGCGCTTCAAGAAGGATTCCACAGACCGCAACAGAACGTCGCCCTTTGCTTTCACGGGCAACAAGTTCGAATTCAGAATGGTGGGCTCGTCCCAGAATGTCGCCACCGCAAATATAATCCTCAACACTATCGTGGCGGAGGAGCTCCGTCAGTTCTCGGATGAGCTGGAATTCAAGGCTGCCGCTGACGGCGAAGCTTTCAGCAGAAACGCTTTCGACATGGCGCTGCACGAACTGTTGGTACGCACATTCCGCGAACACAGGCGCATAATCTTCAACGGCAACGCTTACGATGAAGCATGGCTGGAAGAAGCGGAGCGCCGCGGTCTGCCGAATCTTGTGTCTTCCGTGGATGCAATACCGCACTTTGAAGACGAGAAGAGCATCGACGTATTTACCCGCCATAAGGTATTCAGCGAGCGCGAGATACACGCGCGCACGGAGATACTTCTTGAGAACTACTATAAGACTGTCAATATCGAAGCGCACACGGCTGTCGATATGGTGCAGCACCAGTATGCTCCGGCAGTTATGGCATTCGAGAAGTTCCTCTGTGATACGGCTCTCGCGAAGAAGAATGTCGGGATCGACGCGAAGATAGAGCTTGATGCGGCTGCAAAAGTATCGGGGCTTGCTGTCGATATGGACGCGAAGCTCCGCGAGCTTTCGGCTCTGCTGGAGGAAGTGGGTTCGATAGCCGATGTCCGTGACACCGCCGTTTTCTTCCACGACAAAGTACTTGCGAAAATGAATGAACTGCGCGCCACAGTTGACGAGCTTCAGACCTGTGTCGGTGACGACTTCTGGCCTGTGCCTACCTATGGCGATATCCTGTTCAGTGTTCAATAATAAAGGGAGGGTTTCTTTATGCCGGTAAATGATTTATATAAAAGTTTAGCCGTCGGTTACGGCACAACTCTGTCGGTCATCGCGATCGTATTTTATGTGCTTCTCGTCATAGCAGAGTGGAAGATATTCACCAAAGCGGGAGAGCATGGCTGGGCCTGCCTGATACCGATATATAATGTTTATGTCATGTTCAGGGTGATCTACGGCAGCGGGCTCAAGTTCCTGCTCCTGCTTGTTCCGGTCCTTAATATTGTGGTAGGCATTGCGATGTGGATCAGGCTTGCACAGGCGTTCGGCAAGGGAATGGGCTTTGCGATACTGACGCTGTTCTTCCCCAACATCTGCACGCTGATCCTCGGATTCGGCAGTGACGAATACGAAGGACCGATAAGATCGTTTATATGAACCCCAAGCCCCTGTTCTTAGAAACGGGGGCTGTTTTTGTGTCAGAAACCATTTTTGTGAAAATTTTTCGGTTTTTCTATTGATTTTTTCACGAATGTATGATATAATATATTTCGCAATATGGGCTCGTAGCTCAGCTGGGAGAGCGCCGCGTTCGCAACGCGGAGGTCAGGAGTTCGATCCTCCCCGGGTCCACCAGGCAGCGTGTCGCTGCACCCAATCCGTCTGTTACTTTTGTGACAGGCGGTATTTTTCTGCCTCGCTGTTCGGAGTGCAGATCTATTTTTGTAACGCAATCCTAAGCAGCGTGTCGCTGCACCCATTCCGTCTGTTACTTTAGTGACAGGCGGTATTTTTCTGCCTCGCTGTCCGGAGTGCAGATATATTTTTGCAACACAATAGTTAAAGGCTCCGTATTGCATTTTCAGCAATACAGAGCCTTTAATGGTTATCGGATATAAACTTTGATATTTTCCTGTGCGGCATTCTGCCGGCTGCGCGGATCGTTTGGTCTGTCAGTATTTTCGGAAACTCTGGATAAACCTCATTATAAGCAGCCACGCCGTCTGCCATACCATGATGACTTCGGGTATGAAAGCCACGGTGTTCGCGGTGAACGCCATGTAGATCATGAGAAGTACGCCGAGTATGATTCCTGCTATCGTAATGTTGCGGGAGACTGCCACGTCCTTTATCAGCTTCTTTGCGGAGTTTACGCCCTTTGCCAGCGATACGAAGCTGCCGGAGCAGGACATCGCGCCGCAGCCGCTTGTGGTGTATTTTGTACATTCACCGTACAGGTCATGCAGGCTCGAACCTATCATCTTGACCTTTTCGGGGTCCACATCAAACAGGTCTGTTATCCTGCCAATCGTCATCAGCGAGTCGGTAGTCTTTAGTATCACCGATACGCCGCGGCCGGTAAGCTCCTTGATGTTCGCCTTGACAACGGGGTTTGCGGTCAGTCTGATGAAGAATATCACCGCCAGCTCTCCGCCTACTGCCAGATATACGCTGTCCGAACCGTTGCGTGAGTATTTGGCGATCGCACCCAGTTCAGGTATCTTTATGCTGTGGTGTTTCATGTGTTCGCGGCTGCCCATGAATACGCGCTTGTTGCCGTACCAGCCCATGACGCCCATATTGTCCTCGTATACGCAGCCGTCGATGTCAGCCAGCATATCCTTGTTGCCGCCTATCATATCGAAGAACAGTCCCGAAAGCACCGAGCCGCTCTTTATCGCCAGCGACGCCGCAAGGATTATTGCAGTGTCGAGGGAGATGCTGTTTATTGAATTCTGCTGTTTGCAGGGCTTTATGTTCGTTATCTCCACTGCAGACTTCGGGAACAGTGTGCTCGCATCCATGAGTACCGAGTTTGTTCCGGCAAATTCCTCCGCCGATGTGTAGCCCAGCAGTGTGCAGCCATTGTGAAGCATTTTCTTCGTAGCGCGGCTGAACGGTGTATTGACCATGAACATCATAGAGAACGGGGCCATAATACAGAGAATGCCTGTCAGCACCGAGCTTGCCCAGTACATATTGTTGTCGAATACGTTGACGCCGTTTATCGTCATGCCCGTAGGTATGAAGTAAACCAGCACGCCCATAACAGCGGCGATTATCGCGGATATCGGGACGAGCCTTCTTGCCACTCTGTCCGCCATATCCTCGCAGTAGCTCTTTTTCAGGAAGTCCGTCAGAAGCTCTGTCTTGCGCAGTGTCACAAGGTACGGCAGCTCGGAGACAACTCCCTTGGCGAAGGCCGAAGCCTCGCTCTGCCCGTCTATCACCTCGGCGTAGTATTTTGCCGCGTCTACGGAGATGAAACGGTAGTTCTTCTTCGCCCGGGATATCATGCTCAGTTTCCCGAAGGAATTGAACAACAGTCCCAGCAGCGCTACGGGTATATAAATGAACGAGCGTCCCTGCTGAAGGTCGTTGGTATCCACAAGCTGGAGCACTGCCGCCAGCAGTGATATCACACAGCTCACAGCACACACACTGTCGCAGTCCGAGCGATTTCTGAACAGCTTCGCAAGGCCTGTCCGTATCACCGCGGAGCAGATTATCATACCGATAACTCCGCAGATCAGGTTCATATAAACAACGCCGTCATTGCTGAGGAAGCCCAGCTCGTTGCCGAAAAATCCCAGCTTCTGCTTTATGAATATGCGCTGCATTATGTCCGCGCCGATAAGTCCGAGAGTGACTGTCAGCAGCAGCGCGAATCTTATGCGAAGACTCTTGTGAGTCTCGACAAGATCTGTCCATATCCCCGTGAAATCCTCGTCCGCAGGCAGTTCGTCGGTATCCGAGTCAAAGTCCACGTCCTCGTCCGAAATGTCTTCAAGCACGAAGTTCGAGATGCGGCGTTTGCGCTTGGCCGCCAGCTCCTTGACCTTCTGCTCCGCGACGGCGGGGTCGTTCTTCGGTATCTCGCTCGTGCGCAGCACCGTGCCGCCCTCCGACTCGAACTTTATCGTCCTTGTCGGTATGACGATCTTGTCAAAAGGCCCGGTATTCATATCCGAAAGCGGGTTGGTATCCTGCTTTTCGGCCAGCCGGTTCTGTTCAAGAGTACGGTTTATCGACTGTATTACCCGCTCTTCCTCCTCGGTGCGTTTGCGCACCTCCTTGGTGTCGTGGGTCTTGGGTATGAATTCCTTTATATCGTCTGCCAGCTCGAAGGTCTTATCCGGGTCGAAGCCCTGCGTCTGTCCCACTTTGTCGAAATCGGGCATCACACGGGTCGAGCCGTCCACAATGCGATTAATCGTGCGCGTATCGTCCGGCACCGACTGTGCCGCCAGAGTTTTGAGCGCCTCGGGGTCCATAAGTCTGGTATCGCCGGCGAGCTGTTCGGCAGAGATGGTCTCGATCTGATCGGTCATGCCCGTCTTTTTCCCGAATTCATAGGGGTTCATTGCGTTAAGGAAATCGTCCGGGTCATCGAGCTCGGTCTCCTTTATCAGCAGCTTCTGCGCATCTATCTCGATCTTCTGCTGCCTCAGCGATCTTTCTATCTCAAGCTGAACGGTGGTGAGCGGGACCTCGCCGTCCTCTTCTGCGTCCTCAGGTGCTGCCGGCATCTCTATCGGAGCGTCCGTAAGTATTATGTTCTTGGTCGCAAGCCGCCTTTCCGCTTCGTCGTCTGCTCTGCGGCGGCGCTTTTCCTCGCGCTCCTCTATTTTTCTGCGTTCTTCCTCGGTCCTGGCAGCCGCGGCATCGTCCTTTGCTTTCTGGCGCCTGGCTTCCTCTGCGTCAAAGCGGCGTTTTTCTTCGCGCTCCTGACGGCGCTTCTCTTCTTCCAGTCGGCGGGCTTCCTTCTCGTCCTGCTTCTGCTTCCCGGCCAGCTCCGCCTGAGCCTTTTCTGTATCTCTGGAGGCTGCCGCTTCACGACGCTTTCTTTCTTCCTCGGCCTCCCGGAACTTGCGTTCCGCTTCTTCGCGTTCGCGGCGCTCTTTGGCTTCCTGCTCCCGGCGGCGCTTTTCCTCCTGCTCACGGCGCTCCCGTTCGGCCTGCTCCATCCGCAGTTTTTCTTCACGTTCACGGTTTTCCCGCTCCTGCTGCTCCATGCGCAGCTTCTCTTCACGTTCGCGGTTCTCCTGCTCCTGCCGCTCCATGCGCAGCTTTTCTTCGCTGCCGCCTTCATCTGTGGGCGTACCGATCACGGAGCTGAGTTCGGCGGTGCGTTCCTTACGCTGCTTCAGATTTCCCCTCATGCGATCGTCCGCTTTTGACTCTTCGCCGAGGATCGAACTCAATATATCATCGGCATCTATATCTTCTGTCCTGCTGCCGTCCTTTTTTCCGTACTTGTCGAGTATATCGTCAAGTGAGAACTCAGACATTGAGGCATCTCTCCTTTCCGCTTTTTCTCTTTATCATCTGTTTCTTACACGCACTATCTCATACATCAGTATCGCCGCGCTCACCGAGGCGTTCAGCGAATTGATCTTCCCGTACATATCTATCGAGACTATCTTGTCACAGCTCTCGCGGACAAGTCTTCCCAGACCGCTGCCCTCCGAGCCGATAACAAGTGCTATGGAACCGGACATATCGGCCTCTCTGAAAGGCTCACCGTCCATATCCGCGCCGTATACCCATACTCCCCGGTCTTTGAGCTGCTTTATAGCGTCCACCAGATTCGGCACTCTCGCTACCTTCACATAGCTTGCCGCCCCCGCCGAGGTCTTGAACACAGTCGCCGTGAGACCAACGCTCCTGCGCTTCGGGATAATCACTCCGTCCGCACCCGCGGCTTCGGCAGTCCTGATTATCGCTCCGAGGTTATGCGGGTCCTGTATCTCGTCCGCTATTATAATGAACGGCGGCTTACCCTTGCGCTCCGCTTCCGCGAAAATGTCATCAATGTCCGCGTACTCCGCCGCCGACATCAGCGCAGCGACTCCGCCGTGCTTTTCACCGCCCGAAAGCTCGTCGAGCTTGTCCGCGGAGACATCCTTCACCACAGCGCCGCTTTCCTTCGCCAGAGCTATCAGCTTGCCGATACCTCCGGCTCCGCGCTGGACGTACACTGTATCTACGGCTTTCCCGGCCTTCAGGGCTTCGGTCACCGCGTTTCTTCCGTATATGATCTGTTCCTGCATATCGTTCTGCCTTTATAAATAGTTATTCATAGTATATTATAGCATACTATCTTAAAAAAAGCAATGGGAGAAGAATAAAAATTAAAAAATCCCGTTTCCGGAAGGTTTCAGTATTCCGGAGAACGGGATGTTTGTTATTTCATATGTACATCGAGCTGCTGATACGGTATCTCGATATCCTGTGCGATGAACTCGGCGCGTACCTTTTCGATGATATCGAAGTGTACGTCCCAGTAGTCCTCGGTATTGCACCACACTCTGACAACTATGTCGATGCTGCTGGCATTGTGTGCGCACATACGGACGAAGGGCTCACAGCCTGTTTCTGTCAGTATCTTCGGTATCTGTCCGATCGCATTCTTTATTGCGGCGACAGCCTTTTCATAGTCCGCGTCATACGATATCGAGAACACATTATCCACACGGCGTTTCGGCGCCTGCGTCACGTTGGTGAGCACGGAATTTGCCGCTGTACCGTTGGGAATGTACACTGCCTTGTTGTCAAGAGTCATGAGCTTGGTGTAAAGGATATTTATATCCGACACCGTACCCTCTACGCCTGCCACATTGATGTAGCTGCCTACCTTGAACGGCTTCGAGAACAGTATCAGAAAGCCGCCCGCCAGATTCGACAGGCTGTTCTGCAGCGCAAGTCCCACAGCCACGCCCGCCGTGCCTATGACAGCGATTATCGATGTCGTCGGTACTCCGAGCACGGTGAGAACCACCGTAACAAGCACCGTATAAAGCACTATCTTCACGACCGAGCGCAGGAACTTCGTCACCGTAAGGTCGAGCTTCGACTTGTCCAGCGCCTTGCCCATGAGTTTTACCGTTATCTTCGATATGATAATGCCGAGGATAAGCAGTATTATCGCGAATATTATGACCGGCAGTTTGTCAACGAAACCCAGCCACAGGTCGCTCAGTATTTTCTGCAGCCCGGAAATGTTCTCGGAAAGCTCCTCGCCGAGGACCAGACTCATAGACTCCCCGGTATCTACCGCAGGTGCGGAAGCCGTCGTTTCGGCGGCAAGAAGTTTATCAAGCATCTGCTGTCTCCTTTATCCAGTGATTCAGTGGCGCTTCTCGCCCTTTACGAATACGCCGATGAAGCTGGTGCCCGCATTGGCGGCAACGACGCTTCCGACGCTGTGTATCATGGCCAGCTTGCTGCCGGATTTCTGTTCGTACTTCCTGATGAATTCGTCCTCAAGCTCGTTTGCCAGCGAACGTCCGACGATGAACGGGGTCTTGGGGACAGCTCTTGTCATAAGATAGTCCACCAGCGCATCGACTGCCTTCTTCTCACCGCGCGGCTTGGAAACGACCTTTGTATCATCGTCTATCATCTGCACTATGGGCTTTATGTTCATAAGCTCGCCCATTACGGCGGCAGCAGCCTTTATTCTGCCGGACTTCTTCGCATGGCGCAGATTGAACAGCATCAGATAAAGCTCACAGCTGTCAAACCAGTCCTCAAGGTACGCAAGCACCATGTCCATGCTCTGACCGGCTTCGAGCTTCTTTGCGGTTTCCACCGCGGCATAGCCGTAGCCGAGAGAATAGGTGCGGCTGTCAAGAATGTGGAACTCGGTATCGCCGGTTCTGCCTTCTTCTTTCATGCGGGCGGCGGCATTGACGGCATTGCTGTATGTGGAGCTGCCTGCGCCGTTTATCAGGATGACGATGACGTCCTTGATGCCTTCCTTGACGCACTCCTCGAACTTTTCCTCAAACCGGAACTCTGTTATCTGCGATGTCTTGGGTATCTCCTCGGTCTCTGCTATGCGGCGCAGAAACTCCTCACCTGTCATATCGATACGCTCTTTCAGCGATTCTCCGGCGAGAGTGACATCAAACGACATTATGTCGATGCCGTATCTCTTCTCGTCCTCGGGTGACATATCGCAGCCACTGTCCGTGATGATAAGGTACTGTCTCATAAAAAATCTCCGTTTCTTTTGTTTTCCGACCAGTCATATTTGTCGAGATGACCGTAATTTGTCAGCTTCGGGAAGCCCCACTGCCGCAGCACCTCATAGGTGCCTACCGCCACGCTGTTTGATAGGTTGAGGCATCTTGCGCGTTCGTCCCCGAGCATGGGTATGCGCACACATCTTGGCTCATTCCTTACCAGCATCAGCTCCGGCAGTCCGTGAGTCTCGCTCCCGAACACGATGAACACCTTGTCGGGGTATTCCGCTTCACAGTAATTGTTTACCGCCTTTGATGAAAAGAATCTGAACTCACCGCAGGGATTTTTGGCGAACAGCTCACCGATACTGTCATAGTATGTCAGATCGAGAAGTCTCCAGTAATCGAGCCCGGCGCGTTTCAGATGCCTGTCGTCCGGTTCGAATCCCATAGGTTTCACTATGTGCAGTCTCGCTCCGGTAACCGCGCAGGTGCGGGCGACGTTGCCCGTATTCGGCGGTATCTCTGGATTTACAAGTACAATATTCAGTTCCACGCGAAGCTCGCGCCCCCGATCCGTATGCTGCATTCGTTTTTTGCCTGATCTCTGCCTCGCAGCCGTCAGTTTCTGCTGCCTTAATTACTCCGGATCTGCGCGAAGCTCGCGCCCCCGATCCGTATTTAACTTTATTTATATAATACTGCGGTCACGGTCATTCGTTCTATTATATCACTTATTTGCGTATAAGTCAAGCACAGCTTACAGAAATCCGCCGCTGCGCCATACATCCGATGTAGCGGTGGTTGCTTCGGTCTCCTGCGCGGATGTCTCTGCCGGTGTGGTTTCCGATGTTTCCGGCGCTGTCGTTTCCGGAGGAACAGTAGTTTCGTCGATAGCTGATGCGGATGTTTCCGTACTCTCCGAGATCTCCGGCTCTGCGGGTATCTCCGGAGCCGGTGTCGTTTCCGCAGCGCTTGTCTCCGTCACAGCGGGAAGAGTCGTTTCCGAGGCATTGGCATCTGCCGCCGAGTAGCCTTCCGACGCATAGGAGATATTGCTGCGGGCGAGATATTCCTTTATGCCGGTCACTATCGCCGCCGCGATACCTTTGCGGTGCGCAGGCGAAGCGAGAGCCATTGCATCTTCGACATTATCGACAAAGCCCGTTTCGAGCAGTATCGACGGAAAATCCTGCTGGAGCGTCACATGGTAATAGCTGTACCGGGCTCCGCGGTTCTTGTCCGCGCCGTCTGAGTAGACGCTGTTCTGATAATATTTAGCTATATTCTTCGATATCGCCGCAGCGAGGGGCTGCGAATATGAGGTGAAATAATAGGCTTCCACGCCCCGTGCATCGCCGGTAGCTTTGTTGGCATGAACGGAGATGAAAAGGTCGCAGCCCAGTCCCCGGGCGACGTTCGGGCGCTCCTTAGTGAGCAGGAACTCGCTCTCGGTCTTTAAGCGTATCACGTTGGCACCGGCGGCTGTGAGCTGTTCGGTAAGCTCTTTCGAGATAGCCAGCACAACTTCTTCCTCGACTACTTCGCCGATGGCGCCGGGGTCGAACAGGTCTGCGCGCTTGCCGTAGCCGTGACCCGGGTCTATGACTATGGTCATTCCCGCAAGTGTATTCACCGGAACGGGGAACGACAATATCAGATCGCCGTTGGCATCGTATTTTGCGCCGTGTCCGTTATAAACTCCGGGCTGCCGCAGTTCGAGGATAAGGCGGAATTTGGTTCCGTTGCCTTCGGTCACGGTATCCCACTTGCCCGATCTGAACACCTGATTGTATTCAAATGACGGAAGCGCAGTGACTTTAGTCACATTCTCGAATGTTATGTAGACATGGGTCGCATTGAAGCTGTCGAGATAGTAGTCTCCGTCCCATGCCGTATAGTAGTTGCTGCACGCGGCGCGTATATTGAAGCCTGTCTTATGATCGAGATGCAGCTTGATATACCCGTTGCCGTTGAAAGTCCCGACAGACTTGACGGTAAGGGCGTTCCCGGTTATGGCGGCGCCGTCCTCCAGCTCCGATGCGCTCATGGCTATGCGTTTGCCGGATTCGGTGACATAGTAGCTGCCGGATGTGGATTTATAGACTTCCAGCGAACCCGCCGGGAGCTGCGAGAACACCGGCGACGGGATATCGTCGGCAGTCTTGCCGTCGTAGGTTATGGTATAGTCTTTCAGCACACGGACATACTTTACAGTTTCGTCCGAGGTATGGGCGGTCTCCAGTGTGGCGATGACCTCGCCGGTGCCCGCCGATGATTCGTCCGCCACGATAACGGCTTCGTTGTGTACCACGGGCTCCGGTTCGGGATTGACACGTACAGCCGCACCCAGTGCATCCATTGAATATCCCGAATAGGACGCGGTTATCTTTATCCTGCCCAAATCCTGCGCCTGACCGACTATGCCTGCGGGCACAGTGTAGTACCCCGTGAATCTGCGGTACGAGGAGTTCACATCATCTTCGTCGGCGCTGCTTTCGGCTTCGGACATTTTTACCGTAGTGCCGTTAACAGCCGCGGATACGTCAGCGCCCTTGTAGGCTCTCGCTGTCAGAGTTATCCTTGTGCCGCCGTCAACGCTCAGCGTCTTGCCTTCGGCTATGGCCTCGCCTATTTCGCGGAGGACGGTTATCTTGCGCGTTATATTATATGTATAGGTCCTGGACTTATGACTTATAGTGAAGGTGTTCAGCCCTGCGGACAGCGGCTTTTCAAAGTAGAAATTGCCCGCATCGTTGAGCTTTATCTCTTCGCCGTTGAAGGTAACGGGGAAATTGCTGTCAAAGCTGCCCATAAAAGTAACAGCCGCTTCTGTCGTGGTATATGTAAGGTTCGCGGGAGATGTCATTTTCAGATCCTCGAACAGCGACTGCTCGTTTATCTGCTCCCGGAAATATGATTTAAGGGTGCCGGTGGTGCCCAGCGGATCCTTTTTCAGTGACCCGAAGGAATTGAAGACGCTGCCGGAGTAGGCGCTCAGCTCCTTGACCACGGAGAGCTGTTTCAGCAGCTGATCGACGCCGTCCCAGCCCGCGGTATCGGTGCCTATATATTCGTTGTGATGCACGACATACATCGGTATGCCGCCGCGGGCAGCGGTCTCACCCCACCAGCCGGTGACCTTCTCAAAAGGCAGCTTCTGCGACGTGATCGAGCCGTAAGCCCTTACCAGCGCGAAGTCCGCGCAGCCGTTCTCTATATAGCTCTTGGTGTCTGAATAGCCGTCGCTGTATGCCTGAACGTAGTCTTCGGTCTCGCTGCCGCCCTCGCGTGAGGAAGCGTTCGCCCACATATCGTTGATAAGTATGCCGGCCGCAACGGTGTTGTCAGTCATGCGTATCACCTCGGCGGCTGTGCGGAAGTACTGCTCCGCGGTGTCGTAGAGGTAGTTCGTGTAGCCCACGCCGGAGCCGTTGGCCATATACCCGGCATAGCTGCGGGCATCACGTCCCGCATAGTAGTTGTCGATCACGATGCCGGTGCAGGCGTATTTCATTACAAATCTGTGGGTCCTTGATATCAGTGTGTCCACAGTCTCCGCTCCGGAGCCGCAGTCCGACAGGACTTGTCCGAGGTCGTAGACCACGAAGGGCGAGATGCCGTGCTCATAGGCCGCTCTGACTGCCGCCAGAACGGGATCGGGCGTGCTGCCGCCCGGGTCAAGGCTGTAATATGCCTTACCCTCACATACTGTGTTTATTATCGCCGTATTCAGACCTGTTTCGGCAAATTCCGAGCAGATCTCTTCAAGTTCGGCGTTCAGTTCTTCCGCGGACTCGGTGCTGTCGGTGAAGAAGTCAACCGACGGAGTCAGGAATGCTGCCCTCATATCCGACGGCAGCGAATATCTGTACTCCGTTACGTCCGTAACCGTTTCCGCTGCCGCGGACTGTGCATCGGTCTCGGCGGCCGCCGGGAGCGTGAGTCCCGTTATCGCCAGCGCTGCCGCTGTAAACAGCGCCGCAAGTTTTCGTTTCATTGTATCTCCTTAAAGTATAAACGACGGCAAAATATACCGTATGTCGGCACATTCTGCCTGTTAATTCCTGAGCAGAGGCTTGAGGTTGCTTATTTCGTTCCCTATCGCGGTATTTGTGTACGACGGCGAAAACAGGTAATTGTAGCTGTACAGGGCTATGCCGTTACAGCCCGCAGAGTCCGAGTATTCCTTCTGCCGTTTTAGCATTGTATCGGTGTTCTGCCATTCGGATCTTCCGGTGCCTGCCCATTTGTCCTCGGCGCCGCACTTATAGACCGCAAGCCCGGGAATGAGCTTAATGCCTGTGCCGGCGACTATGTCACTCCATTCGTCCACATTCGACGCGAAAGGCACCGCGCCGTTTTCAAAGCCGTAGTAGATCTGGGGCGCGAAGTAGTCGATGTAGCCGCCCTTCGCCCACGCCTTGGTATTGGCGTAGAGAACATGGAGGTTGTTGTAGTTGTTGCCCTGCGGTGCCGCTCCGAAAAGAGCCGAGCCGCACTCATGCGCCGCGGTGTACATTTCCCTGACCATAGCGCTGCACTTTTCAATCCGGAAAGCGTCCAGCCCCGAAGCCCCGCTCTTGCTGTAAGCGTCGCTGTCGAAGAATGTTTCCATGGTGGGATAGAAGTAATCGTCGATATGTATGCCGTCCACATTGTAGCGTGACACTATCTCGCGGACGCCGTCGCCGATCAGCTTCCTTACTTCGTCGTATGCCGGATTGAGGAAGTATGTGCCGTTGACGTTCACTATGTATTTGCCGTTTTCCGCGCCGTTATACCATTTCCCGACAGTGTACTCCTGCGGTACCGACGGCATATCCGACGCCACACAGAGTCGCATGGGATTTATCCACGCGTGGAACGACAGATCGCGGTCATGGGCTTCTCTGACCATTATTTTCAGCGGATCGTAGTCGGTGCGCTTTCCGAGAGTGCCGCTGAGCTGCTTGGTAAACGGGAACAGGTCGGAAAAATAGTAAGCGTCCCCGAAAGCCCGTACATGGACATAAACAGTGTTGATTCCCAGTGATACGCAGTTATCAAGCATCTGCGCAAAGCCCTTCGTAAAGTCCGCCTCGCTCTTCCTGTACAGCGCGGACAGCTCTATGTAGGATATCCACACTGCCTTGACGTAGCTGTGGTTCAGAGCGGAATAGGTGTTTCTCGAATAGCTGCCTGCCGACACGGGCAGGACGGCAGCGGTGGTATCCGCGGCCGTTTCCGGCGCTGCCGATGTAGTGGGAGCGGTCTCCGATACGGTGGTCTGCGTTGTTGTCGCGGCAGTCGTTTCGCTGATGACCATGTCGGGCGCCGTATTCACAGTAGTCCCGGCAGTCGATGCAGCGGAAACCGATGTCTCCGTTTCACCGGGCCGTTCCTCCGGCGCTTCGGTAGTTTCCCCGGTCGATTCCCTGTTGTCCGCCCCGGGCTCGTCCTCGGCTTCGAGAGCCGAGGTGCGGGTAAATGTCATTCCGGGTATCGGAGCCGCCGAAGCTGCCGTTACGCGGGTATCTTCATACAGTACGCCCGCGAAGCCGCCGCTGGCGATGGTGTTCGCTTCCTGCACCTGAGCGGCGGTCGTGACCGGAGCGGTATCTGCGGTCTCCATGCTCCTGCACGAAGCTGTAAAAATCAGCATATATATTACCGCGAGTATAGCGATAAATTTTCTTTTACTCAATTTCCTACCTCCGGAAATAGTTTCGTATTTTGATTATAGCACCCCGAAAACCTTTAGTCAATAGGTTTCGCGAAATTTGTTCATAAATTTTATCTCTATGAAATTGTGCATTTTGCCGCTAAAACTCAGCGTAAAAAAATAATACCAAAATATTGACAAAAGCCATTATATATAGTACAATATATAGTATAATATGCAATTTTACGCTTTTAAGGAGGAAACTAAATTGGGACTTACACTTACCGAAAAAATAATAAAGGAACACATCGTTGACGGCGAAATGATAAAGGGCACCGAGATCGGACTTCGTATCGACCAGACCCTCACCCAGGACGCTACCGGAACAATGGCATATCTGCAGTTTGAAGCTATGGGTGTTGACCGCGTAAAGACCGAGCGCTCCGTGGCATACATCGACCATAACACTCTCCAGTCGGGTTTCGAGAATGCCGACGATCACCGCTTCATAGGCTCCGTTGCCAAGAAGCACGGCATCTGGTTCTCCCGCCCCGGCAACGGAATCTGCCATCAGGTACATCTTGAACGCTTCGGAAAGCCCGGCAAGACTCTTATCGGCTCCGACAGCCACACCCCCACAGGCGGCGGCATAGGAATGTTCGCCTGCGGTGCCGGCGGCCTTGACGTGGCTGTGGCTATGGGCGGCGGCGCTTACTACATAACCATGCCCGAAGTAGTCAACATAAAGCTCACCGGAAAATTAAACGATTGGGTATCTGCAAAGGATGTTATACTCAAAGTATTACAGATACTGTCCGTAAAGGGCGGTGTAGGCAAGGTAATGGAATATTCCGGAGACGGTGTTCTTTCACTGTCCGTGCCGGAAAGAGCCACCATAACCAACATGGGCGCCGAACTCGGAGCTACGACTTCGATATTCCCCTCCGACGAGACCACACGCGCGTTCCTGAAAGCGCAGGGCAGAGAAGAAGATTATGTTCCGCTGGCCGCAGACCCCGACGCGGTATATGACAAGACCGTCGAGATCGACCTCTCGACCCTTGAACCGCTGGCAGCCTGCCCTCACAGCCCCGACAACGTAAAATCCATAAACGAGATAGGAAACATCAAGATTGATCAGGTGTGCATAGGCTCCTGCACCAACTCCTCGATGCAGGATCTCCTGAAAGTGGCACACATTCTGAAGGGCAAGACCGTTCACCCCGATGTCAGCCTTGCAATAGCTCCCGGTTCGAAGCAGGTATATAATATGATGGCACAGTGCGGAGCTCTGTCCGACCTCATCGACGCCGGCGCGAGAATACTTGAGTGCGCCTGCGGTCCCTGCATAGGCATGGGTCAGTCCCCCAACAGCCACGGCATCTCGCTGCGCACCTTCAACCGCAACTTTGAAGGAAGAAGCGGAACAAAGGACGGTCAGATATACCTCGTATCTCCCGAGACCGCCGCTATCTCCGCGATAACCGGCGTGCTCACCGACCCGCGCACAATAGGCGCAATGCCGCCTTATGTGATGCCCGAGCGCTTTATCATCAACGATAATATGGTAACTCCGCCCGCATCTCCTGAGGAAGCTCCTTCTGTCGAGATACTCCGCGGTCCGAACATCAAGCCTTTCCCGATCAACAAGCCCCTGCCTGAGAGCATCGAAGCGGGCGTTACACTGAAAGTCGGCGACAACATCACCACCGACCACATCATGCCTGCGGGTGCCAAGATACTCCCGCTGCGCTCGAATATCCCCGCTATCTCGGAATTCTGCTTCACGGTCTGCGACGAAACATTCCCGAAGCGCGCCAAGGAAGCCGGCAAGTCCATAATCGTCGGCGGCTCGAACTACGGACAGGGATCTTCCCGCGAGCACGCTGCTCTCGCGCCGCTGTACCTCGGCGTTAAGGCGATAATCTGCAAGTCTTTCGCGAGAATACATAAGCAGAACCTTATCAATAACGGCATACTCCCCCTCACTTTTGTGAACGAGGCCGATTATGACCGCATAGATCAGGGCGACGAGCTGGCTCTTCCGGACGTAAAGACCGAGGTGGAAAACGGCTCGAAGATCATCGTGAAAGATATCACCAAGGGCTTTGAATTCGAAACGACCCTCGAACTTTCCGGGCGCGGCAAGGCAATGATACTTGAGGGCGGCCTGCTCAACTGCACAAAAAAGAACGGTTAACTGAAAACGGAGCGTCGGTATCATGAAAGAATATACTTCCAGAATAGTTGCGCTTGCCAGATTCATAGGCGACGCCAACATTTATAAGATTGATGAGGAACTGAACAGAATGGCAAAGGACGGCTGGGAACTGGCGAATATCATCACGCTCCCCAAGGAGGACGAGGATTTCAGATTCCTTGTTACCATGAGCCGCGAAGCGACGGAGGCGAAATAAACATGAGATGTCCGTACTGCGGCAAGGAAATGACAGAAGGCATCGTATCGTGCAGCGGCGGCAATGAGTTCCGGAAAAGTGATCTTCTCTGGCTTGACAGGAACGATGATATGCCGCGGCCGCCGGGTCTCCGCGGAAACAGCCGCAAGCTGTACTGCGTCGACTATTCCGCCGGATCTCCGCAGATACCTGCCTACAGCTGCGACAACTGCAATAAGCTGATACTCGATACCCATCTGACCGACCCGGCGAGATACGGGGACGCCAAATAAAAGGAGTCAGCATTATGAAATGCCCGTACTGTAATAATGAAATGATCGCCGGGATACTCTCCGGTGACGGCAGAAGCAACGTCACCTTCAAACCCGGTGAAAAAAAGACCGGCGGCTTTGATCGTCTGCTCGGGATAGGCAAAGTCACCGCCGCGAAGCATACGCTTGCGACATTCACGATAGATGCGGATTACTGTCCGGTCTGCAAAAAAATGATATTCGATACCGACATAAAAGGCTGAACGAAAAAGCCGGATAAATAATAAATAAGGAAGGAAACAGCAATGGCAAAAATTCAGATGAAGACGCCGCTTGTCGAAATGGACGGCGACGAGATGACCCGCGTGATATGGAAGATGATAAAGGATAAGCTCATTCTTCCGTATGTTGAC
>JAEEGL015477653.1_pt1 | contig 16540 bp, 17 predicted proteins | sample 9134231 | NCBI WGS metagenome assembly JAEEGL01 (sample SAMN16246548, study PRJNA631951) | gut metagenome | biome: gut microbiome; feature: rumen; material: fiber-attached | host: Bos | place: Iran: Karaj | collected 2018-10
CAAAATATAATGATTTCTGATGATGGAAAAATTAAAATAACTGATTTTGGTATTGCAATGGCAATGAATTCTACTCAATTAACTCAAACTAATAGTGTAATGGGGTCAGTTCATTATTTGCCGCCTGAGCAAGCTAGTGGTAAAGGATCTACTACAAAGTCAGATATTTATTCCATGGGAATAATGCTTTTTGAACTTTTAACTGGAAAACTTCCTTTTAAAGGTGATAATGCTGTTGAGATTGCGTTAAAGCATATGAAGGATGATCTTCCAAGTGTTAGGAAAATTAATTCTAATATTCCACAGAGCCTTGAAAATATTATTTTAAAGTCTACTGCAAAAAACCCAAAAAATAGGTATGACGATGTTAAATCAATGTATAATGATTTAAAAGTATGCTTAAATGAAGAAAATTTGAATCAACCACCTTATGTCTACAAATATCCTGAACATGAAGTTGATGAGAAAGATTCTAATTTGAAAGAAGTTAAGAATGATGCTGAAGAAGCAAATGATAAAGGTAAAAAAGGAAAAAATAAAGAGGAGAAACCTGTGGCAAAGAAGATAGATGAGGTTGAAGAAAAAAAAGGCAGTTTTTCATCAGTAATAATTGTTATATTATTGTTAATTTTTATAGGTGGTGTAGCTGCTATTGGATTTGTTCTTTATCCTACACTTAAGGGTAGTGATAATGAAAGAATACCGGATGTTTCAGGTTTAACTATAAGTGAAGCTGAGAAAGTTCTTACTGGAAAAGGATTTGAAGTTTTGGATGAGACAAAAAAAGAAAACAGTGAGACTGTAGAAAAAGGAAAAGTAATTGGAACTGATCCTGCTATTGGAAGAAGTAGAGCAAAGGGAACAAAGATTACACTCGTTGAGTCATTAGGAAAAAATGATACTTATGTAATAGAAAATTATGTTGGAAAAAATTATATTGAAGTACAAACAACTCTTGAAAAAATGTATAAAATGAAAGTCAATATTCAAAAGAAAGATATTGATATAACTGATGATATGGATCTACAATTAATACTTGAACAAGATATAGCTGAAGGTACTGAGATTGTAATTTCTGAAGATAATCCAAGGACAATTACTTTATGGATTCCAAATGCGTATGAACAATATCCAGATTTTGTTAAAGAAGGATGGACAGTTCAAGAAGTACAAGAATTTGCTGAAAAATATGAATTATCATTGGATATTAAGTATACTGAAAGTGATGAATATCCTGTTGGTACAATTGTTTATCAATCTAGATCAGGTAAGATAGTTAATGGTGCTTATCTTTCAATTAAAGTAACTAAAGCAGTTGAAAAGAAGGATGAACCAAAAGAAGATGAAAAAACAGAAGATGATGAAAAAGATAAATCTGATAAAGAAAATGATAAACCAGAGTCAAATTCTTCTAATAATGAATAGTTAATGTTGGGGAGTTTTATGAGAGGACAAATAGTTAAAATACTTAGTAATTTATATTTTGTAAATTGTGATGGAATAGTTTATGAGTGTCATAGTAGAGGAGTTTTTAGAAATAAAAATATAACTCCTGTAGTTGGAGACTATTGCATTATTGATGAAAAAGAAAAGTATATTTTAGAAATCCTAACAAGAAAAAATTATTTAATTAGGCCTCTTGTTGCAAATATTGATCAGGGACTTATAGTGACAAGCTTAAAAGTCCCTGATTTTAGTACAAACTTATTAGACAAATTATTATTGGTAATGGAAATAAATAAAATAAAACCTATTATTTGTATTACTAAAGAAGATTTAGTTGATGATTATACAAAAAAAGAAGTAAAAGAAATAATGAATTATTATAAAAAGATTGGTTATGATGTTTTTTATAATTATGAATTAGAGAAGATTAAGGAAATTTTTAAAGATAAAATAACTGTATTTACCGGACAAACCGGTGCTGGAAAGTCAAGTTTATTTAATAAACTTGATCCTAATTTGAATTTTGATACTGGTGAAGTTTCTTTGGCGTTAGGTAGAGGAAAACATACAACTAGATATGTTGAATTAATATCACTTTTTGATGGAAAATTGGTTGATACTCCTGGCTTTTCTAATATAGACTTATCAGTATACTCAAAAGAAGAAATAAAAAGCGCATTTGTTGAGTTTTCAAATTATGAATGTAAATATAAAGACTGTATGCATACTAATGAAGGAATTTTAGAATGTGCAGTAAAAAAAGCTGTTCAAGACGGAGAAATCCTTGAATCAAGATATGAAAACTATCTTAAATTTTTAAATTGTGATAAAACAGCTTAGGAGGGTTTATGCAAAAGAAGATTTCTGTTTCATTTTTAAGTAGTAAAGATGAACAAAAAGATATTTTAAAATTAAATAGAACAAGTGTTGATTATATACATGTTGATGTAATGGATGGTAAATTTGTAAAGAAGAAATATAAACCTTATAAGATGCTTTACAAGATGGGAAATACTGTTGCAAAAAGATTAGATGTACATTTAATGGAAAAAAATCCATTAAAGCATATTAATTATTTTGCAGCTATGAATACTGAATATATTTCAGTGCATGTAGAGCTTGATAAAGTAGACAAATATTTAGATTTAATTAAGGAATATGGAATTAAATGTGGTTTAGCAATTAATCCAGATACTGATGTATCTATTTTATTACCATATCTTTCTAAAATTGATTTGATTATTATAATGAGTGTTTATCCTGGAAAAGGTGGACAACCATTTATTGAAGATACTTATAAAAAGATACTTAAAGTAAAAAAAATGATTGTGTCTAAAAAAGTAAAAGTTAAAATAAGTGTTGATGGTGGTGTTAATGCTGAAGTTGCAAAAAGACTTGATTTTGTCGATATAATTGTTACCGGTAATTATGTAACAAGTAGTGATAATTTCCAAGAAGCAATTGAGACTATTAGAGAAAATGCTAGTATAAATGAAAATAAAGGAAAAGAAAAAAGAAAAAAAGAAAAAATTGCTAAAGAAAATAATGAGCAAGAAGATTTTGAATAAGTATAAGAAAAAAAAGAAGAAAAATCTTAATTATGAATTTCGCAATACAATAATAGTTATTTTAAAGGAAGTGATTATTTTTCACTTCCTATTTTTTTATTAAATTAGTCTATGTACATCAATATAAAATCTAATTTGTTTAAAAGTATACTCATATATATCATTAGTATAAAAATAAATGGTCAGTTTTTTAATATATAATTAATGGTTTAATACCTTTATAAATATTTACACTTACTTGTACAAGAAAAAAATATTGCAAAAAGAAAATTTTTAATATATATTTATGCTATGTTAGTATATGTAGGTGATTAAGATGAATAGAAAGTTTATTAAATTAATCATATTTTTATTCTTATTTTTTCCAACGGTAGTAATGGCTGAATCTGTTAGTGTTAATACTTTTGATGAGCTAAAAAATGCAATACTTAATAATGAATCAGAAATAATTATTGATTCAGATATTTCATTTAATTCTAGTATATCAATTTCAACTAATGTTGTTATAGATGGAAATGGACATGTTTTGTCAAGGAATTCAAATTATTTGGCTGGACTATTTAATGTTTCTTCAACAGGTGATTTGACTATAAAAAATATAACTATAGAGTGTGGTGCACCAAATTGGACAATGGATTTTGATAATAGATATTATACTGGTGCAAATGATACTGGATATGTGAGAGTACCAACATTAAATTATAGTAATGATTTGCTTGCAAGTGCATCTTTAGTAACAAATAGTGGTAACCTTAAAATAGAAGATTCTACAATAAAAAATGCATTTTCTAGTGTATCTGGTTCAATATTAAAGGGTACAGGAAATAGCTCTATTAAAAATTCTACTATAGAACATACAGGAAGTAAAGCAAGTGGAGGTAGTATATATCTAACTGGAGGTATGTTAGAATTGATTAATAGTACCTTTAAAGGAAATGTTGCTGGTGTATCTATTACTGGAGGTGCACATGGTGGAGCAATTTATGCTTCTGATTTATCTTCTTTAAAAATTATTGATAATTGTTTGTTTGAAGATAACTTAAGTCAAGCAAATGCTGGAGCGATTTATATAATAAGAAGTAATGCGATTATAAAAAATTCTGTTTTTAGACATAACATGTGTGGAAATGATGGGTCTGCACTTGATTTGCTTTCTAAAGTAGAAGGAAAAACACTTTCAATAGAGGATTCATTATTTGAAAGTAATTATGGAATGGCATCTACAGGACAAAGTATGGGTACAGTATATTTAGAGCAGTGGATTAGTTCAAAAGCGGAACCTATTATTTTTAAAAATTTGAAATTTACAAATAATGTAGCAAGAACGGGTGGCGCAATTGCTGACTATGCGTCTGGTGGTAATACAAATGTTAATATGGAAAATATTGAAGTATCTGAAAATAATGTAAATTCAGGTGCGCTTGTATATGTACAATCAGCAAATTATGTAGCTGACAAATTGTATGTACATGATAATGTTGTAAATAGTGGTGCTGCTTTCTATATAAGTGGCTCTGGAACAAGTGAAATTCAAATTAATAATTCATTGATAACAAATAATACTGGAACAGGCTCTGGTATTGGAATATATCTAAATGGAGGAAGTGTGACAATTAGAAATTCTGAAATAAGTAATAATACTTCAACTGGTGCAAGGGGAGCAGGAATAATGGTACGTGGGTATTATGAAGGAATTAATCCATCTTTGGTTGTAGAAAATACAATAATTAGAAACAATACAGCAGAAACTACTGGTGGCGGAATTGCAGTTGGAGATAAAGAAAATGTATTTTCTTCAATAACGATTGATGATAAAACTAAAATATATGATAATAATGCAAATGGAGCAGGCGATGATTTCTCTTATGTAAGAGATAATAATTCAGCGAATACAACAGATAATACAATAACTTTAACTAATATAAGTATAGCTGGACTTATAGGTATAGATGGATGGTATAACGATGAAGAAGAAAATCGTTTTAGAGATAACGATAACCCAACAGTTTTTACAAGTTATGTAGAAAATGATGGAAGTATTTCGTTTTTCTTAAAAGCAGCTGGATTGAATAGTGCAACTTACGACGGTAATGGTGGAAATGCGGAAATAACCCCAATTACAGTAAAATATGGTGAAACATATGTAGTTGATGATAATATACCAAGTAGAGATGGTTATGATTTTGTTGAGTGGAATACAAAACCAGATGGAACAGGAATATCTTTAAAAGTTGGAGATTCTTATGATGGTTCTGAAGGATTTGTTTTATATGCCATTTGGAATAAATCGAATATAGAAAATCCACCAACAGCTGATGGAATTGTAATGTGGCTTGTTATGTTTAAAATAAGTGTTATAGAAGTAATTACTGGATTGGCATTGTTATATAAAAAAAGAGTTATTAATAAATAGTTAAATTATTTTGGTAATAAAGAAAAAACTAAGAGATTCTTAGTTTTTTCTCTTTATATTATTTATTTCATTTCATATAATATATAAAGGAGAAAGTATGAAATTATCTGATTTGCAAAATAAGTATATTATTAATGTTAATGATGGAAAAAATATAGGGAACATTATAGATGTTAAGGTAGATGAAAGAACAGGATCTATAATGTCTTTAGTTATTGAGCCAAATAAAAACTTTTCTTTTTTTTCAAAGGGAAAAATAGATACTGAAATATCATGGAGTTCTATTGAAAAAATTGGTGAAGATGTTATTTTAGTAAATATTTCTTTATAATATTTTTCTAATTTGGTAAAATGTTCTTGGTGATATTATGAAAAAGAAGATATTTATTATTGCTTTATTATGCTTAATATTAGATCAATTATCAAAATTTTTTGTTACTAGTTATTTAGAATATGGAATACAAAATAGTATAATTCCATCATTTTTTTCACTTACATATATAAAGAATTTTGGTGCTGCTTGGGGAATCTTTTCTAATGGAACAATTTTTTTAGCAATTATAAGTATCATTTTTTTGTTTTTTGCTATAAAATATGTTCTTGGTTTAAAAAATATTAAGTATATGAGTGCAATTTCATATGGAATGCTTTTTGGTGGAGTTGTAGGAAATTTGATTGATAGGTTGTTTAGAGGGCATGTTGTTGATTTTTTTAGTTTTCAATTTTTTTCTTATGATTTTCCAGTTTTTAATGTAGCAGATTGTTTTATAGTAGTTTCTATACTAATTATTGTTATTGAAATGATTATAGAAGATAAGAAGGTGGTCTAATGATAGTTGTTGATAATAATGATATAAGACTTGATCAATATTTAACTTCTCAATTAGATATTTCGAGAAGTAAAATTCAGAAGTTAATAAAAGATGGAAAAGTTTTAGTTAATGGTAAAATAGAAAATTCTAGTTATATTGTAAAAGTTGAAGATGAAATAGAAATACTAGGAGAAGTAGATACAGAAATAGATGTATTACCTGAAGATATCCCAATAGATATTGTTTATGAGGACAAATATTTATTGATTGTTAATAAAGAAAGTGGTATGGTTGTTCATCCAGCTGCTGGTAATTATTCTCATACTTTAGTTAATGCATTATTATATAAATTTAATTTAAGTAGTAATGATCCAATGCGTCCTGGAATAGTTCATAGGATAGATAAGGATACTTCTGGACTTATGGTTGTTGCAAAAGATGAAAAAACTCACGAATTACTTTCAGATATGATAAAAAATAAAAAAATTGAAAGAATTTATTTAGCACTTGTAGAGGGGATAATTATGCACGATACAGGTGATATTGATGCACCAATTGGTAGAGATACTGTTAATAGGCAAAAAATGGCTGTTACAGCAGTAAACTCAAAAGATGCATTAACTCATTTTAGAGTTTTAAAAAGATATAAAAATGCTAATAAAACTTTAATTGAATGTAAGTTAGATACTGGAAGAACTCATCAAATAAGAGTTCATATGGATTATATTGGACATCCAGTTTATAATGATCCTGTTTATGGAAAAAATAAAAAAGCTACTTCATTTGGACAATTTCTTCATTCAAAAAGCATTAGATTTATTCATCCTATAACTAATGAAGAAATATATAAGGAAGTTGATTTACCAAAAGAATTTAAAGACTATTTAGACGAGCTTGATTCATCTATTTAGAAATAGAATTATTATTGTATATAAGCATAATATAAATGACCATAATATATATGGAATTAGCAGTTTTGCACTTGTTTTGTTATAGTATATTTCTTCGTTTAAATTTAATGAAAAAATAAATTGAATTGTTTTAGTTGCAAATAAAAAAAATGGACTAACAATTAATAGAAAAAAAATATTAAAAAGAATTTCTAATATTAAATTAATTAGTATAACCAGTAATAGCTTTTTAGAATAATATTTATATTTTATTACTGCTGTTATAGTTAAAAATATAATTAATAAATTAAATACAAGATAGACTGTTTTATTAATCATAAAATATGGTGTAATAAAGGAATAATTTATTACAATTAAATAATTAGTTACATAATTCATAGTTTTTTACACCTCTTTTAATATTTTATGATATGATATATAATGATATTATTGAAAGGAGTGGTAATATGCATGAACAAATGGATAGAAAAAATGTTTTAGCAATGAAACTTCTTCATTATTTTATTACTGAAAAAAACTATAATCCAATAATATTACAAGGAGCTGAAGATGAAATTTGGCTTGAGAATATGGATGGGGAATATAAAATTGTTAGAATTGTGTCTAATCACATTATAAATGAGGAACAATATAATTTTGATTTATTTAAAACAAAACATATTGTGAAGAAAATAAAGAAGAAAACTTTTTCACTTTCTATGAATGTTTTATCAATCTTTACTGATATAGATTTTGATATTAAGATGGAAAATGTTAAAAATATGGATTGTGCTTTTATTTATGATGAAAAAGATATTTCAAAATATAATTTTATTACCGAAAGTTTTCCAGATATAAGTAATAAAATGGATTTTACTGAAGAGGGATTTCAATTATTTATGAAAATAACTTCTGATATTAATAAAAAGAATAAAGAAGATGCAGTTAAAGTTGATGAAGTGTTTAAAAGAAAAATTCCATATGTTACTATTGGACTAATTATATTAAATACAATTATTTTCTTTTTAACAGAGTTTTTTGATTATAAAGAATACTTTGTTGAAAACTACTCTGTTTGGGGATATGGTGTTGTAAATAAAGGTGAATGGTATAGATTAATAACTGGAACTTTTATACATGCAAATTTAGCTCATTATTTATTAAATATGTATGCACTTTATGTTATTGGTTCTCAAATGGAAAGCTTTTTAGGAAAAATAAAATATTGTGCTGTATATTTTTTCAGTGCATTAAGTGGAAGTTTATTTTCAATAGTTTTGACTAGAACTGCTTCTATTGGTGCTAGTGGAGCAATATTTGGACTTCTTGGCTCACTTTTGTATTTTGGATATCATTATAGAGTTTATTTAGGTAGTGTAATTAAAAGTCAAATTATACCAATTATAGTTATAAATTTAGTATTTGGTTTTTTAGCAAATGGTGATATAGATAATTTTGCTCATATAGGTGGTTTAGTTGGTGGAGCACTTATTACTTCAGGATTAGGAGTTAAATATAAGAGTTCTAAGGTTGAACAAATAAATGGAATAATTGTTTCGACTTTATTAATTGCTTTTTTGCTATTTATTGCTTTTAATTACGTTAATTTTAGTTGATTAGTTTAAAAAAAAATGATAATATTAGTGTATGAATAAAGGTGGTAAAATGGAAGAAGAAAATATAGAAAAAACATCATTATATTCAATAGATGATTTTGAAGATTCCTTAGTTAGTTCAACATTGAAAGAAGTATGTGAGGCTTTGAGAGAAAAAGGATATAATGAGATTAATCAATTAGTTGGATATGTTATGAGTGGAGATCCTGGATATATTTCTTCTCATAAAGATGCAAGAAATAAAATTACAAGCATTGAGAGAAGTACAATTATTGAAGTCTTATTAAGAAACTATGTAAGTAAATTATGAGATATATAGGTTTAGATTTGGGCAGTAAAACACTTGGAATTAGTATTTCAGATTCTAGTGGTTTGATTGCATCTAGTTATACAATAGTAAGACATGACGAGGAATATGAAAAATTAATTGGGGAAGTAAAAAAGATAATTGAAGAGAAAAAAATAGACAAGATTGTTTTGGGATTGCCTAAAAATATGAATGGAACTATTGGTCCTAAAGGAGAACTTTCTTATAAGTTTAAGAAAATGTTAGAGGATAATATTGGATTGGAAGTTTTTTTGGAAGACGAAAGGTTAACAACAAAAGAAGCAAACAATTTATTGATAAAAAATGATACTTCTAGAAAAAAGAGAAAAAAAGTTATAGATAGTATGGCTGCAACAATAATATTACAATCGTTTTTAGATAGAAAAGATAAGTAAAAAGGAGATTTATTATGGAAGGAAAAAATATGGAGAATACATTTAAAATTATCAATGATAACGGAGAGGAAGTAATGTGCGATGTTTTGTTTACTTTCGATTCTGAAGAAACAAAAAAGAGTTACATTGTATATACCGATAATACAAAAGATGAAGAAGGAAACGTTCAAGTTTTTGCGTCAATTTATGATCCAAATAAAGAAGATCAAAAATTGGAGCCAATTCAAACAGAACAAGAATGGAAAGTTATTGAAACAATACTAAATACTTTACAAGAAGAAATTAAAAAGAAAATAGATGGTACTGCTGAAGAAGGAAATAACGGGCAATAATTGCTCGTTATTATTACTAAAGAGCTGTGAAAATATTTAGAAATGTTGCTTTAATTGTTTTAGTGTTAGTATTTATTACTATTGTTGTTTTAGGAATCACTTATAAAGTAAATATGAGTGCAATAGATAGTAGTGATCATGAAAAAATTGAAGTAATAATACCAGAAAAATCTACGGCAAAAAAAATAGGTGAGATATTAAAAGAAAAAGATTTAATTAGAAGCAGTACTTTTTTTAATATCTATGTAAAACTATTTCATGTAGAAGGATTTCAACAGGGAAAACATGTACTTTCTAGAGATATGAATCTAGAAACTATAATTGAAGAATTAAAGAAAATTGATAATACAACTTCTAAGGGTGATGAAATTAAAATAACTTTTAAAGAAGGACTTAATATGCGTGAGATTGCTACTGTTATTGAGAATAATACCAATAATAGTTTTGATGAGGTAATTAGTCTTTCTAATGATAGTGAATATATTGATGAATTAATTGAAAAATATTGGGTTATAAGTGAAGATATTAAGAATGATAATTTGTACTATAAGCTTGAGGGATATTTATTTCCAGAAACATATATCTTTGCTGGAAAAAATGTTACTGTAAAAGAAATATTTACTAAGATGTTAAATCAAACTGATAAAATACTTTCAAAGTACAAAGACGTTATGAATGAAAAACAATTATCTCCTCATTATGTATTAACGATGGCTTCTATTTTAGAAAAAGAAGGTAAGACAAGAGATTTTGCTGATATGTCTTCAGTTTTCTATAATAGAATTGCTCAAAATATGAAATTCGAAAGTTGTGCAACTGCAATTTATGGTGTAAAGAAAGAGTTTAATAGTATAGAAAATAGAGTAATAACTAATGATATTATGCAGGATGATAATTTATATAATACTTATGTTGTTCAAGTACCTATTGGTCCTATTGGAAATCCTGGGGAAAGTGCAATAGAAGCTGCAATTAATCCTAGTGAGTCAGAGTATGTTTATTTTCTTTCAGATAATCAAGGAAAGACATATTTCTTTAAGACATATGCAGAACAAACTAATAAGAAAAATGAACTTATAAAGGCAGGAAAGTGGAATTAAAATATGTCAAATTATTCAAAAATAAAAGAAATAAAAGAGTATGCTAAAATAAATGAAGTTCCAATAATGCTTGATGAAGGAATAGATTTTTTAACTACTTTTATAATTAAATATCAAATATCATCAGTTTTAGAAATAGGTACAGCAATAGGCTATTCTGCAATAATGATGGCACTTGCTAATCCAAAATTAAAGGTTGTCACAATTGAAAGAGATGAGGAAAGATATTTAGAAGCGTTAAAAAATGTTAAAGATTTTGGACTTGAAGATAGAATCACATTATTGTTTAATGATGCTTTAGAGGTAAACATTAAAGAAAAATTTGATTTAATATTTCTTGATGGAGCTAAAGGTCAAAATATAAATTTTTTCAAACATTTTGAAAGAAATTTAAATGATAGTGGATTTGTTATTACCGATAATATTTCATTTCATGGGTATGTTGAGAAAGATGAGAATAGTATTAAAAGTAGAAATTTACGTGGATTAGTTAGAAAGATAAAGGCATATATTGAATTTTTAAAAGATAATCCTAGTTACATAACTACTTTCTATGAAAAGGGAGACGGAATAGCGGTAACGCAAAAAAAAGAAATTGGGTGATAGTATGAAGCTTGCATTAGTTACTGATGCTTCTAATATACTTGAATATACAAAGATAGGGGCTGATGCCTTTATTTTTGGTTTAAAGAATTATTCAAGTGGTTATAATAATGAATTAACAATTGATGAAATTAGAGAAATAAAAAATAATAATAGCTTTGAAATATTTATAGCAATTAATAAAAACATATTTAATAATGAATTGGATGAGCTGGAAAGTAGTCTTATTGAATTAGATAAAATTGGTATAAATGGGATATTATTTTATGATTTAGCTGTTTTATCTATAAGAAATAGATTAAATTTAAAAGTAGATTTAGTATGGAATCAAACACATATGGTAACTAATTATAATACATGTAATTATTATTATGATAAAGGATGTAAATATGGTGTTTTAGCTAGTGAAATTACTTTAGATGAAATAAATGAAATTGCTTCTAAGACGAAAATGAAATTATTTACTAATATTTTTGGTTATCCAGTAATGGGGTATACAAGAAGACATTTATTAGAAAACTATTTTAAATCTATTAACAAGAATAGAGAGAAAAATCAATATGTTGTTAAAAATAATAATGAAGAATACATAGTTAGTGAAGAAAAATATGGCAATGCATTTTACTTTGGAAAAGTTTTAAACGGAAGTGAAGTTGTAAATAAATTAAATGTAGATTATCTTATTTTAAATGATAATATGATAGATAAAGATATTTTCAAAAAATGTTTAGAGTTATATAAGAAATTAGTTGATACAAAAAATAATGATTGTGTAAAAGAAATAGATGATTTAGTAGGGGATAATAGAGGATTTTTCTTTAAGAAAACAATCTATAAGGTGAAGAAAGATGAATAGAAAGGTTGAACTTTTAGCACCAGCTGGTGATTTAGATAGACTTAAAATTTCTCTATTGTATGGAGCTGATGCTGTATATTTTGGTGGAAGAGATTATAGTTTAAGAGCAAATGCTAATAATTTTAGTATAGAAGAAATAAAAGATGCTTGTACTTTTGCACATAACTTAGGTAAAAAAGTATATCTAACGTTAAATATAGTTTTTCACAATGAAGATTTAGAAAATGTTAATAGTTTTATTAAAGAAGTTGTTGATTCAGGAATAGATGCATTTATTGTTAGTGATCCATTTATTATTAAATATATTAAAGATAATTTTAATGTTGAAGTACATTTAAGTACTCAAGGTTCAACAACGAATAAAGAAGCAGTTAAGTATTGGAAAAATGAAGGTGTTGATAGAGTAGTATTAGCTCGTGAAGTATCAATTAAAGAAATGAAAGAAATATATGATGAAACTGGAATTGATTTAGAAGTTTTTATCCATGGAGCAATGTGTACTTTCTTTAGTGGAAGATGTTGTTTGTCAAATTATTTCACAAATAGAGATTCTAATCGTGGAGGATGTGCTCAAATATGTAGATTTGCCTTTGATATAGATGATAGTGATACTAAATTTACTATGGCAACTAAAGACTTGAATGTTTCTAGTATTATAGACAAACTAATTAGTTCTGGAGTTCGTTCATTAAAAGTAGAAGGAAGAATGAGATCTCTATATTATTTAGCAACTGTTATTTCTTCATATAGAAAATTGATTGATGCTTATTATGATGGAACATTAGATGAAGAATTGATTAAGAAAGAAGAAAAAATTCTTTCTCGCGTTGCTAATCGTGAGACAAGTACTCATTATTATTTAAAAGAAGCAGATTATACTGATCAGTATTATACAGGAAGACAGGAATTATCAAATCAGGATTTTTTGGCGCTTGTTCTTGATTATGATGAAGAAAGTAAGATAGCAACAATTACTGAAAGAAATTATTTCAAAGTTGGTGATGATGTAGAAATATTTACTCCAAATGGAGAAATATATTCTTTTAAAGTTGAAAAATTATATGATGAAAATATGAATTCTATAGATGTTGCAAGGCATCCTGAAGAAATATTAAAATTATATGTTCCATATAAAGTGTCAAAAAACTCAATGATGAGAGTTAAAATATTATAGTTATATACCTAATATACGTTATGTATATTGGGTTTTTTATTGTTTACACTTATAGTAATATAAAAAATTGACTCAAATTTGAAGCTACATTTATACTAGAATTAGTAGGGTAGGAGAAGGTCTATGAAAAAAGAAAATAGTAATATGACTTTATAATTTTATTTCTATAAAAAATGTTATAATAATATCGGTGATTATATGAATACATTAGATGTTATTAAAGATAATTTATTAAAGAAAGAAGAAAGTTTGTCAAAATATGCATGCAGAAGTGCAAATTCATTAAGATTAAAAAAATCAAATGAAGATTTTAGACCACCATTTTTTCATGATATAGATACAATTATTCATAGTAGTTCATATACAAGATATATGAATAAAACTCAAGTCTTTTCATTTAAAAATCATGATCATATTTCTACTAGAATGCTTCATGTTCAACTTGTTAGTAAAGTTGCAAGAACTATTGGGAGATGTCTTAATTTAAATGAAGATTTAATTGAAGCAATTGGGCTTGGACATGATATTGGCCATGCTCCTTTAGGGCATACTGGTGAAAAGTTTTTAAATGAATTGTCTATGAAAGAATTAGGCATTCCTTTTATGCATAATTTACAAAGTGTAAGGACTTATCTAACACTTGAAAATAATGGAAATGGAAGTAATCTTACTATTCAAGTGTTGGATGGAATGATGTGTCATAATGGGGAAAAATTGGAAAAAGTATACAGGCCAGAAGAAAAAAACTTAGAAAAATTTTTATATGACTATGAAAAGTCTTCAATGAGCCATAGTTATGCATCTTGTATTAGACCAATGACACTTGAAGGTTGTGTAGTTAGAATATCTGATGTTATTGCATATATAGGGCGTGATATTGAGGATGCTATTACTTTAGGAGTACTTGATAGAAATGATATTCCTGATAATGTTAAAAAAGTTTTAGGAAATAATAATAGTGATATTATTAATTCTATTGTTTTAGATATTATTGAAAATAGTTATGGTAAAAATGAAATTATATTGAGTGATAAAGTATTTAATGCTGTAAATGAACTATTAAAATTTAATTATGAAAAAATATATAATAATGCGAATACTTTTTCTGATTTGGAATATTATAAAGAGAGTATTTATAAATTATACTATTATCTTTTGGATGATTTAAATAAAAATAAAGAAAATAGTAAAATATATAAAACTTTTTTGTATGATATGGACAAAAAATATATTAATAATACCGATAATAAGAAGATAGTTATCGATTATATTGCAGGTATGACGGATGACTATTTCATGAGTCAATTGGATGGTATCTGTTAACAATATTTTGTTGACAGAAATTGTTTTTTGTGATATCATTATGTTCATTGAAAAAGAGGTGTTGATACATGAAAGGAAAGAAGACTTTATTAACTAAAGAAGGGTTAAAAGAGTTACAAGATGAGTTAGATGAATTAATAAATGTAAAAAGACCTGCAAATTTAAAAGCTATCAAAGAAGCAAGAGCTCTTGGTGACTTATCAGAAAATGCAGATTACGATGCAGCTAAAAATGATCAAGCAGAATTAGAAGGTCGTATTAAGAAGATAGAAAAAATGTTAGAAAACTATGAAATTATTGAGAAGGCTTCAAATGATGTAGTAGGATTAGGATCTACAGTTAATATTAAATATATTGATGATGATGAGGAAGATGAATATAAAATTGTTGGAAGTCAGGAAGCAGATCCGTTTATGAGTAAGATTTCAAATGAATCTCCAATTGCTAAAGCTTTATTAAATAGAAAAGTTGGGGATATTGTTGAAGTTGAAAGCCCAAATGGAGTTTATAAAATTGAAATTACTGAGATTAAATAGCTTTGCTATTTTTTTTCTTGTTTATAATTAATACTTAGTATATAATATAGTGGAAATGTGGAGGTAAACATGACAAAAAAAGATAATAAAAAAGAAGTTGTTATAAAAATTGATGGCGATGAATGGAAAGAGGCTTTAGATAAAGCATTTAAAGAAAAAGTAAAAACAGTTAATGTTTCAGGATTTAGAAAAGGAAAAGTTCCAAGAGATATTTTTGAAAAGAAGTTTGGAAAAGAGAGTTTATATCTACCTGCTAGTGATTTTGTTGTTGAAAATGCATATGAAAAAGCATTAGAAGAATCTAAATTAGTTCCTGTTGTTCAACCAAGCGTTGATATTAAAAGTGTTGATGATAATGGAATTGAGTTTAAATTTAAAATTATTACTAAACCAGATGTTAAAATTAAAAAGTATAAAGGATTAAAAGTTAAACCAGAGAAGGTAAAAGTATCTAAAGAAGAAATAGAACATGAATTAGGTCATATTCTTGAAAGATACACAGAAACAAAAACAAAAGAAAATGGTATTGTTGAAAAAGGTAATATTGCAGTAATAAATTTTGAAGGATTTAAAGATGGAAAACCATTTGCTGGTGGAAAAGCTGAAAATTACGAATTAGAAATTGGAAGTAATACATTTATTCCTGGATTTGAAGATCAAATTATAGGAATGAAAACTAATGAAGAGAAAGATATTAATGTTACTTTCCCAGAAGATTATCAATCAGAAGAATTAAAAGGTGCAAAAGCAGTATTTAAAGTAAAAGTAAATGATGTAAAAGAAAAATTAGAAAGAAAATTTGATGAAGAACTATTTGAAGATTTAGGAATAGAGGGAGTAAATTCTAAAGAGAGTTTAGAAAAACATATTGAACAAGATATAATTGTTCAAAAAGAAATGGATGTAGAAAATAAATATGTTGAGGATTTATTGGAAGCTGTTTCTAAAAATGTTGAAGTTGATATTCCTGAAGAAATGGTTGAAGAAGAAATTGATAGATTAATTCATAGATTTGAAGATCAAATAAAAATGCAAGGAATTTCTTTAGATATGTATTATGCATTTACTAAAACTACTGAAAAGGAATTAAGATCTCAAATGGAGAAGGAAGCATATAGTCATATTTTATATAGATTAATGCTTGAAGA
>JAEEGL011951528.1_pt1 | contig 16539 bp, 14 predicted proteins | sample 9134231 | NCBI WGS metagenome assembly JAEEGL01 (sample SAMN16246548, study PRJNA631951) | gut metagenome | biome: gut microbiome; feature: rumen; material: fiber-attached | host: Bos | place: Iran: Karaj | collected 2018-10
TAATAACGCCTATCAGTTGGAGTTCGGTTCGCCTTTAGAGTTCCTTCCCTATCCCATCGCTGCAATGTCTTAACGGAAACACCCAATAGTTCGGCAAAATCTTTTGGCTTGTAATTTGTGATATTTGATGTGTTCATAATAGCTTACTCCTTCGAGCACATTTAAACACATTTAATCACATTGCTCAATATCTTAGGTTGCTTAATATTGCTCCTATATATTTTTGAATCAAAGATTCAAAAATATAGTAATAGTCAAAAAAACTCAAACTCCCGAATAATCATACACTCATTTACCATTTGTATCTTTCTTATCTGACGAAATGCACTTTTTATGCGATGAATGACATTTTTAAACTTAACCTCATGTTACAAGCTAAACCAACGTTTTATTTCATTTTCACCAATAATAAAAGCCCAACGAATTCATCGTCAGGCTTTATACTTCTAAAAATCTATATGTCAGCACAATATATCTTTTTATATCAGCGATTTAAAGAACTGTGCTTCGTCGTCGTTGCACCAGGCAGCTTCCGGAAGTCTCATGTTACAGTGAAATACATGTCCGAGTTCTCCATTTGGACTTGTATAGTACTTGCAGGTAAATGGTACAGAATTTCTGATCATAACTTCTGCCATCTTGGGAAGCTCATCCTTAAGGAAATCTCCTGTTGCGGACATAAGGAATGATGGCGGATATGCGCTTGTTATATAGTTGCCGGCATTCATTACATCAAGATCATCGTCAGTGACTTTTTTACCAAAAAGATCATCCATAAGTGATCCCATGTTGTCATCAGCTTCTTTTACAGACTTTATCTCAAATGCAGCACAGTTGAATGCGATGCCTTTGAACCTGAACTTGTCGGATGCTGTGAAGTCGAACTTGTCAGCATACTCCTTGTTGGTAAGGAAGGCTGCTGTAATACCTATAAGCGTACCACCTGCAGAATCGCCAACGCCGAAGATATTATCTAGGTCAAAGCCGTATTTATCTGCATTATCTACGATCCAGTTAATAACAGCACAGGAATCTTCAAGGCTAGCTGGGAATGTATATTCAGGTGCAAGTCTGTATGAATAGCAAACTACTGCAAATCCTCTCTGTGCAAGAGAAGCTGAGTAGTACTTGTATACTTCCTTGTCACCATATACCCAGCCGCCGCCATGGATCACTACGATCACAGGGAGCTTCTTATCTTCCGGGAAGTCAGCCGGTCTGTATACATCAAGAAGTTGCCACTGCGGATGCTCGCCCTTATCACCATAAGAAATATCACTATATCTTTTTATATCTGCAGGAATCTCAAGGCCTGCATCTCTCATGGCATCGCCTTTTGAAAACATTTCTCTTATTGTGTCGCTTGTCTTTGACATATTTACTACCTCACTTCGTTTATATATATCTTTTACCTAAAAATATTCTTTTTAATAATATTTTTTAACTATATTTTATTATATCAATTATAGTCTTATTACTACACTTGTTATTTAATAATGCGAATGAACCTAAAATCAGTTCATCCGCACTATTATTTAATTCCTATCCCCTATTTTGGTTGAAATGCCTTTATACCATTTAAGCCATAGATCTCTTAGCTTCAAGGTCTCTCTGGATCTGGTCGATGTGCTTGTCAATGTTCATGATGATGCACAGTGCAAGTACTACCAGTGACAGGATTGCTCCAAAGTATCCATAACCAAAACGGATTGATGCAAGAGCAGACTCAGTCTGAACTTCTGCAGTTCCTACATATCCGCCGATTGCGATGATCCATGTGCAGATAGCTGATCCAAGACCGATACCAACTTTCATACCAAAGCTTGTGCAGCTGTTAACAAGTCCTTCAGAACGAACCCCTGTCTTCCATTCGCCATAGTCAACTACGTCAGCTGTTGTAGCGAAGATTCCTGACATGATAGGTCCTGTACCAAAGCCCTTAACTATAAGTCCAAGTACTACAAGTGGAAGGTTAGATCCTGCTGCTCCAATGATGCATGAGCCTATAGCCATGATTGTTGCACCTGTGATCATGAGTTTTCTTTTTCCAAACTTTGCAACAAGTCCGGGCATCATAAGATTTACGATCATAGCAGGTACAGTTCCGGCTACTGATGTCCATGAAAGGAATGCGATGTTACCAAGTACGCTGTTGCAGAAATAGTAGGTCATAGAACCTGTTGTTACTACGTTTATGTACAGGAACATGAACATAAGTGCCTGAATGAAGAAATATTTGTTCTTAAAAAGTGCCGGAAGAGCCTTTGAAAGCGGAACTCTTTCTACTTTGACTGTTCCATCATCCTCAGCATCTACGTGCTCTCTTACTCCAAGGAAGCACAGAACGCACATAACACAGGCAACAGTACCATAGATAGCTGATATTGATCTCCAGCCGACGCTTGCTATAAGGTTAGCTGTGATGACGTTTGTAATAAGTGATGTAACCTGAGTCATTACGAATCTGATAGAAGCTGTCTGAGCTCTGTCCTGTACATCAAGTGTCATACGGCTAAGAAGTGCATTGTAAGGCAGGTTGTTAGCTGTATAGATGATGCAGTTCTGGAAGATATATGTAAGATAGATGTAGATAAGCTTACCAGTTGCACCAAGTGATGCCGGTACGTTGAATATCAAAAAGAGTGATATTCCCATAAGTGGTGCTGTCCACAAAAGCCATGGTCTTGCTTTACCATATTTTGACTTAGTCTTGTCAACAAGTGCACCCATAATAAGATCAGTAATACCATCAAATACTCTGCATAGCAGCATCATGGTTCCTATAGCAGCTGCAGCAACTCCTACAGTATCTGTATAATATCCTGTGAGAAAAGATGATGCCAGAGCAACTATTACATTGGCGCCGCAGTCACCGATTCCATAAGATAACTTCTCTGTGGCAGAAAGACGTACTTTCTTGTCCTGACTTTGTTCGTATATAGCTTCCATATGTTTCCTCCCTTTATATAGGGTCCTCGATCCGGCTGCTGCTAACCTTTCGTACTGCCATTCTTGCATAGGCATGAGCTCTAGATCAGTAAGCCGCCGTATCACTCCTTGATGCCACCATAATGGCTATTATGAAGCCGGACCCTTAATTCCTTCTCTGGAAACTAATATATTAAAAATTGATAATTTGCTCTTTACATTTCTTGCCACAAAAATTACGTTTTCTTGACTTTTAATCTTCGTCTTATATAATTATCTCTGTTACATATAACAGGATGTCTATATCAAGTTGTCTTTAAAGCGCCTGATATCATATCTTAATTTTTTATACCTGATGCAATAAAACTTTTTTGCCAAATATAATCTGAAGTATAAGGGGAAATATGCCGGAATCAACCACTCAAGATATCTCATACGAAGTAGTACACTACCATACAGAGATGCCTTTCAATATATTAAATGTGCATAAAAGGGATCTTTACAGAAACGGTAACCTTTCCACTGCCAGTGATGTTCTCGATCATTGGCACAACGAGCTTGAAATAGTCTACTCTTATTCAAATGACGGAATATACTATACAGATGGTGTACCTCACCATCTGGAAGCTGACCAGTTCATCATCGTTAACTCAAGAAGTATTCACAAGGTCATATCCAACAGGACAACTCCATATGAAGATATGCCGGATACACTGACTACCGTGCTTCAGATAAGTGATTCATTTCTTCGAAGCTTCATTCCAAACTTTGAAGACCTGTACTTCCTGCCGGTATTCAAAACAAATGAAGAAAGACCCGCTCAGATAATGAAAGATCTTGCAAGATATGCTGATGGAAAAGCTTTGAATAAATACGAAAATATGCGCCTCATCGGCCTTGTACATGAGCTTTTATATTATATCTGCAGAGATGACCTGACTCTTAAAGACATGGAAATGCCCAAAAAAGACAGAAAAAATGCTGATATTTTAAGAAAGATAATCTCCTACACAGAAGATAACTACAGGCTGGATATAAATGAGATGTCTGCCGCACAGCATTTCGGATACTCTGCCAGCTATTTTTCCAGATTCTTCAGATCCAATATGGGAATAACCTATAAAGAATTCCTGACAAGAATGCGTATCAATTCTGCCAAGGATGCTCTTACAGGATCTTCCAAGTCCGTTCTCGAAATAGCCATGGACTGCGGATTCTCAGATGCAAGAGGTCTGATAAATATGTTCAACAAATACGAGGGAATAACCCCTCTAAAGTACAGAAAAAAGTACACAACCACCTAAAAGGTATGAATTTTACTTCATAAAATAATCAATTGCTTTGTTCATCTTGTCTACAGACTCGGTATCATTTTGAGCTACCGCTTCTACTATGCAGTGATCAAGGTGTTCTTTGAGTAGTGCCTTGCCTGCATTATTGATCTCTGATTTGACTGCTGCTATCTGAACCAGAACATCAGCGCAGTCTTCACCATTTTCAAGCATTCGCTTGATGGATTCCATATGACCGATTGATTTGGAGATACGATTTATGATCTTTTTCATCTCCTTGGGGTCATGGGTGTGTGAATGAGAGTGATGAGTATGAGCATGATCATGGCCTTCATGTGTATTATTGTCATGAGCATGCACATGATCATGGTCTTCATGCGTATGGGTATACTCATGACCATTTTCATCTATATGCGTATGAGTTTTAATATCATCTCTTTTTTTCATCCTAACCTCTTCTTCGAAACTCTCATATCTACGTTCCACTCCGGTCGGCGCAAAGCAGACATCCCCCGGATGTCTTGCGCCCTCAAACATTCGCAAATCCGCACTACGTGCTACTTTGCTCATGTTTGGCGGGTCGTAGATTCATATTCGATTTCGAGCAAGCTCGAATCGAAATAACTTTTGACCCTTACGTCATATTATAAGATTTGAGCACTTTCGCCGCAAGCTCAACCTTCCCGTTCACGGCATGTAACATGCTAAACCTGCGGGGCCGCTCATTTTGCCATCAACATGAAGTCATAAAACAAAAGCTGGTAAAACTTTACAGTCTTACCAGCTGCTCATACACATTACCAAATTTAAGATCATATCCTGGCTCAAATAGCCAGCGATCAATATGACTTTTGACTAAATTGTCATATTCTGCTATCAGCTTACTCTACCTTATCAACAGTTCCGTCTTTCTTGACGATCTCAACTGTGCATCCAAATCCGAATGCTGCGATAGCGCCTGCGATGAATGCCCACGGTGCTGCTGCCACACCTACAACGCCCCCGATAATTCCTACGTTGACAGGTAAGCTAAGGAGCACTTCATCCTTGCGGCGGATCTGAACTTTTGTAACATTGCCCTCTTCAACCCTTGCTTTGATCTTATCGATGATATCCTGAACCTCAGTATTATCTTTCTCAGGAGTCAGATACTTGATAGCATCTTCAGGATTACCATCTGTCTCTTCAAGTGCCTTCTTTGCAGTCTTAAAATCTACGCCTGTAGCGTCAATAACCTTTTCTACTGCTTCAACTGTGATATCCATAATTTTATCTCCTTTCGTGGCCAATAAATTTTTTTCATTGAAAATAAATAAGAAACATCTCCGGTCAGATCAGATACCGGATCATAAGCTTTGTGGCAACCACCATCATCTGCGGCAGTCACTTCGTGCTTACAAGATAATTCTATCACCATTTTCCTAATAAAAAAGTGCAAAATCAGCGAATTAAGCAGGTTAATTCGCCACACTAGTATACTCTCTGATCGATTATATCTTGTGACAGTATAGTTACCTTGTATGTATTTCCATCTATTCTTGTGGAATATACCGTTCTGTCCGCCGAGAACTGGCTTTCAAGAACATAGCTTTCTTTTTGCAGATAGGTATTGTTCTCAAGGCAGGCGATAGTCTGTGTCAAGACAGGTCCATACAAAGGGTTGCACTCTGTATCAACTGCTATCGTCCCGTCGAGTGTAAGCTCCAGGCCCTCTCTAGTTGAGTCAAAAGAGATGATCATCACATCACCATTCTCAATATCACTTCCTATCTTGTAGCCGGCATCAGTCAATGCCTCTATAGCGCCGTAGGCCTCGTTATCATTCTCACAGTAGACTATGTCTATCTTGTATCCATACTCTTCTATCATCTGCTCCATGACTTCCCGTCCTTTGGCTTTGACAAAATCTCCGCTTTCTGCGGCAAGCAAAGTCCAGTTATCATGGGTATCCACAGCATCTTCAAGCGCCTTACTCCTGCCTATCTGAGCGGACGCTCCAAGTGTTCCCTGAATATCTATTATGCCAATCTCACTTTCAATATTTTTTTTAGAAAGAAAGGCATCAAGCCATGCACAGGCTCTTGCTCCTTCAAGATAGAAATCAGCTCCGACCCAGGCGGTATATAATGAATCATCCTCTACGCTTACTCTTCTATCGACGATTATAACCGGAATCCCTGCTTCCTTAGCTTCAAGAAGGGCGCCTTCCCAACCGGTCTCAACGATAGGATCAAGGATTATATAATCAACATCCTGATCTATGAATTCTCTGATTGCTTTGAACTGATTCTCCTGTTTCTGCTGGGCGTCATCATATATCAGGTTGTAACCATTTTCTGCTGTAAATGCCGATACCACAGAATTGGTGCAGGCAAGCCTCCAGTCAGACTCGGCTCCTATCTGTGAAAAACCAACTGTGATAGTATCTCCTGTATTGACATATATCCCGGCTTCATCCAATGATTCCGACTCTGCTACATCATTAAAAGAAGTATCCGAAGCATTGGAGTCAGCTTCAGTTTCATTGACCATCTGTCCGTAATCCTGAAGATATGAACTGTTTTGATCCGTACAGCCGCATATACATATTGATTGAATATTTATTATAGATAAAATAGATATAATCCTGCCAAGTCTTTTTTGCATATGTTGCGTAGCTCAAGCCCCTTCTCTGTCGATATTGAATTTAGTGTATTACATTTTGATCAAATCACTTGTCTGTGAATCTATCTACATCTTTATATAAATCTTGACAATCTTGCATACTGATATATGTCAGATTTAATTTTATCATAGATACCCTCAAGTCGCGAGTAAAGCAAGTGCCTAATGGTTCAAATTGATGGAGCTAACGTCTTCAATTTGGATTTAAAACGCTCCATTTTCAAACTTATACCATTACGATACAATACCCCCGGCCACATAGCCGGGGGTTCATCATTACTTTGCTTTTCTTGTTCTAAGAGTTGCAGCTATGCTCTGAATTACGATGAACAGGAACAGAAGCGCTGCTGTAAGGATATTGGGCCAGGAGCTTGCAAGCTTACCATTAGTCTTAACTATTGAAGAGATCGTTCCATTTATAAGTACTCCGAAGAATGAACCTATAACATTGCCAACACCTCCTGTCAGGAGTGTTCCACCTATGACCGCTGATGATATGGCATCCATCTCAAGTCCCAAAGCCTGCTGTACAGAACCTGACATAGTATTAAGACAGAAGCATATGCCTCCAATCGAGCACAAAAATGATGACAATATATAAGTCTTCATCTTGATAAGCTTGACATTAAGACCCATCATCGCGGCAGACTGTGCATTGCCGCCTACTGCGTACAAGCTTCTTCCAAATCTTGTATACCTTAGCATAAGGAATATCAGGATCAATACGCACAAAGCTATGATAACACCTACTCTCACATATGGAGCCATATACACTCCCTTACCATTGACATATCCGCCAAAGGGGAGCTTGATCTTGATGTTGGCTATATCATAGAACGCCTTGTTCATTTCCTGTGTTATAGATACCTGCTCAGTACATATAACTGCAGTCATACCTCTGGTAAAAAACATACCGGCCATAGTTACTATAAATGGTTGTATCTCAAGGTATCCTATCAGATATCCCTGAACCGCACCAAATATAAGTCCTATCACAAGTACCAGAACTATCATGGGGAATGCTCCGATTCCATTGCGCATACCTGTTGCAAGAAGCATACAGTCCATAGCGATAAGGCCGCCGACTGAGATATCAATTCCTGCTGTCAGCATGACACAGGTAAGCCCGCATGCTACGCAGATAAGTCCTGCATTAGTGATAAGGATATTAAGAAATGTCTGAAGATGAGTAAAACCTTTACTTCCATATGCTATGCAGCCACCTGCATACAATACTATAAATAGTATTATTGTTATTATCAGTAGGATGGTATGGCTGTTTAGTGTTTTCTTTTTTCTTTCTGTCTGATTGCTCATACTCTAGCCACCTCCTTTGCTGCATTTCTTTTTCTAAGATATGCCTTGATAGGTGGTGACTGGATTGCAACTATTATGATAACGATGATTGCCTTAAATACAGGTGCCTGATCTGTTGATACGCCAAGAGCATACAGGGTTGTAGTTATAGCCTGGATCGTATATGCACCTACTATAGAACCTGCCAGTGAGAACTTACCGCCTCCAAGAGAGTTGCCGCCAAGGGCTACTGCAAGGATTGCATCCATCTCGAGATACAAGCCTATGTTATTGGAGTCCGCAGAAGTGATCCTGGATGAATTCACGATTCCTGCAATTCCTGCAAAAAGGCCGCAGATAACATATGTAAGGAAGATGATGCGTCTTGAATTAAGTCCTGCTATGCGACTTGCCTTTGAATTAATACCAACAGACTGAATATAAAGACCAAGGGCTGTTTTCTTAAGGACCACAGCCAGGATGCATACACATACAGCTGTAATAATAACAGGTGTAGGTATCGGACCAAGAAAACTTCCGAATATACCATAAGAACCATTTCTTATATAAACGATAAGGTCATTACACAGAAGTAGTCCTATAGCTCTTGCAGCAGAATACAGGATAAGCGTCGCAACCATCGGCTGTATATGAAGGTGAGCTACAAGGAAACCATTAAAGCATCCGCATACGCATCCCATCAAAAGACCGCCAAGGATTCCTACAAAGAGCGGAACTGCAAGCTCGGTGGTAGATGATACGCCGTAGCCTGCAAGGAGCATACAGCAAAAAGATGCTGAAAGACTCATTACAGATCCTACCGAGATATCAGTTCCCGCCGAGCTGGATACAACCAGCGTCATCCCTAGTGCCAGTATTGCAGCTTCGCTTCCCCTGTTAAGAATATCGATAATTCGACCATACAGAATCGTTCCGTTACTGGTCGTATTCTGAAGCCTTATTACAAAAAATCCAAGTGGATTGGAACCTACAGCAGCGTCATGGATTATATTAACCGCCATTACCAGTATAAGTGCGACTATTGGAAGAAAAAGAGGTGATCGCCTTACTTTTGCAAAGAATGACTCTTTGCCTTTTTTCTCATTACTCATTTTCCTTACCTCCCGCAATGACTTTCATAACGTGATCTTCGGTCAGATCATCGTCTATCTCCCCGACTTTGGCCCCGTCTCTCATAATGACCATACGACTACAGGTCCTTATCATCTCTGATATCTCAGATGATATGAACATGATGCTCTTGCCCTCTTCTGCAAGCTTAAGCACAAGCTTCTGGATCTCTGTCTTGGTTCCTACATCAATACCTCTTGTAGGCTCGTCCAGGATCAGAAAATCAGGATCTGTCGCAAGCCATCTGGCAAGTATGACTTTCTGCTGATTACCACCTGAGAGCTGCTTGACAAGTGTATCCCTGCTTGGAGTCTTGATAGACAGGATATCGATATACTTATCTGCTATCGCATTTTGCTCAGAAGCTGACAGAAGCTTAAACATTCCGTTCTTGGCCTGCAGCGCAAGGATGATATTGTCTTTGACAGACATATCAGCTATGATACCTTCTGCTTTTCTGTCATCAGGAAGAAGTCCCATTCCCTTGTTCATAGCATCTATAGGCTGAGCTATCTTAACTTCCTGCCCCTTAACTTTAAGTGTTCCGGTATTGGCCTTATCAGCTCCGTATATGGTCCTTACAAGCTCACTACGGCCAGATCCCAGAAGTCCCCCAACTCCTACGACTTCGCCCTTGTGAACATCAAGGTCAAATGGCTTAACGGTACCGATATGACTAAGGCCTCTTGCACTTATAACAACTTCGTCATTTATCTTTTTGGATGTATCTGATTTGATCTTGGCAAGATCATCGAAATCCTTGCCCATCATAGCAGCTACAAGCTTAAGTCTTGGCAGATCTTCAACTTTGTACTCACCAACAAGTCTTCCGTTTCTAAGAACTGTGATCCTGTCACAGACAGCATATACCTGCTCTAAGAAATGGGTTACAAATATAATTCCAACGCCTTTATTTTTCAGCATTCTCATTAGACCAAAGAGCTTCTCAACCTCTTCATCGTCAAGAGATGATGTAGGCTCATCGAGGATGAGGACCTTACATTCCATATCGACAGCTCTTGCTATAGCGACCATCTGCTGAATTGCCAGCGAGTAATTTTCAAGGTTCTGAGTTACATCAACAGCTATTCCAAGGTCATCCATGAGCATTGCAGCTCTTTTGTAATAGGAACGTCTGTCGACAGTATGCAATTTGGTAAGTGGTTCTCTTCCAATAAAAAGATTCTCTGCTACAGAAAGATTGGGGCAGAGATTAACTTCCTGGTATACAGTTGATATACCTACTTCTTGTGCATCTTTTGTAGAATGATTACGTACCGGGCCTTGTATCCCGTCTATATGTATCTCACCGGCTTCAAAGTCATTGATACCTGTAAGGCATTTGATAAGCGTAGACTTGCCGGCTCCGTTCTCTCCCATCAGCGCGTGAATCTCTCCCTTTCGAAGAGTGAAATCTACGTCTTCGAGAGCCTTGACACCGGGGAAAGTCATACTGATTCCTCTGGCTGTCAGAACAACACTTTCTTCCATTCGCGCCTCCCTTGATCATAAACATCTTTTTGTAACAATGACCAGGACCCGACAAGATCCTGGCCATTATTAGTATGTATTCTTTTAAAAGGATTTCTTAATCTTTTAATAAACTATCTGTGGAAAAATCTTCCGTTTTTTAATTAATACTGAGCTTCGATAACAGCATCTGTAACTTCTGTCATCTCCTGAGCTTCGCCGTTAATTGAGAACTCAACGATAGCATCAGGAAGTGCATACCAGTGCTCAGGCATGTAAACTTCTGCTTCAGGTGTTCCGCCGTTTTTAAGAGTCTGGATAACTTCTTCTACTGTAGGAGCTGCAAGAGGGTTACACTCGAAATCTGCTGTGATCTTACGAGCCTTAACTTCCTCAAGACCTGCTGTACATGCGTCAAAAGAGATAAGGATTACATCGCCGTCGGGACCATATGTAACACCTGCATTGTCCATAGCTGTCATAGCACCGAATGCCTCGTTATCATTCTGGCATACAACTACGTTGAACTTGCCTTCGTAGCTCTTGCAGTATGATTCCATAACTTCCTGTCCGCCGTCTTCTGTGAAGTCACCTGTCTGCTCATCAAGGATTGTCCATCCATACTTGTCAGCAACTTCCTTGAATCCGTCAGAACGTCCGATCTGTGCGGATGCGCCTGTTGTACCGGAGATAACGAGTGCGTTGATCTCTGAGATACCATTAGCATCTGCGTATGCTTTGAGCCACTCACCAGCTGCAAGACCTTCCTGCTTGAAGTCAGATCCAACCCATGCTGCATACTTGTCAGAATCATCAATTGTACGGTCGATTACGATTACAGGGATTCCTGCTTCTTCACATTCTGTAAGGACTGTATCCCAACCTGTAGATACGATAGGATCGATGATGATGTAGTCAACGTCCTGCTCGATGAAAGATCTAACTGCTTCAAGCTGAGCTGCAGAATCGTTATCGCAGTCTACAAAGCTCAGGTTATAGCCATTAGCTTCTGAGAATACATCCTGACAGGATTTGGTAGAAGCTGTACGCCAGTCAGACTCATGTCCAACCTGTGCAAAACCGATATTGATCAGTTCCCCATCTGAAGCCTCGGTATTTTCAGCTACTTCCTTCTCAGCCTCTTCTACATCAGCCGCTGTATCAGTATTGTTATCAGCAGCTTCTTCCTGGCCAGCGTCACCTGCAGGCTCTTGTGTAGTTTCTGCACCGCCTGATGAACAGCCTGCCAGAAGACTTACAACCATTGCAGAAGACATTAATGCTCCAAGTACTCTCTTTTTCATTTGAACCCTCCTTTGGACCCTATCAGGGAAAAGAAAAAATGCCATCTGATAAGCGCATTTTCTTTTATCTTGAATAGGGATCTGATAATTGTTGGTCTGTAACTGTTACCAATTGTATTGTATGGAGGGCGAGGTTTCGATACATTATTTTCGCTTTTTAGTTATATTTTTTATGAACTTTTAAAAAAGTTTGTTTTTTTACGGGAAAAATTTTGATTTTTTATTATGACAGATGTCATCAGAGCCTTCTGAAAGTCGTGAATTTCGCATTATTGCGCTTCCTTAGGAAACAATATTTTTACTATAGTTCCTTTGCCATATTCGCTTTCAATCTTCAGACCATATTTATCACCATAGTTAAGGCGCATACGTTCGCCGACATTGGCCATTCCAAAGCCTGCATTATCCTCTCTTGCTTTCTCAAGGCCGTCTGCAAGGCGCTGAAGATGGAGGGTATCTTCGGGGCTCATACCCTTGCCATCATCTTCTACATCTATCTCAAGGTCGCTGTCGTGATAGTGCATGGATATCCTGATAGTTCCACCGCCGCGTTTATTTTTGATTCCATGATACAGTGCATTCTCAACTACAGGCTGAAGTGTCATCTTGATGATCCTGTATTCAAGAAACTCCTGCGGTATATCAATTTCATAGTTCAATATGTCACGATATCTGAATCTCTGGATCTGCAGATACGACTCTATGTGTGATATCTCCTGCCTGATAGTTATATAATCAAGTCCTCCGGACAAAGTAGTCCTAAAGAACCTTGAAAGAGACGTAACTATACCTGTTACATCGTCCTTGCGACCGCCCTCAGACAGCCATACTATATTGTCCAAAGTGTTGTACAAAAAATGCGGATTGATCTGCGACTGAAGGAGCTTTAATTCGAGGTTCCTTGAATTGATCTGCTCGCTCTTGACTTCGCCGACCAGGATGTCAACTTCATGAGTTATAGCCGAGGACAGATATATTACTAATAGAAGTACAAATATGAAAAAGATAATAAAGAACATACCAATAAAACGTATCACTCTGATACGCTCAGCATCCATTGCAGCCCTTATAACTTCCATGCTGCCTGCTTCATAATAGATGTATTCGGAGATTCTTTCTTGTATAAGCTCAGTGATTACGCGGATATCATTGTCAAGAGCGCTCATGTTGACATCATATGACCCGCCTTCGATTATATTATTATTGATATCATTACACCTATCATCTAGTGTGGATAGGAGTTTAAGGACACTTTCCGCTATTTTTCTGGCATTGGGAGAGGTTGAACATGTCAGAAGGCTATCAAAACTCTGTCTGACACTGCTTGTCATATCATCCGGGTTGGTCAGGCCGAGTTCTTCATTTATATGGTCTTTGGTAATTGATCTTGCTACCATCTGGTAGAGGACCGCATCGTATTTTTCCCTGAATTCAAGGTTGTACTGATTGGCAATCGCAACATTGGATACGACAAGATTATAAGAATTACCAAATCGATAGAGATTATATAATAAGAATACAGTGATCAATGTAAAGGGGATCAGCATGACCATAACCATAACAGTCAGCTTTTTGCCCACAGAAAGACCACTGATTATATTCGTCTTCTGATCTTTAGCCATATATACCTCTATATCATTTGTATTAATAGTTAGAAGCTCCGTATTCTCAAAGTCTTTACTGGGGCTGGCAGTATATATATCATTGCCATGCTGTTAATAGTTTTATAATTCATGGCATGATAGCTGGAGCTTTCCATTCTGGGGTCCAAACTCGCTTCGCTCAGACATGTGGACCCCGGGCAGAATGAAAATCTCCATCTATCACGCTCATGAATTTAATAAAACTATTAAAAGCATGGCAATGATATATATACTGCCAGCCCCAGTAAAGACTTTGGGGATGCCGGCCCGTCCAAGTGGGAAGTTTTAGTTTATTATACTTTATCCCGATACTGTCTGGGTGTGATGTTCTGCGTCTTCTTAAAGATATAACTGAAATAGTGCGGGTCTCTATAGCCAATTTTATAGCCGATCTCCTGCGCTTTCAGATCTGTGGTTTCAAGGAGTTCTTTGGCTTTGTCCATTCGGACTCTTGTGAGAAATTCTATGAAAGTTTCTCCGGTTTCTTTCTTAAAGACAGAGCTGAAATGGTTGGGGCTTATATTGACGCTGGCAGCTACCTGATTAAGCGATATATCCTCGTCGCTGTAATGGTCATAGATATAGCTTCTTGCGCTGTTTATCAACGAACTGTATCTTGAATCACAGACTTTATCTCTCATTTCCAAGGCTTTAGAGAGTATATCGTGTATATAGTCTTTGGTCTTATCGGTATCTCCCTGTGAAGACTGCCCATCACCGATATTGCCAAGCTTTTCTGTTATCTCATCTCTTGAATAGCCTATAGATTCAAGGAATGAAACCACTGTAAAATACAGATCCACACTTATATACTGTCTGAATATAAGTGATTGAAAGTTGCCTTTTCCTGTATTGTCAACAAAGTCTTCTACAAAATGCAGAAGTTCTTCACTGCTTCCATTGTTTAGAAAGCTTGTGACAATGCGTCTGTCAAGCTTACCTATATCTATTTCATCCATATTTATAGGAGCAGACTCTGCAGCCTGATCTGTATTACGGTGGCCGTCAAAGACCCTGCTGGAATCATACAAGAATCTATGAGCAAAGGCTTTACTTGCAGACTCATAGCTTCTGCCCACTTCTCTGATCCTGTCTACAACACAGCCTGTGCCAGCATAATAGTTGATCCCCGACTTATCAGACATCATATCTTCAAGGTCTCCTAGAAGTCCATCCATACTATCAGCTGTCTCTTGCCTATCTCTTCCAAGGACAAGAAATACAAAAACTCCGCCAAGCTGCTCATAAACCTGTATGCCTTCTTTGGAATTGTACTTATCCCTGATAACAGAAGTGATCTTCTCGATGCTTTCACTATAGCTTTCTGTTATCTGCCCTTCGCCTCTGCTTTCATCACTTACTTTGATCTGGAACATAACGATGCCATAAGCTCCGGCCGCAAGATTTATGCCAAGTGCCTTGCCCTTATTCAGGATTTCAGGCATAGAAAGAGCTCCCGCAACAAGCTGCCTGAAAAGTACACGCTTTTCAAGGATGCGGTTTTCTTCACGTTCTTTTTTATACCTTTCCATAAATCTGAGCTGATCCTGCTCAGCTTTTATACCATCAGAAACCTTGCCGATGGCTTCTAGAAGCTGGGCGCCTGAAATAGGCTTTAGAAGGTAATCTGTAACACCTATGCTGATCGCTTCACGAGCATATTGAAAGTCATCATAACCGCTTAAGATTATGATCCTTGTAGAGGGCAATTCCTTTTTGATAAGGCGGCTAAGTTCCAGGCCGTCCATAAATGGCATCCTTATATCTGTTATGACTATATCTGGCTTTAGATCCCTTATCATGGGATATGCAAGCTCTCCATCACCTGCTTCTCCGACGAACTTATAGCCCTCGGCAGACCAGTTAATGTTGCTCCTTATGCCCTCCCTCATAACAATTTCATCTTCTACCAAAAATACGCTGATCATGTAAAACTCCCCCAAAGCTCCCCTTTAGCTTATCGTTATCGTAATCTTTCCACTTGGAAAGATTATGTAAACATCAATATTTATTTTTTTAGTCTGCAAGCAGCTCCATAACTTTTATAACAACTTCTGCTTTCTCGCAGCCCTGCTCTGCTGCCTTGTGGAGCCAGAACATGCTCTCTTTCTGGCCTTCTTCTGTTTCAAGGCTATCATAGTACTGGGCCAGTCTGTAGGAAGAAAGCCATAATCCCTTTTCAGAACAGCTTTTTAAGAGAGATAATCCCTTCTCCAGATCTTTGGCGGTGCCCCAACCGTTCATATACAGATCTGCCATTTCATTTTGTGCAAAAATATCTCCGGAATCCGCAAGTGCCTTGATACTATCAAAGAGTTCATTTATAGTTGCTGTAAATTCGTGGGACTGTGGATCGAAAGCGTAAGCTGTGTTAAGTCTTGCAAGTAAATCTCCGGCTTCGGCTCCTTTAGAAAGCAGCTTACCTGCCAGGACATCATCCGGAAAATCGATATCACCAAGGCCTAGGGCATAATAGAGCGCAAGAAAGTACATCGCTCTCCCATCACCTTGCTGCGCCAGAGAAAGAAATATATTAAAAGCCTCTTTTAAGTTGCCTTTCATAAACATCTCTTCTGCGTTTGTCATATCCAAATTCTACCACATTCTTAAGAGGCCTGCCATAAAATGTGTTATCTCCCGGCTCTCTATCATATTCTTTTACATGCCGCATCTTAACTATGTTTTAGCTTTTTTGTCCATCCTATATATTAGTCACAATATTCTTGCATAATATTCACAATTCCGATATTATAAACAAGCAGTTTTTTAATAAAAGATTTGAGGATTATAATGAGTATTTTAAATGTTGAA
>JAEEGL013500511.1_pt1 | contig 16539 bp, 16 predicted proteins | sample 9134231 | NCBI WGS metagenome assembly JAEEGL01 (sample SAMN16246548, study PRJNA631951) | gut metagenome | biome: gut microbiome; feature: rumen; material: fiber-attached | host: Bos | place: Iran: Karaj | collected 2018-10
CAGCTCAACGCTCTTTCTAAGAAGCTTGATATGAAGCCAGCTGTTCTCGCTGCTAAGGTTGCTGCTCTCGACGAACACAACCCAATGCTCGGACACCGTGGATGTCGTCTTGCTATTACATATCCAGAAATCTACGAAATGCAGGTTGAAGCAATCGCTCGTGCTACAGCTAAGCTCGACAAAGAAGGCGTTGCTCACGAAGTTCAGATCATGATTCCTAACGTTGTTTCTTACCGTGAAGTTGAACAGATCCGCGGACAGGCAGAAGCAGTAATTGCTAACGTAAACAAAGAATGTGGTACAAACCTTAAGTTTGCTATCGGTTCTATGGTTGAGTTCCCAAGAACTGCACTTATCGCTGATAAGGTTGCTAAGTTTGCTGACTTCTTCTCATTCGGTACAAACGACCTTTCACAGACAACATTCGGCTTCAGCCGTGACGACTATGGTAAGTTCATTGAGTCTTACCTCGACCAGAGAATCCTTGAGGACGATCCATTCGCTACTCTCGATCCAGATGGTCCAGGCGCTCTTATGGAAATTGCAGAAGCTAAGGGACGCAAGGTTAAGAAGGACCTTCACCTTGGTATCTGTGGTGAGCATGGTGGAGACCCAGCTTCTATCGCACTCTGCTACAAGCTTGGTTTGAACTATGTATCTTGTTCACCATTCCGTGTACCACTCGCTCGTCTTGCTGGTGCTCAGGCTGTTATTAAGGCTAACGCTAAGCCAGCTGCAAAGAAGGCTCCTGCAAAGAAGTCTGCAGCAAAAAAGCCAGCTGCTAAAAAAGCAACAACAACTGCTGCTAAAAAGCCAGCTGCTAAGAAATAAGTTGAATTAAACTTATGATATAAAGACGTCCTGGAAACAGGGCGTCTTTTTTTTCGTCATTGCGAGCCATAGGCGAAGCAATCCATTTTATGGTATATTCATATTTATGAGTAAACATAACATGCAGCTCCTGCAGGAGCTTTCCCTTAAAAACGGCCCTCTTTGTGTTGGTCTCGATACCGACCCTTCTTATATTCCGGAAAATATTATTGCGCAGTATGAGAGTGCGCCGGCAGCGGTGCTTGCTTACAATAAGGCAATTATAGACCGCGTTGTTTCCGACAATTCTGCCTGCTGCTTTAAGGTACAGATTGCTTATTACGAGGCAATGGGTCTGGAAGGACTCAAGGTTTATTCAGAAACTTTGAAGTATATTCGCCAGACTGGTCTTATGGCTATTTCCGACATTAAGCGCGGAGACATTGGCGCTACTTCGGACGCTTATGCTAAGGCTCATTTTACCGGCGATTTTGAAACCGACATCATAACTGTAAATCCATATATGGGCTTTGATACCTTAAAGCCTTTTACGGCCTACAGCACTCCAGACAAGGGTGGTAAAGGCGCCTTTGTTCTTTTGTGTACAAGTAACCCCGGCATGGTTGATATTGAGCATCAGGAGCTTGCAGAGGGTGGCCTTCTGCTTGAGCGGGTTGGTGCTGAGCTGCAGCGAATCGGCGAAGAATGGCGCTATGCCTGCGCAGATTATAATAATCAGACCTGCGGTATTTTTGGTGCTGTAGTTGGTGCCACTCAGGAAGCTGATGCCCGCTGGCTGCGTGATAAATATTCCGACATCTTCTTTTTGATTCCAGGCTATGGCGCTCAGGGTGGAGCTGCCCGCATTGCGGCTACTTTGCTTGATAAGGCAGGCGGTACAGTAAACTCCAGCCGTGGCATTCTCTGCGCCTGGAAAAAGGATGCAGAAATTGCCGGTTCCCGCGATGCCGGTACCTTAAGGCTGGAAGACATTGCTGCTGCCGCTGCCCGTGCAAGCCTCTTTAGCAAAAATGATTTACTCGGTGCTAAGGCGAGTCTGTAACTCTTCGATTTTCGCAAAAAGGGCTGTGACATTTGTCACAAATCGTGATTTTTTATAGTTTTTTCATTGAAATTCTACGAGTAATTGTGATAATGAAAGTATGAAAAAACGATTATTAACAATTCTTGTATTTCTTATAATACACGGCCTTACTTTTGCAGATTCTTTATACGAATATCCGCTTACTTATGGTGTTACAGCCGAATCTTTTAGCGACTATGAAAAAATTGATTTGGGAAGATATAAGGCCTATATAGCAAACGGTGACATCAGTTTTATGGAAAATCCATATCTGGATGATTTTCTTCTTGGAACCTTGAGCAAGGAAGAGCTTCGTTTGTTCCGCAATATGTTTTATGCAGCTAAGGGCTATATTTTTGATGATAGCTCTTTGACAGAGTATTTTTCTAAATTTTCCTGGTATGTGCCAAAAACCAAAGCTATTGTTTTGTCTGATAAAGAACAGACTTGCGTTGACAGAATTAAGAACTTTGAAAATCCCGGAAATTATGATTTAGCCATACCAGATAAGGATTTTATTCTGGAACAATGGAATGGCGGTGCAGACCAGAGGGGATGCATTATAAAATTAAATAAGAACAAAACCTTTGAATATACACCGCAAGAACCTATAAGACGCGTTCTCAAAATATCAGGCATCTGGGAAATCACAAAAGGCAAGCTCACTCTAAAAGTTGATAGTATGCTTATTCTGCTTGGCGGCTATTATGTTGATGACCCAATAATGCCATTTATAAAAGACGGCTACAAAGTTGAACAGAAATTTGAAAAGCCGATGCCCGTAAACCTTCCTGTAAATAAAATGACACCAATCTACAACAACTATAGAACCTGGGTAAACATTGGGTCAGGTTGGTATTGTTATTAATATGAAAAAAAATATTTTTATTTTTCTTTTAATGCCTTATATTGATATTAGTTGGTTTTAGCAAAGCAAATTTGTTGGAAGAAGAGATGATGACTCTGGCCTTTTGGACAGAAAATGGAATTGTCACCAACATAGAAATTGTTGTAGGTGAGAATGAATCTTGGATAGATAGAAATTGAAATAGATATGAAGAATAAAATAAAATCAATCCTAAAAATTTTAGTTATCAGTTTATTAATATTAGTAATTATGTTTCTATTTTTTTTCTTTATAGCATATTCTGTTGAACCATGGAAAAAAATAGACTTTTCAGTTTTACAAAAAGAAGATATTTATCTGCCAGATAATTTAAATACATTTAAGGAATTAAAACAAAAATATCCAGAATTATATAAAAACGATACTTATATATTAATAGAATCACGAGCTAAGAATGACACCTTTTATGGAGGCTCATCACCCTATAGTTTTTTCGTTCGTTTCTGGTCTTATGCGGAAAAAGATATTGAAATAAAAAAAATCCAGCTTCTTAATGAAGATTTAGAATATGATAATAACAATGTAAATTATTCTGAGAAATTAACCCCAAAGAAAAATGAAAAAGATGAGTATACTTATGGGATAATTGCCTATTCGACAGAGTATATTTTTGATCTTGATAATTATCAAAATGATATAAAAATGAGAGTTGTTTTTCAAATAGACCATGAGGAGTATGATTGTCTATTTACATTAAAACGAATAGAACGAAAGGGAATCTTGCAGGCAAGATTATAATGCAGTTCAGAAAGAAAAAAAAACTTTGTGTCTTAGTAATAGTATTTTAAATCAACCAATCTCTTCTGGTTCATATATAAGTGTATATCCAGAATAGATTGTAAGAAAACCGGTGCGGTCTCCAACTTCAAGAATCTTGTAGATTTTGCTTAATTTATTACGAAGGGCACCTTCACTGCCATGAATTTTATGGGCGATGTCTTTATATTTCATGTTGTTTAAAACATCTTGTAAAAGAAACATATCGCTGCGTTCAATACCTTTAAAACTTGCAAGATTTAGAGTTCTGATTCCAGAACCAGCTTTGATACCTGTTTGTTTTGCATATTCACTAAAAAAGAAAATTACTGCCAGTGTCAGAATAGAAAAGGCAATCTTTGTAAGGAAAATACTTAAGTAATCTTCATTATGCACAAAAAAAGAGGGTAATAATTCAAAGATGTATAACAAGATTGATAATCCATATTTTATTTTTTTATAAGTATTAAACCATCCTCGGATTAAAAATGTGCTGATAAATAAAGCATATAAAATAATGTTTATATAATTACCTGAAGTAAAAATATTATTATCGATATAGGCAATTAGAGAAATAATTCCTATAAGAATAAAGTTTTGCGGTTTAATACTTAACCAGATTAGGAGAGAAATAATTATACTGTTTTCAATTATTATCCAAAAATAATTAAAAATCTGAAAACTAGAATAAGTATAAAATACTTGTGGGTGAACAAGTAATGCATAAATTCTTTGCGTTGTTCTTGCAAGAAGAAGACATATAGTTAGTATAGAGAGAAGTCGTACTATTAAAAGAAATTTCTTAGAATAAAGAATATCCATTTTTACCATCTGAAATCGCCTGGTTCGGTATAATAGGTGGTAAAAGGATTGAAATCGATAAAAACTTTTCGTGTAAGCAATTTTTTAAGGCTTTGATAATTCCAGTTACCAGAATTGAATGGGTTATAGATACCTTTTTCTGCATCGGAATTGGCCGATTTATGATAGCCTTCAACCATAATATAGGCGAGAGTATCCATTCCACACTGAATAATCTTCTTATCACCACCTCTAAAATGTGATATTGGTTCAAGTCTTTCATAGATATCCATATCATCTAAAGGGCAGCAGGCACAGAATTTCTGGAATCCTTTAATTTCATTTATAAATAATGACAAATGGGCAATAGCTGTTATTTCTGGTCTGTAGCAACCAGCAACAAAAGGAATTGCAGCGATTATTTTTGCAGTAGTACTTTCAGAAAATCTTAACAGTTCTTTGTCTGAGAGACGATAGATTTTTTGAATTTCAGAAATAAAGTAATCCCATTCAGGTACTAATAACTCTTCATTTTTAATTGCAAGATTTGTCATTTTTGATACTCCTTTATTACATAATTATACTATGACATTCGTCATAAATGGAAGTTTAAAAGAGGAAATTTGATGTGACATCTGTCACAAATCGTATTTTTAGGGCTTTTAAAGGGTTGATTTTTGAAGGTATAGTTTTAAGATTTAAGGGAACCTTCGTTGAAGGAAAAAAGCCGGACTTCTGCTGTAACAAAAGGCCGGCAGGTAAAAAGCATTACGCCTGATAACCGTAATGTTAGTATACAAAAAAACTAGCAAAGTTCAAAGAGATTTGAACAGGAGAGGTAAAAATGAGTTTTTTACATCGTCACAAAAAGTTTGTGAATGCAGATGCATTCACAGAGGCAGATTATTTAGTTCTGAATTATGAACAACTGCTGAAAGTAAATGGTGCAGGAGGAAGTTCTGGAGGAGGATCTTCTGGACCATCCAGCTCTAGTTCAAGCAGTAGTTCGTCATCATCAAATTCTGGAAATCTTTCTAGTAGAGGATATCCTAATAGTGCAGAAGGTTATAATACAAATGCACCATCAGATATAAAAGTAAATCCACGATATTCAATGCAGTATGATTTTGCTGACCAATATGGTGATAATTTTGCGGCAAGTGCTTGTGCGGCAACTTCATTGTTGAATGAAATATCTGAACAATATACAAGAGAGACAGGACATGCCTTACCAGTACAGTTAAGAGATGCTGCTATGGCTGCTGCCGTAAACGACGGAAGTGTTCGAAAGTCGGATGCTTGGGTTTCGGATTGGAATGGTGCTGCAAATGCCATGGCAACTGCTGTAGGTTTGGAAGGTAGCTACACATATAAAAACTAAATTAAATAATGCGTGGATTTTAATCCACGCTTAATGAAGGTTTAAAATAATGAGACACAAAATTGCATTAATTTTATTGTTTTTTTGCACACCGATTTATTCACAAGAACATTTTTCAGATATTAAAACAGAAATCACGAAATTCGATTTATTTAGTTTTGATAAAATAAGCAGTGTGAATAATAAAAAAGTATTTGTAGAGTTCGTAAGTAATGAAACGAAAGATGACTTTATTAGAAAATCAAGGATTGAAATGAGTCATTTAGATTATTTTCAGAACAAAGATGAAATAACTTATGAAGATTTAAAATATGCTTATAAGAATAATTTTCTAAATAGAAAATCGTTATGGAATAGATATTATGCTTATGAATGGAAAGAAGGGAAAAACTTAGAATTTTTAATAACGTATTCTCAGGAAACAGCTCTTCCGATAAAAGGGGCTGGAATTTATGTATTTCATGTTTTTGATAAAGATAATGTTTATGTAATTAGAATTTCTGATAATTTGATTTTAGATGAACCCAATACTGAATATGACAAATTAGATTCAATCTTTGTTTTTAAAAATGGACAAAAGATGGATGAAAACAAGGGGTTGGAACAAACACAAGGATATTATTGTAAAAATGAAAAATCTGTTAAGGAGTTTTATGATATGTTGAAAAAGAAAGATAAATCTTTACCAGAATCGGCAATAAAATTTCAAGAAGCAAAAATGCTTATTGAGAATATTTTAATGAAGTATTAAAGCTCCTTCGTTGAAGGAGAAAAGACCAGTCTTCTGCTGTAACAAAAGGCTGGCAGGTAAAAAGCATTACACCTGATAACCGTAATGTTAGTATACAAAAAAACTAACAAAGTTCAAAGAGATTTGAACAAAAGAGGTAAAAAAATGAAATTTTTATGTCAAAAGAAAGAGTTGAGTGCAGGAACACTCAATGAGTCGGATTTCGTAGTTTTAAACTATGAGCAGTTATTGAATGTAAATGGAGCTGGTGGTGGTTCTTCAAGTGGAGCATCAAGTTCATCGTCTTCAAACTGCGGAAATCTTACAGAAAAAGGGTATCCTAGTAGTAGAGATCAAAATCAAGGAGTTTCACCTGCAGGAACTTTAGCAGAACGAGGATATCCTTGTTCAACGACAGGATATAATCCAAGTGCTCCTTCAAATAAGCAGGATGCTAAAATATATGCTGTTGATTATCCAAGTAGTAATGATGGAAGACCTGATCATTTTGTTAATGATATTGGAAATGGACAGTATTTTGATCCTGCAACCGGAAAAACAGGATATGTATCTGATTTACAATTAGCGACAGAGGGGCTTGGTGGTACTAGAGAGTTAAGATATCACGATAAATAGACAAGACTTGTAATTAGATTAAAATTGGATTGTAAATAATGTATTATTCACTCGAACCAGCATATTTAGTTCAAAATGAACTTACAAGACTCATAATGAAAGCAAGTATGGACCCTGTAAATAAATGGTTTTTTGCAGACGGATGTTTTTCGGCGGATTCTGATTTGGAACATAGCCCTAATACCTGGCGTCATGAGAATTTTGTGATAATAGTAAATCGTGAAATTATTGCATATCTGGAATCGATTTGGAGCAAACCATTAAATATAATATCTAACTTCAGGTTAATTATTTTTAATAAAAACAAAGGGTACATAGTTAGCAAGGCAATTTTTGAATATTTTGATTATATGTTTGAAGTACGAGGATGCCGTGCATTCAATTGGTTTGTAGCAGAAAAAAATTTTCACGCATGCAGGGTATATGAAAAATTTACCAGCCATTATTTTGGACATGTATGTGGTCGACGCCATAGTGGGCAGATGGCTTACAATGGTGAAATAAGTGACATCATATTATATGAGGTTACAAGTGAAGAATATTTTAGGTGGAAAACCTTCGTTGAAGGAAAAAATAAAGCCGGTCTTCTGCTGTAACAAAAGGCCGGCAGGTAAAAAGCATTACGCCTGATAACCGTAATGTTAGTATACAAAAAAACTAACAAAGTTCAAAGAGATTTGAACAAAAGAGGTAAAAATGAGTTTTTTACATCGTAACAAAAGGGTTGTGAATTTAGATGCATTCACAGAGTCAAATTATGTAATTCTGAATTATGAACAGCTGCTGAAAGTAAATGGTGCAGGAGGAAGTACTTCAGGTGGTTCGTCAACTTCAACACCGAGTTCTAATTCAACACAATCAACATCGGAAAATCTCTCTGATAGGGGTTATCCAAGTTCAAGGGATGGAAATACTTACGTAAGTCCTATTCCATCCTATCCTGATGGAGTAGATATTGAAAAAAACATTGAAGAAGCTAAAAAAATGGGGCCGACAGCATTTTATGATGCTGTTCGTAACGGTGGAAAATGGGATTATAAACAACAAGGTTCAGAATATGAAGATTTTGGGAATTTCAATTATGGAGTAACTGGAACTGCAGCAGGCTGTTCTGAACAAGTATTAAAAAGAGCTGCTGGGTGGGCTCAAGAGCAAGCGGGTACATCTTTGGATGAATGGGGGCATTGGTATGGAGGGGCTCCTTATGGAGATGATCCTGCTGACCAAGTACAAATTCAGAAGGGAATAGATTATTATAATGAAAGATATAAGTAAAATATTAATTCTTCTTTTTTCTTTAAATATTATATCCTGTAATCAAATGGGGGAGAATAATATTCAGCAAGTAATTTATAGTCCTGAAAAGAATTATAAAGCTGTTGTATTTTCTAGAAATATAGACGCAACAACTTCATTTAATACACAGGTTAGCATAATAGAACGTGATTACAATTTACCAAATAAACCCGGTAATATTTTTGTTGCGGATTATGTTGATAATCTGGAAGTATATTGGTCTACAGAAAATGAATTGCATATTATTGTTCCAGAAAAAAATATAAGAATTTACAAAAAGAAAGAAGAAATAAATGATATTACAATTGTTTATTAATTTAAAACTATAAATTTCGGACTATAAAGATTACAACCAAGTGTCATTCCGAGTTTGTTTCGTAATCTATATATCTAGAAATTATGTAGAAGCTGAAACAAGTTTAACATGACATTACTTTTTAGCTAGCTTCTATATTAAGGAAAAAATGATATTTTTCTAAAAACAGCACTGAGGCTTTTGGAAGCCGAAGAATTTATTGAAAAAAGTTAGATAGTTATTAAAAGTCCTTCGTTGAAGGAAAAAAATAAAGCCGGTCTTCTGCTGTAACAAAAGGCCGGCAGGTAAAAAGCATTACGCCTGATAACCGTAATGTTAGTATACAAAAAAACTAACAAAGTTCAAAGAGATTTGAACAAAAGAGGTAAAAAATGAAATTTTTACGTCAAAAGAAAGAGTTGAGTGCAGGAACACTCAATGAGTCGGATTTCGTAGTTCTAAACTATGAGCAGTTATTGAATGTAAATGGAGCTGGTGGTGGTTCTAGTGGAGGTGGCGGCGGAGGTCCGTCTGGGCCATCTAGCTCAAGCACAAGCAGTAGCAGTTCATCAAATCGTGGGTATCCAAGTAGTACAGAAGGATATGATAATTGTAATAAAGGAGCAGCTGATCATACTGATGTAATAGCAACATATGAAAAAAACAGTAACAATACTATGCATGTTTCTGAAATTACAAAGGATAAAAATGGAAATGTTGTAGATGTAAAATATACAGACTATTCTGCAACAAATAATGTGCTTACTCCAGAACAGAGAGGAAATCCTGTTAGTTATAATGGATATAATTATTATCCAACACAATTCCCTGATGGTTCATGGACTATGGATAAAAGTCATTCATCTTCTGATCCATATATTGGGCCAGTTAGTATATCAACAAATGCATCACAAAATGTATCAACATATTCAAATGTTGATGGAACATGGACACAAACTGGTTCTGTAAATGATACTGGTTATGCAGTTCATAGTGGTACGGGAAATACAACTTGGGGATGTATAAAAATGTCAGATGGAGATGTTGCATCTTTTGCTAATAGTGTAAATAGTGCAATTGATAGTGGTGGTAGTGCAAAACTAGTTGTTTATTAATCTAACGAAATAAGCCAGAAATTATTTCTGGCTTATTTAAGGAGTCATGTTTTGAAAAGAAAAATAATACTTTTATTATGCCTAATTTTTGAAATGGATATTTTTGCTGAAAACAGTTATTTATATGTGAGTTTTTATAAGCCGTATGGTAAAGTGCCGACTTATACTGAGGAATACACATTTTATGATGATGGATTAATAAAAGAGATAACGTATTATGATTTACGAGAAGAAGCTGATTATTATAATTGGGAAAAAATTAAAGAAAATTTACAGATAATTGAACAATATCAGGTTAAGCGCGGAAAAAATAAAATAGAAGTAATACTCAAAAAAAACAAAGAAGAAAAAGTAGTAACAGTTTTAATAAATACAAATAATAATGTCTGGGAAATTGAAAATTCAAAACAATACAATAATTCCAAATATACAATGAACTTTGATGATGAAAAATATAGTATTTCAAGTAATGCAATATCAGTTCCGGGAACAAAAGCATATCTTGCAGATAATATTTTATACAGATTGATTCGTGATGGAACAGGCTTTGGAAATAAAAAAATAGTGGAAGAGTATAAAGTAAATTTTGATGGGAATAATATATATAGAGTAGCAACAAATTTTGATTACGGAGAGGAATCTTCAACAGTAAATTATGTATCTGAATATATTCCATTTACAAAAGAAGCTGCCTTACTTAATCGTTGTATTGTAGATTCTTCGATTTTAAGAGAAGTCTTTTATATAATTCCAACCATTCCAAAGTCGACTGTTTTATATAAGGACATCTATAATAAATCAAAAACAATTTCAGTAGATAATACAAACAAATTGCTGTCTATCAATTCTCAAGATCCAATTTCAAGAAGTAATACAAGTCAATTTGGTTTTGATTATTATTTAGATGGAAATAAAAAAACACTTGTTATTAAAAGCGAAAATCTGGTTTTGTTTTATGATAGTGAAGAAGCAGAACCTGCATTTAAAGGATTTTCAAATGGAGAAAAAATCATTGCTATCGAAAAAATTACATCGAGTTCGTCACTCAAAGAGAAAAAAATAGAATACTCAGTAGATAATCTAAAAATTCTAAAGTTAAAGAATCCTTGGGTAGAAGGTGTGAATGGAGATGGTGTAGGAGAATGCATTCAATTAAATAAGAAAAATGCAGAAGGGATGTATTTGCTTAACGGTTTTATTTCATTCGAAAGAAATGATTTGTATGAAAAGAATAATCGTATAGAAAAAATATTAATAAAAGGAATGAAATCAAAAGTTGAAAAAGAAATTCTTTTAATTGATACAGCAAAACCACAATATATAGATTTGAAAGATTTCTCAGATAATGAAGAAATACAAATTATAATTCAATCAGTTTATAAAGGTACGAAATTTGATGATACCTGCCTTGCAGGAATAATATTAGTTAGTGATTAAAATTGGTTATATAGATGTCAAAAATAAAACCCATATTGCAACAAGGAGCTTCTGATTGTGGGAGCGCCTGCATTGCAACAATTTTAGATTATTATGGAAAAACGGTCTCATTAAGAAAAATTTGTGAAGAAGCAGGAACTGATGGAGCAGGCACATCTGGGCTTGGAATTATTAAGGCTTCGAAAAAATATGGTCTGTCATGTACAGGAATCATGGTTACTGAGAAAGAAAAAATTGAGACGTTACCATTTCCTGCAATCCTACATATCAAGACAGAAGTTCAGGAGCATTATGTAGTACCGTATAAAATTAAAAAAGGAATAATTTATTACAATGACCCCGCAATAGGATTAACTTCTGAGCCGTTATCTCAGTTTAACCAACGATGGTCAGGAATTGCATTTTTATTACATCCAACTTCGAATTTTGAAAAAGGGTCTGAAACAAAAGGCTTTTTTTCGAGATTTCTCGTTTTGCTTAAGCCATATCGGAAATATATAATCGAAACATTTATTGCCAGTGTTGTTCTTTCTTTATTCGGGATTTTTTTGTCACTCTACTTCCGGTTCTTGATTGACGAGGTTTTATATTCCCAAATCAAATCAACCTTAAATCTTTGTTCGGTGTGCTATCTGCTTGTTGTTTTTATGCAGGTAGTTCTGAATTATTGTAGGAGTCAGATATTAACACATTTGGGGTCTAAAGTTGATGTGTGTCTTGTTTCAGATTTTTTTCTGCATCTGTTGAAGTTGCCATTGGATTTTTTTACAAAACGAAAAACTGGCGAGGTTCTTTCACGAATAAATGATGTAAATATAATTCGAAATGCAATTTCATCTACTCTTTTATCTATTGCAATGGATTCTGTGATGATTATTCTTGGAACTTTTTTTATGGTGAAGATGGGGTCAATCTTATTACCAGTTTCAATAGTTCCGGTTGTTATTTCTTCAATAATTGTATACATAATGCGAAAACCGTTTAAGAATATGATTAAAGATCAGGCAATAATTGAAGCAGAAAAAAACGCTTCAATGTATGAGGCTATTAATGGAATTGCGACAATAAAAGGATTGGCGACTGAGGATAAGGCATTTTATAGAAGTGAACTTAGAATTGTAGAAGCGGCTTATAAAAATCTTAGATTAAAGAAACTTGGGAATTTGCAGAATGCATTGCAGACATTTATTTCTTCCTGTGGGACTCTTGCGATTTACTGGGTTGGAAGTTTTATGATTTTTAAGAATCAAATAACTTTAGGACAGTTGATTTCTTTTACAACTCTTTCGGGATACTTTCTTGGGCCTTTAAGCCGGCTTCTTACAATGCAGTCGTATTGGCAGGAGGTTTTTGTTTCTGCAGAAAGATTATCTGATATTCTTGACTTACCTGAAGAAGGTGAAACTGAAAAAGCAACTGAAGATGTTGATAATCTGCTTGGTGATATAGAATTTAAGAATGTATGCTTTTCATATGGAACACGAGGAAGAGCAATAAACAAGGTGTCGCTAAAAATTCCAGCTGGAAAAAAGGTAGCCTTTGTAGGAATGTCTGGTTCAGGAAAATCGACCTTATTAAAACTTCTTATGAAATTTTATAATTATGAATCTGGAAATATTCTAGTAAATGGTAAAGAGATAACTGATTTTTCGAATGATTCTTATCGAAGCAGAATTGGTTATGTTCCGCAGGAAAGTCTGTTGTTTACAGGTTCTATAAGTGAAAATATTTCCTGGGGCTGCTTTGATGCAACTGCGAAAAGAATTAAGGAAGCAGCAATTGATGCACAGGCTTTTCCTTTTATAAATCTTTTACCGGATAAATTTAATACCTTTGTTGGAGAGCAGGGGGCAACCTTATCAGGGGGTGAAAGACAGCGAATTGCTTTAGCCAGAATTCTTATGCGTAATCCGGATCTTATTATTTTGGATGAGGCAACGGCTAGTCTGGATAGTATTTCTGAACAGAAAATCATGGAGACTATTTATAAAAAAATAAATGACCGTACTGTAATAATGGTAGCACACAGATTGTCTACAGTTCGCGATTGTGACTGTATTTTTGTTTTTGAACACGGAGAACTTGTAGAACAGGGCAAGCATAATGCTTTGCTGGAAAAAAACGGAAAGTATGCTCAAATGTGGAGAGCACAGAATGAAAAAAGTAATAGTATTGAAGCATCAGAATGATATGAAATATTCTCGGGAATTTTTTCAAATGGAAATTCCTAAAGAGTTATCTCTTATTGTTTATGTGATTTTAAGTATATGTGCAATTATTCTTTGTGTTATTTTTTTTGGGCGTATTGATGATGTAATAAAAACAAATGGATTTGTACGTACAAAAGATAATGTTTCATCGGTAAATAATGTTATAGCAGGAAAAATTGTCGAATTAAATTATAAGCCTGGTGAAAAGGTAAATAAGGATTATGTTCTTTATAAGATAGATTCAAGTACCTATGAGGCACAGCGAAATATGCTTATTTATGAAAAGGAAGATTTGGAGAAGAAAATAAATGGTCTCGGAGCTTTACAGCTTTCATATAATGAAAATATAAATTTGTGTGATAAGAATGATAAGCTTTCGTTTAGTAGATTTGAGGCATATTTACAGAATAAAGAAGTTCTGGAAATAAAAGCAGAAATTGCGGAACGTGAGTATCAGTTTGAGAATAATAAACCATCAACTATCCGTAACTCATATGAAGTAGAGTCAAAGCTTCAGACATATAATCTTGCAAAAGCTGATTTAAATAGTTTTAAAACAAATTTTATTGCAAACATTAATTCAGAAATGAATGAAAAATTGATTTCTTATTTTGAGTGTCAGCAGAATATTTCAAAACTTGATAATCAGAATCTTTTTTTAGAAATAAAAGCACCGATGGACGGATATGTACAGGAAATTGCATCCTTGAATGTAGGAGATTATCTTGAAGCCAATTCAAAAGTACTGAATATTGTACCAAATGATAATGAAAACTTCCGTGTCGAAATTCGTATTTCTCCTAAAGATATGGGAAAAATAATGATTGGGCAGAAGGTAAAATACCGTTTATCTGCATTTCCTTATTTTGAATATAAAGGAGCAGAAGGCGTTATAACTTCCATAGATCCAGATATTCGTACAACAGCTGAAGGAGATAGAGCGTATTATTCTGTTTATGCTGATATAGACAGGATTGCTTTCTCGAATCGACATGGTGAATCTTTTCCAATTAGAGCAGGCTTAGAAACTGATGTAAGAATTGTTATGGAAAGAAGGCCAATAATTTATTTTATCTTGAAAAAGCTGGATTTCATAAATTAATTTGAAGATAAAAATGATGGTTAAGCGTATAGTTGTTAGTGGTTTTTTGTTATTTTTTTCGATAATGGGATTTTCAATCTCGCTTGAAGATTTAACTGGAATGATGCTGGAATCAAATATGGATATTAAGTCGGCAAGGGCTGTTTATGAGAAGGAAGTTTTATCTGCAAAATATCTTAATGGAGAATATACTCCAAAAGTAAGTTTGTCATCATCTACAACAATTCCAGATGAATATGATTTTGAAGATTTGCCAGACTATTTTTCTTCCAGTGTAATGTATTCTCAGCCTTTTCCTGGTGGTACTTCAGTTTCTTTAGAGGCAGGGATAGGTTTTAATTCTGCAAAGGTTGAGGATATTGTCCTTTTGAGGCAGCAGCCTAATCTTTCTTTTCGTCTTTCACAAAGTTTAATGCCTTTTTGGCTTCAGGGAAGAATCAAAGATCCTGTGAATCTTACCGCCAAACAAAAAGAGGAATACAATTATTATCAATTATTATATACAAAGAAAAATATCTGGATATCATTACTGCAATATTATGTTTATGCTTTAACTTCACGAAGCGAAATTGAAATAAATAGAAATACTATAGGTTTATATGAGACCAAGATAAACACAATAATAGAATTAAAAAAGCAGGGAAAGGCTTCACAGTCTGATGTTTTAGAACTGGAAAATTCAAAATGGGCAGCAGAGCAAAATTTGATTTCTGCGCAATCAAATTACCTTACAAATATTCAGAATATAAAAAATATTTGTGGACAAAACTTTGATGATTTTCTTTTGGAGATGCCGAAAAACAGTAATGAACTTGATAGTGTTATAGAGAAGATTATTGATTCAGAGAAGGATCCATTAGAGCAAAGCTACAGAATTAAGTTAGAAATACTTAAATCTTCCAGAGTTATTGAAAAGCAATCAACAGCACCAATGTTAAGTGTATCTGTTCAACCAGGCCTCGTCTTAAATACAACAATGAAAGATGATTGGCAAGATGCCTGGGAAAACATGGACTCTCCTGCAAATTGGACAGTTGGGATAGGTATAGATTTTTCTGCAATGCTTTCTGGAATGGCAAATCAAAATAAGAAAAAATATCAGATTAATTATAATGAAGCAAAGGAATCTTATAATCTATATTTGCAGCAACGAAAGTTTGTAGAGCAGCAATATGAAGCTTTATTGCAGCAGTATATACAGCAAAAAGAAATAGTTGATTCATTGTATGAGTCGGGATTGCAGGAGTTGAAAGATTATGAACTGCAGTTTGAAAGGGGAGAAATTTCTAAGATTGATTATGAATCAGCTTATGTTCGTGTTGAAAACTGCAGGTTAAAACGCGAACAAATATTTTTATATGTCTGCTTGTATGAAGCTCTGGTCAAAATCAATTCCTACTAAAGTATTATAAAATCCCCCTTGCTTGAAAAAAACCGCTTTTGCCGTTATTGTAGTGCGAAGAGGTGTGACATGTTTAAGGATTGTCAGGGTGTGCCTTATCCTGTTTTTGCAAAGGGCACAGTTTCTGAAAGTGCTTTTGTTGTTGGGGCTATTCCATTTGGTAGTGTTTCTTTATTGAAGGTGCGGCTGGAGGCTGGAAGTCAGGAGCCTGCTGCCGGACAGTTTTATATGCTGCATGCGGTGCGTTCTGATGTTTTGCTGGGACGGCCTATTAGTATTTATCATTCTGAAAAAAAGATTGACGGCTCTGTTGAACTTTCATTTTTGATTTTGTTGAAAGGAAAGGGAACCCGGGAGCTTTGTGCTCTTGAGCCGGGCGATAAAATAAATCTGATTGGACCTTGTGGAAACAGATTCCCGATACCGGAAAGTGCGACCGGAAAGGTGCTGCTTGTTGGCGGTGGAATTGGCGTTGCTCCGGTTGCAGGCTTTGCAGAGACCCTGGCCGATGGTACTTATGATTTTTATGCTTCCTTCAAAAGCGGAAGTTATGGTCTTGAAAATGTTAAAGCAGAAA
>JAEEGL017360124.1_pt1 | contig 16539 bp, 9 predicted proteins | sample 9134231 | NCBI WGS metagenome assembly JAEEGL01 (sample SAMN16246548, study PRJNA631951) | gut metagenome | biome: gut microbiome; feature: rumen; material: fiber-attached | host: Bos | place: Iran: Karaj | collected 2018-10
ATTTAAAAGAAGAAGAAGTTATTCAAATGGTTAAAGAAAATGATTTAGATTTAGATGGATTTTTAAATTATGAAGAATTTTGTAGAATGGTTAAAAATAAATAATTATAAATAAAAAAGAAATATTAAAAAAAATATATTCTTAATTGTTATTAATTTATTTTATATTTATTTTATATTTATTTTTTTTTGAAGAATTTATATAAAATAATATTATTTATTTTTATTTTTCATTTTCTGTTTCTTTTTCTTTTTCTTTTTCTGTTTCTTTTTCATTTTCTTTATTTTTATTATTTTCTTCATTTTCATTTTCATTATCTTCTTCTTCACTTTTTTCTAAAAAGTTAGAATCTCCTGAATAAGAATCTACATCATCATTTTCTTCAAATTCTTTAAATTTTTCATTATTATCATTATAACTTGGAATTGGTTCATTTTCTTTGTAAAATATTGGATTTATATTTTTAAATACTCTATAATTTCTTCCATTTATTACTTTTATTTCTATATTTTCATGTCCAACTAAATTTGACATTATAATTAATTAAATAAATAAATAAAAATAAAAGAAAATATAAAAAATAAATTTTCTTTAATTAAATCTCCACAAAACAAAAAAATGAAATCTAAAAATAATTAAACCCAAAAAAAAAAGTAAATCACAATTAAAAAAATAAATAAAAACCAAATAAACATCAAAATAAAAAAATAAAATAAAAATTAAAAAAAAATTCAATCAAAAAAAAAAAATGAGAAAAAAAGTTCCATCAAAATCTCATTTTGACTTAATGAAATTTCTAAAAGAAAACCCAGATCCATTAGGTGTAGAAGCAAGTGGTGGATTAAAAGAATATACAATGGAAGAAGTATCAAAACATAATTCTCCTCCATCAATTTGGACAGTTTATAATGGAATTGTATATGATATTACAATGTATTTAGATTATCATCCTGGAGGAGTTGATATATTAAAAAGTGTTTATGGTAAAGATATGACTGAATTATATAATAAGTATCATTCTTATATTAAGATTGATAATTTTATTGGAAAATTTAAAATTGGATACATTAAAAAAGAAAAAAGTAAATTTGCTCCTTCTGGTGTTTAATTTTTATTTTTAAGGTCTTTTAAAAGGATTTTATGTTATAATATGGTATTATTTTTTATTAATATTTTTTAATAAATATGGGAAAAATCTTTATTTAATTTTATTTTTTTTTTAAATATATATTTTTAAAAATAAATTAGAGTTATTTTATAATTTTATTTTAATATATTTTTAAATAAAAAAAGAAATACGTTTTAAAAAAAAATAAATATACATTTAATAAAGTCATTTCAAAGAAAAAAAAAGAACGAAAAAAAATCTAAAATATAATTCTAACTATCCAAATAAAAAAAAAAATGATTTAAAAACCTTTTTAAAACAATCTTTTAAAAACCCTTAATACAAAAAAAAAAAAAAAAAAAAAAATAAATAAACCAATTAAAAAAAAAAAAAAAAATCTAAAAATAAAAATCTTTATTAAAAAATCAAACAATTCATAAAAAATAAAACCAAAACCAAAATAAAACAGTAGAAAGAAATAAAAAAAAAAAAATCTATTTAAAGTCTAGGAATAACAAAACTACACTTAACAACTTTTGGATTTCCTTCAGCCCAAATAACATAAGCATCATCATCTAATTTATCTTTCCAATCAAAAGTATTACTTTCTCCAACTTTTTCAACAAGTTCAGCTTTATTTCCATTACATTCCCAATCTTCACCACTAACAAAAGTTTTAGTCTTTCCAGCTTGATCAGAATAATCAAGAGTAACAGCCAATCCAGCAACCTCATCTTGTTCATGTTTATGTTCATGTTTAAATTCAGGTTTTTTTTCTAATTTTTCATTTTCTTCTGGTTTTTTAAATAAATTTCCTAAATGCATACCAAAAAATTTTTTTTCTTTTTTTTGAACGAATAATCCTCCTTCTCTACCAAAGAGATTAAAATTGATTAAATGCTTTTCATTTCCTGGTAGTTTATTTTTTCTTTCTTTTAATGGTTTTCCATTTGAAACTACTAATGTTATTTCATCTCCTGGGAATAATACTAAATCTAATTCTTTTACTACTGATTTTTCGTTTAAGTTTTCTTCGTTTAATTTTACTAAGTTTTCATTTATGTATAATTCTTCTAAATTGTTGTCTGCTCCTATTTTTAATGTTGAATGTTTGTAGTCACGGGATAATGTTAATAACATGAGAGATAGGAATATAAGTGATTTCATTTTTTTTTTTTTTATTTTTTTTTTGGGGTTTTTGGGTTTTTTAAGTTGATCGTTTTATTTTTTTATTTTTTATTTTTATTCTATTTTTTTTTTTTCTTTATTTTTATTTTGGGTTAAATTTTTTTTTTTTTTTTTGAAGATTTTTAAGAGATTTAATTGATTTTTTTTCATATTTATTTTTTATTTTTAATTAAAAATGAATGTTTGAAAATAGTATATTATATTATTATTTTTAATATAGATTTATATCAATATATTTTATCATATTATTTTTTATTTTAAATAATGTATTATAGTTAATATAAATTGTTTGAAATTTATTTTTAACATCAGTTGAAGTTAACAGTAATGATAATATTCCATTGTATTTAAATTAATAAGAATTAAAAAAATATAATTATTAAAATAAAAATTTCTAATTAAATTTTAAACAATAATTATTTTAAATGATAAAAAATGAAGAATATATTTCAAAAATGCAAGATTTTCAAATATTAAAAGTAGAAAATTCAGAAGACATAAATAATAATTTTTCAATCTATAAAGTTAAAAGAATATTAGATAATCAAATATATATGATGTATCAATTTAAATTAAATGATTATTGGGGTAAATTAATTTCATCAAAAAAATGTAATACAATAGCAAATAAAATAAATAAAATAGCATCATTAAAATCAAATTATATAGTTTATTATAGAGATTCATTTATTGATAAAATATCAAATTCATTTATTTTAATAACAGATTATTATACTGATACATTATATAATAATATTATAATGAAACATTTTGATATAAATAGAAATATTTCAGAAGAAAATATAATAAAATATATTTTTCAAATTGCTCATGCATTAAATCAATTACATAATATAAATATTTATAATATAAATTTAAATTCAATTAATATTTATATTGATAAAGATAATAATTTAAGATTAAATCCTTTTAATGATATTATTTCTCATGATGAATTAATAAATAATAATGACAATCCAATTGTATCTCCTGAATTAATAAATGAAAAAGTAATTTTTTCTGAAAAAAGTGATATTTGGTATTTTGGACATTTAATTTATGAAATGTGTTGTTTAAAAAAAATGAAAAGGAAATTTATTGAAGATTTAAATAAAATGTATTCTTATATTATTAAAAATGAATATGAACAAATTCGAAATTGTTATTCAATTGATATTTCAAATATTATAAAAGGTTGTTTACAATTTTCAGAAAAAAGAAGATTAAGTGCAAAAGAAATTGAAAATAAAATGTTAAAATTAAAAGAAAAAAAAATTGTTAATAAAAAAATTGAAGAATTTAAATTAAAAAAAAAATGGGAAAAAAAACCTTTTTTAAAAATTAAAACTCTTGATGATTATAATCAAAATTATATAAAAAATCAAAATTTTAAAAATAAAATTCCTATAAATAAATCTAATACTTTATTTGAAAAAAAATTAAAAAATCCTCTTAAAATAAATTATAGGAATAAACCACTAAAAATATTAAATAATCAAGAAAGTAGATTAATTTGGAATGGAAAATTATATTTTTCAAGAAGTAAAACACCAACAATGATAGATAATAAAAAAAATATAAGTAATTTAAATGGTAACATATATAATAAAATAAATATTCATAATAATAATAATTTAAATAATATTAATGATTTTAATAATGAAAATAGTAAAGACTATAATTTAAATAAGAGAAATTTTAAAAGATTTAAAAGTTACAATAATATCAATTATCAAAATTTAACTGATTTTAATAATGAAAATCAACAAAATGGGCATTTAAATAATCAAATTGTACAATTAAATAATAGAAATATAAATAATGGATTACATAATCATAAATATATTATTAGATATCAAATAAGATATCAAGAAGAAATTAATTATCCTCAAAATAGAATAATAATTCCTCCATTAAGAATAAATGAGATTAATAAAGAATTAAAAAGAAATAATTCTGTAAATTATAATATAAATCATAATAATAAAATTTTTTTTTGAAAACCAATAAATTAATTTAATTATTTTTTCAATATTTTTTATATTATTTATTTAACATGACGTATTATTAATTTGAAAAATGCAAAAATCGGATAAGAATTTTATTTCAACAAATTGTAAAAAAATATCTAATAAAATCAAAAAGAAAATAACAAAAAATGATTTTGAATTTTATAATTATCTTCTTTCTATTTTAGAAACAAAAAAAAGAATAAACTTTTCTAATAATGAAGGCATATTTTATACTATTTTTTTAGAGTTATTTTATCAAATGGATCTCCCTAATATTATATATTTAGATAATTTTGAAAAAATCAAATGTATATTCAAACAAAAAATAAATAAAGAAAAAATATTTAAACTCTTCATAATTTATCCTATAATTATATGGAATATCATTAATAAATTGAAAAATAATACAAATGCAAAATCAGTTCATATATCTATCAATTCTTATGATGAATTAAAATTTTTAATTTCAATATTTTGTAAACTTTATAAAGAAAATATTTTTAATTATGATGAATTAGAAGTTTTAACAAAACTATTTTTAATATTATCAATTTACCCTTATGAATTTAATAATAAAAAATTAGAGAATATTATTAATCATAATTCAATTAAATCATTTTTATTTATAAACCTTTCAGTTGAAATGTATAAAAAATTATTCTATTCAAATAAAAAAATCAATGAAAATGAAGAAAAAACAATTATCAATTATCTAACATTCTTTTATGAAAAAATAATTAATACAAGAATATCAACTCAATTAATGTTTTCAGATTATGATATAAAAACAACTAGATTTTATAATTTTATAGAAATTTTACCAATGTCTACAAAAATATATGATATAGTAAAAAATATATATATTTCTATTTATAAAAATAGATTAAATTATAATTTTATAACATTATTTTTAAAAATAATAAAAAAAATATTAATAAATATAGAAAAAAAAGACATTTCAGAAATTCAAAATGATATATCAGTAATTTTATTTCCTTTAGAATTATTATTTAAAATTGATAATATTGAAAGTTTCAATTTTTCTGAAAAAGGATTTTATTTAGAAGAAGAAACAGCAGGATTTTCTATTCCGAATAAAACCTTATCTGATAAAGATAAATTTTCTATTTGTTTTTCTTTTAATTTTAATCCCTTTAATGAATTAATTAATGAATATTCTCTTTTAAAAATGATTCATAGAGACAAACCAAAAGAAGAATATTTTAAAATTAAAATTTCAAAAAAAAAGGATAATTCAAATATATATTTAATGACTTATTTAGTGAAAAAAAAGGAAATAAAAGAATATATAGAAATTAATTCTAGAGAAACTTATATTATATATATTTCTTTTTCAGCAAAAGAAATAATTACTATTATTCAAAAAGGAAAAATTGATCATAAGTCTATATATAATATGAAAGGAGATATTTTTAATAAAGTTCCTATAAGTAAATTAGAATTTTTAATTGGATGTGATAAACAAATAAAAGAAAAAGATAAAGATCAAGCAAATAATTACATTTTAAAAAATACATACCAAGGATATATTGGAAGTTTTTTATTGTTTAAAAAAGAACTTATTTATAATGAAAAGGATAAAAATAAAAAAAAAGATAAAAAAATAAATCAAAATAATACCACTAATGAATTACAAATTGTATTTAAAAATATTGTAAATAATTATCTTCAACTTTGTTATTATAATCAAAAAGAATATGCAAATATTCAAAAAAATATTGAATTAAAAGTAACTCCAAATTTATTTACTTTTTATAATAAAATTGAAAAAATTGATTTCACTGAATTTCATGAAGATTATACAGAAATAAAAGGAAAAAAAAAGAAATTTTGTTATTTATTGGAATTAAAAAAATATTACTTAAAAGATAAAAGTCCAAATAAATCAATAATCACTTATAAAACTAATAATTATTTATATGAAGGAAATGAAATAATTATGGAAGATTATTTCAGTTCTTATTTCACAACTATTGATTATAATAATTCAATTTATAAATTTATTGAATATGATGGAATAAAAATATTGATTTTAGTTGTAGAATATTTTTATCAAATTATAGCTCATATTAGTTCATTAGAAAGTCAAAATAATATCAATACAATAATAGTAAAAATGTAAATTTTTTATTTTATTTTTTTTAGATATAATTCTTTTCAAATAATTTGTGATTTTATTACAATTTTATTACCAAAAAATGAAATTTTTGAAAATAATATTGATGATATAAAAAAATTATTTTATCAATTAACTTATACAATTAAAAAAGTAATTTAAGTTTTTAATTTAAATTTTTAGATTACAAAATTTAAAAAAATTGATTTAAATTTTTTTCAAAGAAATATATTTCTTATTTATTATCACTTTTTATCTTACATTTTTGATGATTTTAATAATAAAGACAATATAAAATATTATATTGATGTAAGGAATTATTTTGTTTTTTTTTTTTTTGATAAAGATTTATATGAACAAAATGATTTAAAAACAATTAATTATATGATTAATATGATTGATAATAACATTTTTTCAAATCCTCAACCAAAAGAAGGTTTATTAAATATTGAATTTTTAAATAAATTATTTTCATTTTCATATTTAATCGGAAATGAAAATCAAAATATTAATATATCCTATATTTCAATTATGAAAAATTTTTTAATTTCATGTAAAAAAGTTTTAGAGCCAAAATCACTCAGAGAAATAGTAAATAAATTCTGTTTTAATGCATTTGAAAAAAAAAATATATATATTATTTATTATTTAATGAATATGATTTTTGAATTAGATTTATCCAGACACATTAATGATGATGAAAATATTTTAAATATATTATCAATTATAATAAATTATGGAAATAGCAATTTAGAATTTAATAAGAAAATAACAATTCTTTTACTACAAATATATTTTGAATTATATATTTTTACAAAAGAAGAAATTAATATAAATCAATTTTATGAAATTAAAATCAATTTATTTTTTGATGCTTTAATTGAATATGGAAATAGATATTTAACAAAAAAAAAAAATAATAAAGAATTGTCAAATGTAGATTTAAAAAATGAAGAAGAATCAATTAATAAAATCCTATTTTTAATTTCTGAATTATATTTAAATATATTTAATAATTCATTTGAAAAACTTGAAGAAGAAAAAGAATATTCTAAAATAAATAATTTTTTATTGATGTTGTCTGAATCTTTTGATACTATTTTATTTAATAATATTTTTCATGAAAATTATGAACACTGTTCTTCTTTTTATTCTTCTTTTTTATTATATGAATTAGATAAAAATGAGAATACAGTATTAGATTCAATTTATAATTTATCTAAAAAAATATTATTTTATCATTCATCCCCTTTTATATTTAAATTTATAAAAAAAATTAAAAAAGCAAATTTATCTCTATCAACAAAAATATTAAATGAAATTATAAATATATTAACAAATTATAAAAAAGAATCTAATAATGAATATAAAGAAAAAAAAGTTAATAAAGTATTTAATAGAAATTGTAACATAATACATTCTTTAATTGTAACTGAATATATAATAAAAGGTTATGAAAAGAAATTAGGAAAGGATGAAGAGATGATTAAAACAATTTTATCTAATTTAAGTGAATTATTATTAAAAAAAGGATTAATTTATTCTCCCTGGTTATTTTCAACATTTTCTCTAAATAATGATATAATTAAAAAACCTATTTGTGAAATAATAATTGATATTTTATTTTATATATATCCAATTTTATTATCAGATGATATGAATAAAAATGGATATATTGTAAATGAAATAGAAAAAATTTGTTATCCTTTATCTAAAAGTTATTATTGTCTTTTTTATATAATTGATTATACTAAAAATATTGCTGAAAGAAAAAATAATACTCCAATTAAAGATGATAACTTATTTAAAAAAATAAAAAGATTTAATAAAAATTTAGGAAAGTATTTCCCAAAAAAATACTTTGATGAAGCTCATGAAAACTCATTTGAATATTTTAATTATTGTCAATATTTTTTAGGAAAATTTATAATTCAAGATAAAATAAATTCAATACAATTATTAGAGCAAACAGATACTTTTTTATATAAAATATGTGAAACAATTTTAAAAGATTTAAATAAATTAATAACAGATCAATCGACTTATATTCCCAATGATACTGAGTTTGAATTATATAATATGATAAAGAAAATAACAGGTGATAATAGAAACTTTGAAAAATTTAGTGATTTAAAATTAAAAATAGAAGAAAATCTAAATACATATGGCAAATTTCAAATGATAACAAAAAAAGAGATTTATGCATATCGATGTATAGAAAAAGAATTAAATAATAATAATGAAGAAGATTTTTCTTCTAAAAATTTTATTTCAACTTCTAATACTAGTTATAAAAATTCATCTTCTTCTTTATCTAATACTCAAATTAAAGACAAAATAAATCAAAATGTATTAATTAATGATAATAATAATAATAATATAAATTATAATTCAGATAATAAAAATAAAATAAAATATGGTAATTGTAATAAAGAATATATTTTTTTTTATCCAAAAAGAGATTTACTTTGTAATAGTTTTAGTATTGAATTTAAAGATATATTTTTTTATAATGAAAAATTTGTTAAAATGAAAATGTATTATTTAAGTCATTTTAATGTTGAAAAAGAATCAAAAGTTTTTAATTATCCTTCAAAAATTAAAAATTTTTCATATAAAGGTTTTCCTCCTTTATTTTTAACTCAAGATTTGAAATTTTTTAATGATACAATTTTTTTTCAAATTTCTAATTCATATTTTGAACAATTGAAAAATAAAATTCAAGATAAAAATATAAATTTAGTCAAAAAAGAATTAATATATGATAAAAACAATTATCTCTATTGTGAATTGATATCAAAAGAAAGAAGTTATAATGGAAAATTATATATATGTGATTCATTTTTTATTTTTAAATCATATCAAATAAATGATATTGAAAAAGAAAATAAAGAAAAAAAAAAAAAAAAAGATTTATATCTTTTTTCTCAATTTTATTATATAAAGGAGAAACAAAATAAAGCAAAAATTTTATTAATTTTTTATGATGAAATAAAAGAAATAATAAACAGAAGAACATTATTACTTAAAATGGGATTAGAAATATATTTAAAAAATGGAAAAACATATTTATTTAATTTTTTCCTAGAAGAAAAATTTGAAGAATTTGAAAAAAAAATTCCAAAAGACAAAATAAAAAGATGTAAAAAAGATATAAAAAAGTATCAAGAAAAATGGAAAAAAAGAGAAATATCAACATATTATTACATAATAAAATTAAACCAACTTTCATCAAGATCATTTAATGATCCATCACAATATCCAGTATTTCCTTGGTTATTAAATAATTACTCTGATATAAATATAGATATTGAAAATCAAAATTTATTAGATGAAGAAAAATTAAGAATATTTAAATATCCAATTAGTCTTCAAAAAGAAGAATTAAGAATAAAAGCAATTAATAAATTTGATGATAAAGATAATATTGATCCTTTAGTTCATTTAGGAACTCATTACTCTACTTCTTCTTATATTTTTTATTATTTAATGAGACAAAATCCTTATATAAAAGATTTAATTAAATTACAAGGTTATCAACAAGAAAATACAAATAGAATGTTTTCTTCTATTCTTAATACTCTCTATGCTATTATTGAAGGCTATGATTCAAGAGAAATTATTCCTGAATTTTTTTCAAAAATTGAATTTTTCATTAATTTAAATTGTTATAATTTTGGGAAAAAATATGAAGATATACAAGTTGATGATATTGATATGAATAGTATTTATTCTAATAATAAATTTAATTTGAATATTTATATTAAATTTATTATTCAACATTATCTTTTACTTAATGGGAATAAAGTTCTTAATGTTAATAATACTATTAGTAATTGGATTGATAATATTTTTGGAGTTAATCAATTTCCTGAAAAAGCAAGAGAAAGTTGTAATATTTTTTCTAAGTTTTCATATGAAAAATATTCAACAGAAATTACAAAACTTGTAAAAATACTTTTTGATAAGACTATTGATGATAAAAAAAAAAATACAACTAGAAATGATTTAAAAAATAATATGGAATTAATTATTAATTTTGGAATATGTCCTAGTCAAATATTATTTGAAAATTCTCCAAATAGAATAGAAAAAAAATATAATGATAATGTAAATTACGATGAAGAAACAAAATTTGATGAATTAATTAATTTGAAAATATATAATAATAAACTTTTTTATATTATAAAAAATGGAGAAAAATTATTTTTAAATAATATTATATTAAACAATACATTTCAATTATTTTCATATACAGATAATGCAAGTACAATTTATACAAAAAATCTTTCTTATTCATATACTTATTTAAATAAAAAAAAATTATTAATTACATGTAGACATATAGATAATTGTTTAAGAATATATGATTTTAATCATAATAATGAAAATGAAATAATAATATATATTTATAATGAATTTATAAGTAGTATTAAAAAAATAGAAAAATCAAACTCAATTTTATTAGGAACAAAAACTGGTAAATTAATTAAATATAATTTTGACCAAAATAAAATTGAAAATAAAATTCAAGCACATGAAAATATGATAAATGTAATTGAAATAAGTTATAATTTAAAAATTATAATTACATCAGGTGATGATAATTATATTTATATAAGAAAATTATATGATTTTGAATTATTAACAGTAATAAAAATTAATAATAATTATTCAATAAAAACAATAAAAATAACAAAAATGAATTTAATTTATTGTTTATGTGGTTATGAAAATTTAACAAATAAAAATGATGAAGATTTTGGAATTCAATCTAAAATTTTTGGGTATACTGTTACAGGAATTCAATTTGCAAATTATAGTTCAAAAGATTTATTAGGAAATGATTTTTATTTTACTGATAATTTAGATATTATTTTTAATATATATAATACAAATAATTTATTACTTTTAAATAGTTATGATTTATCCTTTAAAGGAGTTTATCCAATTGAAAATTTCAGCTCAAATTCTTTTTTGTATAAATGTGAAAATAATAGTCTTTTTTTTAAACATACTAATAATAAAATTTGTAAAAAACAGCAATATTTTGATGGGAAAATTAAATAAAAAATTAATCTTTTTAAATTAAATTTATTTCAATTTTTTTTTTAAATAAAATCAATAAAAAAAATAATTAAATGACAAAAGGAAAAGAAAATGATTTCAAAGAAATTATTTTACATTCTCTTCTTCATAAATTACTAGGAATTCATTTAGATGAATTAGAAAAAAGAAATGAAGATGAAATTAATTCTTTAGAATATTTAAAAAATAATTCAAGGGAAATTGAAAAGTTTTTTGATAAAAATTTAATTGATGATAATGAAATTAAAGAGGATGATGATATAGAAATTAATAAAATCAATTTAATTAATCCAAGAATAAAAATTCAAAAAAGTCCTTTAAAAAAATGTTTAAGCCCTGGAATAAGACATGAAAATAATAAAAAAAGCTTAAATAAAAATAAACTAGAAAAAAAAATTCCTATATTAAAAGTTGAAAAGGAAAATGTTTTAAAACAATCAAAAAGTGCATCAACAATAATAAGAAAAAAAAACAATAATAGTAATAGTAATAATACTAATACAAATATTAATAATAATATTTATAATAGTAAGAATAATAATATTAATAATAATAGTAACAAAAATCCAACAATAAAAGTTGTATCAAAGAAAAAAACATATGATAATTTAATTACTAGTGCAAATTTGGCTAGTGTTAATAGTAATAATAGTACTATCAAAAAAAATAAAAGTCAAGAAAAAAATTTAAGAAAAAAACAAAAAAAAATAACATCAAGTCACAATGTTTCAAAATCAGTTAAAATTTTAAATAAAAAAAATATGAATAAAAGTCACATAGAATCAAATGATACAAAAATAACAAATAATACTTTTAAACATTATCCGAAAGTAGCATCAAGAATATTTGGGGACTATAATTTTGAAACAGATGAAATATTGACTAATGTTGATTTAGAAATATTAAATATAGCTAAAAAAAATAAAAATGATTATTTAGACGTTTTTGAAAATTATTTTGAATTTATTTGTAATTATCTTAATTTAAAAGAAATTTTTATTTTAGGAAAAACAAATAAAAATTTCTTTAATTTATCTATTAATTTTCTTATTATTTATTTGGAAAATGAAATAGAAGCAATTAATGAAGAAATTTCAACTTATGAAGAAATTTATGATGGTGAAGTTAACTTTAATAATTTTAAAATAAATAAATTTCAATTTAGTTCTAATTCAATTAATTCTTTAGGTTTATTAAATTCTAATTCTATAGAAGAAAGTTTTAATATTAATAAAAATAATATTACAAAAGATTTATTGTTTCCTTATAAAATATATTTTTGTAGTATTGATAATTATATTTATAAAATTGAAAATGAAAGAGAATGTTGGAAAAAAATATGTAATTATTTTACAAAAAGAAATAAAAATTTTAAAATTGGAACATTAGTAGAAAAAGAATTAAATGGGAAAATTTTTTCAGATAATATTATTGAAAATTTATATAATTTAGGAAATAATGAATTAAATAAATTATCTTCAAATTATTATAAAGATATTGATAAAACAACTTCTATTTTTGTTAATATAGTTAAAGATATTTTGGAAAATATTGGATTATCAGAAAAAAAAACTATTTTAATTGGGCAACAATATTTAATTTTAAAAGCAAGATTAAAAGTGAAAATGGATAAATTAAAAAAAATGAATGAAATTAATAAAAAGATAAAAAAATAAATTTTTATTTTTTATAATTAAAAATAGTATATAGTATATTAATTTAGAATAAACAATAAATATTAATTTATTTACTTTTTTTGTTATTAATGAATTTTAAAAAAATATTTATTAATTATCTTGAATGTCAGATAATTATTTAACTTTTTCATGTGAAAATAAAGTTTATGAAAAACTTAATTTAGATTTTAGTAAAGATATTGATGAACAATTTCAAATACTTTTAAAAAATAAAGATAATGTTTCAATTTTATTAATGAATAAATTAATTTCAAAAATAACTAATTTTGAAGATCAATGCACAAAATATTTTAATTTAATAAATGATGCATTTAAAAATGAAATGAATAAAACTATTACTATCTCAAATTATTATGATATAGTAGTAATATTATCATCATTGTCAAATTTTTTTAAAATATTTTCTATTAATTATCAAAGTTATAATGAAAAATTTAAAAGTATTTTAAAACATATACCACAATTTTTACAATTATTTTTTAAATTATTAAAATCAAATTTTGAAAACTTTTTTTCAATTTCATTTGATAATAATAAACCTAAATTATTAGAAAGTTGTTTTATTTTAATAATAACTTTTATAAATTATTATCCTTCAAATATGAGACCATATCAAAAAACAATTGAAAGTTATTTGAAAAATATTTTTGAATTATTTATTTATAATTATGATAAAATTAATCTAAAAGAGTTAAAAACTTATTTTTTCACATATATTTTACTTTATAGATTATCTCCTCAATTAAATCTTAGATTACAAGAAAATATTTCAAATATTATTGCAAATATAAAATTTTTTATTGAATTTTTTAAACCTAAAAGTATTGATGATAATATTGAAAAGATAGAAGAAAATAATTTTAGTTTTATTTTTGATATCCAAAATATAAACAAAACTAACTTATTACATGGCAATAAGATAATGATTTTATTATTTAAATTTTTAGAACATATTTTTATATCACTTCCAAAAGACATTTATTTTGATTTAAATTTTAAAGAAATCTTTGAATTTTATATTTTAGTCATTAACAATTATTCAAAATTAAATGAACAATTTATGGGAATTACATTTAATGGTTTAAGTAAAAAAGAATATGAAATTTTTTATAATAATTTAAATCATTTAATTTTAGAATCTTTAACATTTTTTCTAGATAATTATTCAAAATATTTAATTCCACATTTTGAACTAATAGATAAAATATTTAATAAACTTTTATTGAATGATTCATATTTAAAAAATATTATTTTATATTCTTTATTATTGAAATGTTTTATTTCATTTATTAAAACATTTCATTTATATTTACCAAATATAATTGATGAAATTATTTTTCATTTTGTTTATTCTTCATTTCCAACTCTTTATTTTGAATTTTTAGAAATAAATGATAAAACTGTAGTAAAAATTGAGGATTCTTATATTAAATTAAATAATAAAAAATCAAAAATTAAAACCAAAAATAATAATGCCATTTTATCATCTTCTGAAAAAATTTTACATTCTTTTTCAAAAAAAGAATTAGAACATATTTTAAATTTATATTTAGAATTATTAGAAAATTTTGTTAATATAGAATATTTTTCTTTTAACAAAAATTATAAATCTTTATTATCTGGTATAATAAATTTATTAATATTACCATCATATGCTAAATTTATTTTTTATATTAATGAATCAATTAAAATTCAAATTTTAAATATAATTTATATAAGTATTAGAAATAATAAATGTGATTTAAATAAATGGAAATTATTACATTTTTTAAATGGATTTTTTACAAATAATAATTTAGTCTCTACTCAAATTGAAAATATTATTAAAATTTTAAATTTAAAAGATAATGAAACATATATTAATAATGAAAATGATTTAACAGGCCAAATTTTAGATTTAAATATTAAAATTAGTGAATTAATCAAACAAACAAAAAAATCTTTTGAAGAAAACAGTGAATTAAATAAAAAAAGAAAATTATTAAAAGAAGATGAAATAAATACAAATAATAAAAAACAAAAAATTGAAGAAATTCCTCAAATAAATAATAATAATATTATTACTTCTATCAATATTGAAGATGAATCAAAAAAACCAAAAATAATAAAAGAAATAAAAAATGAAGATATTATTTTAACAAATATTAAAGAAAACGAAAATAAAGAAAAACAAAATGAAAATGAAGAAAACGATGAAATAGACATTCCAGATATTTTTTAATATTAAAAATAAATATAAAAAAAAACTAAAATAAAATTAAATAAATATACAATAAAAAAAATGGTTTTATTAAAAACTATATTATATATATTTAAAATTAAAATAATTTAAATAAAAAATCTAATCCAAAAACTAAAATATAACTTATAAAAAATCCCATTAAAGCCCCAATTACAGTATCAAATACATAATGACAAAAATAAAAAATTCTAGCAAACATTACAAAAGGAACTAAAAAAAATCCAAAAAAATGTCCAAAATAAAACAATATTAAAATAGCAAAATTAGAAGCTTGCATAGAATCACCACTTGGCATAGAACAATTTTTTTCACAATTTCTACAATTAAATAATCTTTTAACTTCATTATTTTCATTTGGTCTTCCTCTTCCAAAAAAAGATTTTGATAATAAAGTCAAAATTAAAATTAAAATAACATGAATTAAAGGTCTTATGATAAAAGTATAATTATTATAATAATAAGCAAAATAAATAAATGTAAATATAAAATAATAAGTTATTATATCAACATTATACATTCTTGCAAAAATATAAATTAAATATTCTATAAAACAGTTAACTTCTAAATTATGAATATATGATGATATTTTTTTGTCATATGAATCTAATTTTTTTAAAAAAGATTTTGATGGTTCTTTTATTTTCAATTGTGATTTCTCTTTTGTTAAAAGATAATCATATTCTGTTGAATTTTGACTTTGAGAATCTATAGAATTTAAATCTTTTTTATCCATTTAGATTTATGAATAATTTTTTATAACTTTAATTTATACTAAATTTATCTAATATTTTATTTTGATATTATAATTTTATTTTATTTCAATTTAATTTATTATTTGATTAAAATATAATATATAATTTTATTGTTTATTCACACCAAAAAAAAAAAATATAATAACAAATTTAATTCATCTAAAAATTCTTATTAATTAATATAAAATTACCCAAATAAAAAAAAATAAAAAAAAAAAATAAAAATAAAAAAACAAAAAAATATAAAAATATAAAAATAAATTAAAATTAAAAAAAATAAACTAGTATTTTTAAGTATAATGCTGTTTTTTCCCC
>JAEEGL016004519.1_pt1 | contig 16538 bp, 15 predicted proteins | sample 9134231 | NCBI WGS metagenome assembly JAEEGL01 (sample SAMN16246548, study PRJNA631951) | gut metagenome | biome: gut microbiome; feature: rumen; material: fiber-attached | host: Bos | place: Iran: Karaj | collected 2018-10
AAGAAAGTCCCGCCGACTACCGCGCTGACGCTCTTGAACATGGAAACGCCTTTCTGACGGTATTGGACGATCTCCGACGCATGCTCTTTCAACATGTCGTCAAGGAACTGCTCGCCTATGTCCATCATGTTTTCCATGTCCAAGGGCCTCTCTTTGCGTTACTGTTGGGAAGAGCTGCTGGAAGAGGAGCTTTCCTCTTCGGTGTAGTCGCTTCCGCCAACGTTGATGACGACACGGGCGAGCGTGTCGGCGGACGCGTAGTCCGCGATGGCGATGCCGAGATAGGTGGCGTTCGGCGTCTTCGTGACCTTGCCAGTGGCGGTGTCGAGATAGAGCTTGTCGCCCTTGTTGATCGCCGTGCCAGTGGCCTTCTCAACTTCGTAAACGCCAGTGAGCGCGATCGCGCCGAGTTCATTGGCCTTGATGTCGAGCTTCGTCACGCCGACGACCGGGCCGAACTTCACGACGGTTCCGGCAGGCGTGTCTTCGGAAGGCACGTAGTCCAGAATGTCGCCGCGCTGCTTGTAAGTGGCAACGAATTTACCCATTGTATTTACCTCCTGTTCAATTGGTTATGCGCCGATGGATTTCATCATACCACGGTGATCCTGTTCGCGAACGCCGACATCGAAGAAGACGCGCCACCACAGGCCGAGCGTGTTGAAGTCCGTATCGCCCTGCTGGATGGTCGGGGTCTGCTTGCCCTTGAGGTAGCCGATCTCGAACGTGTCGATTTCGTCCGGATTGCCGAACAGATACCAGTCGGCGGGGTTGGTGAGATACGCGCTGGAAATGATTTCCAGATTCTCGTCGGCGAGAATGTTCTTCGCCGGATGGAGCGAGTCGGTCGTACCAGTGGCGATCATAAGGGCGGAGTTCAGCAGTTCACGGGCCTGGAACTTGAGCGCGGACGGAACAAGCAGCTTCGCGGCGGAGCAGGCGATGGGGTCGCCGTTCTCGTCCTTCTGGTTCTCGAACAACGTGATGGCGTTTTCAAGAGCCGTCTTGCCGAACGTGCCGCCAGTGGCGATGAGGTTGTTATGTGCCGCGCTGAACAGGGCGTTGCCGTCTTCCTGCGTCGGGTTGGCGAGCAGACGGGTGAAGAACAGCTTGTCCACCAGTTTCGCCGCACGAGCGCCCATCATCTTCGGAATCTTGGCAAACGCGCCAAGATCGTCGTTTATGATCATCTTGCGGGTCAAGCAGAACTTCTTGCCGTAGGTGTCCAGCTGGTTCGTGGCATGCGATTCGGAAAGACCGCCTTCCTTGATTTCGCCGTCTCCGGCGACTTGTTCAAGATCGCCGATGTCGGTCATGCGGAAGCGGTCGGAAACCTTGAAGTCGTTCAGGTTGCCGACGGAGCAGAGACGGACTGCGACTGGGTTGACGGCGCGGTAGCTTTCCAGCATGATCTTGTTGGCGACGTTGGACAGGATGCCGGGCAGCGAGACGGTGCTGAAAGACAGGCGGATGTCGTCGTCGTTGATGCCGACGCGGCCATGCGGAGTCTTGCCGTCCAGCTTGATGCACTCATGCACGACTTCCTTCAAGGAGATGTCGCTGATGTCCATCGCGGCGTCGATGGTGGATTCCTTGTGCGTCTTCGCGAGTTCTTCGGCCTTCACGCCGAGACGGAGGCACAGGGCGCATTCAATCTCGTCCTTGCCGACGGCCTGCACGCCCATGTTGATGTTCGGGCCTGCGTTCGGGCGTTTGGCGCGGACTGCATCGAGAACGGCCTTGCGGGTCTTGTTCTCGTCCCATCCTTCGTCGAGGGCCTTGGCTTCGATGTCGTTGAACTCGCCAGCGCAGATTTCGCGGATCATCGAGACGCGCTTACGTTCGGCCTGCAGGGTGTCCTGCGCGGCTTTTTCGGCTGCGGCCTTGATTTCCTCGTCAGTGGCCTGCGCTTGCACCGGGGGAGGCGCGACAACAGGCTGAGGCGCGGGAGTCCGGCCTTCAGCTGGCTGCGCGCCAGCGTTCTCTGCCGCATTCTTCGCGGCTACATTCTTGTTTTCGTCTTCTCCCATGGTAACTCCTTGTTCTTCTGGGTTTGTTAACTGCAATCCTGTCAACTCCAGAGACGCGGCAATTTCCATGCTCGCGTTCTTGTCCGCTCCGATTGCCACCACGGACACCTCGCGCAGAAGCGACTTGGAGACAATCGTGATAGGGCCTTGGAACTCCATGCCGTTCACCTTGGCCTTTTCATCCTTGTCCACGAACTTCTGCCCAAGAATGGACGCGCCGATTGACAGCTGCCACTTCGACAGCTTGCCGTCGGCGACTATGCGCTTCGCATCTTCCGACTGCGACGTAATCACGCCATCGACTAGAAGCATGTTGCCCTCTATGCGCGGCTTGACCTCGCCTAGCTTGTACGCAGGGTCGTTGTAATGCGAGTTCATCAAAGGAATCTGCGGGGCGAACTCCATTCCGGCCAGATCGACCACCATAGGGCCGCGCCACTGCATGATGTCGCAGCCGGAATAGGCCACGCCGCTCAGCTTCACGACCTGCGGCTTGTCGCCTTCCGCAGCCTGCACGTCAATATTCACAGCGTATTTGCTCATGATAGATCTCCGTTGTCATCGTCTTCGTCATCGCCGCCGTCGCCGGACTTCGGCGCGGCCTCGAAGACATCCAATATCCCTAGCTCCTTCATCAGCTTGCGTTCCTTTGCAATCTGCCGGAGCTTCTTCACATAGTCCTTTCCTTCCTTGGCGTATTCGTCGGCCAGCGTCGTCGTCATGTTCTTTAGCCGCTGAGCCTGCGCGTTCGCCTCCTTGGTGGGGTCAACATGCTGGAACGCGTCCCAGAACCATTCATGCGACTTGTCCTCCGGAAGCGGGATGCCAGTCACAAGCGACCATTCGCGGAGCCAAGCGTCGAGAATCCTGTCAAGAACCTCGTTTTCCCACACTGTGCGATCAACAAGAATCGCCTTCTGGTACACTTGGTTGTCCAGCCTGCCGGAGGCGTAGTTGAAGCCGGAGAAGTTTCCCGCGACAGTTCCGTATGTCGAACAGATGCTCCGCGCAATTTCGGAAAGAATGACCTTCACCTCGTCGCCATGCGTTGACATCGGGTGCTTCGCGTCGAGCTGGCCTATCTTCCAGCCTGCTGGCATCGTCAGAAGCATGTTCCGCTCAAGCTGAACGGTGTCCATCGGGTCAACCTCGTCGGATTCGCCGTTCGCGGGGGAATCAGTGTACATCACGCCTGCGAAGTCAGCGGCCATCTCGGCAGCCGCGACGGAAGCGAGATTGTATCGGCGCAGATATGCGAAAAGGGGAAGAGCCGCCGCTATTTCCGGAACGCCGCGATGCAGGCCAGGACGGTACTTCACGAACGTGTGAAGCATGTATTTGTAAGGAACGACGGCGTAGTCGTCAAGAGACGCGAAACGCTTGTCGTCGCCGGGGTGGTATTTGTAAACCTTGTAGGAAACGGGTTCGCCGTACTTGTCGTATCTGATGCCGTCAACCTCAGTCTCGTCCTCCTCCGTCTTCGGATCGCCGTGGATTCTGTCGGCCTCGATCACGTCCAGCTTGATCTTCACGCTTGACGACATGCGGGGATTCGTCATGATGACGGCGAAAGTCTCTCCGTCCTGGCATCTCGCGATCCTCATAAGGCGCAGCACCTGCGGCAGACGCGCCTCTTTCGCCCATTCCGCGAAATCGGCCTCTATCTTGTCGTTCAGGCTTTCGTCTTCGGAAAGGAACTGCAAACGCGGCCCTGAGCCGATCGTGTCGTTCGCCAGCATCTGTACGATGCCCTTGGCGTAGCAGTTGTTAAGGACTTCGTAGCGTGAGCGGTAGCGCAGATTGGCTCGGTTTGTTTCGTTCGCGTCGGCATCTGCCGAAAGGCCGTCGGCCATCGCGAAGTGGCGCATGTTGTCCTTCGTGTCCTTGATGACATCGAACGACGCACGGGCGAACCTGCGCCTGTTTGAAAACGCTTCCGAAATGCTCACATGCTTGCGAGGCTGAACGACTTGCGGCTTGTTGGAGGATTGCTTTTTCCTGCTGCTCACTGTGGGCCTCCGCCTGCGTTTGTGCGGACGAACCGAACGCCAAGACGGCCTCTGCGAGCCGCTTTCTTGGATTCAAGATACTTGTCAAGCGCGACAAGATCGTCCAAGTCATGCGTCTCGACGACCTTTCCATCGACTTCCATCCGCTTCGGACGGAGCATTGCCTGCTTCAATTGTTCTGTGGTGTCTTCCGGCATTTCGGGTAGTTTTTAGATTCGACAAAAAAATCTTCCTACCCATATACTTGTTTTCTACCAAAGATTGTAAGTTGCCGCACACGCATTACCAAAGATTGCACATGTGCGGCATACAGATTACAAGCGTCTTTTCCTGTCCTGCAGGTCTGAAAGCCTCAGTCTGACCTTTTTCACCTCAGCCGGAGCGGCTGGAGAGACGGCTTCATGAACGATTGCGCGGTCTTTTCCATGCCCCTTTTCCTGCAACGCGGAAAGTTTGATTGGCTTTTGCGGCGGCACGACACCCATCTGGACTGGAAGATTTGAGCCGATTGACGACGCAAGCATCGCGCATCCGACTGTGCAGTCAAGCCAGTGGTTGTCGCTTCTGTCAGGACGCAGTTTCCATTCATCGACGACACGCCCACGGCCCTGTGTCTTGACGCGGTACTCGGCGGTAAGATGCTCTGAGTACAGCTCGTGGACAAGCGGCTGCTTCCCCCATAGCGAAAGACATCCCCTGTCGCCCATCGGAACGCCGAAACGGGCATGGACAAACGACTTCCAGAAGTTTGTGTCGAACACGATATGCCGGACGGCCCGTTTTCCAATGATAGACGGCATGTACCAGTTCAATCCAAGGCGTTCGCCGGGCTTCTTCTTGTATTCCGTCATGGGCTTTGAAGACGCGCCGACGTAATGCCCGTGGGACGGAATGACGCGCGGCGCGAAATCGTTCTGCCTGCAGAACTGATAGACGACATCCGTGGAAGTACCCCAGTTCGCGTCGATGGCGGCGCGTTCCACCTGCATCTCCGCGCCGTCCTCTCGGACGTACACTTTGCCCATCTTCGACTTGAACAAGGCCGAAAGCGCGGAATAGATCTGGGCCTCTATCGACGAATGCGGGAAAAGCTCCTGCAGGGTCGGGTTCACGGTGTCAAGCGTGAAACGCCTCGCCTTCTGCTCAGGATAAGTCCCGTAGTCGATGACAGCCCCGTTGAAATCGTCAGACCATGCGCATATCGTATAGAAAAGACATTTCTTCTGGACATCGACGAACATTGTCAGCTTCGTGCATTCAAGCGGGACGCGCTCCCGCTCGATTCCGTTCAGCTTGGCGGCTATCGCGTCGGCAGTCATGATGCTTTCTTCCGAAACATCGTCATGGAAAGGCTCGTTCTGATATTCAGACGCGAACGCCGTAGCATCTCGATACAAAAGATTCATGGCGTTCTGCACTGCAGAAATCTCGTCAGGATCGAAACGTTCGGGCCACGCCACGACAGCCCCCTTGTCCATCTCTTCACGATGAGCTTCATAGAACTCCGTAGCCAAATGAATGTCGTGATTCTCACGCAGGCACTCTGCGCGTATCTCGGCGTATTCGTCCCAAAGCTCCATATTGTCAGGCATGCGGTAGAGAAGTTTCGTCTTCTCGCCATTCCATTCCGGATGCTTGTCACGGTCAAGAATCGTGTCTGCCATGTCCCCAGGCTCGATCACCGTGCATGGCATGACGGCGGTGATCTTCTTCTTCGGCCCCGCAAGGCCTAGGATGTCGCCGTTGAGAATCTTGACGCGAAGTTTATTCTGTTCAAGGGAACGCGCGGATTCTCGCGTCTGCGGATCGTCTATGATGACAAGCTGCGGACGCACTGTACGCCCGTCGGCCCGTTTATGCTTCATGCCGCGGATTCGCCCCGTGATTCCGGCGACGCGGACGATGATGCCGGACGCCTTGCTTCCGGCTATCGTAGGCAGAACAAGGCCGTCCATTGCCGTGGAAGACCATGTGATTCTCGTCCTCACGCCTTTGTACGTCTGTCCGGCGCATCTGTTCGCGATGCCCTCAAGCGCAACAATCGGGAAGCAAACTTCCGGAAAGTCTGCCATCAGCCGTTCATTCGTCTCGACTTCAATTTTTATGCTGTCCTGTATCTCCATCGCCGCGCCTTCAGACGAGCCAACGACGACGATAAACTCCTTATGGCCGTACATCATCGACCATATCGCCGCCGCCTCGCACATTGCCGTCTTCCCGAACCCTCGCGGCAGGGCAAGCGCGAACTGACCGCCTTCCAGCACCGTCCTCTCGATCTTGTCGATACACCGCAGATGATCTTCGCTCCACCCTAGATTGAACGTCTCAGGCAGATACGTCTCGCAGAACAGCTTGAAGTCGTATTCGCATGACTTCTTCCGCTCCTCGTCCTCGACGGCCGGCAGTTCGCCGATGTCGCGGCCCATAGCAGACGCTTCCTTGTTCCGCTTAGCCATCTCGGCCTTGTGTTCGAGATAGCTGTTCGCCGACGCGCCCTTGGCCTTCGGAGGCCTGTGCGTCACGACGAAAGCGGCGAAACGCAGGAAGTCGATGTTCCTGTCATTGTCCTTGGCGGCGAAACGGAAATGGTATGACTGGAACATCTTGACCATGCGGCTTCTCGGTATCTCCACGCCAAGATGGTTGTAGAGCGTCAGCCAGCCGCCTAGCTCGGTGGGGTTGACGGATTTCACGTCGAAACCCGTTGTAGGAGGCGTTCTGGGCTGCGGGTTGGCCAGCGGTTCGCCGACAAGCCAAGCCACGTAATCAAAAAGGTCGATCGTACCGTCCTCGTTCGTCGCGAAGCCCTCGTCGATGTGCGACTGCAGGAGTTCGTCCGTCATCGCCCTGCTTCCGGCGGAACGCAGGACGCGCACAAGCACGTCCCGCGGCAGGCGCACCATTGAAAGTTCGCCGTTGTCAGCCATTTGAAACCTCCATCCCGTGTTCTGCGGCCCGTTTCACCGCGCGTTTATAGATGTAGTCCACGATGACGACAACAATATCCCTTCCGTCAAGCGTCAGACGGACGGCGTAGTTCTGGACGTTCGGCAAAGGGCATGTACCTTCCTTGTAAAGCCGTCCGACGGCCATCTTGTCGGTAATTCCATCGATATGCACGATGTCGCGGTAGTATATCTCGTTGTGCGCGAACAGAAGCCAGCGTCTCGCGCCATTCTCGTCCTCGACAAGAAGCGCGTAGAGGTAGTCAAGGCTCGACTTGCGGCCCGGATAGTCCACCTGCGTCACCATGCCAAGTTTCGCGTTCGCAAGCTGTTTCATGTCAATCATAGTCACTCCTTCGGCTTTTCACGCCATTCAATAACGCCCCATATCGCAAGGCAGAAATGGACGAAATCAAGGGGCGCGCGGCTCCATATCCCGGCGTAGATGTCGTAGGCCAGCCACGCGGCGTTGCCGAACGTCCAGATGTAGAAGCACCACACCGACTTCCGGACGTTCAGCACCGTGCCGCACAGGCTCGCCGCCGTTATCAGCCACGTCATGGCCTTTATCGCGTCAGACGACGGCATACGGCATTCCCTCCATGCACATCTCGTCAGGACGGTTCACGATGTCGCCGACGACTTCCGCGACCGAATCCGGCCCCATGAACGCCGAATACGAATCCAAAGGCACGTTGAAGCAGTCGAACACCTGCACATCGACGCGGCACTGGCCTATCATGCATGACATTCTTACCTTGACCGCCTCGTTTCTCTTCTTCGCCTCTGCGACGGCCAGCTTCCGCGCGTAGGCGTTCAGCAGGAAGTCGGCCTTCGTCCTGTCCTTGCCCCACATGCAACCACCGCCGACCTCGCAGTTGCCGCCATACAGATCGACGCACAGCTTCCTGCCCGTGACGCCCGTGTCGGCCATCGTCCCGTGGCTCACGAAACGCCCTGTGCCGTTCACGGTTATCTCGATCTCGTCAAGCCCCGTGGCCGCGTGGCAGATATGAGACACGACCTTCAATGCAAGCTGCGTCTCGTCGTCGTCGCGCGTCGGAACTGCGACGCATACGCGCATCTTGTCCTTCTTGCTGAACTTCTTCCAAGGGAAGATGTCGTCCATCTCCACGAGCGTCTTGATGTCGATTCCGAAATTGCCGTAGTTCGGAAGCTCCATGCCGATCTTCCTCGCAAGCCAGCAGTCGAGCGGCATGTACTGGCACGATTCATAGGGAGTGGCCATCCCCCAGAAGATCCCCTGGTCTCCCCAACCGCCGCCGTCAACGCCTTGGGATATGTCCTTTGACTGCTTCGTAATATGCAGCATGACGTTCATGTGTTCCGCGCACGGCGAACAGCCTCTCGGCCAGCTTTCGGCGTAGTCCCGCGTGTAGCCTATCTTCGTGACGGCCTCGCGAACCCATTGTTCGATGTTGAACTGCGTAGGCCATCTCTTTGACGTTATCTCGCCTGCAAGATGAATTGCGTCCTCTTTCGCAAGGCACTCCATCGCGAAACGCACGTCCTTGTCGTACAGCTCAATCCACTTCGCCAGAACATGGCTGACGATGACATCGCACATTTTGTCCGGATGAGCGGACGAAACCCATTCAGATACATGGTTCATTTTGACTTTCTCCCGTGTTTGCTGTTGAAACTCGCCACCACAGAGCCGATTACCTGCTTGAAGAAATAGAGTGTCTTGGCGGCGTTTTTCGCCTCCTTGTCGCCGCAGGCCAGAAGCTCCTTCTCGAACGCAAGCAACGACTCGTGGCATGCCCGTGTCTTGTTTTCCAAATCAGCCGCCAGATCGTCCAGCAGCTTCTCCTTGTCCGGTGCAATCATTGTTCACCTCCTTTTTCAACGACGTAGCCGATACCTGACGGATATTCAATGTCATCCCAATTCGGACAAGGCTTTTTGTCACGCCATGCTTCGATGGCTGCAGCTGCATGTTGATCAAGCCAGACTTTGTAAATCTCGAACGCTACGCTCAGTTTTGTCGGGTTGTTGCGTCCGATATTTCCGAAAGCATCGCGAGTTGCTTTCTGCCCAATGTCGCAAGCTATTGTCTCCCTAGCTATAATCCATAAACGCTCAAAATAAAGATCATTGCCTTCTTTCCAGTTTTCCTTGAAGTCAGAGCTACTTGAAAAATACATCTGCATGACTTCTTTAAATGTCAGACTTGTTAAGTTGTACCATAGAACTGGCCATATTTTCTCGTCGAACACAGTAGCTTCAAGCCCTTTGTCGCCATACGCATCTACAAACGCCTCACGCATGATTTCGCAGAACTTCTCGATTTTTACTTCCTTTTCCATTTCTTGCCATCCTTTTTTCAAAACTCAAAATAAGGCCCCGTGACGCGCCTTTTGCCCCTCGCCCGTTGCTTCATAGGGGCAAGCCCTATAAGACGCGCCACAAGGCGGGATTTTCAGCCCTTTTCGCCGACTTGGGCGACTTTCGGGGTGAGTCCTTGCCAGTCGCAATCCTTCCCGTGGACTTCCTCGGCCCACCGCTTGCGGATCACGTCGCAGTACTTCGGCATGATCTCCATCATGCGGCAGACGCGGCCCGTGTTCTCGCAGGCTATGAGCGTCGTGCCGCTGCCGCCGAACGTGTCCAAAACGATGTCGCCCTTGACGCTTGAGTTCTTGATGAAATACTCAAGCATCGGAAGCGGCTTCATGGACGGGTGCAGGCTTGAGGACTGTACGATGGGCCACTTCTGGAACGTCGTTGTCGTCGAATCGTGCCTGCCGTACCACTTGTGCTTTCCGCCGTCCTTCCAGCCGTAATAGACAGGCTCATGCTTCATGAGGTAGTCTCCCCATCCCAAGGCGAAGTTGTTCTTTATCCATATCAGCTGGTTCGATATGACGGCGCCGTTGTTCACCAACGCGGCTCTGAACACGTGCGCGATCGTATGCGCGTGGAAAATGTAGTATGCCGCGCCAGGCTCCATGAAGGCGATGCAGTTGGCGAACGCCTTTCCGGCGAACTCCGCGAACTCGTCCTCGCCCATGTTGTCGTTCGCCAGCGTCATGTCCTTGTTCCGTACGGCCTTGCTCCACTTGTCGGCCTTGCTCTTGTTGGCCCGTCCGACGTAGTTCACGTTGTACGGCGGATCGGTCACCCATAGCTTCGCCAGCTTGCCTTCGTCGTCCGCGAACAGCATGGCGATGTCAAGGCCTTCCGTGCAGTCGCCGCAGACAAGGCGGTGCGCCCCAAGCTGGTACACGCCGCCCTTGACGGAATCGTACCGCGCCTCTGGATCGTCGTCTTCCGGCTGCTCTTCTTCCACGCCTTCCTCGCCGTCGGGCGCGTCGTCATCCGGGCCGGGGTTGGCATCGTCGTCGTTCCCGTCGGCCAGCAGGCGTTCAAGCTCGTCCTTGCCGAAGCCGAGACGGCCTATGTCGATGCCTTCGTCCTGCATCTCGCCTATCTCGTCCGTCAGCTTGGCGAACTCCCAGTTTGACAGCTCGCCAGTCTTGTTGTCAACGATACGGTACATCCGTATCTTTTCCGGCGACAGATGCGCCGCCGACACTACTGGCACGACGCATATTCCAAGCTCGATGCACGACAGGCGGCGCGTATGTCCTACGACGATGACATAGTTCGCATCCACGACAATAGGCTGCTCGAAGCCGAAGTCGCGTATGGAATCAGCCACCTTCGGAACGGCGTCGTCGTTCAGGCGCGGGTTGTTGTCGTACGGCCTTATGTCGTCGATCCGCATGAACGCCTTGTACTCGCCGAAGCTGGTGAACACCGTCTTCCGTTCCTCTTCCGAAAGGCCGCACTGCGGCGTGAAGATGTTGCCGATTGTAACGTCCTTCAATGACAGGACTTTCTTCTCTTCCTTTTTCATTTGTTCGCTCCTTGGCTTATCCTTCTGCTGAAATCCACAACGTTCTCGTAAAGCATGTTCTGGCGCGACATCTCGCTGAACTTCTCGTATATCGGCCGCAGATAGCAATTGAGCCACGACGACAGAAGGCTCGCCACGGCGCAAAGGTGAAGATTGTTTCCCCTGAAATAGACCACGCTTCCCTTGAGCTGCGACGTGGAATCGGCCATGCCGTTGTCCTTGAACCATCTAAGGTTCTTGATCTTGAAGCTGTCGAATCCAACATGGTCGTACAGGCCGTCGATCATGTCCGAAACTGGCTTCTCGTCCAGAAGCTCCGTCGGCCGGCAGTGGAAGTCGCAGAAAAGCCCGTCGTGGATCTCCACCGTCACGTAGATGAAGTTCCCGTCGATCTGCCCCGCGAGGCGCGGCAGGACTGGGTAGCTGAAACGCAGCTTCATGTCGTTCGCCCGGAAGTCGCGCTTCTTCACAAGCTGGATGCGGTAGCCGTTGGCGATCATCTTGGCGATCTCGTTGGCCGACACGTCAACGACGTTCGGGTTGCCGCTGAGAGACGGCATGCGCGGCGCGTCGTCATTGTTGTTCTGTTCTGTCATTGGTTGGTTCTCCTTTTATCTGATTCAACACAAAAAAACTTATTGATCTCACGGAACACTCCCTTATATACACGCGTGTGGCCGCTTGAATGCGTGTTCACGCACGGGCAGGTGGGCGGACGCGCAAAAATACGTGTGTGGGGGTGTAGTCAAAAAGTTAAAAAGTTTTATTTATTTTTTTTTTTTTTTTATTTTTTTTACATTATTTACCGTCCTCTTCCTCTTTTTTCGTGGGCGCGAACTCTGCGAGCCAGTAAACCTCCCTTGGCCTTCCGCCAGTGCTTGTCGTGTCGCTGAACAGGCGTTTCTGCGACTTGAGGTTTTCAACCATCGCCTTCCTGTCCTTGAAGGCCTTGGCAAGCCTGTTGAACTTCCATGCTGGCATCGGCTCATTGCCGTTGTTCTCATGCCACCGCTTCATGAAGGCGATGATGCTTTCACAGGCGTTGTCGAAATCGTTTTGAGAATATCTCGCGCTTGTCATGTTGATCTTGTTCGTTATCTCCCACCTTACAAACTCGCTTCCCCATTCGATCGCTTCCGTCGTGATGACCGCCTTTTCCGGCGAAACTGCGTCGGAGCATGAGTAGATGAGCGCGTAGCGCATGGAAAGCTCGAAGAACCTGTTCCAAGCGGCGGCCTTCCATTCGTCCTTGTCGTTCTTGTGGAACTTCTCGCAGATGTCGAACTGCTCCTCGAAGAGCTTGTCGGCCTTTTCTCGCGCCGATTCGGTAAAAGGAACCATCATGGCCTGATAGTCGATGTTGCCGCCTTCCGGCGGAATGAAGTCGCGCCACATCTTAGCGGACTTGATGATGCTGTCGCTCAACTGAGCCTCCGGCATCATCTTGGCTCGTTTTGGTTCTTCCGCTATGATTATGTTCAGACGGGCGAACATTCCGTCGTTGAGGAACATGTCGTTTATGGAATCGAAGAATCCGTTAGGCGTTGTCGTGGCGAACAGGGTAAGATGCGGCTTCGGGATCGTCACGCCGGGCTTCCCTACCTTTTCGCGTGTCGTAAGGTTCTTGTGCGAGCTTGTGTAGAGGACGAGAAGATTCTTCATGATGGCCTGCTTGCAGTCGTTCTGCTTGTTGGTCATGGCCTTTATGATCGAGTAGAACTCGTCGCATTGCCATATCAGGGCGTTGTGCGTTATGAGCCTGTCTTCAAGCCCCTCGCCGCTCGCCACGGTTTCTATGAGACAGTTGTCAAGCCCTATCTCCTCAAGTATCCGCTGGTTTATGTCGCGCGGCTTTTCCTTGCCGGAACCGGATTTCGCAAGGGCCAGAATGTAGATGTTCGGGCGGAGTCCGCTTTCTGTCTTCACCTTTCTCGCGCACAGGAACGACATCAGCGACAACGCGCCTGCGAGCGCAAGCGGCCTGTTCGGAGACGGCGCATATTTAAGCGTCGTGTCCATTACTTCCTTTATCAGCCCGTGGACATCGTACAGTTTTTCTGGGAAAGGCGTGTAGTCGCTTGTCTCTTTCAGTTCCTCAATCGGAATGTCCTCAATATCGGCCTTTGCGACAGCGGACGGCGTAAGCATCTCGAACGGCTTCATCCCGCCGCCGACTATGCCGGAAAGGTTCACGTCCGGATCTGCCGCCGGAAGGTTCTTCGTCCGCCAGTCAGGCTCTTTCAAATCGCGCAGCGCATGCCAGTCTCGTCCGGCGCAGTGAGCGTGGGAGCATTTGAAGCAGACGGCTCCGCTAGGCATCTGCGCGATGTACGTGTCCTTGGCGCCTTGGGGGCTGGAATGCGACGCGCCCCACGGGCATTCCGAAAGGAACCATTTTTTCGTACCGTTCGTCACCACTGGCTCGCCGCATTCGGGGCAGTATTTCCTAATCCATTCATCTATATTGAACGACTGAACGCCGTCCGATAGCGTCGAAGGCTGATTGACTGGCGCGACGTTGGCCGTCGTTCGCTTTCCAGCGCCGTATTTGGATATTGTCAGCATTGCGTCGCCTAGAATGTCGTAGTCGTCGGGAAGCCTTTTCCAGATACGGCACATGCGGTGAGGACGTTCCGGTATGTCGTCGCCCTTGCAGTTCATAGTGCCAGGCAGACGCCACAAACGGGCCAAGTTCTTGACGGCTGGATCTATTTTCACGTTTTCTGTGTCGAACTCCTGCAGGGCCAGCAATATGTCGGAGACTATCTGCTGTTCCGCGTCTGACGTGCCCATTCTGACGGGGTACATAAGATTCGCGCCGTTGCCCGTGTCTATCTGCATCGGTATAGGCCATTCCACGTTGTACATCGCGTTCTTTATAGATTCACACACGCGCAACGCCTCGTTGTGTTCCTCATCGGACGACGAAACGCCAGTCACGCCGTGGTGGTCAACGTCGCAGTCGATAAGAAGCCAGCGGCGTTCGACGATGTTGCAGTCCTTTGTCGTGTCGCCAGTGTTCGCCTGCTGGATTCTGTTCGCGCACTTGGCCAGAAGCGTCCTGTCAACGGGGTTCGGCGTGAAATACACGCCCTTTGCCGAAATGATGTGTTCAAGGCACTGCGGGATGGTGTCGATGTGGTCGTAGTCGAAATAGCCGCTCTCGACATGCGACTTGGTGATGTAGCCGTTTTCGCCGCGCCGCGTAACTGCGTCCAAGACGCGAATCTCGAAAACGTCGCCTTGGATGAAAAACAGTCTCAAAGCGTCGATAATTTCCTTTGCGTCGATTTTCATTTTTTCATTTTCCTTTCCTTTATATAAAGTTTCCCGGACGGGCGGCTCGTCTGGCGAACCGCGAACGGCGGAAAATCGCCGTCTATCCTTATACTTGTTTTGCGTCGTCAAATTGTCGCGTATTACCACCGATTGTACTAACTTTTACTAGATTCCTACTATTTTAACGTAGTGAAAATCCGCATACGGAAACGACACTACATAGAACAAATTCATGAAAAAGACTGAAATATGCGAATCCGCAAACGCATATAGACAAGACACTTGCGAGGCTTGCATAAAGAGGCCCCATGCGTTTTCGTTAAGTACGGGCCGTGAAATAAACTCTCCCCAATGAGCGAGCCGTTCCCGCGACCAACGGGCGCGGCCCGTTTCGGGAAGAACCTAGCAGCCCCGCCTGGCCTGCAAGTCCCGGCATGGCATGGGCTTGCGACCATCGCGGCGACGTTCACGGCGTATGCCGGAAAACGTCTGGACATTTAGACGATTAAACAAAAGATGGCAAGTTTTCAAGACAAGAAAGGCCTGCAAGTGAAAGGCTTGCAAATGTAAGACGATCAAACCAAAAAGGCAAGAAAGACGATATTTTTATAAAAAAAATCAAAAAAATAAAAAAAAATCACTTTTTTACTTCTAAAACGCTTGCAAATATCAAAAGTTATGATATAGTAATAGTATTGACATTAAGAAAGGCGACGATCAAACCAAAAAGGACAAAAGGAAGTAAAACCAATGAAAACAATTAAAATTGACTTTGAAGATTTGAAAGAAAATCAAGTAATCTTGTATATGGGCTTTCAAGTTGTTATTACAAAAATTATTGATATTGTCAAGGTTTATGGAGTTGTTAGGAATGGAAACAATGCAGGCCAAAATATAAGGGTACACGGAGACAGTCAAGAAAGATATAATTTAATTCAATATTAAAAGGCCGTTACACGGTGTAAAGGCCAAACCAAACAAACCAAAAAGAAAAAGGAAAAAGCAAATGAAAAAGCACAACGACAACAAAGAAATGAAAGCCAACGACACGATCAAAGCCAACGACACGATCAAGGAAGAAACGCAAGAAACGCAAGCCAACGACACGATCAACAACGACGAAAACAAAGAAACGCAAGCCAACGAAAACACGACGACGACGACGGCGCAGGCCGTTAATGACATTATCGATCCCGTCACGACGACGCTGGCGGAAATTGAAGTTAAGTTAAATTTGAAATTAACCGACGGCCAGCTCCGTGATATTATCTCGATTTATTCCAATAATGATGCGGAATACAAAAAGGCCTTGAAAAATAAGCCGTCTATGATGCAGGCCGCAGTCGCCTATTTGAAAGACGAAAGCAAAAAGGATGCCGTTATTGCAAGTATTGGAATGAATTGTAAAGAATTAGTAGAAGGTTTAAAGGCTAATAACCTTTATATTTTTGGCCCCGGCGCAACTCCTGACCAGACGTTATACACGGCTTTAATGCGCGACTATAAGGAAAATAGCGCGTCTATCGTCGAACATTCAAAAATTAAAGGGTACTGGAAAATTAAGGCGGAATATTTGAAAGACTAATAATTAACAAGTAATCAAAAGGAAAAAGGCAATAAAACAAAATAAAGGCAAGTCAATTTATTTTGACTTGCCTTTTAATTTTTAAAAGGTGTATAAAAAATGATTTTTGCAATCTTGAAAACTGAATCTTTAAAAAATTACTTTTTTAATAAAGAAGATAATCTGCTGGAAAAGGCAAGTAAAATATTTAAAGGCGACGGCTTTTTATTTCAAATTAACGAAAAAGAAAATATAGTAAATGTTTTTTCAAAGCAAGATAATAAAGAAATAGCAATTATTTTATTTGATTTGAATTATATTGTTGATTTGAGATAAGGCAAGACAAGACAAGATTATAACGGCGTAAAGGCAATAATAAAGCCTTTACGCCTTTTCTTTTTGCTTTGATCGTCGTATATTGAAGTATTGACAAGACTATAATTTTATATTGTCTTGTCTTTTGATCGTCGTTTTAATTGCCTTTTTCCGTCGCCTTTTGTCGTGATCGTGAAAGGCTGCTGGCCGTCGCCTTTTGTCTTTTGTCTTGTATCGTCGCTTTATTACGTGTTTTCTTGCCTTTTTCCTTATGTCGTTATGACTTGCCTTTATTGTCTTGTCTTGCTTTACGTCGCCTTATTTGTTGTCTTGTATTCCGTCGCCTTTTGTCTTGTCTTGCCTTTTGTCTTGCCTTTCTTGTCTTGCCAATTGGCAAGCCCAGGACGACGCGCGCGCCTGCCGGACGCGGCCGGATGAAAAAACATGGGGCCGCGCATGAAAACACGACATCAAAAAATCGGCCTTCCGCTTTCGCGACAAAAATTTTACGCG
>JAEEGL012528955.1_pt1 | contig 16537 bp, 23 predicted proteins | sample 9134231 | NCBI WGS metagenome assembly JAEEGL01 (sample SAMN16246548, study PRJNA631951) | gut metagenome | biome: gut microbiome; feature: rumen; material: fiber-attached | host: Bos | place: Iran: Karaj | collected 2018-10
GACAGTTTTTGTATACTTATTCTTGTCTCAGTTCTCATTTCCGGAATCTCATTCTTCATACTTCCATCTGATCCTTCCTGACTTCATTTTCACCGGGCACGTTATCCGCGTCATTCTCATGTCGCGCCGGCGCGCTATAAATACGAAAAAAAGGGAATCTCCCTTGCAAGTAAACTTGCGGGTGATTCCCTTTTTATATTTGCAAAGCTTGTAGAAACGCACATTATCTCTTGCTGAACTGTGGTGCTCTACGTGCGCCCTTGAGACCGTATTTCTTCCTCTCCTTCATACGAGGATCACGGGTTAAGAAGCCGGCTGACTTCAGTGTAGGACGATACTCTGCATCTGCCTTAACAAGTGCTCTTGCTATTCCGTGTCTGATGGCACCTGCCTGTCCTGTATATCCGCCACCGTGTACATTAACCTGTACATCGAACTTATCCACGTTATCTGTAGCTACAAGAGGCTGACGAACGATGGTCTTGAGTGTTTCAAGTCCGAGATACTCGTCTATGGGTCTCTTGTTGATCGTTATATTTCCCTTGCCGGGCATGATATATACCCTTGCAATTGCTTTCTTTCTTCTGCCTGTTCCGTAATATCTTTCTGCTGCTTTAGCCACTGTAATTTCCTCCTTCCTCTCTTAGAACTTGATCTCTTCAGGCTTCTGAGCTGCATGCGGATGCTCAGCTCCTGCGTATACAAACAGTTTCTTGTACATCTTGTTTCCGAGAGGTCCTTTGGGAAGCATTCCTCTTACAGCCTTCTCAAGCACTTCTGTGGGAGCCTTGGCAAGCTTCTCCTTAAGGGTCTGCTCCTTCATTCCGCCAACGTACTCCGAATGACGATAATAAATCTTCTGATCAAGCTTCTTACCTGTAACCGTAATCTTATCAGCATTCGTGATGATCACGTAATCACCTGTGTCTGCATGAGGTGTGAAGATGGGCTTGTTCTTACCTCTTAATATCTTGGCAACCTCTGATGCAAGACGACCTAACGTATATCCTGTAGCATCAACGACATACCATTTTCTCTCAATGGCAGCCTCGCTGGGCATAAAAGTCTTCATTTCTGTTCCTCCACAAATAATCAAAGCATTTCCATAATCAGATAATTGCAATCTACTGAGCATACGGTGTTGGGAAATGACACTCATATTCCTTTGGATCGCATATGATAACCGCTGAAATACCGGGGCTATGGCATAGTCAGCCTGTTGTCACGCCAAATTATTATATTATACTCTTCCCGGTGTGTCAATTACTTTTTGCAACTATCCAAAACAGGCTCAAAATACACAGTATTTTGAGCCTGTTCCTGACTGTCACCGGTTTCAAAATATGAACACCCGGATCACACTACCGCAAAATACTTTCTTCCACCGACAATACCATCGGTTATGTCCACCCTGACAAGCCTCTTCTCACCGGGTTCGAGATATATCTTATCAAAACCTGCCAGTGTTTTAACAGGCTCATCGCCCTCACCCTTCATATATACAAGTACGGATACCTTTCCTGCCCTGCGTCCTGTGTTGGTAACACTTACGGTCACGGTAGAACTGTCGTAATCCACAGTTGCTCCTTCGCATTCAAAGGTAGTGTATGACAGACCGTATCCGAACGGGAACTGCGGAGTAACTCCGTATTTATCCACATATCTGTATCCGACATAAATGCCGTCCTTATATTCAACCCTGTCAACTGTTCCATACTCACCTATTGCATGTGCGGAACACTCGGACAGATCATGGTAAAAGGTTTCAGGAAGCCTTCCCGACGGATTAACATCACCGAACAGCACTTCTGCAATAGCCGTCCCGCCTTCAATACCGCCGTACCATCCCCACACAAGGGCATGTACATCATCAACCCACTCACTCATTTCCACACAACTTCCGCCGATAAGCACAACCGTCATATCCGGGCGTATCTTAAGCAGCTCCTTAATGAGGATATCCTGCTCATAAGGCAGCTTCATATCAGGTCTGTCATCACCCTCGCTGTCATGACCCGGAACATGATCCAACCCGCCTATAAATATGACATTCTCGTACTCGGCTGCAAGAGCGAGTGCTTCCTCCCTGAGCGTTTTACGAAGCTCAGCCATCTTCTTATCTGCAACCTCATCACTCTCAACACGTACAAAATCAAGATCCAGGCTTCTTTCCTGCCATTTCTCCTCATCATTTCCCCTGAAGATATCACCGGAATAGCCCTTGGCATATTTAACACTGACGTTTCCGCCGAGCAGTTTCTTAATTCCCATTAACGGGGATATTTCATAAAGTGCCTTGATCTCGGCGCTTCCGCCTCCGAGAGCATGAAGCCTGTCTGCATTTTCACCGATCACCAAAAGCTTCTTTATCTTCCTGTCAAGCGGAAGGATACCCTTGTCATTCTTCAGCAGTACCACCGACTCTTCAGCTACCCTGAGTGCTGCCGACCTGTGTTCTTCCGTATTGTAGGTACCTGACTTTCTCTCACCGTCAAGCATGTTAAGCCGGTTCATGAGCAGAAGACAATGCCTAACCTTTTCGTCTATAAGCTCCTCGCTTATCTTTCCCTCCTCCACAAGCTTCTTAAGAGGATTAGCCAAATAATACTCATCAAAATCAGGCGTCACGGACATTTCAACATCCAATCCCGACTTAGCCGCATTCTCACTGTCATGTATGGCGCCCCAGTCGGATACGACCAGTCCGTCAAACCCCCACTCATTCCTTAACACATCATTAAGATAATGTGTATGCTGCGATCCGAATTCGCCGTTTATCCTGTTGTATGAACCCATGAGGGAAAGAACTCCGCCTCGCTTTACAGCATCTCTGAATGCAGGCATATATATTTCCTTAAGGACATCTTCATCCACTATCGTATCGACATTAAGCCTGTCTGTTTCCTGATTGTTTGCAAGGAAATGCTTCACACAGGCTGCAACGTCCCACTGCTGTACTCCCTTGATATACTCTACAGCAAGTTCCTTGGTCAGATACGGATCCTCGCTGAAATATTCAAAATTACGACCGCATCTCGGAGAACGCTTGATATTGACGCCGGGACCAAGTATCACATCCTTGCCGCGTCCCCTTGTCTCTTCTCCGAGCACGTTTCCCGTTTCATAGGCACACTCTCTGCTAAAGGAAGCCGCAAGCGCGCTGTTACAGGGAAGATAAGTCACATAATCATCAGACAGATTAACCTTATCCCAACTGTCCGGATAAAAATCAAGACGCACCCCCATCGGCCCGTCTGAAAATACAAGCGGCGGAATGTTTAACCTTTCTACACCCGCCGTTTTAAAGAACTCGGCACCATGGATCATCGATAGCTTCTCATCAAGTGTCAGTTCAGATAAAATTTCATTCAGTTTTTTTTCACTAAGCAATTGTAAACCCTCCCAAATCATCATAACGGCCAGTATCTGCCGATTCCATCCATAAAATTGTTATACCATTCCATATCCATCAGTATCGGCTTGGCTGCCACACAGATGATGTAGAGCAGTATTGCCAGTACACAACAGATAACCGCAGCCACCGCCGTCTTTTTCCTTGCCGTTCCGGAATTAAAAGCCCTCGCCGCGATCAGCAGGCCGAGCATACTTATAAGATAACCGTTCGAAAAAAAGATGCAGAAGATCGACAATAATCCGAGCAGCAATGCGTACACCGGAACTCTGTCCCTTCTCTTCTCGGTCAGATCCTTTCCGGTAAGCACTACCTTACCCTGCTTGGATTCAACCCTTTCCTCCCTTCTCTTATCCTCCGCAACCGGAGCTCCATGGTAAATAGGCTGATATCCGCCACTCTCAAATCCGATACCGTTTTCCTCATCGTCAAAGAATGAACTTCCCATTTGCATTCTCCTGTCAGTCATAGATTCCTCAGGCTAAATGTATCTGATCGGGCTCATCACATATGTCAAACCCTGTTTATTCTCATCATCTGTAACTGTTCAAAAAAGTTACGATCATAAAATCTCATACTTCAAAAGGCACAACCCCTTTGCTGGTGCCGTAGGACCTGCGGCCTGCCTGTCACGTGCTTCCAGCATCAGCTTTAATCTGTCGGGCGGATATTTGCCCTGACCTACTTCGATAAGCGTCCCTGCGATGATCCTTACCATATTGTACAGAAAACCGTTACCCGTAACACTGATCACAACTTCCTTATCCTCACGTCTGACAGTTAATCCGTATATCGTCCGGACTGTTGTGAGCGCCTGTCCCGAAGCACTTGAGAAAGAAACAAAATCATGCTCCCCGACAAGATACTGTCCCGCTTCATTCATAAGTGCTTCATCAAGCGGTCCGTAAACATGGTGTGAATAAAGCCTTCTCGTCGGTAATAAAAAGGTATCATTGTATATCCTGTACTCGTATGTCTTCCTGCTCTTAACCTTCCTCGGATGCATATCATCCGCTACCTGAACGGATTTGAGAATACGTATGTCATCCGGCAGTCTCTGATTAAGTGCGAACGAAAACTTGTCTCCCGGTATGGACGATCCGGTATCAAACACAGCCACTGCACCCATGGCATGAACTCCCGTATCTGTCCTGCTGGCTCCGATAACATTTATCTCTTCATTAAGCAGCCCGGATAATTCCCTGTTAAGAACTCCTTCAACCGTAGGTTCGTCAGGCTGTATCTGCCATCCCCTGTAAGCTGTTCCGTCATATGCAATTGTTAACATGATACGTTTCATCAGTCACAACACCTGTCATATACCGGGCCGGTTGTGTAATATCACTGTTCCCTGTGATATCACCTGTATATTATATCACAACTCCTTGTAATGTTGCCATAAAAATCAATTCCGCCCCCTGATTTGCGATATTTTCGTCAAAAAATGATACCCACCGCTATCACCACCGCCAGATATAATATCATTACAAAATATGCCAGATAATCTCTTTTCGCATATTTAAGCGGCTTCATCCTTGTCCGTCCCACATCACCGTGATAGCATCTGGCTTCCATTGCAAGAGCCAGATCACCTGCTCTTCTGAATGCGGATACAAACAGCGGTACCAGCACCGGTACCATATTCCTTACCCTGACCGAGAGCTTCTTGTTGTCGAAATCAGCTCCTCTTGCAGTCTGAGCTTTCATAATCTTATCGAGCTCTTCTATCAGGATAGGAATGAAAGCGAGTGCTATGGACATCATCATGGCAACCTCATGAACGGGAACCTTCAGCCTTTTAAGCGGCCTCATGAGCTTCTCCAGTCCGTCCGTCAGACTGTTTGGTGTTGTCGTAAGTGTCATGAGGGATGTACCCAGTACAAGAAAGATCAGCCTTATGATCATGCGCACCGCTACCCGCAGTCCTTCTCTTGTTATATTGAACTTCCACACCGAATACAGTATCTCACCGGGAGTCAGGAAAATATTGATAACTGCTGTAAAAATAAGAATGACAAGAATACCCTTCAGTCCTCTTACCATAAATTTAAACGGTACGTGTGACTTTATTATCATTGTAATGAGGAAAATAAAGGCAATTACATATCCTATTACATCCCTGACCAGAAATAATGATAATAAATACAGAAAGGTCCCTATTATCTTAGCCCTCGGATCGAGCTTATGGAGCACTGATTCCGCCGGGTAATATTGTCCAAGTGTTATATCTCTTATCATATCCGTATCTGTAACTATCAGGACAGCTCAAAATCATTAAAATATACTGTCCGGTATGCCTGTTTCTTTCACAATGCGTAACTTTAAGAACAGTTACCACAATGTCATATCCCTGCAGCTCGTATTATCTCATCAGCTGCCTGTTTTAACCTGATAACATCAGTATCAACCTTCACCCCGTTCTCATTGAGCATGTGCATGACTTTGCACACATCCGGGATATCAAGCCCGATTTCGGCCAGTTCATTGTAATATGAGAACACTTTCTTTGCATTCCCGTCCATGAATACAGTTCCGGCTTTCATGACTATGAGACGGTCGGCATTTTCCGCAACATCATCCATGCTGTGTGAAACAAGGAGTACCGTTATCCCTTGTTCCTTCCTCAATTTGGAAATGAGCCTGAACATCCATTTTCTGCCTGCCGGATCAAGGCCTGCTACCGGCTCATCAAGTATAAGTATCTTGGGCTTCATTGCAAGAACACCCGCCAGTGCGACTCTTCGTTTCTCGCCTCCGGACAGTTCAAACGGTGACTGGTAAAATGCCTCATCCCTGAGACCAACCATCTTAAGAGCCTCATATGCCCTAAGTTCAACCTCCGAACGTTCAAGGCCCAGGTTCTTCGGTCCGAAACACACATCGGTAAATACGTCTGCCTCAAACAGCTGATGCTCCGGATACTGAAAGACGATACCTATTTGTCCACGCAGCTTATGAGTATTGTAATCCTCATCAAAAATATCCTCACCGTCCACGTATACCGTGCCCGAAGTCGGCTTAAACAGTCCCGCAATAAGCTGTATCAGGGTTGACTTACCGGAACCCGTATGCCCGAGCAGAGCAACATATTCACCGTCTTCAATCTTAAAAGAAACGTCATTCAGGGCTCTGCTCTCATAAACCGTGCCCGCATTATATGTATAACTCAGATGATCCGCAATGATCGACATATTTCACTCACCAGTTCCTCAGATGACAGGATCCCCTGAGGAAGCTTCATACCTTTATTAATAAGTTCCTGTGCAAGCAAAGTAGCCTGTGGCACCGACAATCCGATCTCCACGAGTTCGTCCACCCGGGAAAATACCTGTTTCGGAGTCCCCTGCATTACCACTCTGCCTTTGTCCATTACATAAACCTTATCAGCGCCTACAACTTCCTCCATATAATGAGTTATCAGGATGATCGTGATATTCTCCTTCCTGTTAAGCTCACTTACGGATTCGATGACTTCCCTACGGCCAACCGGATCCAGCATTGCCGTTGCCTCATCCAGTACGATGCATTTAGGGTGCATCGCAAGCACACCCGCTATTGCGACACGCTGCTTCTGGCCTCCGCTGAGCCGTGAGGGTGAATGCTTCCTGTATTCATACATACCTACACTCTTTAAGCTGTTAACAACCCTGTTCCATATCTCCTTGCTGTTAACGCCCATATTCTCGGGTCCGAAGGCAACATCCTCCTCAACTACGGTTCCGATTATCTGATTGTCGGGATTCTGGAATACCATACCGGTTGTCTGACGAATGTCCCACAGTCTGTCTGCATCTGTAGTATCGTAACCGTCCACAAATACAGTACCCTCAACAGGATGCAGCAATGCGTTGAAGTGCTTCGCAAGTGTACTTTTACCGGATCCGTTGTGCCCGAGGATCGCTATGAAATCACCCTGCTCAACTGACAGGTCCACTTCATCAACAGCCCTGTTTATCCCGTCTACAGCACCGTCCTTGTTCCTTCTTATATATTCAAATGTAAGCTTATTTGCATCTATCAGACTCATAGCTATTACTATATCGCATAATTAAAGAAGCCGCAAGTAACTTGCGGCTTCCGTGACATAATCTTAATTCGCTATTCTATGACTTTCTGAATGCAAACAAGGAAATGCATTCAGAAATCATGCGTTCCGCATGACACGCCTCTGCTTTCAGCAGAGCCTGGTCCAGTACGAATACCGAATTTCTGATGAAATTCGCTATTCTATACAAGCTCGATCAGAACTTCCATTGCTGCGTCGCCCTTACGCTCGCCTATCTTAACGATCCTGGTATATCCACCCTTACGGTTCTCATACTTGGGGGCTATCTCATCAAACAGCTTGGCAACAAGATCAACCTTTTTGGTATTTCTCTTCTTACCTGCATTCTCTGCAGGAACCTCTGTGACAGGATAAAGCACCTTAAGCATCTGTCTTCTTGCATGAAGCCTTGAAGGCTTATCCTTCTTGATCTCCTTGTCCACTGTATCGAACTTTGTAACCTTCTTTCCGTCCACTACCTCTTTTACTCTCTTGCCATCCTTATCCTTAAGAGGTACCTTGGCCTGAACGGTCACTGTTTCATAATTGTCTCTTTCCTTTATAGCCAGTGCAATAAGACCTTCTGCTATTTTCTGTATTTCCTTAGCCTTAGCCTCGGTTGTACGGATCCTGCCATGATAGATAAGACCTGTAACCTGGTTTCTGAGAAGTGCCTTTCTCTGACTTGAAGTTCTTGAAAGCTTTCTGTATTTAGCCATTATATTTCCTCCTGTGCCTTATGCACGATCGATCCGCCGCGCCCTTTGGACTTACCGGCAAACACTATAGTTACATTTTATATACCGCTCTGTACCCTTTGGCTTTACCAAAGCAGCATATTCATTCCCGGATCAGTCATCACCCACGTTTAACTGCAGTCCAAGCTCTTTCAGCTTGGCAAGCACTTCTTCGAGTGACTTACGTCCAAGATTACGAACCTTCATCATATCCTCGCTGGTCTTGTTTGTCAGCTCGCCGACCGTATTGATGCCGGCTCTCTTAAGGCAATTGTATGAACGAACAGATAACTCGAGTTCATCTATGTTCATATCAAGAACCTTGTCCTTATCATCTGTCTTCTCATCAACCATAACATCGACATGATTGGCGATCTCTGAAAGATTGATAAACAGTGAAAGATGTTCACTAAGCACCTTTGCCGCAAGTGAAACCGCTTCATCGGGACCGAGTGTACCGTTTGTGAATACATCCAGTGTAAGCTTGTCATAATCTGTGATCTGACCCACACGGGTATTCTCAACCGTAAGATTTACACGCTCTACAGGTGTGTAAATCGAATCAACTGCTATAACGCCTATTGGAAGATTCTCATCCTTGTTCTTATCTGCTCCCTGATAGCCGCGTCCCTTTGTGATGGTCAGTTCCATATAAAGCTTGCAGTCGGAACCGCCGTTTAACGTAGCTATGGGAAGCTCGGGATTCATAATCTCTATATCCTGATCAACCTGGATATCCGCTGCCGTAACAACGCCCTCGCCCTCAAAATCAATAATAGCTGTCTTAATCTCATTACCTGTGCTGTTATTCTTGATGGCAAGACTCTTAATATTCATGATTATCTCAGCGACATCCTCCTTAACACCGGGGATTGAGCTGAACTCATGAAGTACACCTTCAATCTTGATCTGGCTTACCGCAGCGCCGGGAAGCGAAGATAACATTATCCTTCTCAACGAATTACCGAGAGTTGTACCATACCCTCTTTCAAGAGGCTCTACAACAAATCTACCGTACTTCTTGTCTTCTGAAATCTCTACGATCTCAATATTAGGTCTTTCAAAATCAAACACTGCAAAGTACCTCCCTTTTTTGTTGGTTTATGGTTTACTTGGAATACAACTCGACGATAAGCATCTCGTCTACAGGTACATCAATTTCCTCACGTGTAGGAAGTGACTTAACCTCTCCCTTAAGATTCTCCTGATCGGCCTCAAGCCATGCAGGTACAAGCCTTCCGCCCGCAACCTCAAGTATTTCCTTATATCTGACCGATCCTTTGCATTTCTCTTTGATCTCGATAACATCGCCTGCCTTGATAAGGTATGAAGGAATGTTTATACACTTACCGTTAACAAGCACCTGCTTATGATCTACTATCTGTCTTGCTTCTCTTCTTGTCCTTGCAAATGCAAGCCTGAAGATTACGTTGTCAAGCCTTCTCTCCAGAAGAACCATAAGGTTCTCACCGGTCATGCCCTTCATCCTGTCTGCCTTCTCATAATAATTTCTGAAAGGCTTCTCCAATACACCGTATATGAACTTAGCCTTCTGCTTCTCACGAAGCTGAAGAGCATACTCACTCATCTTTCTGTTAGATCTTGTTAATGTTCTTGTGGACTTCTTGTCGATACCAAGATACATCGGCTCCATACCGAGTGATCTGCATCTTTTAAGTACAGGAACTCTATTGACTGCCATCTATTTTTCCTCCTACTATATTCTAATAAAACTAGACTCTTCTACGCTTGGGCGGACGGCATCCGTTATGGGGTACAGGTGTAACGTCCGAAATACTTACAACCTCAAGTCCGTTTGCTGCGAGTGCCCTGATAGCTGCCTCACGTCCCGAACCGGGTCCCTTAACCATAACATCCACGGTCTTTAAACCATGTACCAATGCTGCCTTAGTAGCTGTCTCTGCAGCCATCTGTGCTGCATACGGAGTAGATTTCCTTGAACCTCTAAAGCCCAGACCACCGGCACTTGCCCATGATAAAGCATTTCCTTCAGCATCCGTAATAGTTACGATAGTATTGTTAAAGGATGACTGAATATGTGCCTGTCCTCGTTCAACGTTTTTCTTGACACGTTTCTTTGTTACCTTCTTTGCAACTTTCTTTGCCATTTAAACTAACCTACTTTCTTATGAAAAATAATAATATTGTCAACAACCACTGCCGGAATTACTTCTTCTTGCCGGCCACTGTCCTCTTCGGACCCTTGCGCGTACGGGCATTTGTCTTAGTCTTCTGACCGCGGACAGGAAGTCCCTTCCTGTGACGGATACCTCTGTAGCATCCGATTTCCTGTAAACGCTTGATGTTCATTGCAACTTCACGTCTGAGATCACCCTCTACCTGATAATCAGCCTCGATTATCTCACTGATCCTCTTAACCTCTTCATCTGTAAGGTCACGGCAGCGTGTGTCGGGATTAACCTTTGCTGCTGCCAAAATCTTGGTAGCTGAAGGTCTTCCGATACCGTAAACGTATGTAAGACCGATCTCCACGCGCTTGTCTCTTGGTAAATCAACACCTGAAATACGAGCCATTTCTGTTTCCTCCTAAAAATAAATAGTTACATGTACCACTGATTGACTGGATCGTCTTCGACGATCGATCATTTCCGATATGTAGATACTCATACCTTAAATGACCTTGCCCGGCCGTGATAAAGCCGGTATCAATTGTAGATATCCCGTATCACAGGCTATCTATCATTCCCACGACAGATCTTCGTGGGAGTCCGCCGGTTTTAGACATCAAAAAAATCCGGCAGGACCTCTACCTTATCCAAATGACGGTTGGATAAGGAATTGTTTCAGCCGCTTTTGCCATGATCAACCCTGGCGCTGTTTGTGTTTCGGGTTTTCGCAGATCACACGGATCTTACCCTTTCTCTTAATGATTTTGCACTTTTCGCAAATCGGTTTTACTGACGATCTAACCTTCACGTTAAACCTCCTTTCACTAACCTCTTTAAAAAAGACCGTTTTATATCATAACACAGCTTGTGTCAGATATCAATAATAAATTTACTTGTCTCTCCAAATGATCCTGCCCTTGGAAAGGTCATACGGGGACATTTCCAATGTAACCTTATCTCCCGGAAGTATCCTGATGAAGTTCATCCGCAGCTTACCGCTGATATGGGCAAGAACTTCATGGTCATTCTCCAGCTTAACACGGAACATTGCATTGGGAAGCTTCTCAATTACCGTACCTTCGATTTCAATTACATCTGCCTTTGACATTCATTTCCTCCTACTTAATATACCGTTCAAGACCATCTACCCAAGGTAAGTATCTCGGGTTCTCCTTCAGTTACCAGGATCGTATTCTCATAGTGGGCCGACGGAAGTCCGTCTGACGCAACCACTGTCCAATCATCATCCAGCCACTCAACCTCATACCCTCCGAGATTGATCATCGGCTCTATTGCCAAAGTCATACCGGCTCTGAGCTTCAAGCCCTTCCTTCTCTGTCTGAAATTCGGTATCTGCGGATCCTCATGAAGCTTCGTTCCTATACCGTGTCCGACCAGATCCTGAACTATACCGTAACCATAGGGTTCTACATAATCAGCTATGGCATTGGATATCTCAAACAAATGTGCTCCGTCCGTGGCCTTCTTTATTCCTTCGAAAAAGCTCTGCCTGGTTACTTCCATGAGCTTTAACACTTCTTCCTTAACCTTGCCAACGGCATGTGTCCTCGCTGCATCCGAATGATAACCCTTATAAATAAGTCCGCAGTCCAGACTGACTATATCCCCATCCTGAAGTATCCTGTGTTTACTGGGGATGCCGTGTACCACCTCTTCATTAACCGATACACATATCGATGCCGGAAAACCGTTGTAATTAAGGAAGTTGGGTTCACACCCCTGTTCCCTTATAAGCTTATCACCCAGCTTATCGATCTCCCATGTTGAAACACCGGGCTTTATCATCTCCTGCATCCTGTCATGAACGTATTCAAGTCTCTTTCCGGCCTCGCGCATGAGGTCTATCTCTCTTGCCGATTTAACCGTTACAGCCATCTTTATTCACCCAAGATATCGACTATCGCATTAAATACATCTTTCATATCCTGCGATCCGTCGACTTCTCTCAATATTCCCTTCTTATTATAGTAATCTATAAGAGGCTGTGTCTGCTCATGATATACCTTGAGACGCTTCTCAACGGTCTCGGGCTTATCATCATCACGCAAAACAAGCTCACTTCCACAGGCATCGCATATTCCTTCCTTCTTCGGCGGTATATGCTCTATATGATATGTGGCACCGCACTTAAGGCATGCCCTTCTGCCTGACATTCTTCTTATTATATTTTCATCCTTTACGTCAACGTTTATAGCGTAGTCAATGCTTTCATTCAGCTCGGATACTGCCTTGTCAAGTACCTCAGCCTGAGGAATTGTCCTCGGGAAACCGTCAAGAACATAACCGTTCTTACAATCATCCTTTGCAACTCTGTCAAGCAATATCTTAACCGTCAGCTCATCCGGAACAAGAAGTCCCTGATCCATATATTTCTTGGCTTCCATTCCGAGCTCTGTCTTTTCCTTTATATTTGCCCTGAAAATATCTCCTGTTGAAACATGAGGTATTTCATACTTTGCGGCAATCATCTTTGCCTGTGTTCCTTTACCTGCACCGGGTGCACCAAGCATAATTATCTTCATATCATAACCCTTCCCATTAAAGCCTTAGAACACACATAGAGACAAGGCAATATCTGCCTTGTCTTATGTATGATATAACATTAATTATCCAAAAAACCTTTATAATTCCTTACGAGCATCATGGACTCAACCTGCTTCATCGTCTCAAGGATAACACCCACGATAATGATGAGTGAAGTTCCGCCGAAGGATACGTCTGCACCAAACATTCCGTTACAGAAGATTGGTACCATTGCTACAATGATAAGTCCTACAGCGCCGATGAATACGATATAATTAAGGATCTTTGTAAGATACTCACTGGTCGGCTTACCCGGTCTGATACCCGGTACGAAACCACCCTGCTTCTTCATATTGTCTGCTATCTCCAAAGGATTGAAGGTTATCGACGTATAGAAATAAGCAAAGAATATTACCAGGATAATGTAAATAAGAGCACCTATCGTGTAAACCCAATTATCTCTCTTAAACCAGTTCCTTGAGCTCATAATACGAAGGAAAGTACCCCATCCTCCTGCCTGATTTCCGCCATTGAAAAATGAGGAAATAACAACAGGAAGCTGCATAAGGCTGGAAGCAAAGATGATAGGTATAACACCACCGGTATTAACCTTGAGCGGAATATGAGATGACTGTCCGCCAAGCACCTTCCTGCCCTGAACCTTCTTTGCATACTGTACGGGTATCCTTCTCTCACCACCGTTTAATATGATGGTAAGAACTACTGTCAAAAGCACTATTGCGATTATTACTATCGCTGCTATGAATGCCTTTGCAAAAGACTTATCCTTCATGAACTGTGCATACAGTGAAGTAAAGTCCTGAGGAATCCTTGAAATTATATTAATTACAAGTACTATTGAAATACCGTTTCCGATTCCGTTCTCAGTAATCTGCTCGCCGATCCACATAAGGAATGCAGAACCTGCGGTAAGAGCGGTGATTACTGTAAATACGCTAAGGAAGTTGAACTTCTCAAGCAAACCCTGGTTACCGAAGCCGATAGCCATTGCCGTCGACTCAATAAGAGCAAGTCCTACCGTAACATAACGGGTTATTGATGCGATCTTCTTCCTTCCATCCTCGCCTTCCTTCTGCATCTCTTCGAGCTTGGGAATGGCGATCGTCAAAAGCTGCATGATGATGGAACTTGTGATATAAGGTGTGATATTGAGGGCAAATACAGACATGTTAAGGAATGATCCGCCTGTAAAAGCATCAATAAAGTTAAATGAATCACCTGTCTGCTGTGAAAACCAGTTGGAGAAATACTCCCTGTCAACTCCGGGAACCGGAAGCTGACAGCCCAGCCTTATCACGATCATCATCAAAAAGGTAAATATAAGTTTCTGCCTGATCTCTTTTACCTTTAATGCATTACGAAATGTTTTAAACATCAGATCACCTCAGCATTTCCACCAAGCGCCTCAATCTTTTCTTTAGCAGATGCGCTGAACGCATTTACCTGTACTGTAAGCTTCTTGGTTAATTCACCGTTACCAAGAATCTTAACGCCGTCACGGGGATTGCTGACGATACCTGTCTCAACTAAAGATTCAACGGTAACCGTAGAGCCATTGTCAAACTTCTCAAGTGCTGATACGTTAATTGCAACAATATCCTTAGTATTCCTATTCTTGAAACCTCTCTTGGGAATTCTTCTGTATAAAGGCATCTGACCACCCTCGAAACCGATCCTGGGTGCTCCAGAACGAGCCTTCTGACCCTTATGACCCTTACCGGCTGTCTTGCCGTTACCTGAGCCGTGTCCGCGTCCTCTTCTAAAATTATCACTGTGCTTCGAGCCCTCTGCAGGCTGCAAATTAGATAATTCCATTATGACACCTCCTTCTAATTATATTTCTTCTACCTTGACCAAATGACATACCTGCTTACACATTCCTCTTACAGCTTCATTGTCAGGGAGAATATTGCTCCTGCCGGTCTTCTTAAGACCAAGAGCTGCAACGGTTGCCCTATGCTTAGGTATTGCACCGATCGTTGATTTAACCAGTGTAACCTTTATCTTCTTATCAGCCATTTATCCGTCCTCCTTAACCAACTACTTCTTCTATTGACTTGCCGCGAAGACGTGCTACCTCTTCAGGAGTCTTAAGCTTGCTGAGTGCTTCGATAGTAGCCAATACTACGTTCTGCTTGTTATTTGAACCAAGCGATTTGGTACGGATATTCTTGATACCTGCAAGCTCACACACTGAACGAGCGGGACCGCCAGCGATAACACCGGTACCTTCGGGAGCTCTCTTAAGGAGTACGTTTGCTCCACCAAACTTTCCGCTGTAATCATGTGTGATACTCTTATTCTCATCAAGAGCTACCGAAACAAGCCTCTTTGTTGCATCCTCTTTACCCTTACGGATAGCCTCAGGGATTTCTGTAGCTTTTCCAAGACCTGCACCGACATGGCCGTTTCCGTCTCCGACTACTACTAAGGCAGTGAAACGCATGTTACGACCACCCTTTACAACCTTTGTTACACGCTTGATGGAAACAACCTTTTCCTGAAGTTCCATGTTGCTTGTATCTATGATAGTACGTTTCATGAATAATCTCCCTTCCTAGAACTCTAAGCCGGCTTCTCTTGCCGCCTCTGCCAATGCCTTGATCTTACCCTGATATATAAAGCCGCCTCTGTCAAAAACAACTTCCTTGATGCCTTTCTCAAGAGCTTTCTTGGCAATTACGGTTCCAAGGTATGCTGCTGCTTCTACGTCGTTGGTCTTCTTAAGCTCTGACTTAACATCCTTCTCAAGAGTAGATGCTGCAACCAGAGTGTTGCCAACCGTATCATCTATGATCTGTGCATACATATGATTGTTACTTCTAAACACGGAAAGACGCGGTCTTTCAGCAGTGCCGCTAAAACGGTTACGCATTCTTCTGTGCTTCTTAATACGAACTTCCGATCTTGATTTCTTACTAACCATTTTCACACACTCCTTATCTATTTCTTACCTGTCTTACCGACCTTACGTCTTATTGTCTCATCAGCATACTTGATACCCTTACCCTTGTAAGGCTCAGGTCTTCTCTTGTCTCTGATCTCGGCTGCGTACTGTCCAACCTTTTCCTTGTCTATACCCTTAACGGTTATCTTGTTCTGTCCTTCAAGAACCGTCTCGATACCTTCGGGATCTTCCATTTCAACCGGATGTGAATATCCGAGTGAAAGTGTAAGCTTCTTTCCCTGCTTCTGTGCTCTGTAACCAACACCGTTGATCTCCAGAACTTTTTCGTATCCATCGGTTACACCTACGATCATGTTGTTTAACAGTGTTCTTGTAAGACCATGAAGAGATTTCATTCTCTTAAGATCATTGGGGCGGGTTACTGTTGCTACAGCTCCGTCTACCTTGATCTCCATCTCAGGTACCATGACTCTTTCCAGTGTACCCTTAGGACCTTTTACAGTCACCTTATTATTTTCTGCCACCTCAACGGTAACACCCGCCGGGATAGCGATTGGCATTCTTCCTATACGTGACATGCCCGTACCTCCTATAATAATAAAAAATCGAAACTACCAAACGAAAGCTATCACTTCGCCGCCTACACCTGCCTTGCGGGCTTCCTTGTCAGTGATAACTCCGTTGTTTGTTGAGATGATAGCTATTCCGAGTCCGCCGAGA
>JAEEGL017399106.1_pt1 | contig 16537 bp, 12 predicted proteins | sample 9134231 | NCBI WGS metagenome assembly JAEEGL01 (sample SAMN16246548, study PRJNA631951) | gut metagenome | biome: gut microbiome; feature: rumen; material: fiber-attached | host: Bos | place: Iran: Karaj | collected 2018-10
AAGATACATGCATATGTAGTAATTGAGGTTAAAATAGGAGAATTTGAACCTCAAGATTTTGGCCAATTAACATTTTATGTAAATGCCGTAGATGATCTTGAAAGAACTGAAGTTGATAATGAAACAATAGGCCTTATTATTTGTAAGAATGCAGATAAATATGTAGCTGAAACAACTTTAAAGAAATCTATTGCAAAGATAGGTATATCTAAATATAAATTCACAGAAGAATTACCAGAATATTTAGAAAAGAAATTAAATGAAATAGAATAAAAATACTCCCTAAGCCTTCACTTAGGGAGTATTTTAATTAATTATCTCTTTTCTTATCATTTTGATTTTTTAACCAATCAAGATATGTTTTAATTTCTTTTTCATATTTACCATTATCTTTAGCTTCATAATATTTATGACCTAATAATTCATCTGGCATATATTGTTGGTGAACATAATCATTATAATAATCATGTGGATATTTATATTGATATTTACCACTTTTAAGTTCTTTATTTAAAATATGTGGTGGTATTTTCATTGATTTTAAATCATTTAAATCAGCAATTGCTTTATCTATTGCAAGATATGCAGAATTTGATTTAGGAGAAGAAGCAAGATCTATTACCGCAAAAGATAAAGGTAATCTTGCTTCAGGTAATCCTAATGATAATGCTGCTTCACATGCTGCATAAACTCTTGGACCCACCTGTGGGTTTCCAAAGCCTATATCCTCATATGTTAAGCATAAAAGACGTCTTGTAATAAATAAGATATCTTCAGTTTGTAATAATCTTGCAAGATAATGTAGTGCCGCATCAACATCAGATCCTCTAATTGATTTAATCATTGCGGATGCAACATCATAATAATTTTCACCTTTCTCATCAATTAAGAAAGATTTTTTACCTATTATCTTTTTAGCATTTTCTAAATTTAAATCTTCTTTATCTAATATTTCTAATATTTCTAGCATATTTAATGATGTTCTTACTTCACAAGAAGAAACATCTGCAATATATCTATAAATATCATCAGGTAATTCATTTAATTTTTCTTTTTTTACTGTATTTTTTAATAATTTAATTAAATCATCTTCATTTATTTCATTCATCCTATAGATATGACATCTTGATCTAATTGCGGGATTAATTGCCCTATATGGATTTTCAGTAGTTAATCCGATAACAATTAAAGACCCATCTTCTAAGAATGGAAGAAGATAATCTTGAACATCTTTATTCATTCTATGGATTTCATCAATTATTAAAATAGTATTTTCATAATATTTAGTTGCTTCAGCTATATCTTTTAATTTAGCTTTATTATCAGTTGAAGCATTAAATTTATATGAAGAATTATCATATTTTTTCGCAATTATTTCGGCAATTGATGTCTTACCACATCCTGCAGGACCATATAAAATCATTGAACATAATTTATCTTGTTCAATCATTTTTTTTATGACACCTTTTTCACCTACTAAATGATCTTGACCTACAATATCATCGAAATTTTCAGGTCTTACTTTAAAAGCTAGGGGTTTCATAAATACCTCCTTGATAAGATTATTTTATCATAATAGATAATTCTTTGAAAGAAAGATAGCTATAATATGTAGATTTTTCAATTAAAATATTAATATTTTAATGAAAATGTATATACAAGTGTGTTATAATATTTATATTATTAGAAATGTTTGTCTAAGGAGGTACTAATATGAAAGAAAAATATAATACATATGAAGATTTCGAAAATATTGTAAAAACATATATTAGTAATCCTTCATCTTTAGCTTTGATGAAAAAAGCATATGATTTTGCTGCAGATAAGCATAAAAATCAATTTAGAAAAAGTGGTGAAGCTTATATTATTCACCCACTTAATGTTGCTTGTATTTTAGCAAATTTACATGTTGGTCCAGATACAATTTGCGCTGGATTCTTACATGATGTTGTAGAAGATACTGATGTTAGTCTTGAAGGCATTAAAAATGAATTTAATGCAGATATTGCATCAATTGTTGATGGTGTAACAAAGGTTACACAATTATCAAAAGAAAGCAGCGATATTAAAGATGATGCAGATAAACAAAATAAAGTTAAAAATGATCGTGAAGAAAAACAAATATTAAACCATCAGCATATCTTACTTGCGATGGCAAAGGATATTCGTGTTATTTTAGTTAAGCTTGCAGATAGATTACATAATATGCGTACACTTGGTGCAATGCCTCAAGAAAAACAAGTACGTATCGCAAGAGAAACATTAGATGTTTATGCACCTTTAGCTCATAAGCTAGGTATGTTCGTTATTAAAGGTGAGCTTGAAGATTTATCTTTAATGTATTTAGAACCACAGGAATATCATAAGGTATTAAATTTAGTTAAAAATGATACTCAAGCTAGAGTACAAAATATCAATAGAGTAATTGAAGATATTAAAAAGATTTTAAATGATGAAAATATTAAAGATTTTACTATTAAAGGAAGAGTAAAAAGTACATATTCAATCTATAAAAAGATGAAAAATCAAAATAAAGCCTTCAATGAAATTTATGATATTTTAGCTATCAGAATCATTGTTGATACAATTCCTTTATGTTATCAAGTATTTGGTTTAATTCATGCCCATTATACACCACTACCACAACGTATAAAGGATTATATTGCTGTACCTAAGCCAAATATGTATCAAAGCTTACATACAACAGTTATTTCAAGAGGCTATGGTAATGATTCATCAGAAGGATTCAAATTCGAAGTTCAAATTAGAACTAAGGAAATGGATGAAATTGATGAACTTGGTGTTGCAGCACACTGGGCTTATAAAGAAAATAAGAGCTATGATAAAGATAAAGAACAATATGAAATTGCTCAAAAATTAAAATGGTATGCAGATCTATTAAATTATTCTGAAGAAGAAAAAGCTGATGCAAAAGAATATGTAGATTCTGTAAAAGAAGATATCTTATCATTAAATGTTTATGTTATTACACCAACAGGTGAGGTAATTGACCTTCCTAGAGGTGCGACACCTATTGATTTTGCTTTCGCAATTCATACAAGAGTTGGTGAAACAATGATTGGAGCTTCAATTAATGACCACATTGTTCCAATGGATTATGAGCTTCAAACAGGTGATGTTTGTTCAATTAAAACATCTAAAAACTCATTTGGCCCTACAGAAGCTTGGTTAAAGCTTTGTAAGACTAAACAAGCTAAGAAAAAAATTACTGCCTTCATTAACAAGAAGGAAAGAGATTCTTATGTTCAACATGGAAATGAAATAATAGATGAAGAATTTAAGAATAATAGAATAATAAATTATATATTAACAGATGATTTTGCAAAAGATGGCTTCTCTAAAAATAATATTAAAGATTTAGAAGATTTATATTATACAGTAGGAAGAGGAATCATCTCTCCTGTTTCAGTAGTAAGAAGATATATGATATTAAATCATATTGAGGATGAAGAAACAGAAGATGAAATGCAAAAGCGTTACAATCAAGCTTCTAAGAAAATTCAATCAATTTCTGATACAGGTGTAATTGTAGAAGGATTATCAAATCCAGAATTACATTTAGGAAATTGTTGTAATCCAATTCCTGGCGATAATATCGTAGGCTATGTTACAAAAGGAAATGGCATTGTTGTACATAGAAAAGATTGTAAGAACTTAAATAGTTTTGATAAGCAAAGATTAATTTCATTATCTTGGGCTAAGCATATTGATAGAAAATATCAATGTGCAATTAAAATTACAGGTAAGATGACAAATTCAATTACAGTTGATATTGTTAATACATGTAATACATCTAATATGACTGTTTTAGGTATGAATTTATCTACTAATGCTCAAACATTAGAAACAACAGTTAAATTAAAAGTATCAACAGAAAATAAAGATGATTTAGATAAATTAATCATTAAATTAAAAATGGTTAAAGACGTTTATAACATTGAAAGAGATAACGGATAATGAGAGTTTTAGTTCAAAAAGTAAAATATGCAAAATGTAGTGTAGATGATAAAATTACAGGATCAATTGATAAAGGGTTCTTATTATTTGTAGGATTTACAGATACAGATACAGAACAAATAATGGATAAGGTAATTAAAAAAACATTATCATTACGTATATTTGAAGATGAAAATTATAAAATGAATTTATCATTAAATGATGTAAAAGGAGAATTATTAATAATATCTCAATTTACACTTTATGCAGATATAAAACATGGTGCAAGACCATCCTTTACATCTGCAATGAAAGCTGATAGGGCAGAACCATTTTATAATTTATTTGTAAATAAAGTTAAAGCACAAGGATATAATGTATCTTGTGGTGTATTTGGTGCAGATATGAAAATAGAATTATTAAATGATGGTCCATGTACTATCATTGTAGATTCTGATAATTTATAGGAGATAATATGAAACCATATCTTTTTAATCAAGAAAAATATTTTAATTTAAATGATTTAGCACTAGCTTATATTGATAATTTTGATCTTGGAATTACAGATATTTATACTAATTATAAAAAGCTTATAAAATTTGTAAAACAATTAAGAGGTAAATTATTAGCTAATAGTGTTATTGACAATTTATCATATTCAACATGCAAAAATAATGCCTTAACATTCATTATTTTTGATTTTCTTGATGATAAAAAGGTTGTAATAAATGGTAAGGTTTTATCTTTCCCTGATTTCGTATTAGCTTTAAAACAAAATAAAAATAAAGAAAATAATATTTTATTTTCATTTATGCAAGATTTTGGTATTTCAAAAACATATGCCAAAATGGGCATAGAATCTAGATTACAAACAGATGCATTCTTTTTAGATAAATATTATGATAATCCATTTACATATGAATATTTAACTAAATTTTATACATATAAGCCTGAAGGTAATTTAGAAACTAAATTTATAAATATCACATCAGGTGAAGAAGAATTATTTAGAAAATTATATGAAGCTATTTCATATGATTTTGCTTTAGAGGTTGCATATCGTTTAGGTTTTAGAGAAGCTATAATGCTTGTAAATGAGGTTAACCCAGTATTTTATGCTGCAAAAGCTTTAAAGGCTATGAACGCTTGCTCTGAAGATAAATTAAGAAGAATATTTAAAAATGAATATTTCTTCCATTTGCTTGAAAATATAGAAAATTATGAACCTAAATCTCCTAAAGGAAAAGATATATATCAATCTATAATTGAAGTAGGTAAGGTTTATAATTCTTATTTAGAAATGATAGAAAAGAAAGAAATAGAAAATATTTCTTTTGATTTATATGTTAATCTTGCAAGAGATTTATATATAAATTATTTAAATTTTGTTAAATTATATCGTAAAGATGAAATAGTATTAAAAGATGATGTTTCATTTGATGAATTTGAATTTAATAGAAAATATATGAACACATATATTAATTTAAATTTCATGAAGAAAAATATCATCACCTTAGATGATAATGTTTCAAATGATGATGGAAGAAGAATTAATCCATTAACAGGTGAAGATGTAACAGATGATAATATTGATACAACTCAAGTTATTTTATCTAAGAAAGAAGAAAATAAAGATGATGAAGCATTAATTGATACATCTGATATTAATTTAACTTATCGTGTAGATGATGCTAAAAATATGTTTAATAGAACAAAGAAATTATCTATTTGTTCATTAATAACTATTTTAGTTGTAGGTTTAATTTCATTATCATTCTTTATTATTGCAAATTATAAATTAATGGGTAATACATTATCAGGACAAATATCTAATGCATTAAGATATCTTGATTTTGATGAAACATTTAAATCTTCTAATGTAGAAGGATTTATAAGATTAGCTTTATATAGCTTAACATTAGTATTAACTATTATATTCTCAATTATTTTACTTGTATCAGTTAAAACAGATGAAAAGAATATTAACAATTTAGAACGTATGGAAAAATCTAAATATAATGATTCTTTATCACAAAAAGAAGAAATTGAAATTGTTGAGCTAGAAAAGAAGAAAGATAAATTATTTAAAAGCTTACAAGATAATAAATATAAAATATTATCTTATCTTTTAATAATTTCATCTGTACTTGCTTTTGCAATATCAACAACTGCCTTAATCGCAATTATTCCAGTTATTAAGGCTAAAGCATTAGATAAAATTGGTGTAACAGGCTATGGAACAATTATTTTATCATGCTATAGTGTTTCAATATTATCATTATTAGTAGTTCCATTTATTAAGAAAAGAAATCAAATCTTATTATTTATATTATTTGTATTATCATTAATAATCTCAACTGTTTCATTATTATTTATGTAGAGGTATTTTATGAAACTATATATGCTTTCACTTGGTTGTGCTAAAAATTTAGTAGATTCAGAAATGATTTTAGGTCTTTTAAAAAAGAAAATGACTTTAGTAGAAGATGTTTCTGAAGCTGATCTTGTAATCATTAATACTTGCGCATTTATTGAATCTGCAAGACAAGAAGCAATTGATAATATTTTTAATTTACTTGAAAATAAAAAAGAATCAGCCAAGATTGTAGTAGTAGGCTGTCTTGCTCAAAGATATAAAGATAAGCTAGTTAAAGAAATGCCTGAAATTGATAGATTCATTAAAATTGATGAATATAAGGATATTGCATCAATTATTAATGATTTAATGAAATCTAATTTCAAAAATGAAGATAGAATAGATCCACTTGAAAGATTAGTTACAACCCCTAATTATATGAGATATATCAAAATTAGCGAAGGTTGTCTAAATCGTTGTGCATTTTGTGCAATTCCTTTAATTAGAGGTAATTTAGAATCAAGAACTATTGAAAATATTAAAGAAGAAGTTCAAAATGCCGTAAATGAGGGTGTATATGAAATTGATTTAATTTCACAAGATACTACTAAATATGGCTTTGATATATATAAAAAGCTTGCTTTAGTTGATTTATTAAAATCATTATGTGAAATAGATGGTGATTTTAAAATAAGATTATTATATTTATATCCTGATATTGTTACAGATGAATTAATAGATTTTATTAAAGATAATCCTAAAATAATGCCTTATTTTGATATTCCTATTCAGCATAGTGAAGATAAAATCTTAAAAGCTATGAAGCGTAGAGGATCAAGAGAATATTTATTATCTTTATTTAAGAAAATAAGAAATAAAATACCTAATGCAATATTAAGAACAACTTTAATAGTTGGTTTCCCATATGAAACAGATGAAGATATGGATAATATGATTGAATTTATCAAAGAAGTTAAATTTGATCGTTTAGGCTGCTTCACATTCTCACTTGAGGAAGGCACATTAGCTGAAACTTATCCAAATATTATTTCAGAAGATGAAAAGCATAAACGCTTTGAAAGATTAATGAGTACACAAAGCAAAATAGCTTTAAAAAATAACCAGGATAAATTTGTTGGTAAAACAATTAAATGCTTCGTTATAGGATATGATGAACAATCTTATATGTATATGGCAAGAAATTATATGTTTGCCCCTGATGATATAGATGGATGTATCTATTTTGCAGGTAAGGATGAGCATAGACTTGGTGATATTGTAGATGTTAAAATCTTAAATTGTGATGAATATAATTTAGATGGAGAAGAAATATAATATGAAAATAAATATTGTATTATATCACCCTGAAATTGCTGAAAATACAGGTAATATTATAAGAAGCGCAGTAGGCTTTAACGCTAAGCTTCATTTAATAAAGCCATACGGCTTTATCTTTGATAAGAAGCGTATCGCAAGAGCCTGTGTAGGTTATTTTGAGCATTTAGAATATGAACAATATGATGATTTTGATGATTTCAAATCTAAAAATAAAGGTAAATTTTATTATTTAACAAGATATGGCCATAAAGGTATAGATAAAATTGATTTTAAAAAAGATTGTGAAAATGAAGATTGTTATATCATTTTAGGTGCTGAAAATGAAGGAATTGCATATGATTTATTAAAAGAGAATCTAGATGATTGTTATAGAATTCCTACAACAGATAAAGTAAGATGCTTAAATGTATCTAATTGTGCTGCAATAATGCTTTATCTTGCATCAACAGCCTTAAATTCAAAAGATATCATATTTGATCATGAGCCTGATACATTAAAAGGTGAAAATTTTATAGATGATCTAGATTTATCTACATTAGATAGACATCATTTAGAACATAAACAATAATATTTCTTGGTTAACCCCCAAGAAATATTTTTTTATCCTTTCGCAAAGAGGCTTTTTTCTCAAACATCATATTTATTCATTAAATAATAATTTAATGTTAATATTAAATCTATGAATAAGAAAGAAATATTAAATTATTATTTTAATTATAATGATTTTAGACCAGGTCAAGATAATGTAATAGATAGTATATTATCAAATAAAGATACAATAGGTATATTCCCTACAGGCTTTGGTAAAAGTGTATGTTTTTCTATACCTTCACTAATGCTTAAAGGTGTAACAATAGTTATTACACCATTAATATCACTTATGCATGATCAAGTAATAAATTTATCTAAAAAAGGTATTAAAGCTATTGAAATAAATTCTTTAATGACTTTAGATGAGATGAATATTTCATATCATAAAATATTAAATAATAAAGCTAAATTAATATTCATCTCAGCTGAAAGATTATTAAATGATAAATTTAAATATATTATTAAAAAAATAAATATATCTTTAATTGTCATAGATGAAGCACATACTATTTTATGGGGAGAAGATTTTAGAGAAGCATTAAAAAACATACCATTATTTTATAAATATATAGGGTATAAACCACCTATATTAGCTCTTACCGCAACCTGTACTAATACAACACTTAAAAAAATAATTAATTATTTAAAATTAGATAACCCTAATATATTTAGAGTTAATCCTGATAGAAAGAATATATTTTATAATATTATTAAAACAGATAATAAATTAAAAGTATTAATTAATATATTATGTAGACATAAAAATGAAAAAATAATCATTTATTGTCTAACAATTAAAAATGTATTAAATTTATATAATATATTAAAATCAATGAATTTTAATATTACATATTATCATGGTGAATTATCAAATGAAGAAAAGAAGATTAATCAAGAAGCTTTTTCTTCAAAAGATAAAGATATTATTGTTGCTACAAATTCATTTGGTATGGGTATAGATATACCTAATATAAGATATGTATTATGCTATGATATGCCAAGCTCAATTGAGGATTTAACTCAACAATTAGGTAGGGCAGGACGTGATGGTAAATATAGTATAGGCACCTTATTTTTTAATATAAAGGATATAGAAATTAATAAATATTTTATAGAACATATTAATGTAAATAATAAAGAAGAAATAAAAAAGGATAGATATAAAAAGCTAGATTCAATAATTAAATTATCTTTAAAAAATAAATGTATTCATCAACAAATAAATGAATATTTTGGATATAAGGATAAAAAATGTAAAAATATGTGTTCAATTTGTATTAAAAAATAATCAAGCATTGAAATTATAAATTTCAATGATAAAATAAAAATTGGGTAGTAAAATGAAGGTGTTTATATGAATGAAATTATTAATAAAATTGTTAAAGTAGAAATTGAAAATAGCTCACTTGCAGTAACAAAAGGATATGAATATACAACAAAGGATGGAAAGAAAAGATATTCATATTGTGATGTTTATTATGAAGATGGTGGCAAATTCAAAAGAAAGCATTCTAATGATAGTGGAGATTTTTATTATAATATCGAGCTTCTTGATATTGTAGTTGAAACTTTCCCATTAAAGGATGGTAATATTGGTTCTAAATCTTATCCTTTAAGTGAGGTTCCATATTTAGCAGAATCTGCAGATAATGCTGATCCACAAGTTTTAGAAAATTATTTAAAATTTAAATTACATAGATAGTAAAAAGAGGGTTATCCTCTTTTTTCTTTCTATGATAGAATATTAATGGTGATTATATGAAATTTAATAAAATTGTTGTCTTAGAGCCTATTAATATGCTTAAAGAACATAAATTAAAATTAAATAATTATACAAATGAAATAATATTTTATGATGATATACCAAATAGTGATATAGATAAAATAAAAAGAATAGATAATGCTGATTGTGTATTATTAAGCTATACATCATCATTATCTAAAGAAGTATTAAAAAATTGTCCTAATTTAAAATATATAGGATTATGCTGTTCATTATATTCTAAAGAATCATCTAATGTAGATATTGATTATGCTGAAAATAATAATATTATAGTTAAAGGTATAAGAGATTATGGTGATGAAGGAGTAGTAGAATATGTAATTCATGAGCTTGTAGAATTTTTACAAGGATATAAAGAATTAAAATGGGATAATTATCCTCATGAAATATCATCATTAAAATGTGGTGTAATAGGTCTTGGCACATCAGGATCTATGATTGCAGAAGCTTTAAAATATTTTAAAGCTGATGTATCATATTATTCTCGTACTAGAAAATATGATAAAGAAGAAAAAGGTATTAAATATAAAGATCTACATATATTATTAAAAGAATCTGATGCAATATTTTTAGCATTAAATAAAAATGTAATATTATTAAATGAAGAAGAATTTAATTTAATGAAAGGTAAAAAGATATTATTTAATACATCTATAGGACCAGGATTTGATATATCATCACTTAAAAAATGGTTAAAAGAGGATAATCATTATTTCTTTGGTGATACATTAGATACTATAGGTGATAAAGAATTATTTAAATTAAATAATACTAAAACTATTAATCGTTCTGCAGGTGGTAAAAGCTATGAAGCTTATTATAGACTTGGAGAAAAGGTAATAAATAATATAGAAGAATATTTAAAAAAATAAGTGGCCTAGCCACTTATTCTTTATTTATACTCATATTTATTATTTTTTCTATTAAAGATATATAATTATATCCATATTCTATAGCTTGAGATGAGAAATTAGAATAAGGACTTAATGATGGTAGACCATTACAATCTATACAATATATATCTCCATTATCTTTAATTAAGAAATCTATTTTAGAATAATATTTTAATCCTAAAATATTTTTACATTCGTTAGCATATTCTTTTAATTTCTTATCTAAAGAAGAATTAATCTGACAAGGACATCTTTTAGCTTTAATTACTGTTAAATTAACACTATCATCATTCTTAGGTATTAAAGGTAATACCTCTAATGTAGGGAATATTTCATTATCAACCATTGATACTGAGTATTCCTTACCTTTAATATATTCTTCAATGATGACCTCGCTATCCCATTTTAATGCATCATTTACTGCATTAATAAATGTATCATCATTATTAACATATGATATACCTACATTAAGTGTTACAGAATTAGGCTTTATTACAACAGGGTAAGATATATTATATTTATTTGGATAAATAATATCTTCACCCTTTTTAATTGAATAACCATTTGGTACTGGTATATTCTTTTTAATTAATAATTCTTTAGTTATTATCTTATTAGAAGATTTAAATAAAGAAGAATAATCATTACCAGTATAATCAATACCAAGTAAATCAAATGTAGATTGTATTTTACCATTTTCTCCATCATTACCCTGTAAGGCAATAAATACCAAATCACTTTGATTACATATTTGTAATACATTAGGTCCAAAATAAGAATTTGTTTGATAAATTCTACGTTTTCTTTCAGCTAATAAATCTGGTATTTCATCTACAATTTTATTTAATGGTAGTGAATATTTATCTGGATCTTCAAATGCATTTTTTATATTTAATTCTTCATCAGAATAGCCCATATAAGGATCTAATAATATGACATTATGTCCTTTATCCTTTAATGCATTTTGAAGCATATATCCTGTGTACAAGGATATATTTTTTTCTAAAGATAATCCTCCTGCAAGAATAACAATATTTAAATTATCTAATAATTCATTATCTTCAATAATAGGAGAAATATCTATTTCTTTACCACTAGATAATTCTAATGTATTTAAATTTTGTTTAACTATAGTTATTATTTTTAATACTTTAGATATTTGTTCTTTAGTTAATTCAACATCATATTTCTTTTTAGCTATAGATTGAATCTTTTTAACAACTATTTTATTAACATGTAAAACTAAGAAATTAGATAATCCAAGTAGGATATTTAATTTCTTAGATCTTAATAAATCTTCTAACATTTTAATAGTTTTAGATATAGCTTCAACCTTAAAATAATCCATTATCTTTTTTATTGAATCTAAAAATATTGGATTATCAATAGAATATTTAATCATGAATGTTAATAAATATGCAGTATTATCAACATATTCCTCATGACCTATCGCATCACATAAATATGATATGAAAGAAGCAGTATCTATCTCTTGACCAATAGAGAAGGCTTTTTCAACTAAATCTCCTACAAGCTTATTATTTTTAGAACGTTCCTTATCATCTTTAGCTGATCTAATCATTGAATTAAAAAATTGGTGTATTGCATCCATTTCTTTTCTTTGACCATCAGGATTGATCTCAATTGTAAAAATACCAGGAGCTGTGAAATTGAAAAATGTATTTGGTGCATGACTTTCCGCAAAACCACCTGCACCATAATTATAGCCATGATAAAAGATTTTTTTACCTACATCATTCATTAAGACATTTACATAATCAAAATCAACATTATGATTTTCTATTTTATTTTGTCTTTCTAATATTTCTTTTTTATAATGAATGATAAATTTATCAGAAAAACCTTGTCCATCAAAAGATATACATCTATTGACTGTATCATTTAATAATGTAATATATTTAGCTTTATTACCGCCCTTTGAATGACCTGTAATAGTAATATAATAATTTTTTAAATTATGTTTATCATATATTTTGTTATACCATTCAAGTGCGTTAATTTGCTGAAGTGAATCAACCTGGTTAGCACCTAAAAAGTCATCAATCCATTCAGCCTTTGCTGTACCTCTGAAGGCAACTACAGCCTCATTATCCTTTTCATTTAGAAGAAGACATGATAAACCAAGTCCTCCACCAAATGCCATATCGATATTGGCATCTAATATTTTTAAATCCATAATATCTTTATTAAGCTTGATTGCCTCAATGATATTTTTAAAATCAATGCCAGGCATATATGTAGCATAATCCTTATCATCAATTATTAATGACATATCTATTTCATTAATATATTCTGATACAGTTTTACCTACATGATGAACAATCTTAGATAAAGGAGGAATATCATCAAAATATGTTAAATTTTCTATTAATAATAATTCATCAATTTTAAATTTCATTTTTATCTCCAAAGGACTTATTATAATGATTTTATCACATTTATATCTTTATTGTATTATTAATAATAAAAATGTTATAATTTATTTAAATTATAGGTGGAAAAAATGATATTAAATAAGGATGTAGAAAAAATATTAGATGTCATCACAGAGATGTCTAAGGAAGATAATTATTATAAATTATTAGAAGAAATATTAGAAATCGGTATGCAGATTTCTAATTGTGATGGTGGAACATTATATATTTTAAATGAAGATAAATTAGAATTTTTCTTCATGATTACAAAATCAATGAATATTAAAGATGGTGGCGTAGATAAAAAAATCAATTTACCACCAGTTGATATTAATTCACCAAGTGTTGCGGCATTATGTGCTAAATCTAAGAAGGTTATTAATGTTGCGGATGTATATTCTGATAAGGTATATAATTGGTCTGGACCAATGAAATATGATGCCTTAACAGGCTATCATACTGAATCAGTTTTAGTATTACCTTTATTTGATAAAGAAAAGAATGTTTTAGGTGTAATGCAGCTTATTAACGCAGTAATGTTTAAAAAGGTTGTACCTTTTTCATATGATGTTGAAAAAACATTATATTCATTATCATCACTATCAGGTGTTTTATTAGATAATGTTAATTTATATCAAAACTTAAAGGATTTATTAGATTCATTTGTTAAAGCAATGATTAAAACAATTGAATCAAGAACTCCTTATAATGCATCTCATACAGCTAATGTTGCAAGACTATGTTCTGAATTTGTAGATTATTTAAATGATAAAAAATATGATGATATAAAGCCATCTGAAAAAGAAGAATTAGTAATGGCCGCGATGCTTCATGATATTGGTAAAATTATTATTAAGGAAGACACATTAAATAAGGCTACAAGATTTGCATCATTACTTCCTTTAATGAATGAAAGATATGATTTAATTTCGCTTGATTTAGATAATAAATATTTAAATAATTCATTAAATAAAGAAGAATATGAAAAAGAAATAAATTATATTAATAAAATTAAAGAATTTGTTAATAGAATAGAAAATATTACATTCTTAAATGATGATGATTTAAAATTCATAGAAGAAATTAAAAATAAAGAATATAATACTAAATTTGGTATTAAAAAGATATTTGAAGAAAAAGAGCTTGAATGTGCATATATTAAAAAAGGCACATTAACAGCTGAAGAAAGAAAAGAAATAGAGATGCATGTATCTTATACAAAGGATATTTTAAATGAAATTAAATTTGGTAAAAAATATTCTCATGTAAAAGAAATCGCATCTAATCACCATGAATATTTAGATGGTTCAGGATATCCTTTACATTTAAAGGATAATCAATTATCTAAATATGTAAGAATCATAACTATTATGGATATTTATGATTCTTTAAGATCATCTGATAGACCTTATAAAAAACCTATTCCAGTAGATAAATCCTTATCTATTTTAGAGGATATGTCTAATGAAAGTAAATTAGATAAAGATTTAGTTTTAAAATTTAAAGAATATATTAATAATAGCCTTTAGCGTTTGCTAACGGCTTTTTATTCTTGGTGGAGGTTATATGATTACAGAAGAGGAATTTAATGATTATAATAATACAGGATTTTCATTTTTTACTTCATTTATATTAATTCCTGCGGTAACAATAACATTTAATCTTTTTGGCTATATAAATTTTGCAGTAATCATTTTAGAAGTTGCGTTAATAATGATTACAATTATTAGCTTTTTAAGAAGATATTTATTTTTACATAAGCATAGAAAATTTATTAATAATAAAAATTATTATTTTCAAAATATATCATTTATATTATTAATGATATGGAATATCTTTTCTGGATTCTTGCCTTATTATGTAGATAAAGATGATGGTTTTTTTATTAAATATCATTTAATTGATGGTTATAATTTATATATTTTAATCCCATTAATTATTTTTAGTTTTATCTTATTTACATTTATGACAATAACTGCGAAAAGGGTTAGTAAATTAATTTCAAATGGTAAGATTAAATATGAAAAATTAGAAAATAATGATTAAATAAAAAATCATCCATATGGTTGATACAATTATTTTTTTCTTATGTTAAAATATTTAAGAAAAAGGAGAAAGGTGAAATGAAAAAATTCTTTAAGGCTAAAGGAATAAAAGGAATTATATTTTCTTTAGTAATTACTATGATATTTTTTATATTATTAATTACTGATGCATTCCTTGGCATTAATAATTTTTTCATGGATAGAATGTATCAAAAAGAAAAGACAACAAATAAAGATATCTTTATTGTTGCCATAGATGATAAAACATTAGAAGACCTTGGTCCTATTAATGAATGGAATAGAAGCTATTATGCAACTGTAGTTAATAATTTAGTTTCTAAATCACCAGCTGTAATAGGTCTTGATATTTTATTTACAGGTGAAAGTGATTCGACTAATGATCAATTATTAGTTAATGCATGTAAAGATAATAATGTAGTATGTGGTAGTAATTTAATATTTGGAAATAAAATAGATAATAATGGTGATTATTTTACAGTTGAATCTAGTGTAGTTGGTGTTTCATATCCTTATGCTGCATTAAATGAGGTAGTTGATGTAGGATATGTAAATACATTATTAGATAAAGAAGATTCTGTTGTAAGAAAGATTATTCCTATTATGGAATATGAAGAAGAATATGTTTCTTTTTCTTATAAAATATATGAAAAATATTGTGAATATTATGGATATAAAATAAATGAATATGAAAATAATAAAATATATAGAATAAATTATGCATCAAATCCTGGTGAAGGATATACAACCATTTCATTTTCTGATATATATCATGGAAATGTACCAAGTGATCTTGATGGAGCAGTAGTATTAGTTGGAGCATATGCAGCAGGATTAGGTGATGCATATTATATTCCAATTAAAAGTGGTGTATTAACTAACGGTGTTGAAATACATGCATCAATTATAGATGCATATACAAGAAATGATTTAGTAACAGAGGTTAATAAAGCATTATTAATAATATCTATCTTAATAATCATTTCTATATTTGCATATTTAATATATAAATCACATATTATATTTGCATCATCTACATCTGTAGCATTAATTTTAGCAACACTTGGTATTCAATCATTATTTTATATAAATAAGATATATTTCCCTATGTGGAGCTTAAT
>JAEEGL010966875.1_pt1 | contig 16536 bp, 14 predicted proteins | sample 9134231 | NCBI WGS metagenome assembly JAEEGL01 (sample SAMN16246548, study PRJNA631951) | gut metagenome | biome: gut microbiome; feature: rumen; material: fiber-attached | host: Bos | place: Iran: Karaj | collected 2018-10
AACATCCGTTGGGGTTCGGACTGGAAAGGATTAAAAAAGGACGGGAAACAGCAAGACCCGTCCTTTTGTGTATTTGAAACACCGGAATACGGTATCCGGGCGTTGGCCAAATTACTTCGTAACTATCAGCGGCTCTATGGCCTGAACACGCCTTACCGGATAATCAGCCGGTACGCACCACCAACCGAAAACGAAACGGTTTCGTATATTGACAGCGTGTCCTGGCAGTTAAACATCACTCCGGACACACCGGTCGACCTTTCGGAAGATGGTGTTTTGATGGTCTTTATTAAGGCAATCCTCAGACATGAAAACGGCATACAACCATACTCTAATGAAACTCTATTGAAAGGAATACAAATGGCATGAAAAAGCGGCTTTGGATCCCGGTCCTCGGGTGGATCCTGTGTTACGGGTTCCTCCATAACTGCCTGATCGCACCTATAACGGGGCTTCCGGTAGTGGACTGGGAGTATTTATTAACGGCCATGGGCATTTTACTCGGTGTCAGTGGCGTACGAGATATTGGGTTAAAGGAAAGGAAAACACAAGATGTGGTATCAAATAACAAACCTTTGGAATAAAGGCAAATACTGGATAATCGCCGGAGCGGTGGCCGTTTTATACATACTCGGCTACCGGCGCGGCAAGGAAAAAGAACAAGTGAAAGTAATGAAAGGAACGGTGGACAATGTCAAAACGGCTAAAAGAAGTCGGGATAGCCTGGCTGATCCTGAGCGCGTTAAGCGGTTGCACAACAAATATAAACGGTGATTTTTGCCTTTTATACGAACCGGTGTATGCAGATTATGAGCATGACACCCCCGAAACCATTCATCAAATTGACAGGAATAATGTAGTTTATGACGATTTATGCACGAAATAATAGATTTTATTTGACTTTTCTTTGGAAAATGGCTCAAATCATAAGTGGAGGAGTCATGAGCCTCCGTAAACTTAACGTTAAGAAAGGAAAATTAAACATGAATAAAACTGAATTTGTTGAAGCAGTTGCTAAAACATCTGGTTTAACCAAAGCCGATGCCGGTCGTGCTGTTGCCGCCGCCATCGAAGTCGTTACAAAAGCCTTGAAAAAAGGTGATGCAGTTCAAATCACTGGTTTCGGTACATTTGGCGTTGCTAAACGCGCCGCTCGTAAAGGCCGCAACCCTGCAACCGGAAAAGAAATTAAGATTGCCGCTTCTAAGGCTCCTAAGTTCAAAGCCGGTGCAGTTCTGAAAAAAGCTGTAAAATAAGCCAAATTTGTCTTAATATACCTCACAGGTTCTATCCCGTGAGGTTTTTTTGTTGCATTTTAATCTGCCATGGGTTATAATGACCGAGCTTGGTTAGTTATGCCCAATCAGGCTAGGATTCGATAAATCCGATTATCAGTATGGGCAGAAGGTATTTCTGTCGGCATCCGCCATGGATACGCCGAAAGATTGTGTTAGTTCATGGGTGGATGCCTGCCGAATAAGGTATCCACCCCAATAAGGCAGGACTATTTCTCATACTGATAATAGTTTATCGACATCCACCCGCCTCATCACAGGTGGGTAAATTGTTGATATGGGGCGTATGAAGGGTGGATCATGGGCAAGATATGCTCGTTTTTTGGACACAGTCATTTATATGGACAATCAGAAAGTATTGTCCATCAATTAAGGCAAATCATTATCAATTTAATTGGAAAAGGCGTTGATACCTTTTACGTTGGCAATCATGGTGAGTTTGATATTTTTGCCAGCCGGGTAGCCTATGATCTGAAAAGTTTATATCCTAACATCCAAATCATTGTTGTTTTATGTTATCCAAATGAGTTGCAATACTTAAAATGTGCCTTCACGGATTTTTTGATGCCTCCGGAAATAGAAGCGGCCCCCAAACGGGCTTGCATTGTAACTCGCAATCATTGGGTTGCTGATAATTCTGACTACATCGTCTGCTTTATCAAATACAAAATGGGTGGAGCCTATGCGGCTATCGAATACGCCCAAAAGCACCATAAACAGATTATAGAGGTGAGAGCATGAACCAAGCAGGCATACGTCACATTTGGGCTGAACGGTTGACTTCGCAAGGGAAGACGGATAAAATTGGCCCGGTAAAAACTCATAAAGAATGGTGTAAACATGCGTAAAGATCAAGTCAGTCGTAATCAAAGAATTCATATGCCCAGGAAGGTAGAAAACGTTTCGGGGCAATTAATGCTACCTGTGGATGTTGCTTCTGTGAAGCAAGCATTTGCAACAGCTAATGACAAACGATTTAAATATGCTGATGCGCTGGATCAAGCAACCAAAGAAGATCCGGAATTGCATCAAATTTCAACAATTCCAAGCGATTCAAGCGAATTAATTGTTATAACGAAACTTAAAAAACTGGGGGCTTATATTCTAGCCGTGACGGTTAAATCGCCGGCCAAATTTAGACCTGTTTTTATCAATCGGATGCAAAATTACAGCTTGTCGGCTTTGGAAAATTTATTGAATGCTAATTTTATTCGGATGGATAGCCCCGAACATAAAGCCCAGCGAGAAAAGCATCAAACGGATGCACTCATTCAGTTAAAAATGGTGGCATATGTTGCAATGCTGTCGGAAAATGCAAAGTGTATTTTGATGAGACAGTATAAACAAATATCCATTCAGGTTGGTGAAATTATTAACCTGATTATGGCATGGAAAAAAAAGTGATGATAAACAATGGCAAACAAAAAAGTTTTGAATCCGAAAGGGTCAAAAGAGGGAAAGTTGATAATGCGTATTGTGCCTCTTGGTCCGCGTCTTCAAATGAAAATGAAAACGTGCGTTGCGTCAACTATAAGGGCGATAAGAACTGGAATAACACGAATAAACGTAAAATCTCGGCGCGCCCCGATTTGCTTTTAAGGAGAACAACAAAATGTGGTCGGCAAAGACACAGATCTCTGAAACAAGCCAGATATGTGGATTTTAGAAAAAATCCGCCCGTGCTTAAAGCAAAGGAAACTTTCTCTTTTCTAACCGCTGTCAGCTTAATGCTCAGTGCGGTGGAAGAAGTAAAAATGCAAAGTTTGCGTTTTATGGGGTATCACATATATTGACACGTCTTGTTTTAATATATTATCGGGTACCCCTTTTTTACAACAAAAGAGAACGATGAAGATAGAAGAGATATTTACATTTGAAAACTTGGTTGCGGCCCACAAAGCATGTCGGCTGAGTAAGCAACATAAACGGGGAACAATCATGTTTGAAATTGAATTGGGGCGTAATGTCACCAATCTGGTCAAACAATTGACGGCTAGAACATATCGTTTAAGTCCTTACAGATCCTTTACCATTTATGATCCGAAGAAAAGATTAATTGAAGCGTTACCCTACAAAGACAGAGTGGTTTTAATGTGCTTTTGTCAGCATTCGGTAGCTCCCCGGCTAGAGAGACACCTGATTTATGACAATGCCGCTTCACGCAAAGAAAAAGGAACGCATTTTGCGGTAGAGAGATTGCATTCATTTATGCGAAAGCTGTACATCAAAAACAAAACAAATCGGATTTATTTTTTGAAATGCGATATCAGGAAATATTTTCAAAGCATCAATCATGAGATTTTATTGGAACTGTTGGCCAAGACCGGTTTTTCGGCTGATGAGATGTGGTTTTTAAGGATGATCATTGAATCACACGGTTCCATCGGGTTGCCTTTGGGTAATCAGACCAGCCAATGGTTTGCCTTGCTTTATTTGAACGGAATGGACCGGCTGATTAAAGAACGTTTGCGTATGTCCTGTTATGTGCGCTATATGGATGATTTTGTTGTCCTAAGCGAAGATAAAGCCAAATTACAGCTGTGTAGAAAGCAAATTGATGAATATGTCAAAGGATTAAAGCTGTCCTTAAATCAAAAGACACAAATCGGGCTGTTATCGGATGGTATTGATTTTTTGGGATTTAACCACAAATTATCGGCCACCGGTAAGATTATCAAATCTTTGCGTGGATCGGCCAAAAGCCGCCAAAGAAAATACCTGAAAACCATCCGTCATTACTATTTGAATGATGTCCTGGATGATGAGTACCTAGACGTCCGTTTAGCCTCGTTTCGCGGGCATTTAAAGGGGACTAAGAACTGGATCCATATCAGCAACCGCTTGGCTTCCTTAAAACACGAGAAACGCCGTACAAAAAAAATTGTTGCAGAACAATAAATTGTATGATATACTGGGAGTATAAGCTAAATTAGGAGGTTCATATGGACTTTACGTTTTTGAAGGAAGATCAGATATGGGGCGATGATGCCCTGGATGTCATGAAACGTTATGGCACGAAGGTTGCGCCAACGGATCTGACAGTCATATTGGGTGGTTATATGACCGGTGGTGGTGATCGTACTTCTGAAGATGATCTAACTTGTGCCTCTTGGTCCGCGTCTTCAAATGGGACTGGACGCGTGCGTTGCGTCAACTGTGAGGGCGATAAGAGCTGGGATAACACGGGGGAACGTGGAATCCTGGCGCGCCCCGCTTTGCCTCCATCGGAGGCATCTAAAATCAGCCCGAGCGAAGCGAGGGCTATCGCTGGAATCCGCGTAGCGGAATATGGGGAATACCCGCAAACGGTCGCCGATGAACGCACCAGTGCAAAATTAGAAAGATTACATGATTCAAGATCTCTCCATCCGACCGGAAAAAATTACACATTTGATTCAGTTGGTTTAACCGATTATGACACGTCTTTTAAGGCCACATCCTATCAGGAATATGAAATGGATGGCAAAAGGTATATCCGCGTTCCTGGACGGCCTGCTGACGACGATAGCAAGCTATCTACCGGGGAACAGGTAGAGTCCGGAAAACCCTACTGGGTTGAGGTCCAGCCGATAGAATGGCTGATGGATAGAAGCGGCACAATGGTCGCCAAAAAATGCTTATTCGCCGGTATTCAATTTGATACAAAGAGCTCATATGACGGTGACTTCTCTAAAACGTCCATGAAGCACTATTTGGACACTTATTTTGCCAAAGAAATGGAGCCGACCGGACGTGTAGCCGCAAGAACGGTATCAAGAGACTATGAAGAAGAGCCGGAAAGAAAAGAACCCGTTAAAAAGAAAGAACCGACAGCCAGACAGAAGAAATACGGGATCAAGGTATCTGATGAGCCTATGCCCGTCAAGGACCAAATAAACTTCTATATTCAAAACGGAATGAGCTTCATGCTCCATGGCCCGTCCGGTGTCGGTAAATCACAACGTGTGAAAGAAATTGATCCGGATTTGACCTCAATTACGCTGTGTAACGGAATTTTGCCTGAAGATGTTATCGGTAAAACAATCTATCCAAACGGCGTGGGAGCCGATGGGGCCTCCGGTGGTGTTTGGGTGCCGCCTAAGTGGTACACGGATTTGTGCAGAAAATGCGAAACAGAACCGGACAAACAGCACGTCTTGTTTATCGATGAAGTGACCAATGCGCGTGAAACAACACAAAGTTTGATCTATCACGTAGCGTTGGAAAAATCAATTGCCCAGGGCGTTGGCAAACTGCCTAATAATGCTGTGGTCGTGTTGGCCGGTAACAGCAAGGAAGAATCAGGAGCCGCTTATAACATGCCGGCCCCGTTGTTCAGACGTTTAAGCCATATTTACTTGGACTTGAATATTCAGGATTGGTTGGAATGGGGTTCAGAACACAGCAAGAGCCATCCGGAGGATCCGGATCGCTTAAACATCCATCCGTTAGTCGCCAGTTTTGTGGCAACCTACGGACGGCAAGTGTTCTATTCCGAGTATGATGAAGAAAACCCCGGTAAGTTTGCTCTTGACCCACGAAAATGGGAAAAGGTATCAGATAAAATCTATGCTAATAAGGGTGTGATGCGCCGTGAGATTTTGGAAGCTGATATCGGGCCTGAATTGGCGGCCAGTTTATTGTCATATGCTAAAAATCCGCCGCTATCTTTGGAAGAAGTGATTGATGGCGAATATACCCGCGAGGATATTCCTACGGGGCAGGATGCCCGTTTGGCGTTGGCGTTGAGTTTGCGTCATGCAACACCGAAACAAGTCGGGAAAGTACGTCAATTTGTTGAAACACAGTTAGGCGCAGAAAATCGTGCGATTTTTGACTCTGTTTGGGTGGGCAAGGATGATACACGCGCCATGCAGATCGCCACTCTACATAACTTAAAGGGAGGAAGATAAAATGTCATTAAAAGAAATGCTCGAAAAAAATCGGAAAAAACGCAAGAATGGCTTAGTCATCCAACCTGATATAGGATGGGCAGGACCGAAACCCGCCAAAACAAAGGCCGAAAAGATTAATCAAATCAAAACGGAATTTATTGATGACAGAGCTTTATTGATTGTCGGGGCTAAAGCCTCCGATTTTGCAGAATATCCGAAGATAGAGGCCAATGTCTCAGTCCAAGACTTAATCAAGCACATCGAACAATTGGAATCTGTAAAACAAAGACTGAAAAAGAAGATGTTGCTTGTTATAACCGGGCTGGATAAGGTTTCGGCTGATGAACAGGCAAAATTCATTCCTCTCTTGAAGGATAGGCAAATTATGGCAAGTAAATTGCCTGATGCGGTTCAAATTGTTATGCCTGTTGCTGATGCTGATGCAGTTTCTCATGCAACAAAGTCACTCATTTTTGAATTGAAAGTATAATAATGCCTAATATGGTCACAGAGCAACAGGAAGAAATTCAATATATCAAAGAACAGGTTTTGGCCAAGTTCCCTTTGCTCGGTGTGACAATGCGGCCTTTATCGGTTGTTCCTGATGATAGAATTGGGACAGCGGCCACAGATGGACATCGCATTATCTATTCTCCAAAGTTTTTTAGCACCTTATCGGATGAACAAAAGCAATTTGTCTTTGCGCATGAAGTGATGCATGTCGCTTTTAACCATATTTTGCGCAGTAAGGGTCGTAATCAAAGGTTGTGGAATATCGCAACCGATTCTGTTATCAACCAAATTCTGAAAAATGAAAAATTGCCATTAACGGAAGGTGGTGTTGATATTGCAGAAGCTGTCAACCATTCGGCCGAGGAAATGTATGAAAAACTCTTGAAAAAGAAAGAACAGCGCGATCAGGAAAAGGGGCAAAATCAAGAGCAAGATCAACAACAGCAACAACAACAATCACAATCCGGTGGGGCGGACCAGCCTCAGGATCAGGATGCACAAAATCAGCCTGAACAGGAACAACCTCAGGATCAAGACGGACAAAATCAATCCGGACAAGACCAGCCTCAGGATCAAGACGGGCAAAAGGGACAAGAACAATCCGATCAACAATCAGACGGTTCGGAAAATCAAGATGAACAAAACAAAAATTCATCAGAAGGCTCGGAAGGATCCGAACAACAGAAAGATCAATCTCAAGATGGTGATTCAAACTCTGATCAAAACAGTTCTTCAGGTCAGGGAGACGAGAATCAATCTGATTCAAATTCCGAACAATCAAGCGACAATCAACAGGGATCCTCTAAACCTCAAAAAGGTGGTCAACGTTCGCAATCCGGTTCTTCCTCTCAATCAGAAGACACCGACTGGGATGACAGCAATATCGATTGGGACAATGAAGATGAACAAGTAGGCCACGATACACACGATATTTGGAAAGAAGCGGTTGAAGAGGCAGAACGTGAAGAACAACGGAAACAGGAACAAGCGAATAAGAAGAGTTTGTGGAATAGGCTGAAAGAAGCCATGGGGCAAAAAGAAGCTTCCGAGGGTCAAGGTGAACCTCAAGAAAAAGAAGCACCCGTGCCACAGGATGAAAACATGGATGCCTATGAAAAAGGCTTCTTGGCAGAAAATCAAGAAAAACGTCATGAGATGGCCGAACAGGTGCGCGAGCAATTAAACAGGATAAAAGGAAGCCTCCGTCAATCAAATGATCATACCACAGTCGGGGATGTTGGGGAAACTCAAACGCCGGTGGTTGATTGGAAAAAAATGCTTAAAAAATCTTTCGATGAAGAGCGTGATCGTTGGTCCTATCGTCGTTCCGGTTCTGAAAATGACTATATGGCCCGGGTGGAAGAATTGGAAGATGAAGGCCGTCCGGATACGGAAGTTATGTTGGATGTGAGCGGTTCTGTAAATATCCGCTTGTTACGTGAATTTTTAAGACAACTTAAACCGTTGCTTAAATCCTCTAAATTAAAGGTCGGTTGCTTTGATGAGTTTGTTTATGACTTTAAGGAAATAAAGACTAAAGAGGATATTGACCATTTCCAAATTACGGCAAAATCTCAATGGACTGAAAACTGGGATGCGGCTGTCCGGGCATTTTCTAAGAAAAAAGAAGTGAATAAAATTATTTTTACAGACGGATATCCATGCCCAGGAACAATGCCTAAAGAAGATTTAAAGGGTAAGAATGTTATTTGGATAGTTTACGGAAATAAAGATTTTAATCCATGCTGTGGTAAAGTCATCCAGGTTTCCGAACGACAACTTCAGTCGTATATTCAGACGGCCGCTCCACTTTCTAGAGGTGGAAGATAAGATACAACGCCATTCTTAGACGATGAATGGGAAAGTGTGTTAAATTAAGATAAATTAGCCTCAAAAATTTGATAAAGGTCAAATTCTATACCGTCCACGCCTCTGATGAGGTCTATTTCGTCTTCAGCGGCAACATCAATTCGGGCCTGATCTAAAAACAAGCCTTCTTCTTTTCGTTTAAGCTCTTTTTCAGCGACATTTAGTTGCTTTTGAATACGCAACTCCGACAGTCTGTCTGAAGCGGTAGATATTGTTTCGCGTATTTTTTTAACCTCTTGCCTTGCCTCGGACAGATTCTGTTCCAATACAGATTTTTGGCGGCTGGCTTTTATTTTAATTAAATCAACATCCGTATCGAACTTTTTGGTATAATCATTTACATAACGTTCTTTAAGGTCGCGCTGGATGCGTGTATCTAACAAATCTCGCGATGAACCGCCAGTCGTTTTTAGCCAATACGGATTCCTCTTTTCTTCAGCTATAAATTCACTAACCGGTTGATTGATAATTTTTTGGCATTCCTCATCAGTCATGAGCCGCCCATCAGGGGTCGTACCAACCAAAATGTCATACTCTGATAAATACTGACGGCGGCGATTACGTAAGACGATGTTGTAGAACTTTATATTGCATTTCTCTGTCGGAGCAACGGTTTTAATGTCCGCTTTGTCAGAGCATGATATTTCCTGTAAAATACCACGAACAAGCACGGATGTTAAAGTGATGCGCCCCGCGGCCGGCTTAAAATCTTTACTCATTCCATAAGTCCTGCGACCGGTGTATGGCACATTTCTTGTGCCGGTGTAATAGTAAAACATGTGCGGCAATTCTTTGTCGTCCGGTAAAGTCAGCGTTTGATTGTAGTCATCGATCACATATTCCGGATGCTTTGTCGCAAAATAAAACTTCACAACTTCCCATAAATCTTTATTCAAGAACTCCGCTTGTTCCTCTATGTATTTTGGCGAAACGGACACTTTCTCGGCAATATCTTTGGTAAAAGTGGTAAAGAGAGAACTTTCAGCCGCTGAAACAATGCGCTCATTCGGTTCGCGGTTTACTTCCAAGTTTGTTTCCATATCTGCGCGTATATCACTAAGCGTGCGGCGTTTTTGCAAAACATCTTCCAGTTTAACATCAAAATTACCGACAATATCGTCCGACATACCAAAAATGCCTTCAAATTGCAGGGTACGCTTGTTTATCAGCTCCAAAATACGGACATCCGAGATATTTTCTTTGCTTAAAAGATTGATAACTAAAACATCGGATTGCTGGCCTTGTCGGTGGCAACGACAGATACGCTGTTCCATTTCCACGGCGTTATAAAGTAAATCATAGTTAACCACAACTGGACAATATTCAATATCCAAGCCTTTGGCCATAGCATCATTACAAATTAAAATTTGCAAATCTTTTTCTGCCCGAAAACGTGGCAGAGCATCATTTTCTGTATGCTTGATGACATTATATCCGGCGGTTTTAAGCAAATTTGCCAAAACTGGCACGGTGGCAAGATTATCCACGAACACAATCGCTTTTTGTGTTTCTTTACGCAATTTTAAGTGTGCAAATGTCGTTTTAATAGCTTTTAGAAATTCTTCCATTTTGGCGGTTTGCGTAATTTTTGCCGCCATATCGCGCATTGATTCCAAAATAACACGTTCATCGCCTTGTGTTCGCTCAATAGGTGCTTCCAACATTGTGGCAAATGCTTGTGGTGATGAGGCCAAAATGTGGTAAAACATCAAAGTCAGTTGATAATTATCCATTTGCGGATAAGCCTGCTTTTCAGCTAAATTTAAGTATTTTTCGGTTAAATCATAAATTTTCTTTTCATCATCTTTTGGCACATAGTTCAAAACAATCGGTAAGCGACGTGTAAAGTTTACATACTGGCTCGCTTGGCTTTTAAGGGTACGAAAAGCGAATTGTGATACCCAATTTGATAGTTCTGGATAGTTTTCGGGCTTTCTGAAATACCGGCGATAAAAACTGTCAGGATCCGGCAGAACGCTTTCATCAATAAAATGTATCAATCCGTAAATATCCATGATACTCATTGTGATCGGCGTTGGCGTTAAAAGCAGTTTGAAAGCATCGCCGACAGCACCCTTAATGGTTGCAACTGATTTATTGTCCGGCTTAAAAAGAAAATCAGCCTCATCAAACACGGCCAAATCCCAACGAATGCTTTTGACTTCTTCTGCCTCACGGATAACATCATCGTATGTGACAAGGCAAATACCTTTACTATCGGCAGTATATTCGGCCCATTTGATAACCGGCAAGGTGAACTCTTCATCAAGTTTTTGTTGCCATTGTGCCATAAGGTTTTGGGGTAAAACAACCAATATATGTTCTTTTCCCTCGTACCAACGTTGAGCTACTACAAGCAAAGCCTCATAAGTTTTACCGAGTGAGCCTTCATCACATAAAATGCAACCTTTAATCAACCTGGATCGCAGGGCAAAACGGGCCGCGGCTATTTGATAAGGTAATACTTTAATTTTTGAAGAAGCATAAACCGCCAGTAAATTATCGTCATCGCGAAAACTGGCCAATCGTCTGGCTTCCACCATAGCGGCAAATTCGGATACAAAACGATACGGCTTAGTCTCTTCCATAATTTACACCGTTTTCTTAAATTCCTGCCAATTTCTGACCGGCTGTTCGGAGTAGATAACATTATCAAGAGCTTTGAAGTGCTGTGCACCGCAATGGATTTTTTGTTGTTCTTCCGGTCGCAGGCCATAGAACGAATCAGTTCCTTTGGTTTCAAGCACGAAATAAAGTTTCTGTTCGCCGTTTTTCTCTAAATAGACAGCCCAGTCCGGATTATAGGTTCCGATAGGTGTATCAATCTTAAACCGGCTTGGAATTTTAAAGAACATTTTAACGTCAGGATCCTCATCCAAAGCAACGGCAAACGGCTTTTCAACCGTGCTACTGTCATAAATAACATAGTCATAAACGCTGTTTTTAACCGCGACAGCATTACGATCAAGATTAGCAATCAATTCTTCGCTCGAGAAAATCTCTTGCACGGCATATTCTTCGCCGGCCAATTTAATATACTTAATTCCATCAATGGCCAATGCATGACGATTGCGCTGGATGATCTCCAAAACCTTTTCGTAGAAGTCTTGTGGGTTTTTCAAAAAGTCTCCGGCCCGGCCGCTTTCTTGAATGATTTTATTCACGGTGGAACGTTTCAGCAATGTTTTGGTAGAGATTAAACGCAAAATATCCGGCAGAACATCATAGCTCTTTTCCAGGTTTTGGGTAAACATCGCACCGGCTTGGGCAGTTACGCCTGACTTTTGAATATCAACTGAGGCTGTCTGACTGAGTAAACGGGCCGAAGCAATCTCCGGCATTTCGCGAATATCCTTGATACTATCGGCGATAAGCTTATCCAAATCAAACTGGACCCGATAAGTGGTCTTTTGCTTAATTTTATTCCACAACTCCATAAATTCAGGTGATAACAGCGCACGTTTATTGAGTTTTACCGTTACATCCTTGGAGGCATCGCGGATGTTGAGCTTGTTATCAGCCTTGTTCATGGACTGTAAAATTGCACGTTGCGCGGCTTTTGACCAACGCTCGCTTAAATTGAGTGTACCGGCGGCAAGCTGTGCCTTCATGGTGTCTTTAATCTTGTTCTTGCTGTCAATAACCTTTTTATCTTTCAGCTCATCCATAATCGCGGCCGCTTCCTCATACGAAAAGGTCTTTTTCTCGACAACAGTTTCTTTATATGTTGTATTCGCAAGCGCGGCAACCGATACCGGCTTTGAAGTTTTGATCATATCTTGAACATGTGTTTTGACCGGCTCCGGCATCGGGATGTTTTCGATTTTAATTTCTTCAGGTTTAACTTCCGGTTTAATGTAGCCGCCATCATCAATTAACCCATGCTTTTGTAAATCTTCCACAATAGCGGTGGCCTCACTCTCGCTGACCGTACGTTCAACTTCAACTTCTTCATCGTAAGAGTAGCCGACAAGCATATCCAATTCGAAAACGCCGAATTTAACACCGGTTTCATCTTCAATTTCTTTTTGCAGCTTATCAGCAAACTCGGCAAAACTTTCGTTGGCGATAACGTGCAAAACATTGATGTTCTTATCCTCAATCCGTTCTCCGTCCTGATTAACGCAAAGTCTTAAACCACGACCGATTTTTTGACGGCAGGTAAACAGCGATTTTTGCTCGATCAACGTGCAAACTTGGAAGACGTTCGGATTATCCCAACCTTCTTTTAACGCCGAGTGCGAGAAAATAAAGCGGAGCGGACATTCAAACGACAACAGCCACTCTTTATCTTTCATAATGGTATTATAAGTGTCATCATCAGCCTGCGTGTCGCCTTTGGTATCCTTATATTTACCTTTTTTATCCTGGGAGAAGTAGCCGTTATGCGCTTTATTTACATCCGTATCAAATTTGGTTTTCAAAATAGCATACTTCGGCTTATTGATCAGCTCGTTGTAGCATTCCTCAAACATTTCGGCATAAATACCTTTGCCACCATCCTCGGTGCGGTATTTTTTAACCTCATCAATAAAGAACAGGGACAGCACCTTAATTCCCATATCAAAATAGCGCAATTCTTTATCAAGGTGCGTTTTAATGGTCTGATAAATTTGCGCACGTTTCAAAACTTTTTCATCAACGCTACCGATGGCTTTACCCAGGGCAACATATTCTGAGTTTGCAAATTCCACACCTTCAAGGCCTGATGTACAATCGATTCCCGAAACAACATAGCCTTCATAAATTTTGCGGTGACCGGATTTGATAAACAGATCATCGTCCGGTTTAACCGTTATAACCTTACGCGTAATATGGGCGTTGTCGTCTTCCACATCAATTTCCAGTTTGGCCGCAAAACCGTTGGCGTTTGAAACATCTTTTAAGGCGATATACGGCTTGTTCGAATCATTGATGACCGAGTTTGAAATGACACAAATTTGTTTTACCAAGCCCATCTGATACGCATCAACCGGTGTTAAACGATAGACAAGATTCTGCTTTTCGCGGTGGGTGGCAGAATAACGTAAAACGCACAGCGGATTGAGCATGGCGATGGCTTCCTTTGCCTTTGGTGTATTATCAACACTTTGTGGCTCATCAATAATCACAACCGGATTCGTGTCTTGGATATAGCGCATAGCGGTTTCGCCGTTCAGTTTATCCTGCTCTTGATTGATAATGTTTTCGGCCTTTTTGAAAGCATCGATGTTGATGATCATGATTTCAATATTGCTGGAAGTCGCAAAGGCTCGCACATCAGAGAGCTTGGCCGAATTATAAATAAAGTAGCGGTACGGTACGCCGTCATATTGATTTTTGAAGTATTCTTCCGTAACCTGAAACGACTTGTTTACGCCCTCACGAATAGCCACGCTCGGTACAACAATAATAAACTTTGTAAAGCCGTAGCGGTGGTTAAGCTCCAAAATTGTCTTGGTATAAACGAAAGTTTTACCGGTTCCGGTTTCCATTTCGATTGAGAGCGGCACCGCCTTAATGCCGTCAATGTCGGTTTGCGGCAGAGAATGAGCCTTTTGGATTGCATGAAGATTGTTGTTTATAGTTTCCTCATCTAACACCAACTTGTTACCAAAACCGAATTCATTTTGCAAAAAAGAGGCTTGCGCGGAGTTATCAGCGATTGAAAAAGTCATATTTGCTTTTTCTTGGCCCTTGAATAACTCCACCGCCGCATTTGTGGCATCGGTTTGAAATTCTTGATTCTTAAACTTTAGTTTCATGCTCATTTACCTATTTTATAAATTACATATTTAATTTCAGGATTCGAAAACTGCTCCTTAAAGAAAGATTCCATTTTCTTGTCATTATTCACAACTTCTTTAGGCAATTGATTAAAATTTAATATTGTTTTATCCATCATGCCTACATCATTTATCAGAATACGATGACGCTTGTCTTCGTTCTTATTCCAGTAGAGGATCGCATACCTTATAGAGCCGGAAATAACCTCATTATCAAACGTAACGCTGTGCGTTGTAATGGTTTCCAACTTTTTCTTTTTTTTGATTTTACCAGTAAACGGGATAAAAATCGTCTTTTCGGGAGTTTGAACTCTAAAATATATGTCTTTATGCATAGGGATTTCAGGCTCATAGGAGTATCTTTTCCCCATAATGTTATATGCATGAAAAGGTTCCAACAAAAATGGCTCATCAAAAGTTTTTAGTGTCATTAGGTATTTATTGTTGAATACGACAGAGATGGCCGTAATCGTTTTCGGAGAGAGCGTTTTATTGAATATCGTGCAATGTAAACCACTCCCTTCAAAAGAATTATGATTTTCTCCGAAAGATGTTATTTTAAGATTTTTTGAAAAGTGGTAAAGCCAAAAGCCATAAGCAGTTAAAACAAATATCCCCAAATTACCAAGGATGGATGCTACTTTCTCAACAGTTTCCAAATTCAAAAAATCACACATCGTCCACCTCTACAGCAACATAATTTCCACACCGCTGTCTTTGCTTATGTAATAAGCGTTGGATAGGGCCACATCATCTTTGAATGCTTCTTCTGCCGCTACAATTTTAGCCGGCGATAATTCGCACATCGCGGTTACGTCTTCCGGTGTGATACCACCGTTTGAACCGTCCAGGCAAACAAGGACCAAGCCTTCTTCGCCGATGGAATAAACTTTGCGGCCGTTCAGATTGTTTTCTGTAACCTTATAAGTCGCCGGAATGCCAAGCTTCAACATAACTTCATAAACCACATCTAATTCGTTGCGGTCAATTTTAAGGCTCTTGATCATGGTATCAAAGCGTTCTTTCAAAATATCTGTCTCGGAGCTTTCCAACGGTGTATCGTCCCATTTAACGAGGTTTGACGTATCAAGCTTCAAAACCTTAAAGCCAACATCCACATCGGCGTTTTGCTCTTTGATTTTTGCACCGGCACGGCGGATACGTTCTTTACCGATTTCGCAAATGTTTTTGTATCCGGCTTTGAAAGCTTCTGACTTTTCGTCCGTTAATTCAGGTAACTGCACCATAATAAATTGACGTTTACCACCATCTTCTGCGTTGAGTTGCATAACTGCATGAGCGGTGGTGGCAGATCCAGAGAAGAAGTCAAGAACGATGTCATCATTCTTTGAAGATGTTGATAACAAGTATTTGATAAATTCAACCGCCTTGGCAAAATCAAAAGGCAAATTATTAGCTTTTAACCATTTTGTAGATGATTGAGAGTCAAAGAAAAGAGTTGATTTGGGAACTTGGTAAATGTAGTCGCCCAAATAGCGTTTTGGACGTGGAACAATCGTTTCATCCTTGCCAAATGCTAACAATCCTTCTTTTTCTAGTCTTTTAATCTCTTCGTCTTTATATCTCCAGCCGCCAACAGGTTTAGCACAGAGTTTCCCGGTCACAGGATGGACAACTTCAGTCACCATATTTCCATTAGTTACTCCTCCGGGATTATCTGTTTGATATATTCCTCTTTTATCCGCATAGGTGTAGTGATCTAGGTCATAAAAACGCGGATATTTTACCAATTCTAACAATTCATTATGTATTTCTTCTTCGGATAGGTTTCTTTTAACAAGTTGCATGGCTCTATTGTAGTATTCATCAACATTGTTCTTTTTGACTTTCCATTCATCGCCAAGTGAATATATATTTTTGCAATAGCACAAAACATATTCGTGAGAAACAGAAACATACTTAGAATTATTTTTTGTGGAATTAGAAGCGACAATAAACTGCGCAATAAAATTTTCTTCTCCGAACACTTCGTCACAGATACGGCGTAGATTCGTGATTTCATTATCGTCAATACTGATAAAAATTACACCATCATCTCGGAGCAAGTTAGAGGCCAAGCGCAGGCGCGGATACATCATATTCAGCCAGTTTGTGTGATAACGCCCCATCGTTTCAGGGTTGGATTTTGTGGTTTGGCTGGTTATCTCTTTATATTTGGCCATAGGATCCTTGAAATCGTCCTCATACACAAAATCGTTA
>JAEEGL011700350.1_pt1 | contig 16536 bp, 13 predicted proteins | sample 9134231 | NCBI WGS metagenome assembly JAEEGL01 (sample SAMN16246548, study PRJNA631951) | gut metagenome | biome: gut microbiome; feature: rumen; material: fiber-attached | host: Bos | place: Iran: Karaj | collected 2018-10
CGAACGACTGATTATGCATAACTGTCTGATTTACAGACAAAGTTACGATTGAAAACCGTTCGCCCATCAAACACCTCCTAACTATCTAACTATCAATATTTTCAAAGACCTATATATAAATTTTTAGTGGACACTAATGATCTAAAATCAATAGCCATGAGAAGAATCGTTCAAACCCTTGCAACTTTGGCCCTGGCACTGAGCTTTGCCGCTGCACCGCTCGCCATGGCGCAGACCCGTTCCACGGGCTCTTCCACGACCCGTTCGACCGGCAGTTCTTCCACGACCCGTTCTTCCGGGGCGCAGACAACGCGTTCCTCCGGTACGAGCTCCCAGAGCGTAACCCGCTCCACCGGCTCTTCCACGAGTTCGGCGACCCGTTCGACGGGCTCCAGCTCGCAGCAGAGCGTCACCCGCTCCACCGGTTCCTCCTCCAGCTCTGCGACCCGCTCGACCGGCACGAGTTCCCAGAGCGTGACCCGCTCCACCGGCTCTTCCACGAGTTCGGCGACCCGCTCCACCGGTTCCTCCTCCAGCTCGGCGACCCGCTCGACCGGCTCGAGCTCCCAGAGCGTGACCCGCTCCACCAGCTCTTCCGCCTCCTCGAGCACGCGCTCCTCGGGCAGCGTTTCGTCCTCTTCCGCGACGGCCACGCGTTCCACCGTGGCGAATGTCACCCGCAGCGGCCTGACCAATTCTTCGCAGGCAGTCTCTTCTCAGAAGAGCGGCAACTACCGGGACGCCAGCGGCAACTACCGCTACGAGGATGATTTCCGGATGGACAACAACCACAATGTCAACCGCATCCCGCCGCGTCACCGCGACTTCCTGCCGATGGATCGTCCGCGTCCGTTCTACGGCGACTATCCCCACTACTTCGGCTACCGGATCCAGGTCATTCCTGCTGGCTACCGCCGCATCCATCACTGGGGCATCGACTACTACTTCTATGACGGGATCTACTATCGTCCCTACGGCGGTTACTACGTGGTCTGCCGTCCTCCGTTCGGCACGCCGCTGGAGAGGGCCATCGACCGGGCCATCCTGCGTTCGTTGCGCTTCTCCTACTATGTCAATACCTACCGGACGTACAACACGGTCTTTGACAACTACAATGTCATCGCCCAGCAGAACCTGATCATCGCGCAGAACAATGCCCGCATCGCCGCGCAGAACCGCAGTTACGCCCTGAACAGCCAGCGGGCCCTGACCGCCTACGAACTGGCGAACAAGCTCGGCCTTGTCCAGAGCTACGCCTATGCGAACAGCGAGTATTTCTACCAGGACGGCGTGTTCTACACCATCAGCCCTTCCGGTGCCTACTCGACCATCGTTCCTCCGGCCGGCGCCCTGGTCACCTCGCTCCCGGATGACTACGAGACCATCGTGATGAACGGCGTGGAGTATTATATGGTGGACAACACCGTCTACCGCACCATCCTCTACGAGGGCGAGCCCCTGCTCGAAGTCCTTGGCCAGATGTACGGTTCCCTCTACAACCAGTACAACATCTACCGCTAGGCGCTTCCATCCCATTTGACTTACGAGGTCGGCCCCATGGCCGGCCTCTTTTAATGTTTCCCGTCCCTTTCCGTTCTCCCGCATAGCCCACTCTGATACAACGCCCGATCCCATCGGTCCACTCTGATGGCAGGGTGTACTCAAAAACGGGCTTATTTGAGCCCACAGGTACCTGCCGATGGACCGGTGTGCACGCCCCGGGCCGCACAAAGCACCTGTCTGCCCCTCCCGCCGAACGATATCGCCCCTTTTCGTTCTCCCGCAGGTCCCGGCGGGGCGGTCTCGCACGTCGTGCGGTGCTACACGTCGGGCGGTCGCCTGCGGGCAGGGGCCGTCGGGCCGGTACGCCCCTACGGGGCTATCCTTCCCCCGCCTTCGGCGCGGGCCCCTTCCGTTCACGAGGCCACGGACGGCCACGCCGTCCGACGGCCCCTGCCCCTTCGGCTCCCATGCCCTCCGTGCTGTCCTTCGGTGTTTTCATAACGTTTTGAACTACAATAACTTATGAAATGCATCATGGATACCCCTCCATTTTTCGTCGCCACTGTCCGTCGACTGCTTTGCAAGGTGTTGAATAGCAGTAGTTTGCAAAGGTACTGATGGATACTCACTCATTCCGCGTGAGCGTAGCGAGCTGGGAATACACCCTGCGGCGGAGACTGGGTAAAGTCCTTCCGGGGAAGGTCCCGGGAGCGAATGGGGAAGGTCGAATTTGAGGACGGGGACCTTCCCCATCGAATCAGCAGCAGATGGTCCTGTGGGGCCATTTCGGCGGGGAAGGTCCGGGCGATGAAATTCGACCTTCCCCAAATAGGTCAACCACCTTCCCCCAATAGGTCCACCACCTTCCCCATTTGCCCGCCGCCCTATTGCATATCTCGCTGACAATCCCTATTTTTGGGGCATGAACGGTCTCCGGCGCCTCATTTTTCTTCTAACCTTGCTGTTCCCTTCTGCCGCCCTGGCGCAGATCCGGGAGGAGTACAGGCCGCTTTCGGAGCTTCTCGCCACGCGGCCGGAAAGGGTGGCGACGGAAGGAAACCGGGTCGAAGTGATCCCGAGCGGGAGCGAGCTGTTTTTCCGGATGCAGGAAGACATCATGGGCGCAACGCAAACGATTCATGCCTCGTTTTTTATTTTTCATAACGATGAGGCCGGCTTCGTGATCCGCAGTGCCTTCCAGTTACAGGCGCTTGACAGTCTGGAAGTGCAGTACATCGCGGAAGACTTTATCCAGAAGTCCCGCTTCATCCGTCCCATGAAAAAGGCCGGCGTAAAGCTGGGGCATCAGCTCTTTTTCCCCCTGATTCCCAGGAATCATCAGAAATACCTGCTCCTGGACGGTACGCTTGCCTATGCAGGAGGATGTAACATCGCCCGGAACAATCTATTGGAGTGGGAGGACATGGCCGTACGTCTTCGCGGCCCCGTGGTCGCCCAAATGGAGCAGCTCCATGCGCGAAACTGGAAACGGACCGGCGGATCCCCCTCGGCGCGGGAGCCGAAGGAGACGGAGTCCTATGTCGGGGGCGTCATTGTGCAGCCTGTGGACGAAGATCCTGCGGAGAAAAGCCACCTGAACCTCCAGGCGTATATCTGGGCCCTGGACCATGCGAAGGAGTATTTTTATGCCAAGACGCCCTACTTCCTCCCGCCCTCATCCTTGGTGAAGGCCCTTTCGGATGCGGCAAGGCGCGGGGTGGATGTACGGCTGGTCATCCCCAGGCATAAGGACGCAAGGGTCGCATTGATCACGCCTTTCGAAGGGACCTACTTTAAGACCCTCTTGGCGGCCGGGGTGCATATCCACTTGCGGGAGGGCCTGTTTGACCATAGCAAAGTTTTTTCCTGTGACCATTATCTTTCGGCCGTGGGGTCCGTCAACCTGGATGCCCTCTCGCTTCTCTACAATTATGAAAACAACCTGTTTTTCTATGATGAAGGGATCAGCACCCAGATCAAACGCCTCATAGAAGAAGACTTTTCGGACTGCGAGGAATTGCACTTGGAAGGAGCGCGGCATGGCATTATCCGATAATAATTTGTAAATTTGCAATTTATGAGGCGCATCCTTTTATATCTTCTGCTATCCGTCTTGTCGCTGTGCTATTCCTGCGGCAAGGCTCCGAGGCAGGATGCGCCCCTCCCGCTCAAGACCACAGCCTCCTGGCAGAAAGGCCAGTGGGACCGCTGTGCACAAAAGATGCAGGAGCACCTGGACGCCTCGGTCCGGTCCCGCGAGATGCGGACGCTGGATGCGGCTTTCGTGGCCATCATGGCGGCGCCGGAAAGTAAAGAAGAATCCTCCGTGATTCCCTTTACCACGGACGGCGTTGCCTGTGAGGCCAGGATCCTGCGCAGCGGAAAAAGAGCCGAAGTCAGCATTTTCAGGGAAGAAGCGGCCGTGGGTGTTTTCACCCTGGACGAAGCTTCGTTTCGCGGGGAATCCACGGGCATCCGCTTTTCTGCGGACCCCTTCCGTGCAGATCTGGCCGAGGTCCATGCTACGATGGTGTTTTCTTCGGAGGAGACTGTCCTGGTCACCCTTCACGCCGACGGCCCCCTGGAGAAAGTGGATGTCAGCCTGGTTCTCCCGGAGGGAGTTTCCCTGATGGGGAGCGTCGAGGCCCGCCGCCTCTGGGAAGGGCTCCGCGCCATTTCTGACGCCGAGACGCAGGAGAGGGTCACGCCGCTCGTGAGCGAGGCAGATGCCGCCCTCCATATCGGCGTGTATTACGAGGGAGATGACAGCACCCCGCTCGCCCGGGTCAGTCTGCGGCCGCTTCACCGGCTCAGCCGTTACGACGATTACTGGACGTGGGACTTCATCATCCGGACGGCGTCCGGGGAGGTCCTGGATGACGCCTGGAACGCCCTGGGCAGTATCGACGGCGCTACGGCCACGTTTGTCAAGGCCTGGCGGGACCTCATGCCTCATATTCTCTCATGAGGATTCTTTTCCTCATAGGGCTTCTTCTGGCGCAGCAACCGGATTCCACCCTGATCCAGGACCAGCTGGACAGTACGGTTTTCGTCTCGGAACGGCATGTTTCCCTGCTGGAAACCGATCCGGCGCTTCCCATCAAAGTGAACACGGAGCTCCTGCGGCGTATCCCATCCCTTACCGGAACCCCGGATCCGATCCGGATCGTCAAACTGCTTCCGGGAGTGGAGACGGGGACGGAACTGGATGCCGGCCTGCATATCCTGGGAACGGAGAATTCCCACTCCCTGGTGTCCGTGGACGGGGTACCCATCTATGGGGCAACACATGTACTGGGCCTGTTTTCCACCTTCATCTCCAGTCATTTCCAGGGGATGGAATTCCACCCGTACATCTCCGGGGCCAACCGCATCGGCGGCGCCGTGGACATGCAGCTTCCCGGCCATGTTCCCGCGAAGTTCCATGGACAGGTATCCGCCAGCCTGTTCGAGGCCGAGGGTACCCTGGACATTCCGACAGGCCGCCGTAGCGCCTTGTTCGTGTCGGCCCGGCGCTCCTTCATCAACCTCCTGTACAGCAGTTTCCTCAAGGTGGATGTCTACGCTTTTCAATACGGCTTTACCGACGGAAACATCACCTGGTACTGGGAGCCCGGCGAAAAGGACCGTTTCTGGGCCGATTTCATGCTGGGCGGAGACAATGCCCACTTCCAGAGCAACCGGGGCGGGTACGGCCTGAAGTTTGACTGGATGAACTACAAGGGCTCCCTCCATCACCGTCACCAGTGGGACTGGGGGGAACTTCGGCAGCGGCTTTATTACTCCCACCTCGACATGAGTTTCGACTTCAACCATGACATCTATAATTTGTATGTTCCCTCTATCTTTGGCACCGCCGGGTATTCAGCCACGCTTCGGGCCGGGAGGTGGGAGGGAGAAGTCCGTCTGGAGGGCCATCATTCCCAGCCCCAGCAGACGGTCGTTCGCAACAAGGATGTCTCGCAGATGGCCGCCGATGAAAGCCAGGCAGCGCTGGAAGCCTCGGCCCGGGTGCAGTACACCCTTCCCATCACATCCTCTCTGGAACTCTCCGCTTCGCTCAAGGGAATCTGGTGGCATTCGGCCGACGGGGCGAACTATCCGGCCCTGCTTCCGCAGCTTCGTCTGCTGTGGGATGCCCACCATGCCGGAAAGTTCGAGCTCGTGACGGGCCTTGGGCGGCAGAATCTCTTCCAGACGGGGATCTCTTCCATCGGCCTCCCCATCGAGTTCTGGTACCTCAGCGGAAATAATCTCTCCCCGCAAGGGTCCTGCCACGCCTCTGTATCCTGGGGACGCAGTTTCCTCAGCGACCGGTATTCCGTATCGGTGGGGGGCTTTTACCGGCACCTGATGGGCCAGCTGGATTACACCGGCACGCTGCTGGATTACCTGGACCCGGATTATACGACCCCCAAATACCTGATTACCGGCTTCGGCCGCAACTTCGGGCTCTGCCTGACGCTCCACAAGCAGGCCGGCGATTTTACCGGATGGATGAATTATACGCTCGCGCGGTCTCTCCGCACTTTCGGCGAGCAGACCTATCCCTCCAATCATGAGCGGATCCATGAATTCAACGCCGTCGGCAATTATACCCATGGGCGCTGGGACTTCGGCGGCGTCTTTGTCCTGGCCTCCGGCGTGCCCTATACGGCGGCGGAGTCCTTCCTCATGAGCGGCGGCACCCTCGTCGCCGAGATGTCGCCGAAAAACTATTACCGGATGAAGCCCTACCTCAGGCTGGACCTGTCGGCATCGTTCTATTTCCACCGGCAGGGGGACGGACGCGGAAACGGACTGACCCTCGCCCTGTACAATGCCGTCGGCTATAAGAACGACCTGTTCTTCATGCCGATGAAAAGCAGCGATGAACATGGCTTCTATTATGGACCGGTCTCGCTCCATCTCCGCTGGCTTCCCTCCCTGTCTTATTTCCATAAGTTCTGACGATGAAAAAGATTCTTCCGCTGCTTCTTGTCGCCGTCGCCTGCACGACCACGTATCCCTACCGGGACCTCGACCGCCTGGTGGTCGAGGGGTGGATCGACGCCGGCGGGGCCCCCGTCGTCATGGTTTCCTCACCGCTCCCCGCCTCCGACAAGCAGGTACAGGCGGAGGATCTCGTCGAGCATCTTTACTACAAGGCCTATGTCAGCGTGAAGGATGAAAACACCGGGGAAGAAACGACCCTTACGCCCCGGAAAGACAGCCGGTATTTCCCGCCCTTTGTCTATACGACGGACCAGATGAAAGGCGTAGCCTCTCACCGCTACTCCCTGAAAGTCATGTATGGGAATCATGTTGCCAAGGCCGTGACACGGATCCCCGAGCCCGTTCCGCTGGACAGGGTGGAGGTGTCCCGGTCGGAACAGTCCGACACGATGTATGTGGTGACCGCCTATTTCAACGACCCGGACGGCTACCACCGTTTCTTCGCTAAGGTCGAGGGGCAGGATTCCATGTACCTGCCGTCCCTGCTGAGCGGCCAGATGGCGGCCAACCGCGCCGGCGCCGTTTCCGTGATGCGGGGATACGGTCTGGACAACCGGCACTGGAAGCCGCTGTACAAACTGGGGGAGACCGTCCACATCAAGTTCTGTACGGTGGAGGAAGACATCTGGGCCTACTGGGACAGTTTCGACGCGGTCTCCACCATCGCCACCGTGGGCTTTTTCCCCATTACGTCCAATCCGCCCACCAACATGAAAGGCGCTTACGGCTACTGGGCCGGCTACGGCGCGACCTACGCCACCGTGAAGGTTGAGCTGCCGTAGGCGGCGGGGGGAATCAGAGGAGTGAGAAAATCCGCCGGAGGGAATCGGGGGAGCCGGAGGAATAGAGGTCGATACGGAAGGGACCGTCCCCGGTGGGGATGCCGCTGTCCCGGAGGACATGGACGGTGTGGCGGGCAACGGCGGGAGCGGGGTCGATGACCTGGACGCCGGGGCCGGCGATGCGCTCGATGAGCGGGCGCAGGAAAGGGTAGTGGGTACAGCCGAGCACCAGGATGTCCGCCCCTTCATCGAGGAGGGGCTCCACCGAGGCGCGGACGACTTTCTCTGCTTCTGCGCCGTCCAGAATGCCCCGTTCGACGAGTTCCACGAAGCCCTCGCCGACGTGCTCCACAATCCGGACATTATCCTCGAACTGTCCCCTGGTTTTCAGGTATTTGGACCCCTTCAGCGTTCCCGCCGTGGCGAGGACGCCGATGACCCCGCTCTTCGTTCCGAGGGCGGCCGGCTTGACGGCCGGCTCCATGCCGATGAAGGGAAGAGCGGGGTACGCTGCGCGGAGGGTGGCGATGGCCGCGGCCGTGGCGGTGTTGCAGGCCACGACGATGACTTCGGCACCGAGTCCCGACAGGATGTCGGTGATAGTCCGGGCCCGGTCCTGGATATAGGATGCCGGCTTTTCGCCATAAGGACAATGGGCGTTGTCGGCAAAAAAGAGATAATGCTCCCGGGGGAGAAGTTTGACGATCTCCCGATAGACGGACAGCCCGCCCGATCCCGAGTCAAATATGCCGATTGTAGCCATACGTCTTGCAAAAATACAAAGAATTATTCGTAATTTTGTCATCCTAAACAGATTGTTATGATTGGACTGGACCAGATAAAAGAATTACGGGAGCGCCTCGGGACGCTCGAGGCCTGTCTCGACATCGCCGGGAAGCGGAAAGAGGTGGAGGCGAAAACAGCGGAAAGCCTCGCGCCCGACTTTTGGAACGATCCCAAGGCGGCGGAAGCCTTCCTGAAAAAACTCTCGGGCACCAAGTCCTGGGTCAGCGATTTCGACAAGGCGGCCGGGGCCATCGACGATCTGGACGTCCTGTATGAATTCGCCCGGGACAGTGTCGGCGCGCAGGAGGAGGAGTCCATGGAAACCGAAGAGACGCGGGAGCTGGACGCGGCCTACCAGATGGCCGTCGAAGCGGTCGAGGCGCTGGAACTGCGCAATATGCTCGGGAACGAGGGGGACAACCTCGGTGCGGTACTGACCATCAATTCCGGCGCCGGCGGCACCGAAGCCAACGACTGGAGCGCCATGCTGATGCGGATGTATCTGCGCTGGGGGGAACGCAACGGCTATAAGATGACGGTGACCTCCCTGCTGGAAGGCGAAGAGGCCGGCATCAAGTCCGCCACCATCGAAGTGGACGGAGACTATGCCTACGGCTACCTGAAGGCTGAAAACGGGGTCCACCGCCTGGTCCGGATCTCGCCCTTCAATGCCCAGGGCAAGCGTCAGACGACCTTCTCTTCGGTCTTTGTGTATCCGCTGGTCGATGATACCATCCACATTGAAATCAATCCTTCCGACCTGGAATGGGATACCTTCCGCAGCGGCGGCCATGGCGGACAGAACGTGAACAAGGTGGAGACGGGCGTGCGGGTGCGGCACATCCCGTCCGGCATTATGGTCGAGAACACCGAAACCCGCTCCCAGCAGGACAACCGCCAGCGGGCCCTGCTGATCCTGAAATCCCGCCTCTACGATATCGAACTGAAAAAGCGCCAGGAAAAGCAGGCCGAACTGGAGGGACAGAAAAAGCGCATCGAATGGGGCTCCCAGATCCGCAACTACGTCCTCCATCCCTATAAACTGGTCAAAGACCTCAGGACCGGATACAGCACGGCGGACACCCAGGGGGTGCTGGACGGGGACTTGAACGAATTCATGAAAACCTATCTGATGGGGAACGGCGCCGCCGTGACGGACCCGGATGAGCTGGACTGAAAATTTTTTGAAAAAAAGTGAATTTTTTTGCAACGTTTTTCCCCGCCGCTGCATCTTTAGTACAGGTTTAGGTTTTAGTACACGTCAAAAAATCGGCTTCCGCTTTGTACGGGGCCGGTTTTTTGCTTATCTTTGCAGTCCTGACCACAGCATTTTATGAAGAAGTTTTTTTTGTTGCTTGCCTGTGCGGTCCTGACCATTCTGTCTCCCGCCGCGGCGCAGCGAAGGCATTTCAGGCCCTGCCCGCAGCGCCCCCATGTGAATGAACTTCGGGAGAAGACCCGCTCGAAGATGATTGCTTCCCGGGCGCGGACCAAGGCCGGAGCGCCGACGCCCCGTTATGGCCTGATTATCCTGGCGGCTTTCAAGAACCAGGCGTTTACCAAGGACAAGGCCTATTTCGAAAACCTGATCAACGGCAGCGCTTCGACCAGCGCCCTCTCTTATTTCAACGAGCAGTGGAACGGCTTCTATGATTTCCATTTCGACATTACGGACATCGTGACCGTTTCACAGGATTATTCCTATTATGGGAAGGAAGTACACAACGAAGACGCCGCACCGGAGCAGCTGATCATGGAGGCCTGCCAGCTGGTGGACGACAAGGTGGATTTCTCCAAATATGACAACGACTCGGACGGCGAGGTGGACAATGTGTTCGTCTTCTATGCCGGTGACTGCGGCCAGGGGCATGACAGCCGGGTCTGGCCCCACCAGTGGTATATCCGGGACGGGGCCGGGCAGACGCTCCGCCTGGACGGGAAACTGATCAACAACTACGCCTGCACCTCGGAAATCGAGTATGGCATTTATGCGACCATCGGGACCTTCTGCCATGAATATACCCATACTTTCGGCATTCCGGACCTGTACGATTCGGATGATGTTGATAACGGGTATGCGGAAGGCATCTGGGCGGAAATCGACCTGATGGACGCCGGCAACCAGAACAATGACGGCAAGACGCCTCCGTACTACAGCTGCCTGGAGCGCTGGTACTTTGAAATGTCCGAGGCCAAGACGCTCAAGGAAGGGGGGTACACCCTGCCTCCGGTCCATAAAAACGGGGATTATTACCTGGTTCCCACGGACCAGGAGGGGGAGATCTTCCTCATCGAATGCCGCTCCAATGAGAAATGGGACCGCTTCATCGGCGGAAGCGGCCTGATGATCTATCATGTGGACAATACCCCGGCGTCCCTGGACAAATACTGGATCGAGAATGCCCTGAACGCGTATGCGGCGCACCAGTGCATGGATGTCGTCGAATGCGACAGCGCCGCGCCGCTCGCCTGGCGGAAGGATGCCTCGGATGACGAGATGTACTGGACCATCGTGGATACCTATGCGCCGAAGGTCTTCTGGCCGGACGGCGGACAGACGGCGTTTCATGCAGGTTCCAACCCCGCCTGGACGTTCTGGAGCGGGGCCCCCTGTCCCATCGCCCTGACGAATATCCGGAAAAACAGTGACGGAAGCGTCAGTTTCACCGTGACCGGCAGCGGCGCGGCGGCGGCTCCCGCCGTGAGCATCCAGGACCGCCTGGTTCTTCAGGATGCCGCCATCATCCGCTGGAAGGCAGAAGGTTACGAGGGGAAATGCGTGTTCCGCTACAAGGAAAGCGACGCCGCTTCCTGGACCGTCAAGACCGTCGAGGCCTTCCAAAGCGGGCGCTACGGCTGCACACTGGAAGGGCTGAAGGCCCGTACTTCCTATGATGTGGAAATCTGGGCGGGCGCGGAAGGTATACCCGGACCCGTCAACAAGACCGCCGGCTTCACGACGAAGCGCTCGGCGCGTGGGGGAGAGTATCCCTATATCTACCTGAAAGATGTCCCCCGCAACGAGGACGGCAGTTTCCCCGCCGGCGGGGTGGAAATTCCCCTCCGGCTGTACAATGCCCCTGCCGGCAGCGTGAGCTGGTACCTGGACGGGAAGGAAATCCACTGCGATGCGGACGGCTACTTCCGGATCACCGCTTCCGGAGAACTCCGGGCGGTCTCAGGCGATCTGATGGTCCATAAACACCTGTACGTGAAATGAAAAAATGGATGATACTGCTCCTGACCCTGGCCCTCGTGCCGGCGGGATGCTCGAAAAAGTCAAAGATGGACAGTGATCTCTCGCAGGCCTCGGATGTCATGCTGAAGGTCGCCGGAAAGACGGTCTTCTCCGCAGATGCCTTCCAGACCCAGTTCTCCCGTCAGGGGACGACGCTCCGCGCCGGCAACGACGACATGAGTGCCTACATGAGCGTTGCCTGTGACGTGCTTCCTTCGTCGGTCGGGCAGAGCGTGCGGGCCGACCTCGGATGGAAACAGAACGGCGCGGCGCAGACCCACTCCGGCGTCACATTCACGGTTCAGAAAATCGAAGGGGAACTGGTCTGGCTCTGGTCGTCGTCCGATAAGGCCGGCGCCGTCGTCCGGGTGCTGGAATGATTTGGTAATTCGGAAAATCCTTCGTATCTTTGCGCGCTTAAAAAAGCGGCAACCGCTTTTGGTGCAATGGGGTCTGTGAAACATCAGACTGAGTAACACGTTTTAATTATTAGTACAATGAAGCATTTTACGCTGAACGGCCAGATCCGCCAGAAGGGCAACAAGGCCGTCATCAAGGCTTTCCGCCGCCAGGGTCTCGTTCCCTGCAACCTCTATGGCCTCGGCCTGGAGAACATCCTTTTCACCGTGTCTGAGAAAGAGCTGAAGGGACTGACCCACACGCCCGCCGCCTACATCGTGGACCTTGTCCTGGACGGAAAGACCTATACCGCCGTCGCGCATGAGTACCAGTGGCATCCCGTGGATGACAACTGCCTCCATGTGGACTTCCTCGCGGTGAACGAAGAGAAGCCGATCACGATCAGTGTTCCGCTGAACATCTACGGTCACCCGGTGGGTGCCCAGGCCGGTGGTAAATTCACCCAGAGCGCCCGCTCCCTGAAGGTCCGCGCCCTGATGAAAGACCTCCCGGACCAGCTGGATGTCGATGTCACGCCGCTCGAACTCGACAAGCGGATGGTCGCCGGCGACCTCAAGTTTGAGGGCCTGGAGATTGTCTCCGACAAGAACACCATCATCTGCTCCGTCAAGACGACCCGCGCCATGCAGCAGGCCGCTGCCGACGCTGCGAAGGCTCAGTAATCCCCTGATTTCCCGGCGGTATGAAGTATCTGGTAGTCGGGCTGGGCAACATCGGAGCCGAGTACGCTACAACCCGTCACAACATGGGATTTATGGTTTTGGATGCCTGGGCTCAGGCATCCAATGCCGTTTTTACGACCGAGCGTTACGGCGCCGTGGCGGAAATTTCCTTCAAGGGCCGTCAGTTCGTGCTCCTGAAACCCTCCACCTACATGAACCTCAGCGGCAATGCGGTCCGTTACTGGCTGCAGAAACTGGACCTCGGGATCGAGAGCCTCCTGGTCATTTCCGACGACTTGAATCTTCCCTTCGGCACCATCCGGATGCGTGCGCGGGGGAGTGACGGCGGACACAACGGCCTGGAGAACATCATCTGGACCCTGGAATCCGACCAGTTCGCCCGGATCCGCATCGGCATCGGGAACGATTTCGCCCGCGGAGCGCAGGTGGATTTTGTCCTGGGGGGACTGACCCCGGAGGAACTTGCGACCATTCCGGAACTTTCCGAGCGGATTGCCGGGGGCATCAAGACCTGGGCCATCCTGGGGCCGGAGCGGGCGATGAACCAGCTGAACACCCGGGTAAAACCCGCCGCAGAAAAAGAACAAACCCATAACATTTGATATCATGAGAAAATACATCGTAGCAGGCAACTGGAAGATGAACACCACAGTTCCTGAGGGCGTAGCGCTCGCCAAAGAAGTCGCTGCGAAGGCCAAGGACCTCCCGGCCAACGTCGAACTTGTCGTCGCCCCGCCTTTTACCCACCTCAGCGCTGTTGCCGAGGCCCTGAAGGGCTCCAAGGTCGGTCTCAGTGCCCAGAATTGCGCAGACCACGAGAAAGGCGCCTATACCGGTGAGGTGGCCGTCAGCATGCTGACCTCCGTCGGTTGCCAGTACACGATTCTCGGCCATTCCGAGCGCCGTCAGTACTACGGCGAGACGGATGAGAAACTCGTCGTGAAGACCCGCCTGGCCCTGGAGGCCGGCCTGAAGGTCATCCTCTGCGTCGGTGAGAACCTGGACGAGCGGGAAGCCGGTAAGCATTTCGCCGTCGTGACCGAGCAGACGAAAAATGTCCTCTACAACTTTACGGCCGAGGACTTGAAGAAAGTTGTCATCGCTTACGAGCCGGTCTGGGCCATCGGTACGGGCAAGACCGCGACGGCTGCCCAGGCGGAGGAAATCCATGCCTGCATCCGGAGCGTCATCGCCGAGAAATTCGGTGCTGAGGCGGCGGACGAGATGACCATCCTCTATGGTGGCAGCTGCAAGCCGTCCAATGCGAAGGAACTCTTTGCCGAAAAGGATATCGACGGCGGCCTGATCGGAGGCGCCGCCCTGAAGGCTGATGACTTCATCGCCATCGCCGCTTCCTTCTGAATCCGTTGAAATCTTATTGCGGGCGCTTTCGGGCGCCCGTTTTTTTACGGAATCAGCCCGGTGGCCTTGTTCCAGGAGAGGGTGCGGTAGTAAGAGGCCAGGTCCTTGTCCGTATTGTCGGAGGGCAGGAACATGGACATTCCCGAGCAGGAGTGGAAAAGGAAGGGCGTCGTCACGAGGAAATTCGGCGTGTGCCCTTCATAGAGGACGGTCTTGGCGAGGGCGCGGTCAAGCTCCGCGAGGTCCTCGTTCGGGATGCCGGCGGTCACCAGGATGTCCCTGAGGTCATAGAACCAGCGGTGATCGCCCGTGTAGTAGTTCTGCGGGGTGTATTTCGTGACACGCTGTCCGTCCGATTCCACAGTTTCCGAACTCCGCCGGACCGATGCGATCTTCTGGCGGTATTGAGAGAAAAGATTCGCGCAGGCAGCGGCCACCTCGTCCATATGCCGGAGGTCCACGACGGCCGTACTGGCCGACTTGTAGGACCCCGTCTTGGTCAGGTATTTCTCCAGGTAGGTCCGGCAGACCGCCGTCGGGTCCGCCGCTTCACCGCCGAGAAGCAGCTCGGCCATTTTCGTATAGTCGAAGCCCTCGGAGAGTACCTCCGTCGGGGAGAAGCCCATGACGGACACCTTGTCCCGGAAGGCATAGGCGACCTCCACGCAGCCCATCAGGCAGGCATCGAAGAGGAAGTAGTCCAGGTGCATGGGAATCGCGGCGGCCATCTTTTCGATGTCCATTTCCGTGATGACCTGCTTCGCCCCGGTTCCGGTGACGTCCATCCCGGCGCTCCGGTACGGGCGGCGGGACGCGCTCCAATCCTCAAAGATGTAGCTGCTGGCATTGGAATAATACCCTTGGGGCAGCCAGCCGGTGCCATGGGAGGAGAAGACTACGCCGTATTGCTCGGCGGGATACTGGTCCTTGACATAGGCGAGCACGTCATGGAATGTCCCGGGATCGGAGGCCAGGGTCTCTTCCGGCCAAGTCTTGACCGTGTCCCGGCATGCTTTCCCGTCTGCACTCCGCGACAGGCGGATCAGCACCGGGGAGACCGGCTTGTCATAGCCGTTGGTGGTGTTGCGGGCAAAGACGAGCAGGACATTGTCGTTCCGCAGTTTCCGCGGCAGGAAGCCCTGCTCCAGTTCGGCGATGTTCGTTTTCTGGGGGGCGCTGAGGTTATGGAAACCGGCAGAGTAGAGGAGCATCACCCGCCCGTGCGGTTTGACCACGCTGCGGGACGCCGCGTCCGGCCCCGTCTTCCCGGAGGAAGGCGTGGCGGGAGCGTCGAAGTTCCCGTCCTTGGTACAGGACAGGAGACCGGCGGACAGCAGGCACGCAGCCAGTATGCGGACAATTTTCCCCATATCAGGGACAAAGATACGTTTTTTTTCTTACATTTGCGTAAATCTGAACCCATACGTTGATTATGAAGACAAGAACCAAGATGATGCTGCTATCCGGAATGATGACGCTCGCTGCCTGTGGAGGCGGTGAAAAAACGGAAAATGATTTCAAGTATACCATTGACACGTTTGCGGACCTGAAGGTCATGCGCTACCGGATTCCAGGCTGGGAGGACCTGACGCTGCGCCAGAAAGAATATGCCTATCACCTCGCCGAGGCTGCCAAGTTCGGCCGGGACATCCTCTGGGACCAGAACTGTAAGGAAAACCTCCGGGTACGCCATGCGGTGGAGGCCATCCTCGAACACTATGAAGGCGATAGGGAATGTGCTGCGTTCCAGGACTTTACGGTCTACGCCAAGCGTCTTTTCTTCTCCAATGGCATCCATCACCACTATGCTGAGGACAAGTTCTTTCCCGCCTGTGAGAAAGCCTATTTCGCCTCGCTGCTCCAGGAGGTCGGGGTTGAGGACGAAGGATTGCTGGACGTGATCTATGACCCGGCCCTCTATCCCCAGCGCCGTTCGACCGAGACGACGGGAGACATCGTGAAGGCCTCCGCGGTCAATTTCTATGAAGGCGTGACCCGCGAGGAGGTGGAGAAGTATTATGCCTCGATGGTGGATCCCCATGATCCCGAGCCCATTTCCTATGGACTCAATACCAAAGTCGTGAAGGGAGCGGACGGGGTCATCCGCGAACTGCCCTGGAAGGTCGGCGGCCTGTATTCAGCGGCCATTGAAAAGATTTGCGAAGAGCTCCTGAAAGCCCGGGAAGTGGCGGAGAATGATATCCAGAAGCGCGCCCTGGACCTGTTGGTGGCCTATTATCAGACGGGCGACTTGCGCAAATGGGACCAGTTCAACATCGAATGGGTCAAGGATACGATCGGCACCGTGGACTTTATCAACGGATTTATCGAGGACTACAACGACCCGCTCGGCCGGAAGGCCTCCTGGGAAGGTTATGTCAATATCAAGGACGCCGAGGCATCCCGCCGTTCGGACATCCTGAGCGCGAACGCCCAGTGGTTCGAGGACCATTCGCCGGTGGACCCCCGCTTCCGCAAGGAAAAAGTCAAGGGGGTGTCCGCCAAGGTGATCAACGCTGTCTGCCTTGCCGGAGACAGCTATCCTGCCACTCCGATCGGCATCAACCTGCCGAATGCCGACTGGATCCGCAAGGAGTATGGGTCCAAGAGCGTGACCATCGCGAACATCACCCATACCTACGACTATTCCAGCCAGGAATTCCCGAAGAGCACGCTGACAGAATTCGCCTACAGCAAGAAAGAGATCGAACGCGCCAAGAAATATGGGACTATCGCGGACGAGATCCATACCGACCTGCACGAATGC
>JAEEGL012953243.1_pt1 | contig 16535 bp, 18 predicted proteins | sample 9134231 | NCBI WGS metagenome assembly JAEEGL01 (sample SAMN16246548, study PRJNA631951) | gut metagenome | biome: gut microbiome; feature: rumen; material: fiber-attached | host: Bos | place: Iran: Karaj | collected 2018-10
GACCACCGTGAGCGATGGCCTCCGGCTTCTCGGCGTGGTTCCGAACGGGCGAAACGGGTCGGGACTGGTGATTGACTAAGGACGGTGATGGAGGCGCAGGTCGGAGACGTGGCGCGCTATAGGGTTAAAGAGAGTATGACTTTCTACAATCGTGGCGCAAAATGGACAAATGAAAAAGTTGATATTAAGGGTACAAGCTGGAAAGCGGCCTATTTGCCGGTATGGTTATATAGCTATTACCAAGAGGATAAAAAATTGCTTCATTATGTGGCCGTGAATGCACGCACTGGTGAAACGATGGGTAGCGTGCCGATAAATAAGACGAAATTAATGATTATTTCGTCGATTATTGAGACAATTGGTATTTTCTTAGGGTATTGGTGGATAAGGATTTGTCTTACTGGCGATATTGACACGGATGACGACAATCCGTGGTGGCTCGGTTTGGCTGGTTTGACTCCCGGTTTTATCTTCTATTGGATAAAGATGAGCAAGTATCGCAATATGGATAAACGTCATAAGCATGAGGCGGATACAAAGTCCGAGGTTAAGAATATGAAGCAATCGGATAATTTGCGCGAGCGTAGGAAGGGTCTTTCGAATTCGAGAATTGCTGGTCAAAATGACAGTGTCGTAAAAGGCACGATAGCTACGAATGGTAAAGAAATGATGGGCGAAAAAATGGCGAATTATTTGGGTATTGATCGCATGTTTGGGTCGAAACCAGAAGATCAACCGATAGGACAAGATAATGCCAAGAAAAAATAATATAGAGCGCTGTCCAAATTGCGGCGGCTCAGATGTTAAGTTTAATCAAAAGCTCGGAAAGCTACAATGCGGTTATTGCAGGAGTGTTTTTGAGTCGGAGCTTGGCAACGAGCGTGACGACGTAACTTTACTAAAGGGAAAGATTGTTGGTAAAGGCGCCGAGAAGATTATCGATGAGAAAGTGATGGTTACACTAAAGTGTAACTCTTGTGGTGCCGAAGTATCGATTAATACGGCAGAAGCGCTGACGGCAAAATGCCCGTGGTGTCGCCATCTATTATCAATTAAGGATAAATTGCCGAATGGTGCAGTTCCGGATATGATTTTGCCGTTTAAGCTGTCGAGAACAACTGCGTACAAAATTATGAATAAATTCATATCTGAGCATAGAGCTTTCGGTAAGCCAGAGTTTATTGATGAATTTAGAGAAGAGAATTTGATGGGCGTATATCTGCCATATATGGTGGTAGATATGAACGTTCATGCTGAAATGGCGGGTACCGGCGAACATGAGACGCGGCGCTATATGGTTGGCTCTGGTGATGATGCTGAGATGCGCTATGATGCTGATGTCTATAAGGTTGGTCGTAAATTTGATTTAGTTGTTGATGATTTAACGATTGAAGCATCATCGGATAAGCTGAATCAGAATGTTATGGTGAATACGAACAATATTATTAGTGCGATTATGCCTTTTGATACGCAAAATGCAGTGAAGTGGGATGCGCGTTATACGACTGGTTTTGCTTGTGAAAAACGTGATGTTGATATCGATGAGCTCGATAAACAGGTTAAACTTCAAGTTGAAGATATTATGCGGTTCCGAATGCGCGAGACGATTACGGCATATGATCGTGGCGTGCGTTGGGAGAGGATGAAGCTAGAGCAGAAGGGCGTAAAGTGGAAAACGGCATATATGCCGGTTTGGCTTTATAGCCATCTGGATAATAAGAAGAATGGCACTTCGATTTTACACTACGTAGCAGTAAATGCGCGTACTGGAGAGCTGGTTGGTAGTTCGCCAATTAATAACAAGAAGATTGCTTATTGGGTGGCATTGGTGCCTAGCATTTGCATGGTGCTGAGCATCATTTTCGGAATTATTAGACGAGTGTTTAATATTCCAAAGGTGGACGCGGGTTCAATACAAGTTTTCTTGTTTGTAATTGCGTTTTTCTGGTTCTTGATATCTGGCATTGTTATTTTAGTCCAGGCCGCAAACTATCGGAATAAATCAGCACGGCACGTGCATGAACGTGATACGGCGGCGGCAATAAAGAACGTCGTGAAAGAAGATTTCTTCCAAACTGAGCACAAGAGATTACGCTGGAGCCAGATGTTTGATCGTAATGATTTGTTGATTAGGGGCATTCGTGTAAAAGAAGGGAATAGTGTGCGAAACAGCACTTCTAGCACCATTGGGACGGTTATTGTGATAATAGTAATCGCTTTTCTTGTCATTACAATGTTCCCAATTATATTCTTGCCATTCTTCCTACTCTAATAATCTTAAGATAGAGATGTTATACTAATGGGTATGAAACTATATAATACCCTGACTCATAGAGTCGAAGAATTCAAACCCATCAATCCAAAGGGGGTAAAAGTCTATACTTGTGGACCGACGGTATATAGTTTTGCCCATATTGGTAATTTTACTTGTTACATTTATTGGGATCTTTTAGTGCGCACTTTACAGTTAAATGGTTGGCCAGTTCAGCGTGTCTTGAATATTACTGACGTGGGGCATCTTGCATCTGATGCCGATGACGGAGAAGACAAGATGGAAAAAGGCGCAAAACGTGACGGAAAAACGGTTTGGGAAGTCGCCGAGATGTACATGAATGATTATCTCAAAAACTTCCGAGCGCTTAATATGGTTGAGCCGACGAACATTTGCCGCGCAACGGATTTTATTAAAGAGGATATTGCTTTAGTTGATGCTTTGGATAAAAAAGGCTATTTGTATGATACGACAGACGGTCTCTACTTTGATACTTCTAAGTTTCCGAAATATGCGGAGTTTGCGCGGTTAGATTTAGACAATTTACGCGCAGGTGCGCGTGTTGAATTTAGTAATGAGAAGCGCAACCCATCGGATTTTGCAGTTTGGAAGTGGATTCGTGATGGTGAAGACCATGCGATGCAATGGGAATATCGTGGCAGAATGGGGTATCCGGGATGGCATTTGGAGTGTTCGACTATCATTCACGAAAAATTGGGCGAGCCGATTGATATTCATTGTGGTGGCATCGACCATATTCCAGTTCATCACACAAATGAAATTGCGCAAAGCGAATCTGCCTTTGGCAAGAAAATGGCGAACTATTGGTTGCACAACAATTTTATTACGATAGAAGGGCAGAAGATTTCAAAATCGCTTGGTAATGTTTATATGTTTGATGATTTGGCCGAAAAGGGCTACTCGCATATGGATTATAAGATGTGGGTTTTGCAGGGACATTTCCAAAGCGAAAGAAACTTTTCATGGGAAGATTTAGCGGCTGCAAAGCAGAGATTGTTGAATTATCGGAATTTTGCGGCATTGCGTTGGCAAAAGAAAGCAACGGACCTGAAAACTACGAAGGATGCTATTAAGGAACAGCTGGACAATAATCTTAATTCAGCAGGGGCTTTTGCGGAGCTTGATAAAGCAATCTCGCAAAATGTACCAAACGAAGATTTTGTGAAGTATTTGGACGATGCATTTGGCCTAGATATTGCGAATAACAGTAAAGATATCTCGGACGAGTTGAAACAGAAGATTCTTGATAGGATTGAGGCTAAAAAAACAAAGAATTACGAAGTGGCCGATAGGCTGCGAGATGAAATAGCCGCCGAGGGTATTGTGTTGCTTGATGGAGCTGACGGAACAATTTGGCAATATGCTGAATAAAAAATATCCCCGCGAGGGGATATTTTTGTTGGATTATTTCTGAGCAATTAGTTTCTTTTCATCAGTTTTCTTTGGTGGAGTTTTGAGATCACTGCCGTTGATTCTGCCGTCGTCCATAAGATCGGCACCATATTCTTCGATTAATACTTTAATACAGCCAGCAATTGGAATTGAGATAATTGCGCCAGCGAGACCGAAGGTATAAACACCGATAGTGACGGCCGAGAGGATGACGAGGGCTGGTAATTGCATACCTTTACCCTGAATTTTTGGCGAAATAATATTGGATTCAATTTGGAGATAGACGATTGTGTAAATGAGGAAGATGATGCCAGCTAATGGCACGTTAAAGCCAAGAAGTAGAGCAACGATGGCGCCGCCGATGAAACTACCAAACATTGGGATTAAGCAAAATACGCCAGTGATAAGACCGAATGGGAAGGCAAGCCCTGGAGAAATATTGAAGCAGAGACAGATAATGAAAACTGAAACTGCCGTGCAGCCGGCGTTGATAAGCGCTACGGTAACGGCGCTAGATACGTATGTTGATACGGTGCTGGCGAGCCGATTTATGACGCGCTCGGCACGTTTGGTATTCTTATTTTTGCTGAAGTGGCTCCAGAATTTTTTCGTTAATTCTGGTCCTTCTGTGAGCATGAAGAATGCTAGAACTAAAGCAAGAATTAAGACGGCGAAGAAGCTGCCAATGGTGCCAATGGAAGTGCTAACAATATTACCAAAATCACCGACCATATTGGCCGAGAATGTCTGAACGACTTGTGTGATTTGATTTTGGAGATTACTGATACCTAAGCTGTTGCCAATTTTGTTGATGAGGCCAACGTTTCCGGTCGCATCATCTACGAGAGATGGGAGATTACTGAAGAAACGGATAGACTCGTTAGCGATAGTTGGAATAACGATGGAGACAAAGGTGACTATAAAACCGACAACTAGAATGTATGAGAGAGCAATGGAGAAATTACGGCTTTTGGTCGGGAAGATGCTGGCGAATTTTTTAATTAGCGGCGAGATTGCGAGCGCGAAGAAAAGCGCCGCGAAGATAATTGAGAGCCCGAAGCTCGCTTTGTATAAAAGATATCCTGCTACGATAAAACCAATTATTACTAGCCAGAAGCGAATAAATGTTTTGGTATCGATTTGGACTTTAGTAGTCATGCTCATGGTTTTATTATAACAAATGTCAATTATAGTAATTAGACATGAAGTTGGACATATATTCATCGAAGGTATCATTTAAGATGCTTTCGCGAATTTTGTCGCAGATGCGAACCACAAAACGCTCATTATGAATACTTGCGAGTGTTTTGCCGGTGATTTCGTCAACTTTGTAAAGATGGTGGAGGTAAGCGGCCGTGTGATTTTTACAGAGATAACAATCACATTCTGGATCAAGTGGCTCGAACATTTCGCGGTATTTTGCGTTTTTAATATTGATACGCCCATGTGGAGTATAGAGTGCGCCATTGCGAGCTTGACGAGTAGGAGCAACGCAATCGAAAGTATCACAACCATATTTTGCGCCAATAAAGAGATCGCGCGGTTCGGAACCCATGCCGAGTAGGTGTCGTGGCTTGTTGTTCGGCAGAATTTCGTTAGTGAGTTTGATTATATTGGCGGTTTGCTCGGTTTCGGTAGTGTAGAGGGAGCCGATTCCATAACCATCGACTGGTTGTGCTGCCATTAATTCTGCCGATTCACGACGAAGGTCATCGAAAAGACCGCCCTGGACAACGGCGTAAAGGTATTGTTGTGGTCGATTGTTTTGGCGAGCCTCTTCGGATAAGCGTTGGTGTTCAGCGATATTGCGAGGCAACCAGTTGTGTGTGCGTATCATGGATTGACGGACTTTTTCTTTATCGTCCGAATCAATCGCTTGGTCGAAGGCCATATGGATATCAGCGCCAATTTTCCACTGAGCTTGCATGGATATCTCTGGATTCATGCGAATTTTGTCGCCATTGTAGTGAGATTTGAAAGTGACGCCATCATGGTCGATTTTTGCGTCGGTGAGCGAAAGCATTTGAAAACCGCCCGAATCGGTGAAGGTTGGTCCATTCCAGCCCGTGAAAGCTGCAAGCCCACCAGCCTTTTCAATTAAATCTGGGCCTGGCGCAAGAATGAGATGATATGTGTTTGCAAGAATTCCTTGACTACCCAGTTCATACATTTGCTGATGCGTGATTGCTTTGACGGCGGCACGAGTGGCGGCGCCAATAAAAGCTGGCGTTTTGATGTCTCCGTGTGGAGTATGAATGACGCCTGCGCGCATGAGGCCTTTTTGTTTAACGATGTCAAATACTAATTCGGACATATTGGTTTTATTTTAACAAATATTAATATATGAACATTGAATCGCCGTAGCTGAGTAGCTTGTAGCCAGTTTTTGTAGCGTATTCATAGGCTGGTTTGAGATTATTCCAACCGGCGAAGGCGGCTGTTAGCATGAGGACGGTAGATTTTGGTGCATGAAAATTGGTTACTAGAGCGTCGATAACTTTGAATTCGAAGCCGGGATAAATAAAGATGTCATCTTCACCTTCAGTTTTACCGGTTTTACCCCAAAATTCTAGCGTGCGAGTGACGGTTGTGCCGACAGCAACAACGCGATGTCCGGCGGATTTAGTTGCTTGGATGGCTGCAATAGTTTCTTCTGGAATATGGAACCACTCTGAGTGCATGTGATGTTCTTCGACATTGTCGCTACGAATTGGTAAAAATGTACCGAGGCCAACATGGAGTGTGAGATATTTGATATCGACACCTTTTGTTTTTAGCTTAGATAAGGTTGCTTCAGTCATATTGAGACTGGCGGTTGGTGCGGCAGCAGAGCCAAGTTGTTTTGCCCAAATCGTTTGATAGCGTTTAATATCTTCAGCATCCGCATCGCGATGAAGATATGGGGGAAGAGGAACGTTGCCATAATCGGCGACGATCTTTGCGATATCGCGACTTGCTTCGATTGTGGCGGTGCCGTTGCCGAGGATTTCTTTGATTGTGATGACGTCGTCAGTTTTTGCGTCGGTGGCGATGTTTTTGACGGCTAGCTTGTCTCCAGTGTGAAGTTTACCGCGATACATAACGTGGTCAATTTCGCCATTGTGTTTTTCAAGTACGACTAATTCGCGTGGACGACCATCGGGGAGCTCAGTAAAGACACGCGAGCGCATGACACGGGTGTCGTTAAGGATAATCAAGTCGCCTGGTTCGAGAAAATCTGCTAGGTCGGCATAGTGCGAATCTGTTATTTTGCCGGTATGGCGACTGAGCGCAAGCAATCGGGTGGTGCCACGAATTTTTGGTGGACGTTTTGCGATACATTCTTCAGGCAAGTCGTAATTATAATCAGATACCAACATATCTGTATATTATACAATTTTTTGATGTTTTTTGCAAAAACTAGTTGTTAGTATGGATGTGGTTCTGATCGAGGATAGTGCGAACGCTTTTGACGATACGGATTAATAAATCGGCGTTTGGATGTGGAATATCACCATATTGGCCAATGTTATAGCCGATTAAATGAGCGGATTTCATGCCGTCAGTAAAATAAAACTCGAATTGATTACCATCTAGTACTGAGTTTTTCTCGATTTCGCGGATTTCAAAAAGATGAGGGTTGCGAGAATATAGTTCGATGATGCTATTGATATCAGTTTCGGATAGAGTTGAGGTGGTCTTTTTACCGTCGCGGATGACCGTAACATTATTGGCCGGGGTATTTTCTATGACAATTCTGAGAATGACATTATCGAACTCAGTTAAGGACGGACCATGAAAGGCTGGAGATATTTCGTATTTAAAAATGACCATAGTATTATTATAGCGCTTTTCGTTTTACTTTAAGCTTTCGAGCAATTATAATTATGCTAAAGCTTATAGTTATGAATGATGATAAAAATATAGTTAAGCCTGCCGTTGAGCCGATGAGCGACGAGCAGATTGAGAAAATTCAGAATACCCCAATTATGGAGGATAAAAAATCCCATACTGGGCTAATAGTTGGCATTGTTGTTGGTTTTCTATTTTTGGGTGGATGTCTTCTTGGCGTTGGTCTAATTATTGGCGGTATTGACCGGATGGGGCGAGCCGTTGATCAAATGGCGCAGGACGATGATTATGATCGATGGTACCCGAATAGTGACGATGAAGATGATATGCCGACTGGAAGATATATCGGTAATGAAAAATATGGTTATTTGAACGTGACGGATTTCTGGTCAATCTATAAGGATGAAAACACCGGAGATACATTGCAATATAAAAGTGGTCTGTATGTCATAACGATGTATGCGGTACCTACTTCGCAGATATCGGCTTTTGACTATGCTGGAAAGATATATGGCAAACTCGAAGAAGATGGTGTTGATGGTCTTACTAATGCAAAAGTAATGATGGGCGGATATATGGCCTATCAAGTTACGGGCTATTATTCAGACAAAAATATTTGGTTAACTACTTGGACGTTCGAGACAGATGACGGAATGTCGAGATACATTTCCGTTGAGGGGCCAGATAGAAGGAATAGTAAATTCTTGATTCCGAACACATTTACGCTAGAGCAGAAGACGTCTTATAGTAGTAATACCTAGAACTCCATCTGATATAATATAGGATATGAGTTTACAGATTGGAATTGTAGGTTTGGCAAATGTTGGCAAGAGTACACTTTTTAACGCCTTGACGAATGCGGGCGCATTGGCGGCAAATTATCCATTTGCAACAATTGAGCCAAATACTGGTATCGTGGGGGTGCCGGATGAGAGATTAAATGTTTTGGCAAAAATGTATGAATCGGATAAGGTTGTGCCGGCCACAGTTGAGTTTGTTGATATTGCCGGTTTGATTGCTGGTGCGTCAAAAGGTGAGGGTCTTGGTAATAAATTTTTGGCCAATATTCGTGAATGCAAAGTAATTTGCCATGTAGTAAGATCATTCGAAGACGCGAATGTTACGCATGTGGCTGGTGGCCCAGATCAAAAACGTGATATTGAGACGGTAGAAACTGAATTGGCCTTAGCTGATATTGAGACGCTTGAAAAAACTTTACCGAAAATGCAGAAAGAAGCACGCAGTGGCGACAAAGATGCAATTAAGCGCTCGGAGCAAGCGACTAGGGCATTAGAGGATTTAAAGAGCGGGAGGCTTCATATAGAAGCTGTTGATGGCTTAGATTTATTATCCGCAAAGCCAGTTTTTTATATGTTTAACATGGACGAAAATGAGTTAACGGATGAAACAAAGAAACAAGAACTGACTGCAATGGTAGCGCCACAGAAGTGCGTCTTCGTGAATGCTAAACTTGAGTCGGAAATGGCTGATATGGCTCCGGAAGAGAAAAAGGAATTTCTCGATAGCTACGGAATTAAAGAGGATGGCCTGAGCCAATTAGTACATGTGGCTTACGAGACATTAGGGCTGCAAAGTTATTTAACTGCGGGTAAAAAAGAGACGCGCGCATGGACGATAAAGAAAGGCGCAACTGCTCCAGAAGCGGCGGGCGTAATCCATACTGATTTTCAGAGAGGTTTTATCGCCGCAACAATCTGTTCTTATGATGATTTAGTGAGACTCGGCTCAGAGAAGGCTGTGCGTGAGGCTGGTTTGATGCGTACCGAGGGAAAAGACTACGTAATGCGCGATGGCGATGTGGTTGAATTTAAGTTTAATGTTTAAGGGTTATTTTTCCTAAAAATATTTGCGTTTTAGAAGTCGCTTATGCTAAACTAGTTGTATGAGTCTAGGTTATGGTGTGGGCGACTTCTTCGCATTAGATATCGGAACAGACGCACTCAGAATGGTTCAGCTTTCTGGAAGTATTCAGCATGGCTGGGTTTTGGAGCGCTTCGCTTATGTTCCTGTAAGTCGTCAAATCCTGCAAGATAGCAGTGATGCTGGTCGTCGCCGTCTTGGCGAAACGATTAAGAGCGCTGCCGATCAAGCTGGGATTAGAACAAAGAATATAGCGATGGGTATGCCATCGAACAAAACATTTACGACAATTATTGAGATTCCAACTCAAGATAAGAAGTCGATGGAAAAAATTATTAAGTACCACGCCGACCAATATATTCCGATGCCGATAGATGACGCTAAGGTGGACTATGTGATTTTGGGACCTAGCCCGAATGATCCAAAGATCACCGAAGTTTTGTTGTCTTGTACTGCAATTGCTTATGCTGAGGAGAGAATGGAAAGTGTTGAGGCCTTTGGCTTTAACATGATTGCGCAAGAACCAGACTCTCTTGCTATGTCTCGTTCACTTACTCCTCCAGGTTACAATAATGCTCGTTTGATTATCGATTACGGTGAAGATTCGACCGATCTCTCAATCGTTTATGGAGCGCCTCGTCTAGTACGTATGCTTCCTGGCGGCTTGTCTGTCTTAGTGCGTACGGTAGCAAACTCTTTGAATGTAAAGGAGAGTCAAGCTCGTCAGTTCATCTTGAAGTTTGGTTTAGCCCAAGATAAATTGGATGGTCAGGTGTTTAAGGCGCTTGATCAGACTTTGGAAAACTTCGCTTCTGAGCTTACGAAATCGATTCGCTTCTTCCAGACTAAATATCCAACTGTTAAGGTTGGCGAAATTGTCCTATCTGGTTTCGCTGGTATTATTCCGTTCCTAGCGGAATATCTTGAGGCAAAAACTGGAGTTCAGACGATTCAGGGCAACCCATGGCAGATGGTAAGAGTAACACAGCAGCAGCAACAGGCGCTATCGCAAGTTGCGGCGGAATTCTCGGTGGCGATTGGCTTAGCGGAAAGGACGAATAATAGGTAGGGTATTATGTACGAAATAAACTTAGTTCCTGACGTAAAAGCTGAATTGCTGAACAAGCAAAAATTACGCAATCTTGTAATTTTGATTTGTATTATTGTAGCGATTGCCTGTGGTGCAGTTATTGTGATTTTGCTTGGCTTCACCGGTACGCAGGCTTTAATTCTAAATGAGCTTGACACTGAGGCGATCTGTAGGACTACGGGTCCGAATCGTGATGTTTCGAAATGCGACAGTAAATATGGTACTGCCATCTTGAAATATGAGAACTTTGAGGAATTATTGACGATTCAAGATCAGATGCACAACATCACTCTTCTCAATAATGAAAAGATTAAGATGTCTAGATTGTTCCCAATCCTTGACGTTATTCTTCCTACTGGCGAGAATACGGTTAAAATCAGTGAGCTTAGTGCTGATTTGAATGAGGGTGCTTTGTACTTTGATGCGCAAGGCTATGCATCAAACAATATTGGCTATCGTTCGCTCGAGGCATTTAAGAAGAATGCAGCTAGCTCTTACTTTGATTATGGTGATTATATGCGTAAGGAAAAGGAGACCGATTCTTATGTGGCAATTCCTTCATTCTGTATTTCTGAAACGACTATCGATGGTCTAATTTATGGCGTTTATCATAAAGGTGCGCCTGGTTGCGAAGCCCCGATGATTTCGAATACTGAAGAAGAAGAATCTAATGAAGGTGAATTATTAGAAGAGGAAGAAGAGGAAGAGAAGAAAGAGATTGAAGATATCTATATTCTTCGTACCTATAAGAATTCTGACGAAATGGCTAAAGTTCAGAATGGTAATTACAAAGGTAAAACTGGCGATACTTTGAACCGCAAGAGTGGATATTACTTTGAAAGCAAATGTATTATTTATGGATCTAATGGCGAAATTGATGCCGATGCAACTCTAGAGCAGTGCAAGCTTGTGCCAGAAGATGTTCAGGTTGGTGACTCATCATATGGTAAGGACTCCGACGAAAACTTAGTATTGTCATTCTCGGCGATTGTAACTCTTAATATGGACGTGTTTAAGGCTTCAAATAAGCACATGCGTATTGTTGGCCCGACTCGTCAAAACGTAACGGATAGCTACGTCCAGGTTCGTGATATGTTCACGGAAAAGGCTACGGAGTTGGAGGATTAATATGGCAGAAAATGAAAAAGGCAAAAGCGGAAAAGTCTCAATTGGCAAGCGTGCCAAAATTAGCAAGGCTCAACGCAACATGTTTATCTCTATTGCTTTAGCCTCGATTGTTCTTGGTGTTACTTTGGTCGGCGTTGTTTATCTAGCAAAAGTCATTAAATTTAATACTGCAGTTATCGCTGAAAAATCTAAAGCAAACGAAGGCATTAAGACTGTTCAGGAAAACTTAGTCAATATTTCTAATGATGTCGAATCTATGTCGACGAACGAATATCTTGAATCTGTCGGCCGTCAGCGTTCTAAGATCTGCAAGACGGAAGATATAGAGAGTTTTGAATATAGCTTGTCGAGAATTTCAATTGCGCGTACTTGTACGGCATTACGCGTGATTCCAGATTCTATGCCATCTGTATTTAACCAAGAAGCTGCAGTTTCAAGCCTTAACCAGTTGTTGCTATGGAGCAATGGAGGTTCTGGCGTCGGTATTGAATCGCTTGGTCTAGATAGGACTGCGTCGATTCCAGCCCGTTTCCCAGTTAGCACTGTTACTGGTGATGACAGCTCTGAATATGATCCTTCGCTTCTAACGGTGAATCCTATTGGTATTACCGTTTCGCTAACGGATGGCACGTCTAAGGTTATGGGCGCGCTTGATATGATTGAAAGGTCAATTAGACCATTTGATATTTCGAGCTTTGCTTTAGCTTGGACTGAAGACGCAGACGCTAACTCGGGTATTGAATTAACGGCAACTTACGTTGGTTACTACTCGAATAAGAAAACTATTACGATTAACGAAAAAACATTATGCGCAAGCTCGGATAGCAAAAAGTGTGGGTTACTACACGGCGTGGAGGTAGGTAAATGAAAAACACAGATATAGCATTAATTATATTGATTGCGATTGTATCGGTTGTTGTTTCCTACTTCTTGGGCAACTGGATTTTGGGCGATCCTGATGAGCTTACTTCTAATATGAAGTATGTGAACTCGATTAACGCAACGCTTGACGATCCTGATATTGAGGCATTCAATGGTTCAATGCGTAATCCGACGGTTGAGGTTTACATTGGTGAATGTCCTGAAGGTTATGAATGGGATGAAGATTCTCGCGATTGTGTTGAGAAAATTGAAGAAAATCCAGACGAAAATGGTGGGAACGGCGGTGGGACTCCAACCGAGCGTCCGACTGGAGATTAAATAATGCTCCTCAATAGGGAGACACAAGATAAGGTTGTAAGCCTTCTGGTTGAGAACGGCTTAGTTGATGCTGGCCTCGTAAAAAAGACCTATAATGAGGTCGCAAAAAGTGGTCAGCCAATTTTGGCTGTCCTTAAAAGTAAGAACGTCGCGACGGATGATTGCATTCAGCACGCCACGGCGATTGTACTAGGGATTCAATATTATGATCTACGTAGCGTGAAGTTCGATAAGGAGATGCTGCAGAAGATTCCGCAGGATGTCGCCTCACGTTCTAAAACGATTCCACTCGGCATGCAGGGTAGCATGCTTGTGGTGGCGATGCTTGATACTACGAACGTTCAGCGTACTGATTATATTTCTACCTTAGTACGCATGCCGATTCGTACGGTGATGACCTCTGAGGCTGGCATTGAAAATGCTTTAATGCAATATATTGCTGACCTTAAGGATGTTGATAAGGTCGCAAAGCAGGAAGAGGCTGAGATTCGTTCGCAATCTGGCCAGGTTGCGCAGACAATTACTCAAGATTCACCAATTTCTAAGGCTTTGGCTTCGATTTTGGATTATGCCGCAAAATCAAAAGCGTCTGATATTCACGTGGAGCCATTGGAAAAATCATTAGTAATTCGTATGCGTATTGATGGCGTGTTGCGTCAGACAATGGAATTGCCGAAATCAATTGAGCCAGCACTGGTTTCGCGTATCAAGATTATGGCGAAATTGAAGATTGATGAACATCGTATCCCGCAGGACGGTCAGTTTGCTGTAGTAGTGAATGATAACGCAATTGACCTTCGTATTGCGACGTCACCGGTGGTGTGGGGCGAGCAAGTAGTTATTCGTCTTTTGGATAAATCTGGTACTTCGATGGAAGTAGAGAAGATGGGTATGACCGGTCGTGCGTTAGCGGATGTTTTGGATGGTATTTCGAAACCAAATGGCATGATTCTAACCTCTGGTCCAACTGGTTCTGGTAAGTCTACGACTTTGTATGCGTTAATTAAGAAGATTAAAGATGAAAAGATTAACATTGTTACGCTCGAGGATCCAGTCGAGTATAAGATGGACGGTGTTAACCAGATTCAGATTAATACGGATGCCGGTTTAACCTTTGCGTCTGGTTTACGTTCAATTTTGCGTCAAGATCCTGACGTAGTGATGGTAGGTGAGATTCGCGATGGTGAAACGGCGAACATAGCGGTGCAGGCGGCATTGACGGGCCACTTGGTGTTCTCGACATTGCACACCAACTCTGCTGCTGGTATTATGCCACGTCTTCTTGATATGGGTATCGAGCCGTTCTTGATTGCTTCAACTTTAAATACGGTGATTGGTCAGCGCCTTGTACGCCGTGTGGCAGAGCGCCGCGAGAGTTATCAATCTTCTGAGCTTGAAACGAATGCAATTAGGCAAGTAGTGGGTAGTTTATTGCCACAAAACCCTGGTGATGTTGCAGCGGTAAGCGAAAGACTCGGCTATGGTACTTTGCCGGTCGCGAACTCGAAAAGCTTCACCTTAGTGAAAGGCATAGAATCTGAAGAGACGCCGGGCGGTTATAAGGGCCGCGCTGGTCTTTATGAGACGATTGCGGTTGATGAAGACATTCAGAAATTAATTGTGGCACATGCAACATCTGGCGATATTATGCGTGTCGCTAAGATGAAAGGCGCGATTACGATGCGCCAAGATGGTGTTTTGAAGGCTTTGACGGGCGTTACGACGTTTGAAGAGGTGAACCGCGTTGCATCTGACCTTGCGTAAGCGTTAGCTATATTGACATTTTCCCCAATGTGTGCTATAATATACATATTGGGGTTATTTTGTGCTCCAAAGTTCTTTGAAAGGGGGAAGATGAGTGTTTCCTATTTATATTTGCTGGGACAGCAGCCTTACGGCTGCCGAACAGAGAGCAATCCAGGAAGGAGTGCAGGAAATTGAGCCATTATTCGGATGCCCATTTGTGTGTTATGGTACGCGAAGATGGACCTATGGCAGCTTTACCTGTGCTGACGATATAATGCGTTATGCGGTACGTAATGGAAAAGGGCAGGCGAACGCCAGTTCGATTCTAACGACAATGACGAATGTTATGAAAGACTGGGTTGAACCGGGAGCAATGATCTTATTCACCAGTCAGGATTTAGCCGTTCGAGGCACAAATTGGTGTTTTGGCGCCGCGCGCGCTGAGGCAAGAATGTCTGTGCAGAGCGTTTTGCGCTATCGCCATCTTAATGATGAGGTAAAGTCGGCTTGTATCCGTAGGACGATGCGCCATGAGCTTGGTCACATCTTTGAATGTGCGAAGGATTTGACGCGTAGCCATACAGAAATGAATCTGGGTGAACATTGCACAAATCCGCGCTGTTCGATGCGTCAAACTCTTGATTTACCGACGCTGATTCGTATGACTGGCGAAGAGGACGATAGGCATTGCTTCTGTAGCCAATGTCTGACGGATTTACGCTGTTTCAAGGTAAAATACGAGATGAACGAGCAAAATATCAGAAGGCCGAAAGGCAGAAAAGCCACGCAAGTGGCAGCCGGCGGAATTCCGTATGGTAGAAGGAAATAACATTCATACAAAAACTCCGGCTGGAATATGCCGGAGCTTTTTCTCGTGTAAATTATTTGACTAATTCGGCGGATTTGTAGACAAAATTGCCGGTGCCATCATCCTCGAAGTTGAGGCGATAGTTTTGAAGGCTCTTGTAGTTTTGATCATTAATGCCGTCGAATAGATAGTCGGCACAGTTGGAAATACGATGCTTGGAACCAAAATCATCGTAGCACTCGAAGTTGATTGTATAATCGAGGCTTTCGGTGTAATCGTAGCTGCTGTTGACCATATTGAAATCAACGGCAGCTTTACCTTCGGAAATATTGATGCTGTTGATGTAGAAATAGTCTCGTTCTGGAATCATACCGCCGCCGCCACCGACGTAGAGAGTTTTGCTCTTCGGGACGTAAAGGTAATCGATGCCAGGGAAGGCATAGCTTAACTTAATGACGTCTTTGGTAAGATCGAGTTCTTCGCCGAAGATGCTCTTATATTGTTCAGATGTTTTCGTAATGTCGAAATCGTGATAGGCGAGGTAAAATTCTTTTGCGTTGGCGTCGGCTGGGACTGAGCTGCCAAGGGCTTTGATGTCGTCATCGGTTAGTTTAACCCATTTTTTGTCGTCGTATGCTGGGAAATCTTCGCCAGTTGCATTATGGGCGATAGTGGCTCTTTGCTCAAAGGAAATATTATTGAGCGATTCTAGAGAATCGTGGAGTGCCCAAGTGCCCGCGTGAGATTCGCTAGTGCTGTTCATTTGATAAACGATGAGGTTGGTGCGACGAGCTAATTCTTTATAGGTACCGTAATCATAGCTTGTCGTGGTGTTATTGGATGGTTTTTTGTCGTCGCCGTCGGTAGTCGGTTTGGCTACGACGCCGTTAATAACGAAGCCAATGACGCCGCCAATAATGAGTGCGCCGAGGCCGATTGCGATTTTTGCAAAGCTGTTGGTTTTTGCCTTTGGTTGACTAATTTCTTGCTGTTCCATACTTCTAGTTTAGCATAAACATTTCTGTTTCGTTTACCTCTCTCGACGGGGAATAACAAAAAATACCCTAACGGGTATCCTTTAATTATTTTGGTGCGAGTTGAGAGAGTCGAACTCTCATGTTGAGTTTGGAAAACTCACATAATAACCGTTATATGAAACTCGCAAA
>JAEEGL016966158.1_pt1 | contig 16535 bp, 10 predicted proteins | sample 9134231 | NCBI WGS metagenome assembly JAEEGL01 (sample SAMN16246548, study PRJNA631951) | gut metagenome | biome: gut microbiome; feature: rumen; material: fiber-attached | host: Bos | place: Iran: Karaj | collected 2018-10
AATTTTTTATAAGTAGGATGATTATGTGGAAGTACTTCCAATCCCCAATCCATAGCCTCTGTTTTATCAGAGCCTATAGAAGCGCCAAGAGAAGCTAGTATACCCATTGGGGATTTAACGATAACCCTACCAGTTCCTTGATCGATAGATTGTATCAAATTACCATTCGCATCAGATGAATTATTAGGTTTAAATAAATTTCTATCTGCTGGAGCTAAACCAGTACCCTGATTAATATTATTGACACCATAATGATATAACTGTTCTAAACTATCTAGTGGCATTGAATTTACATCAATTCTTGGCCCATAACCAGAACTTACTCCATAATTATGATTAACTTTATCATTAATATTTTTATTGTATTGAGCTCCTAAATAAATGCCTTCAGCAATATATTTATCCATCTCAGCAGGATTAAAGTCATTAGAACCATAAGCTTTATATAACTGATCACGAATTGCTGATAATTCAGGAATGGACTCCCAATTTTTTACATCATCTTCAGAAAAACCAGTTTCCTGTGTTGTTCTAAAATATTGTCCACCATGTACACGGGATTCTTTAAGATCTTGTATTCTCCTAGCAGATGCTGCGGCAGCCATCTTAGCAGCTTCATTACGTATAGCACTACCTTGAATTAACTGATATTGCCTTAATGGATTTTCTGCGAAATCTCTATAACCTAGTTTCCTTCCTAAAATGGTACCATCATCTTTAGCAGAAAAATCTTGCATGTACTTTTGTAATGCAGTAATATTAGTAGATATTGGAATTACTCTATTTCTAAATTGATCTCTTAGATTATTGGAAGCAATTCTCATTTTATTATCATATCTATGATTAGATATGTAATCTGATAAATCTGAAATACTATCCTCATAAGCCTGTATCTCAGATTGAGCTTCAGGGATACCTACAGACATGGCTTTAATGGCAGCAACTTTATCTTGATAATCATTATATTGTTTTTCTGCTGTATCATAAGCATCTTTAACCATTAAAGGTAAAGTAAGGTATTCTTGCAAGCTTATCGGTTGTTGAACTCCATTATATATATAAGCCATATCTATTATTGTTATATGTTGGGAATAAGCCAAGATCATGCATTCTCTCTGTTTCTCTGGCATTCCATAAATCTTTACCTAAAATTCCCATATTATTAAACAAAGTACTATAATTAGAACTTCTAGCGGCTTCATTAGCATTTTTAATTCTTTCTCTCAATTCAGCTTCATGAAGTCTTGTGTTAATTAACAATTGATTATATGCATTTAATGCATTAGCATTAAACTGACCAATAGCATCAGCTCTTTGTGCATTGTTAAAATCAACTCTATTGTTAGCATCATCAACAGCCTGCTGACCTCTATCATTAGCTTCTTTTAATTGTGCAACCAATGAACCTAAATTAGCAGATGTTGTTTTGTCTTGTAAATATAGATTAGCAAGTGCTCTTGCAGTATTTCCATTACTAAGATCTTTTATAGCTTCCTTAGTTTCTGCATTGGATTGACTTAATCTATTTACATTATGCTGTATGTCTATTGGATTGTATTTTAAGTATCTTCCTACAGGAGAATAACCTGCTAAATGAGGTCTACCAATACTATCTTCAATCATTCGTATACCAGAAAAATCATCTTTATTTGTAAATCCAAATAAATCTGAAATAACTTGTAATGCAGATCCTATTGAAGGCATAGTTCGCAATACGTCAATACCATCAATATTTAACGATTTTTTATCGGGATCAGGTATATTTTTATCGGGATCAGGTATAGCTCCAATAGCATCTTCTAGACCATTTAAAGCTTGTTGATTGTCATGTACAGGAATAGGATCTGGTGCTAAAGATTGATATGGGTTATATGAAGGTAATTTTTCAGTCGGTCTATATGAATCGATCTGAATTTCTGGGAGATTAATACTTGGATTTTGTTCAAGTACATCATCTTGATATACTCCTTTTTGTAATGATAATGATCTTATAAAATCATTCCAATCATCTTGTGAATAATCAACATATGGAGCACCTTGACGACTATTATAATCAATAAATGGATTATTTAGATAATAAGTTCCATTATTACCACTCAAAGGGCCTCCATTTTTATGTGACCATTGTCTAGCATTTCGAGCAAATGTTATCATCTTTCTAACTGCAGGATTTCCTTCAGCCCAAAGTTCAGCTTCAGTTTTACCAGTTCTCTCTTTTAACGCAGTCAACTTGCCTCTATTCTCTGGTTTAATATGTATAGGACCACCATTCTTCATAACGGTTTGTTCTTGATCAATTAACCCATTAAGAATAGATGCCTGATCATTTGTTGAAAGATTATTAAATGCTTGTATTAATTCTTTCTTTTTCTTTTGTTCTTGTTTATATTCATTAAGATCTCTTAGTCTCATCTGATAAATATCATTACCATTTTTACTTACAATATTTGTAGGAGTGTCTTTCATGCCACTTAAATCATGTAAATATTCAGAAGCTTCAGAAATGGTTTTTCCTACAACTTTTTTAGGAAGGTTAAATCTGTTTGCATCAGATTCACTGATTTTAATGTTAGGCATTACATATCGAGAACCATCCTTTAACTTAACAACTTTTTCTCCTTCTTCAACAAGATTTGGTTTACCATCTGAAGCCAATCCCATTTGAACACCATTATACGGATTTGATTCATGAGATCCTCCATTATTAATAGAGGTAAATACATCTGAATTATATTTTGAATCAATAGAGCTTAATTGCCCACCATTTTTGGCAAGGTGTTGCTGTCCATTACTCAAATAACTATTTAATAAGAATCTATCATTATTTCTATCTGTTGTGTTAACAGCATTAATATAATTTAATTGTGCAGCTCTATTAGCATTTCTTCTTTCTTCTTCAATTCTTCTTTTTGCTTCTTCAGCTTCAGCATTACCAAATAACCAGTCACCTAAGCCACCGATCAATCCAGCAGCAGCACCACCAATCATTCCCCATGGACCAAGTCCAGCACCTGACAGAGCACCTTCACCAGCACTTACAAAAGTATTGAGTAATCCAGTACCAGTATCAGTGTAGCCAAGATTCTTCATGTCTTCATCAGTTAAATCTCCTAATGCTTTAATTTCTTTTGACTGTTGTAGAAGTTGTGCATTGTTACCACCGAATTGCTGATTGGCTATATCTTTTGATTGGTTCTCATACATAGTAGTATCTGGACCTTCTAATGCATCAACTATCTTACCAACATTACCAAGAACATTAGTACCTAATGAAATACCACCAGCAATAGTGCCTAAAGTACCATTTAGACCAGATGCTGCAGCAGTTCCACCAGCAGTACTTTCTGCTCCATTAACTGCAGCAGTTACTGCATTTCCGGATAATGAAGTATTACCAAGTAATCCTGTAAACCTTGAAGGGTCCCATGCTCCAACATTATTACCAAATCCGCCAAGATTTTCAGTTGAACTACCACCTAAGGTAGGTGCATTGATTTTTAATCCATTTAAATTTCTTAAAAATAATGGATTGTTTATATTTAAATTATTATATGGAGGCATATTCGTAAAATTTATGCAAAGATACTAAAAATATTTTATATATGCAAATAAAATATAAAAAATAAAGGACTATAAATAATATTATAGTCCTTTACACATTAAAAATGAGTTATATACAGTAATGAACAACAACGTCATACAATTTCCAATTCCTATTAAGATTAGCTCCAGTTGAGTCTATATTATTGTGTTTCAGCATAAAATTAGACCACTGATTTCTAATCCTGTCAAATCTATTAGTAGATGATCTAGGAACTTGAATTCTCCATTGTCTAAACAGTCTTTGTAGATTACTTGGCTTTGATTTACTAAATACAAGATTTACATTTCCAGTATCTTGATATTCATTCCACGATCTTATAATATCAAATGATTCATTACTCTTTAAAGTAGAATCTTCATAAACATCATGTCTTAAATCAAGATTGCTGAAAATCTTATCAAATTCAGGATTACTGTTATCTATAAATGATATATATGAATCAGATGTATTACCATAGAAACTATTGTAATTACCATCAAAATGCTTCCAGAAATTATTATTGTATAATGAATATAATTCATTATTAATATTGAACATCGCAAATGATCCATTATTATAATAATCCATAAATGATACGAAAGAATCAATATCTTCATTAAACATTAATGATGAAGTATTTGTATTAAAATATACATCATGATGTGATATATCATAATATGAATTAATACCATTCAAATTATCAATAAACCAGGATTTCATTCCTTTGGCCATACCAAGGGGCATTAAACCATTTGATGAATACTTATATAAATCCCTATTTATTTCATCAGCGAAATATAATCCTGTATTAGTTTCAATTATAGACCATTTATTGCTTGTACCATTATGTTCTGATATGTATTGTTTACCATCAACAGTACCACTATTAGCTAATTCAACAGGAAGACCACTTGTTGTATTTAATGCAACATTTTGATTATATTTAATTAAGCTAATGCCTTTTGGCTGAAAAGCTATTACCTGATTATTGAATCTGTTTAATGATGTTATAGGGCCTTTATCACCGTCAAGATCAAGAGTGTTTAAAAGTGTTATATTCATCCAGTTGTCAAGAAGAGCTCCATTGACTTTAGGTAACGTCCATGTGATTTGATTCTCAAAATTTGATAGTGTAAATCTATCGTCAAGTATATAATACTTATTAATATTGTCTTTTTGAGTATATGTATCATTCAATAGATTGAAATTAGTATCATTAATTAAGGTTAATGCATCACCAGTGATACCTCTATTGTGATCGTACCTACCATCAATATTGATTCTTGTTTCAAGCATTACTGAACATATGTCAATGATATTGTTTTCAGATGAAGCGTCAGTTTTAGGGAATGTTTTTAAACAATCATATCTTTGATAATAAGTATCGCCATATACCCAGTTAAGAGTAATATAATGAACGCCTAAAGTGTCTGGAATTCCAACTTCACTACCAGCAATATACCAAACATTCTGTTGTAAATCTATATCTCTGGTACCACCGTACTTATTAATTGCGGAATCATCTTTACGATATAGTTCACCAATAAGATACACTCCGGTATTTTTCAATCCATCATACGTAGAATTATTCAAGTCGATTATTTGTTGATAGAATTTATTTGACGGAGTATCATTACCACTCCAATTCTTCCAGAATGGATAACGATATCGTTTTATTAATTCATTATCAACTTTTTGCTCACCCAAATATTCTAATGTGTATGTTCTATAATTAGGATTATCCGTAGATTCTAAATCTATACCATTAGTAGGAGTGTTTCTATATACTGTATTACCATTGAAATTTAATTTAAATCCAGGTAGTATTTCCTGATAGTGTAAAGATGTATCTAAACCATCACTTATTTCTTTAACACCTAAAGATATAACATAATGGTCTGTGGTGTTATATATCATAGACAATGCGTCTACTTTTAATTCACCAGAACCATTAGGAGTGTAATATTTATTATTAGATTTATTAAGTACAAACGAAACATATGGTGCATTTAAATCATATTCATCAAACCATTCCTGACAATAGTTTCTACTATAATTAAAGAAAAACTCCAGGTCACCAGAAGAATACTTTTTAATGTAATTATTGTAATAATCATGCTTCATGCATCCATCGTCAGAATCAATTTGATCTGTATTAAAGTTTAGAGATGGTGTAAGTAATTTATCAATATTTTGATAGTACTGAATTTCATCATCTTGATATTTTAATTTGACAAGATCAGCTGATTTTTTAACATCTGCAACAGAAAGATTAACATCGTCGAAATAAATTGTTTTCTCAGAATATCTATAGTTAGCAATAGTTTTACTTTTGATATTAGCTTTATCTTTGTCTGGACTATAGGTAGGTCTACTTAACGATCCTGTTTGTTGCCATGGATATAATATTCTTGCAAAAGTAGTATCTTTCAATTCAGAACTAAGTGATGAATTAATATAGTTACCAGAGTCAAACCATAAAGGCATACTTGCCAAAGATCTACCTTCATAATTATTTGCAAGATTTAATCTAATTGATGACGAACTGTCTCTAAAACCAGTATGAGTATATCTTCTATTATATATTGTTGCATCAGCATCTAATGTCATTACACCATATCCAGAATTTGATGGTGCCACACCGACAATTCTAAAGCCAATATTATCTGGAATATTAACTTGATCATTAAAATCCAATTCTGGAGAATTTAATGTAACAATAGAATCATCAATATAAAATTCATGATCTTCTGGACGATGTTGGTAATCATTAAGGTGTTCTTTATTAGTTTCTGTTTTCCCACTATCACCACTGACATAATATTTTTCATATATTAAGCTTGGGTAGTTTACGTGTTCACTGTCATCATATAAAGATTTACTTGTATCATACCAACCAAAAACTGGAGGTGAATCAACAGAACTAGCATATTCTATTTCTCCCATTTTATTATGTTGTCCAGTTATTTTTGATAAGTGTTTATACTCTAAGAAAGTACCATTAGTAATTTTTATATTGGCATTCTCTTTGGATACATCTCTCATTTCGTATCCATTTTTTAAAACATTTAAAGTGAAACCAGGCAAACTAAGACCAGTAGCATCATATCCTTCTGCATTCCATACATAATCCCATTCATCATTAACTAGTGATTTCAGATTAACTCCAAGAATTGTTGGATGATACACTCGATTATTTATATTTTCTCCAACAGTCAGTAATTCATGATTTAGATTTTGTAATAAAGGTACAGGTCTAAAAAACCATGAAGGTTGAGCAAAAGGGGCGCCAGTATAATCATTTTGTATTCTATCACCAACATTAAATACTGTAGGTGTTACAATTCCTTGAGCAATAGTCTCTCTCTTATTTTCGTCAGGCAGTACAATGAGCGGTCTAACTGCAATAATATTTTTATCTTTTAAATACCTTAATAAATTAGTAATCACATGACCGTCTTCATCAATAAACGATTGATTCATTGTAATTAAAGTACCTGGTATATCGACAGTACCTAATTTACATGAAAAATAAGGCAAGTCTATACTCATACCATAGTTATCAGACTTGGCGTGTTTATCACATTGCATGTCTTTAATAAACACTGGTTGAGACCATTCACCAGTCTTACTTTTGAACTGAACACCTAATCTGTACCATTCATTGTTTTTATAACCAGTAATAGCATACATATCCTTATTTAACTGATTATAATTATAATATGTAGCACCAGAAGATTCTGGATTACCAATGTCAGAGAACCCTTGTCTGAGATTACATGTAACACCACTTTTTAAAGCGTCAGTAGCTGTAAGCTTCAAATTAAAATTCGAAGTTTTTATATTACCTAAAAATAATGTGTTGTCTTTTTGAGCCATAGTTTCAGGGATGACAACAGCATTGGTTCTATATAGAATATCAGAACTTGTGATTTCTCCAGCACTACCATCATCACTATAGGTAAATGATGTATTATCACTTGACAACTCAAAAGTGGTAACCTTAGTTATGATTGGCTCAGTATCTAGTGATTGTCTTTGTATGGAATATAAAATAAAATAATCTATAGTATTTAGATAATCAATATTATTGGTTGTTATAATAATAGTTACTTTAAATATATTATTTACTGTCTCATTAGGCTCTGCACCTCTATCATCAGGTGAAATATAATTTATAGGACTAATTTTAAAAATGGCAGACTCTTGGCCGTTTTTACCAGCAGCAGTGACAAAATACTGTATTGTCCCAGCCTTAAAAGAACCTCCGTTATGGGTATCCTTTTCAACAGATATATTAACAGTTTTGTCAATATCTATCATTGCTTCAAAACAGTTTACAGTATATGTGTTATTAATATTTATACTTCTCAACTGATTATATCCATCGACCCAATAGACTTTCTGAGTCTTGTCATTTTCGTACCATGGAATAGTCTCAATTCTTGAACTATATTTAAAATTCAGATTTCCAGTATATAAATTAGTTTCAGTCAATGTGCTGAAATCATATTTATAAATATAATCATCAGAAGATGTATCAGAATCGCTAGTCTTCGAAGTTGAAAATACTATCAAATAATTATCCAGTACAGCATGTCCAAGATACTTTCCATGAACATAAAATGTATTGTTGGAATTATCAACTAATGAGTTGCCTTTCTCATTAGTTACACAAAGACTTGTACCTTTGTCATCATTGATAATTCTTATATTATGAGCATCAATATAATGCTCATTCTGTTTAAATTTATCCTTGGCTAAATCTTGCTGTAAGCCAGTGAAAATATGCTTAGATTGTTTGAATTCAGCCATATTATAAATCTATTCCACCTCCTATTTCTCTTAAACCTTTACGTCTTATACTTCTGCTAAATATAAAACTGTTCATAAAATCAGCAACATGTTCAAACTCATTTGGACTAGGCATATGAAACTTACTATCTGTCTGCGCTATATTAAATATATAATCCTGTTCAGCATCTTCTTTAATATGCCTGTCTTTTATTTTACCGTTATAATATGCATTACGAATTCTCTTAAATGCAACATAACTTTCCAATGCTCTTGAAAATGCAGCATCATCTACGACCATTGGAAATCCGTCCTCATCAGTTTTTACTGCCTGATATGAGATTGTAACACTACCAGTCTCGAAAGAAAAATAGATTAACCTGTTTTTGACTGCGTATGTTGGTAAACCAGACTTTTCGTCCCTTACATCATATATATATGTAGAAGGACTGATTGTACTATCACAAGGACAATCTTTTACTTTGATTTGATTTATTTCATACAAGTCACAAGGTAATTCAGATCTATATTTTTTAACATCCAATGTAGCTATCTTTTCTTCAAACATATCTGGAAAACCAACAATTCCCATAAGTTCAATTGAATCTAATATAACATCTTCTTCTGTTACATCTTTTACGATATCACCATAAACTCTTTGCAAATTATTGATTATATCTTTTATTGATTTGAATTGTCCTTTCATCGTGTAATAATACTATATTTTGTCTATTTTTAATTCTCTTGCTTATTTCAACTCTTAACTTACGCATAGGTACAAAAGAATAATATTTCAAGTTATTGAATTTAATGGCCTTGTCTTTCCATGTAAATCTAACAGTGTCTTTTGTTAGATTCCTGACTAATATCTTTTTTTCTTTTGCTTGTTCATTATCTAACCATAACTCCAATGTCTTGTCCCAATCAACTTGATATCCTTTTATACTATCGTAATCTAAATGGCAAGCATACATATCAAAACTACCAAAACCATGACCTAGTGTAATGTATCCAGTTGTAAATAGCTGCTGTACTTTCAATTCCATAATCCTATCTACTATCTTGCACATCATGTTATCAGTAAGATTTCTAAAAGACTTATCTTTCTTCTTAATTGATCTCATGATAATAGGTCTTGGCATAATTGGATATTTGTATCTATGCTCACAATTCTTTAATTTATATTTCTCAAGTTTACGATCCTGCATTATTGTTATTTCTTAACATGTTTTTAAAGCTATTTGTAGTATATCTTTGAATAGCTTGAGCAAGCTGATCAGAACTGTCAAATGCATCATTATTCGTATCTCTCAATGCGTAAATACCACGTGTAAGATCTGTTATGACAAGATTGATTAATGTATTAACCCAAGCATCTTCAAGAGGAAATCTCGTGTCCATTATATCACATCTACATGTTAATGCATCAAGCATAGAAGCTTTTTCAATATCTTCAAATAAACCTTTTATCTCAACAGAATTCAGAAACATAAAATTTCTGTTGCATGAACGTAAGTACAAATAATTGTCAGGACCTATAGTACCATATATAATATTCTTTGTATATTTATTCGAATCAACATACTGGAATCTATTACTTGGCACTAAAACTAATTTAGAACGAACTCCAAACATGTCTGAAGGATACATTGTCTTTTCTCCTATTGTCATCATGAATGGAATTGGTTCAGAACTTCTTAATAATACAGTATTTGGACATATATCATTATGCTGAACACGTTCTAGATCGATTTTGAACGTTTGATAATTTGTCTCAGGAATATGTTTCTTTTCAGATCCATATTGTGAATTAATGATATAATTTCTATACTTACCACAAAGAAATTTTATATGATCTTCATTAAACTGATTATCATCAGACATCGTCTTTGTAAGATCAGTTATTATATATATAATTTCTCTCCAAGTCATAAAACGATAAATTTATTGCAAAGATACATAAAAAATATTTAATAACAAAATAAATAAATAAAAAAAAGAGGAACTAAATAGTCCCTCTTTTTCTTTTTACTATTTTTATGTTTACTTAAACAGAGCAGCAATCTGATAAGCAGAACCCTCAGTGACAGGAATCTCAATCTTGTTAGTGTTAGCTAAAGTCTCGGTTGCAGCATGACCGTCAGGAAGATAGTAATATTTACCTGAGTCTTTAACAAGAGCACCAGGATCATTAGCTGTAGCCTGAGCAAATGCGGTAAAATCACTTGCAGATGTAGCAGGAACAGCAATGGTAAGATCTTTCTCTGAAGCATAGTCGAAGGAACCACTGTCTTTGTAAGCATAGTGGACATCAACTGTAGCATAGTCACCAGTCAGACTGGAGTACTGTTTATTAGGAATAGAAGCATAGAAATCTTTAGTAATATCATAAAGATCAGCTCTATTTCTATTGAAGTAATGCTCCATGTCATAGATCTTCACACCGTTATGACCGTAAGCAACAGAAGGCTCGGAATAAAGTACTGTGCTTGAGCTGCCATCACTGATCCACTGATTATCTTCATCAGTAATACCAGAGATAATAACATCGTATCTGTGAGGGAAGTTGTGAAGAACTCTGATGTCCATCTCAGTAGGAGTAATGGTCTTCTCTACAATCTTGATACCAGTGGCTGTAGCAGCAGCAAATGAGCTGGAATCAACAGCAACATCACTACCAGAAGTAGTCACATAGAACTCAAAGTCGTCAGCAATAGGGCCGATTTTATATCTGTCGCCATAAAGTTTGTTCTTGACATCCTTGGCAAGACCTTTATAAAGGTCAGAAGCTGTAGTGGAAGTAGCCTTATAGCTTGCAACTCTATCCCATCTGTCTTGTATACCAAAACCATACAGATCCTCTATATAGAAATAAAGTCTATATGTGGTATTTGCAACAGGATTGCCTTGGATATTAATAGTCCAAGTTCTTGTAGCGATGCCTTTAGGAGTAGAAACTCTTACGTCCTTGACAAGGTTTTTATCAATAATGTCTGTAGTGGCTGTAACGTTAGAAGCTGTGCTAGCAGCATTACCACCTTCGTGGATATTCAGTCTAAACTTATCTGTACCAGCAAGGGCTTTCTTTGCAACACCGGCACTACCTGTAACAACATAAAAATGTTTTGTTTGGTTATCACCGTAAACCATTTTTCTCTAATGTTTTTAGATTAAACTTAAAAAAAATAATTAATTAATTAACGTTTGATTTTCTATAATCATTTGCAGCTAGTGCTGCGGCAGTATCAATCAGTTGTCTGTGTAATGTTTCAATAAGCTCACCATTACTTGCATTTGAATCATTAGCTAAGATATTATCAATCCTCAAATCATTATCTGGATTGGATATACCTTCAAGAATAACAGGATGCGGTGTCTTGATATATCTTATCTGATAATATTCAACATTAGTGTCTTTTAGTAAAAGTTCAACATGTCTGCTATCTGACAATGATACATCCATTCTAAAACCTCTAGTCATGTTAAACCTAAAAGGATTATTGATAAGTTTATCTACTTCATCATGAGATACAGGAATAATATTAACAAATTTATTTCTAATACATCTGTCTGCATTATTATTCATCTTTACTTTTTCATTGACTACATAACGTATACTATCCTCAATCGGAAATACAACTGAGTAATCAATGTAAAGTCTAATATCTTCATCAGTAAATGCACCACTGTTTGCATTAATTGGCAATATCTTTTTAGTCTTAACAAGATTCGATAGCTTCTTTCTAGCTTCTTCAGACTTCTCAAATTCACCATATAATGCATCGACAATCATATTCTGAGCTTTGGTGAGATATATTGAAATCTCATAAGGGTCAAGCCCTGGAGCCATATTTGAAGACAGATTATTGTAAGCTAAATTGAATTCATAATAAAGCTCTTGAACTGTCATATTTACTTAATTTTCTTTTGAATATTAAAATAAAGTTCCTGATTGACAGGGTTTGCTAAATAATTAGCAGCATTATTAAGGGTAGGTTCCTCAAAGTCTTCACAAAGCTTCTGACCATTATCTATAAGATAATAGAATCCGTTACGCTCACTGATGACATTTTTCTCAACACCAACGATGATGGCTTTTTTCTGCTCAAGAGTCTTGCTTGACATTACATCGTACATCTCATTAGTACGACTATCCATAAGACCAATAATCTTATCTTTAAGCATTTCAATCTTAGTCTTTGGAGAAACTTTCTTATGCTCAACAAGATAAGCTATTGTACGAAGCATATCAGCATCATCTTTATATTGACCATAAATGTCATAGACAGAAAACTTAATATCAGCTTTCTTACCAGCATTATCAGCAACTTGATTCTCACTGTTCAGAACAAACATATATGTTGACTTTCTATTATTCTCAAGTTCTTCCTGACTTGGGCAGATATAGTCATTGTTAGCTAACAGGATTTTATATTCAAGCATGCCAATTGGAGTGCTAAGATCTAGTGTCTTGCCAAGCTTGCTTAGAGAAACTCTATTAATATAACCTTTACCATAAGTAGTCCAATAATTGTTATTAATAGCATTAATATTCATTGAACCTTCAGGAAGGTTAAAAGCATTTTCAAAAAATTCTTCTTCTTCAGGAGTTAAGACAGGCTTTAACATACCATTAACTCTTGGGATTGCATAAGTAATAATAGATGTCTCACTAAGATTACCAGCAAGAGGAGACTTTGGATCAGTAACCATACCTCTATTGCTCTTGATAAAAGCAACATGAACTTTCTCGTTCTTTAAAGGATTAAAGTTCTCCTTTTTTGTACCTCTAATATTTTTCTTCAGTTCTTCCATAATTTTTTAAAAATAAATTGGAACCTATAGGCCCGTCTCCAGTCCTATAGGTTGGCGATATAATTGATTACAAACCTGCAGGCAGGTAACGCAGACATCTTGAAGGATCAAGAATGCAAGCGCCGAGTGTAGTCATTGTATGCATCGAAGAAGCATCTTCATCGCTTGAGATAAACTTATTGTCGAGACCCCATGGGTTTCTCATACCAATCTTATATCTCAGATAATCCTGATATTGAGGATGTGTAAGTTTGCAACGGTAAATATTAGGTTCGCTAGTGCTACCCATATCAAACACATAGAATGCATATGAGCTAAGCTTACCTTTACCATTCAGACCAACAAGTTTGTTTCTGATAGGATCGTCAAGAGAGGCGTCGCAGACAAACTCAATTTCAATGCCATTAGGACCAATATATTTAGTATACTGACCCTGAGCATAAGTCAGAGCATGACTATTAACATCGCTTGAGCCTTTAGAAACAAGACCAAGTGCAACAAGATCGATTTCGTTTGAAGCATTGTTGGCAGTCGAGAAACCAGAAGAAATTCTCTTGATTGATTTGTTAACTTCAAGCATACCACGCTGACCAGTAACAGCAACGATATGACGCTCGTTCATAGGAACATTGCCCTGCTCGAAGATAAGTTGAAGCTGATCAACAAAGTCTTCAATATCAAACTCTGAATAATACACAGTCTGACCAGGTTCCATCTGAGCCATAATACCATTACCGATCTTAATCACATTGCCAGAATCACCAAAGTCAACATACTGACCATTGTTGGTTCTATTGTCACGTGACCAAAGTTCTGCATCATTCTTTTCTTTTCTCCATTCATTAAGGAACTGGAACTCTTCATAAGTGAACCATGTATCGATATCCTTTGTAACAACATTGTTGTTTTCATCGATGAACTTAACAGGAATGGTGCAGCAAAGTCTTTGCTGAATGTCAGCAGCACCAGTGAACTTCTTGTCTTTACGGATAGTAGTCCAACCGTTTCTCATCTCAGTAGGAATGGCCTTACGGACATCACCAACTCTACGTGACAGCTCTTCCTCAACGAAAGCTGCTGTACGACTGAATCTCTGACCAGCATACAGATCTTCTTTAGGACAACCATTATCATAAGCATTACCAAGCAGAGTAACTGTATAAACCCAGTTAGAACCCTCAGCATAGCCATCACCTATGATTCTGAAAGGATAAAGCTCGTTATGAGCACCAAGCAATGTCTCGCCTTTAGCAAAATACTTCTCTGGGAATACAAACTGAAGCATCTCACCATGAGCACCAACATTACCAGAATAATTATTATCAACTACAGTACCGTTAGAATCTCTAACTTCAATAATAGGAATATTTTTATAGGTACTACCCATAAGTTTCCATGTATATTCTGTAGCTGATTCAAAATTCATCACCTTAGCATATTTGTCAATAAGGTTGCTAAAGCTAGGACCGTAGTTAGCAGTCCACATGCGTGTAACCATTTTGTCCAGGTGCTGGGGCATCTTCAGGCCAAGCTCTGCAAGAGTCTTCATCTGAGTAACGCCAGTACCAATAGTCTGTGCAGGTCTAATCTTTAAACCGTTAATTGTAGGCATAATATCTTATCTATTTGAAATTATATATCAAAATCTAAAAATTGCATTTTAGGACCATCCTCACCAATACCAGAACGTAGATTCAATGAACCATCGCTAGTACTTGTCTGTTTTAAAGCTCTCTCAAGATTTTCAACACTCTTTCTTACTTCTTTTTTTACTGAACCTTGGAAAATATTCTCAAATTTAGTAAAGCCTTCAGTAATAACATAAAGAGTACCAATCTTTTTATAAGCATCTATCGGATTGTCCTTTAAATATTTTTGAAGTGTTGTTATTTTAGTATTATTACCATTGTCATATACAGGTTTTGCAACTGTATCATAAATTTTCTGACGTACAGCCTTACTGATTTCGAACTTATTAAAGAATTCATCGTCTTTCATGATTGCATCCTTAATATCTCTAGCCTGCTTTTTATAAGCAGCTTGTTGTTTTTCAAAATCAGCCTTAGCCTGATCTATTGCAGCAGTATATTCTTTATTATAGAATGCCTTGCAAGATTCAAGTGCTTTCTGTGCATCTTTAATGTCATTTCCAGATTCTACAGATCTTTCAACCATTTCCTTTGCATCATCTTCACTGAATCCTTTATTCAGATAGTTTTGGTATATAATACCTTTTCTGTATTTCTCGTTCTCATCACCTTCACCAGTAATAAATTCATCAGTAATTTGGTCTAATGAATTAATGATATTTTCATATTGCTGTATTAAAGATGGTTCGACACGATAATTCAAAGCTTCATCAATTCTTTTTTGACGTTCATCCAGTTGGTTTCTCTGATCTTCTCTAAACGCCTCGATTAAATCTTCAGCTGTCTGAATTTTTTCTACTCTTTCTTTATCGAGAGTTTGGAGAACCCCATCTTCCATGAGAGCCAAGGCAATGGAAGAACTGATATTAGGAGAACCTTGATTCTCATTGGAGTTCTCTTTGCTCTCCTTATTTTCTTTATTTTGTTCCTCTGCTTTATCTTCCTGTTTGTCAGGATCTTTATCTGGCTCTTTGTCTGGGTCAGGATTATTCTGATCAGGATCTGGATCAGAACCTTCTTGTTTACTGTCTGGGAACTCTTCAAAAAGAGCCGGATCAGCAAACCCAATTTCTAAAAAATCTTCTTCCATGTTAGTCTCCTAATATTTTTTGCAAAAATACTTAATAATTAATATTTTGAAAGAATACTAATTAAATTACTTTAATCGTTAAATTTTTTTAATTAGATTTATTTTTCTTTTTAGTAGGCTTTGACGTCTTAACAGAATCTTTAGCTTTTTCTCTATCTTGTAAATAAATGCAATTTAATAATGAAGTATTTACTTCACGGTCTGAGCAAGGAACTGTACATAAGTATTGATTCAGTTGAATGATATTGCCGTTTAATATATTTATATTATTTTTCAAAGAATCGTTTTCTGATCTAACTGCGTTAATTTCGTTTCTTAGTACAGTATTACTTTCTCTCAGTTCATTCAGTTCTTCTTTAATTCCAGCAACTAGATCTTGATACACATCAACAGCAGAACCAAGGCCGTTAACTGTAGAAGACATTGTCTCAGATTTGATTTTTTCTACTTCAGCCTTTAATTGATCTATTTCTGTTTTATGACGTTTCTTGTCAAGTTTATGAGTTATAACTGGTGCAAATAAAGCAATAATAGCCAATATTATATTTGTATAATCTAATTCCATTGTAAATAATTCTAAACGATTAATTACATAAATATTTAT
>JAEEGL011479349.1_pt1 | contig 16534 bp, 18 predicted proteins | sample 9134231 | NCBI WGS metagenome assembly JAEEGL01 (sample SAMN16246548, study PRJNA631951) | gut metagenome | biome: gut microbiome; feature: rumen; material: fiber-attached | host: Bos | place: Iran: Karaj | collected 2018-10
TACCCTGAAAGTTCAAAATGATGGTGCAGCGGTGCCATTTTAAATACTCTTTTTCCTGTTGTTTTGAAGCTTATAACTTGTATAATTACCGACAATGTTTCCATTATAAAAATTCCGGCAATTATAATCAGCAAAAATTCAAATTTACCCATTACAGCGAGTGTTCCCATCAAACCGCCTATTGCCAAAGAACCTGTATCGCCCATAAAAACTTGAGCTTTTGCTTTGTTATATTTTAGAAATCCGATTAATGCACCAGCAACTGTTGCTGATATTATAGAAACTTCATAATATCCGGTCATTTGAGTGATTACGGAAATAACAATAAATGTAGGTATTCCGGTTGAGGCTGCTAAACCATCCAAGCCGTCCGTAAGATTATATGCATTTGATGCTCCTGTAATAATGAAAATTGCCAAAAGAGGATAGAAGAAATTTCCGAGATAGTAATAGTCATATATAACTTTTACGTTAGTTTCTCCTCTAAGACATATATAAAGCGTAGGTAACAGTGCTATTAAAATTTGTCTTATCAGTTTTCCTTTTGCTGACAAACCGTTATTTGATTTTCCTTTTATTTTTAAGTAGTCGTCTTGAAAACCAGCTATAGCATAAAATAAAAGTGTGAATAAAATTATTAATGCTGCTGTTGTAAGCTTTTGTGCCATCAAAAGAGTAATCCATGAGGAAACAAGAATTGAACCGACTATAAACACTCCGCCCGTTGTCGGAGTTCCCTCTTTTGCTGCGTGAGTTTTAGGAGCTACGTCTTTTATTGACTGATTAAACATGTTTTTTTTCAAAAAATCAATGTATGGAACTCCTGAAAGTAAGCATATTATTAAACTTAATGAAAATGCTACAATAATCATTGCCATAATCTATAACCTGCGAAACTTCGCTATTCCTTTCAATTTTGTTTTATAAAATCCGTAATTTCTTCAAATTTCATTGCTCTTGAAGCTTTTAGAACTATTGTATTACCTAAAGATGCATTATCAAGAATATATTTAGAAATTTGTATATTATCGTTAAAGTTTTCAGAAAAAATATTGTTATCTTTTAGTATTTTTGTAATTTCAGCAGAAAGCTTTCCGACAGTTAAAACTTTTATATCCTTTCTGTCCATAGAAACTATAAAGTTTCCTATATCTTTATGGTATTGAATTTCGTTTTTGCCAAGCTCTCCCATATCCCCTAAAATAAATGTAATATTTTTGTAATCGTTATCTAAAATCGTTTTTATAACAGCTTTCATAGAGTCGGGATTTGCGTTGTAGCTGTCGTTTATAAAATTTATTCCTTTTATATTTTCAATTTCCCAACGTTTTTCTATCGGTTTATAATTTTTTAATCCTTGTGCAATATCTTTTTCTTTCATCTTAAGTGCTAAACCTGTTTCTATTGCGGCAAGGGAATTTTGTACATTATGGTCGCCTTCAGTAAAAAGTTCATATTCAAAATTTTTGTAAATAAATTTTGTAAAACCTATTTTTCTTTCAATAATTTTTACTTTATCAAGTGAAAAATATTCGGAATTTATATTTTTTGCACTGTTTTTAATTAAAACATCATCGTGCGCAATTAATAAACCGTCTTTTTTTAAATTTGAAAATATTTCACATTTTGCTTTTGCAATATTTTCTCTTGAACCCAATCTGCCGATATGTGCCGTACCTATATTAGCAATGATTGCTATATCAGGATTTGCGTGTTTTGCAAGCAGTTCTATTTCTCCTAAGCCTCTCATTCCCATTTCCAAAATCAAAACTTGAGTATCTTCGGGCATGGATAAGATTGTCTTGCAAAATCCGACTTCGTTATTATAATTTTTTTCTGTTTTGTGAGTTTTAAATTTTTTATTGCATACGGCATAAGTCATTTCTTTTGTTGTCGTCTTGCCGCTGCTTCCTGTTATTGCAATTACTTTTGGCGCAATTTTATTTTTATAATATTCTGCGAGCTTTAAGTATGCATCAAGCGTATTATCGACTTTTAAAAGCGGTATATTTATGTCGGTATGCTCTTTTGTGCAAAATGCTGCTGCTGCACCATTTTCAACGGCTTTATTAATAAAATTTTCGCCGTCAAAATTTTCACCTTTTAGCGGAAGATATATTTCTCCTTTTTTTATGGTTCTTGTGTCTGTAGAAATTGTAAAATCTCCGTCAGGTATATTTCCCGATAATATTGCATTTGTTGCTTTTATAATTTCATCTGAATTAAACATAAAATTATTCTACAACAAAATATGTTTTAAACCAAACCCTCCTTTAAAGCTTTTACCGCAGCTTGCGTTCTGTCATCAACGACCATTTTTTGTATGATATTACATACGTGTGCCTTTGCGGTGTGTTCGCTTATCGTAAGTTCTTTTGCTATGTCACTGTTGGATTTTCCGTCCACTATAAGCTTTAAAACTTCAAATTCCCGTTCTGTTAAATTTGCATGTTTTTCTTTAAAGCTTGCTCTGGACATTTGTCTTTTTGGTATGACACCGTTATTTTTCTCTCTGATTATAGGTGTTACCTTTGGGTCAAGCCATATAGCACCGTCTTTAACAGTCTTTATTACCATCATTAATATTTCCGTATTTATATCTTTTAATACATATGCACTTGCACCTGCAGAAAGCGAATCCAAAACTTCTCTTTCAGAAATATGAGATGTTAGCATTATTATTTTTACATTTTCATTTTGTTCTAAAATTCGTTTTGTAACGTCTATGCCTGAAATATCCGGTAAACCTATATCCATTAATATAACATCGGGTTTGTATGTTTTCGTAAATTCTATTGCTTCTTTTCCGTTTTGGGCTTCTGCAATAATATTTATATCTTTAAAATCTTCAAAAAGTGATTTAAGACCAACTCGCATAAGTTTATGGTCTTCTACTAAAAGTACCTTTATCTGTGTCATAATATTTTCTCCTCAGAATAATGGTAATTTTTAGTTGTTATTTTTTAATCAGTCAATAAAACAAAAAATAACCCTATATTAATAGGGTTATAAATTTGTATTCAAAACTTAAATAAAATTAAAATTGTTTTAAAAATCTTATATCATTATTGAAAAATAATCTGATATCATCTATAGCATATTTAAGCATTGCTAATCTTTCAACACCCATCCCAAAAGCAAAGCCTGTATAAACTTCAGGGTCTATGCCGACACCTTTTAAAACATTTACATCTACCATGCCTGCGCCCAAGATTTCTAACCAACCTGTACCTGAGCATGTTTTGCAGCCTTTGCCTTGGCACATAATACATTGAACATCTATTTCTACAGATGGCTCAGTAAATGGGAAGAAGCTGCTTCTGAAGCGAGTAGGACGGCTTTCGCCAAAATATAATCTTGTAAATTCGTTTAAAACTCCTTTTAAATCTCCCATTGTAATTCCTTTATCAACATAAAGACCTTCTATCTGGTGGAAGAAATTGTTTTTACGCGAATTTACATTTTCGTTTCTGTATACTCTGCCCGGTGCAATCACTCTAATAGGTGGTTTTTGTTCCTCCATAACATGAATTTGCGCACCTGATGTTTGACTTCTCAAAACGACATTACTTGCAAGCTTGCAGTAAAAGGTATCTTGCATATCTCTTGCAGGATGGTCTTTTGGAACATTTAACATATCAAAATTGTAATATTCTGTTTCAACTTCGGGGGAATTTTGTGGTTCTACAAGTGAAAATCCGAGTTTTTGAAATATTTCGACAATTTCGTTGGTAGTTTCTGTCAGAGGGTGAACGTGTCCTTTCGGAATATATTTTCCTGTCAGTGTAACATCAATTTTTTCCTTTTGCAGTTTTTCGTTAAGTTCTTTTTTATATATTTCGTTATACTTTTCAGATAATGATTTTTCGAGTTTTTGCGCAACTTCGTTTGCAAAAGAGCCGACAATTCTTTTATCATCATCAGATAAATCTTTTAAATTCTTTTTTATTGAATTTAATTCACCTTTGCGGCTTAAATATTTAAGTTTTATTTCTTCAATATTTTCTGTAGTTGCCGCATTTTTAATGTCTTCATTTGCCGCATTAAATATTTTTTCTAATTGTTCTTTCATTTTTTTATCCTAATTCTCTGTTATATAGTTTTTCATGTTTTACCGAGGTTTTAATGCCATGCCCCGGATAAATTGTTATATCGTCAGGCAATGTAAATATTTTTTCTTCAATACTTTTCTTTATATCATTGAATGAGCCTGTCGGTAAATCTGTTCTTCCGATACTTTCATAAAATATTGTATCACCTGAAAAAAGTTTGTCTTGTATTAAATAGCAAACTCCGCCTTTTGTATGTCCCGGTGTATGAATAACTTTTATTTTTATATTATCTCCAAAAGATAATTCTTCTCCGTCTTTTAGCGTTTTGTCGTGTTTTGGAATTTCAACCGCAGGCATATTAAATCTTTTCAAAAAATTATTTATATCGCTTAATGCTTCTGCATCATCTTCGTGAATAAATACTTTAGCGTTTGTTTTTTCTTTGAAATAATTTATTCCTAAAACGTGGTCAAAATGTCCGTGTGTAATTAAAATATATTTTAAAACAGCGTTATATTCTTTGATTTTTTCAATAATATCATCAGCAGGTTCTGTACAGTCTATTAATGCAGCTTCTTTTGATTTTTCGTCAATCAAAAGATAATTATTGTTTTCTATAGAGCCTTTTACGAATGTTTCTATAATCATTTATTTTACCAATTCAAATATCTCTCTGCATATTTTAAATAAATTTTCGGCATCCTTTAGTGCAATCATGTTTGCACCATCACACAAGGCTTCATCAGGGTTCGGGTGTATTTCAAAAAATAACGCATCGGCACCTGCAGCCATTGCACAACGAGCTAATATCGGAACAAATCTTCTGTCACCGCCTGTAGAATTTCCCTCTGACCCCGGCATTTGAACGCTGTGTGTTGCATCAAATACAACAGGATAACCGATACTTTGCATTAAAGGAATTGCTCTGAAATCAGTTACCAGATTGTTATAACCGAAAGTTGTTCCTCTATCCGTTAATAAAATATTATCATTGCCGGAGTCGGAAACTTTTTTTGCTATTGATTTCATCTGCATAGGTGCAAGAAACTGTCCTTTTTTTATGTTTATTATTTTACCTGTTTTTGCTGCTGCTACGAGTAAATCTGTTTGGCGGCATAAAAATGCGGGAATTTGCAAAATATCAGCAACTTCGGCAGCAAGCTGCGCTTGTTCGGGCAGATGAATATCAGTAACTATCGACAGCTCAAATTCTGATTTTATTTTTGATAAAAGCTCTAACCCCTTTTCAACACCTAAACCTCTGTATGAATCTAATGAAGAGCGGTTAGCTTTATCAAAAGAAGCTTTGAAAATATAATTTATTCCGAGTTTTTGTGTAACTTCTTTTAAGCCTTCTGCAACTTTTGCCATAATATCGTAGGATTCAATAGCGCAAGGTCCTGCAAGGATTGACAGCTTATCGCCGCCTATTTCAAAATTGTTAAGCTGTATTTTTTTTATATTTTTCATATAATGATTATAGCAGAAAAATATTTTTTGAATTGAACTTAAGCAATAATATTTTGCGAACCTTGCCAGGTCATACGGCGTTCAAGTTCTCTATCTATTCTATTTAGTGTATCCAGTTTTTTTCCTATCCAGCGAGGTTGGATTAATTCTGATTTTAATCCGTTTCCTGCAAGTCTGTGAATTGTAATATTTGCAGGTAAAATTTCCAGAATATCACAAACTGTATTTATATATTCTTCTTCGCTAATCAAGGTAATTTCACCTTTTTCGTACATTTTTGCAATTGGAGTATTTTCTAAAATGCAAAGCATATGAATTTTTATGCCGTCAATTCCTAATTTTGCCAGTTCTTCTGCTGTTTTTATCATATCGTTATGCGTTTCATCTGGCAAACCTAAAATTATGTGGGCGCATATATTTATTCCGTATTTTTTTGTTTTTTCTACTGCTTTTTTAAAACAATCAAAATTATGACCTCTGTTGATAGATTTCAGAGTACTATCGTGGCAGGATTGCAGTCCATATTCAATCCAAGTGTAATAATCTTTTGTAAATGTTGAAATCAACTTCAGCTTTTCATCATCTATGCAGTCAGGTCTTGTTCCGATAGAAATACCGATTACATCAGGGTGATTTAAAGCCGATTTATATATATTTTCCAACTCTTTTACAGGTTTATAGGTATTTGAATATGCTTGAAAATAAGACATAAATTTTTGAGCTTTAAATCTTTTTGTTAAAGTTTCAATACCTGTTTTTAATTGTTCTTCAATGCTGAGTTTGTTTGAATGCGCTTGAGAAAAGCTTCCGCTGTCGTCACAGAATATACATCCGCCTTTTGATATTGTGCCATCTCTGTTTGGACAAGAAAAACCGGCGTCAAGAGTAACTTTGTACACCTTGGCGCCGAATTTTTGTTTCAAATATGCGCTATATTGATTATAACGTTTATCAGTGTTATTGAAAAACATTTAGTTGTCTGCTTCTTCACCTTCTAAAACAGGATAAACGTAATGTTCTCCGCATTTTGGACATACAACCTCTTGTTGTTTTCCGTCTTCTAAAATTGCAACTTCAAATAATTCTTTGCAGCCTGATTGATTGCATCTTATTGCCCAAGTAGGTCTTACTAATCTTGCCATAATATAAATCTCCTTAAAATTCTTACTCTGTGTATTTTAGCATAGAGCTGAAAAAAAGTAAATTTAAATTTTTTAGAGGATAAATATTTTCTGCAAAATGTATAAAATAATTGTGGGAAAGGAGGTTTTATAGCATGGTTTCGGAAATTAACAGTAATGATGAACTGCAAATGTTGATGCTGAAAATGCAATCAAAAATGCATCAGGCGGATACTGACGGACTTAAAGGCTTATCAAAATCAGAACTGGCTTCGGTGGATGCAGCAGATAATCTTGATGCTCAAGAATTTTTAAAAATTTTAACCGAAAAATTTGATGATGTTGATAAAAATAAAGACGGACAGCTTACTTCGGAAGAAGTTTTGAAATCCGCATTGCAGCAGCCGTTAGGACCGCCTGCGGGTTTATTTTTGGAAAAAGACGGCGAAAACAATAAAAACATTCAAAGTTTTGCAGCAAGAACTATGAATAAAATCGGTGAACAAAGCAGTGGAGAGTTAAAAGACAAGATAACAAATCTTGCCTCTACTTTTATCCAAAAAATGATAGATACATACAAGGATGGTGGTATCAACGGATTAACTTCTTCTCTGGGTTCTTTAATTTAAACTGAAAGCGGCAATATTTCACGGATGAAAATTGCCGCTTTTTTAAAATATTTTAATAATTTAATCTAAAATGACAATTTTTTAAATTTACCTGTATTAAATGATTATGCAAATATCAGGTTGTAACAATATATATTCAAATAACTCTTTTTCCGGCTATTTTGGTGCTGAGGCAGTTTCAAAAAAAGTGCAGAACAGTAAGTTTTTAATTCATGAAACAGCTTTTTTCAGAGATATGAAACCTTTAGAATTTGCAAAAAAATATATAAAAACAAATCTTCCTGCAAATTCTAAATTAAATATAATTGATGGTGCTTGTTCTAACGGTGAAGAAACTTATACTCTGGCAATGCTTTTTTGCGAAATGAAAGATAAACTGCATATTACGGGTTTTGACTTGAGTGAAAAATGTTTAGAAAAAGCAAAAAAGGGCATTTTTTCTATCTTTAGCAGTAAAGATAGAGCTTTATATGATTCTACCGATTTTTCACACTTTGATTGTTTAAAAGATGAATTTTTGGTCAGCGAAAAGAAATTATCTCATAATGAAATGCTGTATAAAGATAAATTTGAAAAAAATTTTGAAAAGATAACAAAAAAAGATGCAAAGATTCCATTTTCCGAACGTTTGCAAATGGCATTTTCAGCACCTATGCCTTTAAAAACTGATTATTACAAAGTGAAGCCTGATTTAGCAAAAAATTGCGATTTTAAAACTGCCGACATAAATAATCTTTCAGATATTGCAGAGGATAAAAGTGCAGATATATTTTTATTCAGAAATGCAATGTATCATCTGACAGATAATTTCAGCAGTTTTGATGACTCAAGAACGTTAAAGCCTGAAAACGAATTGAGAGAAGTTGTAGGTAATATCTTAAATTCGGTAAAATCAAAACTAAAAGACGGCGGATTGTTTATTATCGGAAGTAAGGAAGCAAAAGAAACAGGTGATAAAACGGGGATTATCCAAAAAATAATCAAAGAAAACGGATTTGAACCTGTTTATTCAAAAGACGGATTTACAACTGTTTGGAAAAAGGTTTCGGATTAAATTTATAAATAATTCAATATTGTCAGATTGCTTGAATCGACATAAGAAGCCTCTGTATTCAATTGTGCAAGAGTTATATTTTCTTTGTTTGTACCGTGGTAATCACTGCCGCCTGAGATAAGAAGATTGTTTTCTAAAGCCGTTAATTTTAAAAACTCTGTTTCTTTAGTATCATATCTTGAATAATAACATTCAAGCCCTTTTATCCCAATAGATTTCATTAATTCAAGCTGTTTTTTTAACAAATTTTTTGTAATATGTTCTTCTCCCTCTCCTCCAAGCGGGTGTGCCCAAACAGGAATGCCGCCTGCCGAAAGAATTGTATCTATAGCTTCTTTTGCATCAAATCTTGAATTAGGTGTTTTACATCCGTCTAAGTATTTTTTCATTGCGGAAACATTCTCGCATGCCAAGCCTCTGTTAACTAAAATGTTTGCAAGGTGGGTTTTTACTACACTGTTTCTTGAATATAGCCATTTTAATTCTTCTTCTGTTAAAATAATATTCCAAGTTTCTTTTAAATATTTAATTCTTTTTTCAAGTTTCTTTTTTCTTAAAATTTTTCCTTTTTCTATTAAGGATAGCAGTTTTTCTGATTTTGTATTGCAATTGTAGCCCAAAATATGACATTTTATCGTGTCAGTTTCTCTGTTATTGGCAAGACAGGTTAATTCAATGCTTGGAATATATTTGATATTTTTGGGTATAATTTTTTTTATTTCTTCTGCACCTGCAATGGTATCATGGTCCGTCAGGGCGAATATATCAAGGTTTGCAATTTTTATTTTCTCTATCAGGTCAAAAATGGAATCACTTCCGTCAGAATAATTGCAATGAATATGTAAATCTGCTTTTGCCATTAAATTTTTCTTTCGACTACGACTCCAAATATTGCAAGAATTTCATCTTTTTTGTTATCTGCAAAAACAGGAGCAAGATAAATTCGGTCGAAATATTTTTGACCGTTGATTATAAATTGTCTTTCAACATTTATCGGCTCTTTTATTCCTAAAACCTGCTTGTCATATTCTTTGTAATGTTTTATTGTATCTTCGTCATTCCATATTTCATCATCAGTAAATCCTATGACACTGTTATTTTTAATGTTTTCCAGTTTTAAAAATAATTTGTTTGCTTCTATGTATCTTCCGTTTAAATCCTTAATCCAAGCAGGGAAAGGTAAACTTTTAATTAAAGATACCTGCAAAGCTTTTACTCTTTTTATTCTGTTTTTTAATTCAGCCTGATTTATTGCAACCGAAAGCTGTTCTGAAACTAATTTTAAGAAGATATTTTGTTGTTTTGTCCAGACGTGTTTTTCTTTATATTTTGCCAAAATAACAATTCTCAATTTGCCTTCGGTTCTCATCAGGTAAGCCATGGCAGATTTTAGCCCTGTTTTTTTATATAATTCTTTTGTTGCATTATCAACATTTATATCATCAATATCGTTGAAATGAACATCACCGCCTGATTGATACAAGAATAATTTCCATATATCAAAGACTTTTCGATATTCTTCTTGAGTGCAAAGTGCTTTGATATCTTCTACTTCATCGGCATTTCTGTAATCATATTCTATTGTCGGAACATCGTCCTGATAAGAAACTATCATTGCTCTTTCGATTTTGAATATTTCGGTGATGTCTTTAAGAGCAATTTTTACAATATCATCAATGTTGTAGTTGATATCTGTGGCTCTGAGCAGTGTTAGAAGAAGTTTTTGCTGTTTTTCTTTTTGAGAGTTAATAGTGGAAACGCTTGAAAATGTAGTTGCAACCTCGTGGATATAATTTGCAATTTCTTGCAGACGTTCTTCAGTAATAACTTTAACCTTGCTTAATTCTTCTTCATAATCATTGTAGTCTAAACCGAAATTATTTAGCAGATTTGTAAATTTTTCTTTGTCGGGTGCTTCTGTCAGAACCTGTCCGCAGACGATAGAACCGAAATGTTTGTTATCTATCAATATCGGAACGGTGAAATTTTTGAGTCCGCAGGCACATTCAAAAATACACGGTTCACCTGTTTCAACAGATTCTTCTCCGCTTTTTATTCTGCTTTCCAAACATTGACGTGCGCATTCCGGAGAATTTCTCAGCACTTTGTTATAAAAATCGGTAAAGCCGATTTCGTTGGTAAAATTTTTTTCAGAATCCATACAAACGCTGGCAAGTCCTGCTGATTTTGAAAAAGTTCCGAGCAAATCATTTATGAATTTACGATTGATAACATCGCCTAATTTTATATTTTCATAATCGTTGTACATCTGATATCCCATGCTGAATTAACAGAAAAAAAATTAATTACTTTTCTACAATATCATGAAAATTTCAATAAAAAAATAAATGTTTACAAATTAAAACATAATATTTAAACTAAAAATTCTCTCAGTTGCTTTATTTAATGGTTCTGTCGTATCTGTTTTGGGCAAAATATTTTTTACAACCTTTGTATTTATTTGCATATAATAAAACCCTTCCGATAATTTAAGGTAAAAATAATATAATTATTGATAGTTATAAAACATGTGTTTACAAAATTTTACAACGATTGTCCTCGAAATTTTTGTAAAAGTTTTTTAATATTTGTTGATGATTTAAGCAATAAATATTTTTTTTTACATTTACTCATAATGCAGATATGAGAATAAATAATCAAAAAAGTTATCAAAATACAAATAGTATTAATTTCAGTGCAGGCATGACCCAAAAAATAGCCTTGCAGATACAAAATACTGATACCTTTAAAATATCGAATGACCTTGCAAAAAAAGGAATAGATAGTGATTTTAAAGGAAATAAAACTGTTGCTTGGTGTTCTAATAAAGTTGTTGAAATATTTGAACAAATTAATAACTTATTCGGAGAAAAAATAAAATTACCTAAAGGCATTTATGTAGAAGATTTTGGTAAATTGAATATACAATCAAAAGGTACGGTTTTAGGATTGTGTAATTTTTTCCCAGCGAAATTGTATAAAAATTCCGATAAAATATTAAATGGTAATGTAGTTTTGTTTAATACTTTTGAAACTGAGATGAAAAATAGCTCTCAAAATTTAAAACAATATTTTAATTGGGATAATATAAATGAAATATCAGATATTGACTATTATTATTTTGGTATTGCCGCAACACCGCATTTCTTAAATACTTTTATTCATGAGTTTGCACATGCTGCGCATGAAAATAATATTTCAGATAAAATAGGCGGTAAAAATTTATTAAAACTTTTTGAAAAAGCTTTATCAGACAAAAGTATTCAAAAATTTCAAAATAAAAATGAGAAGTTATTGTCCAAAGAAATATGTAAATATGCGGCGAAATCTCCATTTGAAGCCATAGCCTGTGATATACCGCAAAAAGTAGTTAAATCACTGGATGAAGATTTGTCGTTAACTTCAAATCCTTTTGAAAATACGATTTATAGCATTAATAAAATAAAAACACCGGAAAAATCTGCGACAGATAGTCAAAAGCGGAACTCCGACACTTCCGTCTTGCAAGTCTGCAAACCGTGCGTGTCTTCGCCGTCTAATACGGCACTCGGAAGTTTCGCTCACGTTCCTTATCGCGAAACATCCTCGGACAAAATATTAGAAAAAATATGGAATGGAAAATTATGAATAATATATAAATAATTGTAAAAAAATATTAATAAAAAGACAAAATTTTTCCTTTATGATTTTTAGACAAAGCGAAAGAGGCAAAAATTATGATAAATTCAGTTCAACCGATTGTAAGTACAAATTTCAAAAAGAACAGTGTATATAATGATAATGCTCAACCTAAAGAAAAATTATTTTCAAAAACGGAATATACTCCGCACGGAAACCCTTATAAATCAAGTAGTCTTTGCGGTATCGTTTTTCCCATCGTTTCGTTGGCGCTTGATACAACAAAGTTTATAATAAACAAAGATGCTTTTATAGAAAGTTATCAAAAACTCTCTGCACTGGCAGGCAAAAATTTCTCAAGAGGAAAATTCATAGCAATGAGTTCGATATCTTTAGTTTTGAATGCTATTATAGCTTGTATGTTAGGTACTGCTTGCGATAAATTTGGAAATTATAAAAGAGCAAACAATGCTGATATATCAGCATTAAATGAAGCTGAAAAATACAATACGAATCAGGGTTAGGATGTCCGAGAAAAGCAGGGTGCAATTTTTTGCACCGAAATCAGGCACTCATGCTGTTATTACGAGCGAAAGCGAAGTAATCCAGGGGTAAATGTATTGCTGTCATTACGAGGAACGTAGTGACGAAGTAATCCATTTTCTTGCACAACGGTTTTGCAAAGTCTGGATTGCTTCAAAATTTTTCAAATTTTTCGCAATGACAGAAACGACAAAAATGCTTTTACAGAGTGTATTTAAGACAAAACGATACAATACAATACAATACAAAACATAACAATTTTCGCAATATTACGAAATGTAAAGTTGGATTTAAAATCGCCGAAACCCTTGTATAATCTCTAATATAATATAATAAAATAGAAGGCGTACTATAAAGTTTTTTTGATAAATTCCGATATTTAATTTACATCAATAGTCGAAAAATTTTAAGGTTAATATATGTCTGAAATCGGAATAGATACTTTAAAGAAACAAAGTTTAAATTTATCAAATGATTTGAATACACAGAAGATTACGTTATCTTCTGATGAAAAACTGCAAGCTGAGATTGAAGCCCAATTGGCAGGTGCAAAAAATAACTTGGAAAAATCTGAAGCTGCATTAGTAGAATTTGTTTCCACAAATTCACAAGAAATTTCTGCGCAATCCGAAAAAGCTCAAGAAATTGCAAACCAAATTGCAGAATTAAAAGCTCAAGCTAATATAGCAAAAGAAAATGCGATAAATTTTGAGAAAAAATTATCAGAGCAGCAAAATTTGGTATTAACAGATAACGAACAGGTTGAATCGACAGAAAACGAATTAAATGAAGTTAATGAAACTATTGAAACTGCCGCTTTTGAAGAAACTCCGCCGGAGAATGCTGTTGAGGTTTCAAAAACAAAAGATATAGAAACCTATTATATGGAGACTTCTTATAGTAAATCATTGTCAGAAAAAACAAATATGTCACTTTCAGCAAATGCAAGCTCTGAAAATGGAAATTATAAAGATAGTTCAGGCGAGCATCATTTTTTAAATTCCGATTTTGACAGTAAACTGGGATTAAAAAACTCTTTGACTGATAAAATAAATTTATCTTCAGAAATTTCAGCAGGTTATTCAAGTTATGATGAAGATGATATGCATTTAAAAGCTTTGTCCTTAGGTGCATCAACATCTGCTTCCGTACAAATTGGTGATGTTAATTTTTCTTCAACAGTCGGCTTGAATTCAAGTTACGATTTACCTGATGACAAAGATATGTTAAAAGATTTCCAAAAAGACATAAATTTTAAACCGATGTTTGGTGCAGGTGTTTTGTATACCAAAGAAAAAGAGAATGATTATTTTATAAGTGCAGGTGCGAACGTATCAGGAACTTACAGTGCAAAAGCTGATACTCTTTTTTCAAAAGAAGCATTAGATAACATAATGTTTTCAACTTCAGCCGATGTTTCTATGGAAAAGGTTTTACTACAGAGCTCAAATAAAAAAAATAATTATGAAGTGAATTTGGAAACGAATTTAGCTTACAATGGTGAAATATATAAAGCTTTTCCTGAAGATAACAATTATACCGTTTCAGGTGGTGTCGGACTGAATTTCAATATAGACAGAAAAAATTCAACTCAAAAGACAACTTTATTTGCAGATTATGAATTTGAATATGAAAAGGCTGATAATAAGCCAAATAATAAATTTACAATCGGATTTAAATATGAAAAGTAAGATTGTTATATAAAATACGGCTTAGTATAAGATTTACTTACTTTTAAAATCGGTATTAGCTAAACTCATCCCAATTCTGCAATTCCTTGTATTAATTGCATAGCAACAGCCTGCTCTGCCTGCATAGACATTTTCAATGCGGCAATAGAAATTTCTGCAGTATCCTCAATTGCGTTATCAGCCTGTACTGCTTGTGCAACAGAATCAATATTGCTAATATTTTGAGAAGCAATAAGTTGTTCTAAATTTATTCCGTACGCACCGATTCCTGAAATATTCATAAAATAATTATGCCACATTTTTTATAATTATAAATATACACCGATACAAAAGTTACATTTTTTAGTAAAACTGATTTTAATAAAATCGATGGTAATTAACAAGACTCTTTTTTCATCAGTTCAAGCAGTAACCTGTCCTATCACAGAGTTTCCCCTGAAAACCTACCCCTTAATAGCGCCTTCGTTTTCGCCTGAAATAAAATATCTTTGCATTGCAAGGAAAAAGATTAAAATAGGTATTGTGGAAAGTATTGAACCTGCCGCTATAAATCGCCAATTTGAGCTGAACATTCCCTGTAAATTGTTTACCCCGACAGGAAGTGTGTACATACATTCTTTTGTCAATACAATACTCGGCCACAAAAATTCACCCCAAGAGCCAATGAATGTAAATATCGCAAGCACAGCAAGCGACGGTTTTACCATTGGTAAAAGAATTTTAAAGAACAATTGAAATACATTACACCCATCAACTATTGCAGCTTCTTCCATCTCTTTCGGTATAGTCAAAAATGCCTGACGCATCAAAAATATTCCGAATGCATTTACTGCAAACGGAAGAATTAACCCTAGATATCCCATAAAATTATTTACACTGTCTATCAGATTTAATTTTATCGTAATCAAATATACAGGAAGCATTATTGCCTGAAAAGGTATCATAATAGTTGCTAATATTGCAAAAAACGAGAATTTTTTACCTGCAAATTCCATTCGTGCAAGAGGATATGCAGCAAGCGAAGATAATAGTAAATTTAAAAATACCGTTGCACCTGCTACTATCATACTGTTTATGAAATATGCCATAAAATCTACTTTTTTCCAAACACCAATATAATTTGCAAAAGTAAAATCATGCGGCATAATTTGCGGAGGATATGCAAATATATTTTCTCCACTGCCTTTTAATGAGGTTGAAATAAGCCATATAAAAGGAAATATTGATAACAAAGATGTTAATATCAATATAAAATGTATTCCTGACTTTTGAATTATTTTTCTCATATTTGATATTTATTCCTTTCAAAGCACATAATATTTATCAATGAAAATATCATCACGATAACCAGCAATACAACAGCCATTGCCGAAGCATAACCTAAATCCAAATTTTCAAATGCTCTTTCATATATATAATAAACAATTGTCTTACTAGAATTAAGCGGACCACCTTTTGTCATAACATAAATTTCCGCAAACACTTTCATCGCTGAAATCGCACTTATTGTTGATACGAGTGCTATAGTTGGCATTATATGAGGAACCGTTACCGTTAAATGTTTTCTGAATGCACCTGCGCCATCAATATCACAAGCTTCGTAGAGTTCTTTCGGCACACTCATTAATCCTGCAAGATATATCATCATATAATATCCGATACCTTTCCATATCGTAACAATTACGACTGAAATTAATGAATATCTTGTATCCGTAAGCCAGCCTATAGGTTCAAAACCAAGTTTTGCGACAAAATAATTTAATATTCCCTGTTCTGCGTAGAGCCACTTAAATGCTATTGCTGCAACTACTATTGATACAATTACGGGTAGATATATCAGGATTTTATATAAAGTAATACCTCTTATTTTGTTATTTAACAAAATTGCTAAAATTAAAGGTAATATTGCTAAAACAGGGACAGCTAAAAATAAAAATAAAAACGTATTCCACAAAACCTTATAAAAAACGGGAGATTGAAAAAGTTTAAAATAATTTTGCAACCCTACCCAATCCGGATTATATATATTAGAGTAGTTTTGAAAGCTCAAAATAAAAGTTTGAAAAAAGGGTATGAAAAAAAATACCATAAGGACTATTGCCGCAGGCAATAAAAATAAATAAGGAATATATCTTTTATAATACCTATACATAGAAAAATTATCCCATTATAAAAAATTTTTTAGTACCACTAAATAGTGGATACAGTTATTTTCCCATGCAAAAATATTCAAATCCGAAATTTTTAAGAGTTTCTTTATTGTATTGATTTCTTCCGTCGAAAATAACAGGAGTTTTCATTAAACTTTTCATTTTTTCAAAATCAGGAAGCCTGAATTCATTCCATTCTGTTAAAA
>JAEEGL013369565.1_pt1 | contig 16534 bp, 11 predicted proteins | sample 9134231 | NCBI WGS metagenome assembly JAEEGL01 (sample SAMN16246548, study PRJNA631951) | gut metagenome | biome: gut microbiome; feature: rumen; material: fiber-attached | host: Bos | place: Iran: Karaj | collected 2018-10
ATCTCTTGTAATGCTCAAGTATTATCATATATAAAAGTAGATGGATTATCATTTAATTGCTTTAGATATTTGCTTCTTATACTTTCTACTTCATTAGTTATTAATTCAAAAGCTGCACTAATTCCATGGAGCAAATAACCAGTACTTTTTATTGTTGTAGGGCCACCTTCAAGTAAATAAGATAATGCAACTGGAGAACCACCAACTGTATCTGTAGTGTTCTCTTTTTGTGGAATAAGTTTTTCCCGATCACCAAACCAATCTTTAAACGTTTTTGTTCTTACTTGTAGCCGAATTTTTAATGCTTGTTTAGGTAAAAATCATGCCTTTATAAAACTTTCAAACAGTTTACTTGGCCTTTTTTCTCATCATACATCAATATATGCTTTATACTTTTTCTTTCTACCCTTCTCGTCAATTCCCAATAATCAATTTTTAATTAAATTTTTGCAAATCTCTCTTAATTCATCTTGATTAACCGCATCTTCAAACACACTTGAATCTATTTTATCCAGAAGTTTAGAATCGTCATCCTCAACCAATTTTTTCTCTAATTCCATTATTTTTCATTCATTTTCCTGTCCATCGTCTTTTCTTTTCCCTTCAATTCGAGACAGTCATAAATTATATTCATTTTCATTAAAAGAATCATTACTAGTTCACATTTCATAATTTTCCCTAATTCTCTTAAAATTAACTTTTAATTCATTTAATCACATACAAAAAATATGAAAAGTTAAAGTTACATAATAATTATAATTAGACCTTAAATATTTGCAAATTTTGAACTAAATTTTTATATAATTGAAATTTTTTAATTTTTGAATAATATATAAAATATGGAAAATTCAGATTTTCAAGACAGGATTAATCAATTTCAAGATTTGATAAATCAATCTAATCATATCGTATTTTTCTGATGAGCGTGAGTTTCTACTGAAAGTTGAGTACCTGATTTTAGAAGTAAAAACTGACTATATAATCAGCATGATGTACAATTTGAAGATTATCAACCTGAATATTTATTAAGTCACTCATGTCTCTACAATGAACCAAAAGTATTTTTTGAATATTATAGACAAAAAATGGATTGTAGATGAGTAAATCCAAACATCACTCATAAAAAATTAGCCGAACTTGAAAAAGTCTGAAAACTTTCTGCTGTGATAACTCAAAATATAGACTGATTACACCAAAAAGCTTGAAGTAAAAACGTATTAGAAGTCCACTGAACCACCCAAAGAGTTTACTGTGATGAATGTGGAAAATTATATGACCCAGATATTTTATTTACATTTAAATGAGATATTCCGTGCTGTAACTGTGGTTGAATGCTTAGGCCAGATGTAACATTCTATTGAGAAGAGTTACCTGTTAAAGCTTGGCAGGAATCCGTGATTGCTTTAAGAAATGCTGATTTGTTTATAATCTGATGAACTTCGTTAACTGTTTACCCTGCTGCTAGTCTCATCCAATATTACGAATGAAATAAAATTGTTATTATAAACAGAGATCCTACCACACAAGATAAATTTGCTGATGTATTATTCCATGAGAATTTATGACAAGTATTTAAGGAAATTAAAATATAAAAAGCGTGATATAATATCACGTTTTTATTAAAAAAATCATAGTCCAAAATTTGCATTTTTTGAGGTTCTGATTATAATTATTCCAGAAATTAATTTTTATCTTTAAGAATTAATAGGTATGGGAAAATTTAAAATTAAAAGACAAAAAGAGCATAAATTAATCTGAAGTAAAACAAGACACTACATAGACTTTATTATATTGGCTTGTTGTTTAGTTATAACTTTTAATATACATCCCAATAATTCTCTTAATAATCTTTCAAATACAGATGATATAAAATCCAAAATGATATACATTTTCCATGATTACGAATGAAACGAATACATACTAAATGACACAATTCACGGAGCTGCAGATTCTTGGGATTATTTATTTGATGACGAAATACCAACAACATTAAAATGAGAAGATACCCCGACTAATTCCGTATCTCTCGCGAATTTAAGCTGAGAATGATCTAATCAATGATGAGCTGAAAGTACATGAGCATCAAATATTGATACAGAAAACAACCTTCAAAAAAACGAATCTGATTCGATAAAAGATAACCAGATATCTCTCGATGATATCATGAACAATTTATGAATGAACGACACAGACATTACTTATGAGCACAACAATGCAAACAACCAAAATGATAATACAGACGCTCTCATAATCGACATATCTGAAACTAATACAACTAATTCAGATGATACTAAATATACAATAAAGGAAGAAACTAATGAAGATAATTCTACATTAATAATCGAAAAACAACCAAACAAAGAAGACAAAGAAAATAACAAAAGTAATTTAGGCAACGAAGATGAATTATCAGCAAAAACATTTACATACACATTTGAGTGATGGGTAATACCAACATTAATACCACGAGACCAATTATCTTTATATAGATCAAGTATTTCTTGATCGACACATAATAATGACTGATCCACAAAGAATACGTCTTGAGTAACTATTGTTGATGATTATTCCAGCTGTATGACTCCACGATGATATAAAATTCCACACTGAGATAGTGTATTAGCCTACCAACAAATGGATAACGCCCCAGATATCTGCAATATCGAAAGAAGATTTTGCTGGAAATGAAAATTATCATGAACATATACTCAACAATGATGTTCTATAAATCCAAACTATACATATGAGCAACGATGAGAAGCTGATGTACCAACAAAAGAAAAAGAAAGCAGATATAAAACATCTCAAAATGATGATTGAACTGTATCAGTCAGCGATGAACCGTGAACATGATCATTCGCCTTAGATAGACCTGGTCAAAGACCAACAACAGATTACCATCTTACTGACAATGTCTCCCCAGAAGATATTGAGGTAGATCAAACAGAAAGAGTTCATCGAAATTGTACTGCCCCATGGGGAGAAAAAGTTAAACATTGAATGTTTGTACAAGCGTTTAAACATAGCAATGGGTTTAGTGATGCTCCATGTGAAGCCCAACTACGTTTATGTACAAATTGAGAATTAATGTGAACATACACAGAATCTACATGTAAAACATGGGATACCTCGTTTATTGATTGGATAAATTGATCACCTACACGAGAAACATATTCAAAAGAAAAATTAGATCGAGTTAAAGATTTAATAAACGAAGAAGTAAATTATGATAAATGATTAAGAAGATTTTCTAATAGCGATGAATTAGAAACGATATTAACAATCTTGGATGATTAATTATAAAAAATACTTTTCATAAGACTTAATAAATTTGGGCAGCTCAATGATTTCGTCATCATCTGCCCTTTTATTTCGATGTTTTTTCCCACATTTCGAACAAACAAATAGGATTTTATAATCTCAATTTTTTAATTCATACTCTACTGGATACATTATTCATTTACACGTTGACGATCTATCTCATGGTATATCTCAGTCAACATGTAATGAAGCAAAACAATATGGACAATGATTTCTACAAGTCCTAGTAGCAACCTCCACTTTTTTACCGCAATTTAAACATATAAACGATTCATTAATTTTTTTCATATTTGAATAATCACATAGAAACAAAAAACCAAGTAGCCGTAACCGAACAGATCTCTCCCCCTAAGTCTTTAAAGTGGGTAGCTCGTACCAATCTAGGATTGGTAATTCCGGCTCCCTGGAGCAGAGTGGGAAATTAGATAATATCCGGTCTCGTACTACCTAGTCTAAGTACAATATATATAAACCCATAAAAATTGCAAGAAATTCAAAAAAGGAACCATATCACAAAATCTGAAACTAATCAATTACATATTAATGCTTAAAATTTACTGTAATTAGGATACAACCTTACCCACACCTTACCTATCAAATAATTATCTGGAACTACATAATTTGCTCAATCATAACATTGGATTCAAAAACAACATAACGAATCCGTAGTCCTTCACCTATTATCTCACATAACAAAATATCAAGATTCAACCTTAAACTCATTTTTCCCACATGTTGCATTAGTCTTTAATCATTCTGGTAGATATTGCTCAGGCAATAATTCACAACTATTTCACTCAGAATCTTTAATGAGTCATGCAGGAATATTATCAGAACAAATATAAACACCGCCATCTTGAAATAAAACAGTTTCTCAAGGCAATCAAATTATTCTCTTAATATACGGAGAGCTCTTTCATGGAGCAACAAATACTATTACATCTCCCCTTTCAAAAGTACCAAAACGTTGTGTTATTTTTTCAACAATAATCCAATCTTTTTCATAAAAATTAGGAGCCATACTTGATCAAATTACTGTATACGGTGTTGCTATAAATAACCTTATGAATAATACTATTCCAAATACCAACACCAAAAACACTAACAAATCAAATACTTCTGCCCAAAATTTTGCATGTTTCGTTATAAAAGATCACATATCATAAATATTTACAATAAAATATTCATCAATGGTGCCCAACATGGAATTCCCACGTTTACCACCTTATCCCATAAAATATATAATAATACAAACAAAAAACAAGCCCAAAAATACACTAAAAAACCAAATAAATAAAAACTGACCTACAAAAAAACCGTAAAAGTCAGTATTTATTTTATTATTATATTATAAGTTAACGTTCGTAACTAGAATGGCATCTCTTCCTCAACTACGGGTTCATTATTTTCCACTCCGAATCCCTCATCTTCAGATCATTCTCATTTTGAATCTAAGAAGATGAAACTATCTACTATAATCTCTGTAGAAAACTTATCAGCTCATTCGCTGTCTTGCCATTTCCTTGTTCTTAACCTACCTTCTACGTAAATTCTCTTACCTTTAACTAGATACTTACCAAGTACTTCAGCGCCCTTTCAATAAGCAACGCATCTATGATACTCAGCATCCTCCATAGTGTTCCCTTCCTTGTTTGTATACTTTCTGTTAGTAGCAACTGTAAAATTTACAACGGGAGTTCATGTTGTCTCAATTGTTTTAACTTGCAAATTGTTAGTTGCTCTTCCAATAAGCATAACCTTATTCAAATCCATTCACATCAGTATAAAAATAATTAGAGATAAAATACCTTATAAAAGGCCCTCATTTTGTATGTAAGAATATTAAATAAAAAATCAAATCTTTTTTTAATCAAAAATGGCCAGTTAACAACTAGCCATTTTTAACATTTTATATAGCTTATGTAAATTTATCACTCTTCATCCTCATCCGATGTGCTATTTAATTTTGCTTTAATTGAAAAGAATACAATTACTCATCCCATCGCTAACAATCATCAAACCAAAATGATTAATACGATTTTTAACCAAGATGGAAGTCATCATCATGTCGAATCTTTTCAATTATCACTATTTGATGGAAGTGGCTTCCAACTATCGCTATCAGTTGAGCACATATTACCAACGGAAGGTAACATATCATAATATTCTACAATTGCACATATCTTTAATCTGGAAGCCTCTATATCATAGTCACCCATTTCATACTTTTTCTTACCATCTAATAAGATTGTATTCCACATCCCCGTTAATATACCCATTCTTACGTCTCAAGAATCCGTAGCTTCAAAATCCTCGAACATCTTTTCAAACATAGATTTATATGAATCAGGAATTATCGTTAATATTTCCATCTTTTGTTTCTCATATTCACTCATTCATACGGACACTATAGTATCAGAATTAGATAAACGACCCAACACCGAATCTAATATTTCTTTTTGTTTTGAATCCATTGTTATTCATCACTCTTCTAATTGTGAATTTATTGAAACAACCATAGGAGTTACAACTGTAATATTATTCAGATTTTTACGTAGCACATCCAACGAACTCTTTAAATCTGTATTTTCTACAGATATATCTTCTATTCAATTAATTAATAATGTAATATCATTATAAATTCACAATTTTTCTTCATCCAATTCTAATATATATCATTCAAACGTAACATAAAAATTTTTGAATGTTAATTGTCCATTACTAGTAAAATATACTCTTCAAATTGAACTTTCATAATTAGGTTGATATACAATTTTCGCTATAGTGTTACATGATATATCAACATCATTATCCGTTTTACTATCTCCATCTGAATCTGTTGCGATATCCGTATCCACATAACACGTTCCTCAATTTTCATTACTAATATACATCAAAAGTGTATTATTCATAGCTTTACTTAAGAAAATTTCTGGGTTAGCATTCGTAAAGGTAGTCTCCGGTATAGTGATCATATTAACACCTGGAGCAATAAGTCAATTATTAGTACTAGAAGTTGTTTTTATCGTAAATCATGTTTTAACTTCTATTCAATATTTATTCTTCAAATATAATGATAAATTATGTGTTCAATATTCTGAATAATTCCACAAAAAACTATCATTTTGCGTAATTGATGTTGTCGTTCATCATGTCAAATCTTCAGGATCTAATGTTACTAAATGAGTTCTTTGAAATTTTGTATTTCATTTTGAACATTCATCTACATCAAAACAAATTTGTCTTTGCTGAAAAGTTCCAATACTCAAATCTCTAAAAATTACAGTATTTTTATAAGAATTATATAACATAATTGGCTTAATCCCGTTTCTTACCAAAATTAAAGCTCAATCTCATCTTCATATTTTTCATCTATATTCTACTGCACCCCTTGGAGTAACTCAATCCTCATACGGTTCTGTGAAAGTATATGTAGCCTTATCTTTTTTAGTTACCAAATCCCAAACTCAATCTCATGTAAAATCATAATAAAATGTTCTATCTGTTTCAAAATCATCATTATTATTAGATATTCTTGAAACTATTGTATACGTTACTGTATCTCATACTTCAATGTTCTGTGAACTAGTTTTTAATGATACTGTAGGAACTTCAGAATCATTACACTGAGCTGGAAAATATATTGAAGGATTACTTCACAAATATTCTTCACTATCAATCATTCATCCATCATTATCATACACCATCACTCAGAATCTATATTCTCAAGATATTCTAGGGATTACAAAATACACATATGGAGCAGTCATTCGAGTTTCCTTATACTCAATAATCCTTGAAGGATCATCTGCATTATAATAATAAAATCTTAATCTTGAAATAGATCAATCTGAGTCCGCCGCACCAACTGCAGTAACCTTGATTGTCAAATTAGATGTTCACGAACAATCAAATGTAACCTTATTGGATGATGATGTATTTGCCGAAAATCATATTGCATTATTATCTGAATATTGAGGGAATGATAGAGTAACATTCTTAATCGTTGGCAAAGCATTTTTAACTTTGAACCAAATCCTTACCTTATCTTGCTTTCATACATTAGAATCTTGTATTGTAAGATCCACATAATGACATCCTGTTAAACTAAATTTATGTGTCAAATCTGATTTAATCGTCGCTAGATTAGTTCACATGATGGATTCTGGTTCAAACACATATGTTAATCAATTTGAATTTCATTGTGTATTAACAGAGATTCTTGGATCGATTGTAAAATTAGCATACCTATTCACAGGATAAGCATCAACTTCTTGTAAACCGTTAGATCATGTTATTTTACAAGTGTCAGATGCTTGTATATAAAATCATTTACTATTTTTAATTCTATATGCTGCAATAGGGTATTCAATTTCTCAAATAAATACTTTTTCTGCAACTGTATTATAATTTCAACCTGAATCATAAACTGTTAAATTAACAGTATAAATTCATCTTTGGCCATAAGTATGTTCAACATCAGAAGCATATTGACTATTTGTAGTCGTTTTATCTCCATAATCCCATTTATAATTAATAACTGGTCTATTAACTGTAGATTTAAATTGCATCACCTTTCACCAAGTAATAGCTCATGGAATAGCTTCAATTTCTGGTCTTAACGTCGATTTAATCTCAATCGTTTTTGTAATACTAGCAAATTTTCAATATTGATCTGTTGCTGTAAGTTTAATCGTATGCTTTCACAAAGAGTTAAATTGTACAACTACCCTTTCATTATTATTTTCAGTCGAAATAATTTTAGTACCTTCAGTATCTGAAAATTTCCATGAATATTCCAAAGCATCAAACCCATTTAATACATCTATATCCGATGAATTGCTAGCATCAAATGTAAATTCAGATGGATATGTCCATTTCATGGTTGGAGTCGCCGTAAACTGCGGAGTTGGTATAGTTGACTCAATATAAATATTTTTTACATCCACATTTTGATTACCTGCTATATCTGTAACAGTTAATCTAACTAAATAATTTCATGGTTTAGTGAAAATTTTACTCATCTTTTTACCCTGTTCCATCGCAACCTTTACTCAATCTTGATCGAATATTTCCCATACATACGTATTAAGCCTTGATGTTATAGAATAAGATGCCGAACCATCAAAAGTCATCGTTGTCGATGTTGTTCACTGTGCCGGAGTTTGCTTTATAACAGTAACTGGGTCTGTCATATATAATATAAACGTCTCAGACACCTTATTATTTTCATTATCCCAAGTAGTAAGTGTTATTTTAAATTCTCAATTTCACTTTAAAGGTACATTTATATAACTTGGAGATCATTCTCATGATCTAGAATATATAATTGAACCACCAAAAGAAATATCCCATTTATGAGATAAAATAGATCTTCATCATCTTGGCATTGTCGCAGATCAATCAAATACTACTCACTTTTCTCATTCAGTAACTCATATTTTTGTTGGTACACTTGTAGACATTTTTCTTGTATTAGCGTACACTACTATATTCGCCGCCTTCGGAGATACTTTAACTACTAAGTCTTGTTCTCAATCCAAAATTCACTTATTTACATTTGAACTACGCACAACTAAATGAACAACAAAATTACCAGCTTCTTTAAATTCATAATTTATTACATTTCACTTTCACATTGGAGTATCTACTCACTTTTCATCTCTATAATACCAAAAGAAATTCTCCGTTGGGATTGTTTCACTAGATGGATCAACACTATCTCTAGCATCAAACGTAATTGTTACCGGAGCAGATCAACCATTAAAATTAGCCTTACCCCTAGCTTTTACAGTATATTTTGTAGTAATATTAGATGCCACATCTGATAAAATTTTATAACATGAATTTCATAAGAATCATTGTACATCCATTCTTGATGCTCAATTCGAGTACTGTTCAGCTAGAAGAGTACATTTTTCATATACAGTACTATAATCTTTCACTAAATACTTAAAAGAATTTTGAAAATAAGTATGCAATTCTCTAAAATATGAAGAATCAATACTCATACCCAAGTCATACCTAGATTTTATTTTACTAAAAACATCCCAAATCTGATTCCAATCATCAATAAACTGATAATTAGCATAATAATAATCAGGAACATTGTTTACGGGCGTTGTAACTTGAGCCTTTGCAATAGAACTACAACATCATAATGCCACTAAACTTAACAATAACAATGTTTTTAATGTCTTTTTCATGAATGAAGTGAAATATAATAAAATAATCTTCCTACTAATTATATTCAAACAATCCAAAAAAGTCAAAAAAATAAGCACAAAAGTCCAATTTATACGACATAATTCACTTGCCTTTTCCATATATTTTTAATTATTATATAATCAATAAAAACTACTTGCATAAATTCATAGAAATCCTATACACATAACTAGATTTTATCAAATTTTAAATTATATAATTATGACAAAAAATGAGATAAAATTTTACGTTATCCGAAAATGAAAAAAAACTTGAATTTTTGATTCATGGGAAGAATGTAAAAAAAATGTTAATTGAATTTCAGACGCTAAATATAAAAGTTTTAAAAATATAGAAGAAGCTAAAACAGCCCTATCTGAATGATGGGAAAAATACTATGGGAAAAGTTCATGTAAAGCAAAATCAAATAACCTACAAAAATTATCAGAAGATGAAAAGGATTTTTTAAAAAAATCTATACCATTTTTTGCCGAAAGTATTGCAGTAGATGCTGCGTGTTCCGAAAATCCATGAAAAATGGAATACAGATGAATAGATCTACAAACTTGAGAAGAAATATTCCACGAAAAATTTAACATATGAACAAATAACATATGAGAATTTCTCGCAATCGTACATTGATTAAAATATTTATGAAACGATAATCGCGCAATATACAGTGATTCAAAGATCGCAATATCTCGAGTACAACAATGAAAATGCAAAACGAAATTAAAAAGTAATAATTACGATTTATCTCAACTTCTAGATAAAATCCAAAACGCAGAAAAACGATTAAAGGATAATTGAATAAAACATCATATTCTTAAACGAGATACTGAAGATTGGTGAGAAATACCTGCCGATTTCTGAAGAAAGTAATATTTATTAATTTAACATAAATGCCAAAATTAACATATCATACAATAGGGAAAGAATTTCAATACGAGATACCAAAGATAAAGGGATCTAGATTTTTAACATATTTATCTCCTTGTGATAACAAAGAAAAAGCTGACAGTATTTTATTAGACATTAAAAAAGAACATTTTTCCGCCACCCACCATTGCTCTGCTTACAGAATTTGAATACAAGTTCATCAAGACCTTTTTTGAAATACCTTAATCGAATCAAAAAGTTCAAAAGCTAACGATGATTGAGAGCCCACAAGCACCGCATGAAAGCCAATATTAAATGTACTAGAATGAGAAAAACTTTTAAACATTACTGCAATTGTTGTTAGATATTTTTGATGAACACTTTTATGAGTCTGATGATTAATTCAAGCCTACACACAAGCAACTAAGGATGCTATTGCTAATTGTAATATAATAGAAAGGGAAATCCTAAAGGAATTTGAATTAATTCATGAATACAATCAAACATCTCTAATCGCTCACCTAATAGAAAAATACGATATAAAATTAATTTCTGAAATTTGTGATGAAAAATCAAAAAAAATCTTATCCATAAATCAATGATTACTACAAGATTTTTCAAAAGAATTATATGAATCAAGTAATTGACAATTAAGTATCTAAACTATCAATTTAAAAAAGCCCCAGATGGGGCTTTTTATTATAAAAAGTTAATACTATAAATTTTCCATTTGATACTGTAAAGCTTCAATTTGAGCTTGAAGTTGTAATCTTTGCTGCTCTCTTTCATCAATTACTGCCTCAGCAGGTTCTACTACAGAAGATGAACACATTTCAGCCAAACTTGAAAGGTTCTGCATGATAGATGAATAATAATTATTTATCTGATTATATATAGTTTCTTGATTTGATGATAACACACTTAATGAATCAATAAGTTCCTGCATATTAACCGATTCATCATTTGTATCTTCATCATTTGTATCTTCATCCTCCGTTTCAGTAACATAGCATCCATGATTTTCCGCAGCTGCACACCAATCTATTCACTCAACAGCAGAAGCAACAATAGGATCACACATTTGAGACTGTAAATTATGAGGCAAAAACTTTCAAATCCATCAATTATCTAACACTTGAGTTCATAAATTTCCAAACCCCAAACATAACAATCATGCTATAGCCACAAGAATCCAGAATAAAGTTGTCCAAAGAAATGTTTTCATGTTTGTTTTTGTAAAATATAAAATTTTTATTTAACCTCCAACAATACGGAAACTTGCTTAATTTGCGCCTCCAATACCAATTGAAAATCTTTTGGCAACGGTGCACAAACAGTTATTATTTTACCGTTTCTGTCGGAGAAACTATACCTATAACAGTGTAGTAATTGTCTTTGTATATGCAAGAGTTTATTACACTTCCTATTTACTACCGGATTTCAATAAATCAAATCTCAAACAACAGGATATCACTCACCAGCAACATGAACACGAATTTGATGCATTCTACCAGTATAAAGCTTAACGCGCAACAATGATAACTGACCTAATTCATGATGATAAAAAGTCTTCACATTAAATATTTCTGTCTTAGATTCTAATCATCAAAATTTTGCAATATTCATCTGAGCACGATTAAAATGTGCATTATAACTTTTTTCAAGTGGTTTATCTATCATTAAATGCTCTGGTGCTTTTCAAACCACTATTGTTAAATACTCCTTATTAATCTCACGATCGCGAATTATCTGATTAAAATACTGTAAAGCATCATATGTTTTAGCTGCTATAAGCACTCATGAAGTATCCTTATCCAACCTATAACCAAAGGCGGGTTTAAAAGTTCAATTCTCATATTCCTTAGCATAACATTCCAAATAATCATTCATTGATAAATCTTTCCAGTGTTTGTTACTTTCATGGGCAACTACTCAAGTAGGTTTATTAAATGCTATCCACTCCGCATCTTCATATAATATCCATGGCAAAATCTCTTCTTTAGTTAATTTATTCATTTGTTTTTGCTTGAAAGATTTTCAAGAAACTTGTTCTTTTTTTCAAAATAAATCAGATGAAAAACTTATTTCATCTCAATTTTCTAAACGGTAATCTTCCTTAGATCTTTTATTGTTTATAAGAATCTCTCATTTACGAATATAAGAATAAATATCAGTTAATTTTACTGTAGGATAATTCTTACAATATTTACGCAAAAAACGATCAAAACGCTGATTTGAACTATTTTCATCAATTGTAATTATTGTTTGATTTTCTGACATTAGATTCTAACTACTAAACACCTGTTAAAAAATAAAAAAACGTCCCGAAATTTCAAGGACGATTTACATATTTACATATCATATAAACTTTTAAACTCAAACTCTAAAATAAATTTCTTTATCAACAATTTCTCTCTTACTTCACCATTTAAGAGAAGATATTTCTTTGATAATCTGAACCTTTTCTGGAGTATTCTTCACTGGTAATGAATATGGAACTTTTGCCTTAAATGTCATAGGACGTGATTGCTGATTATGGATTGAAATTTTACAAGCACCCATAAATTTTTCCGTACTCGTCAAATCTGTTTGCGCAAACTCCGGTTCAAATTCTTTTGATAAGAACTCAGCATCTGGGGCTCAGACCTTAAATACAAACATAGTACCAATGTTACCAAATATTGTTTTAGAAAGATCCATTGCTCATCATAATCATTCCGTTTTTAACTGATCTATATACTGGTGAGCCACACATAATCATAATTTATATTTTCTGGCTTCTGATAAGATAGATTCAAAAGACGCAGATACATAATTTTGAAACTCATCGACATACAGATAATAAGGCCTTCTTTCACTTTCTGGAATCTTAGCTCTCTTAAGAGCTGAAAGCTTTATTTGCATAGAGATAATCTTTCCTATTAGTTTTGACGTTTCTTCTCATGCAATACCTTTAGCAAGATTCAAAAGGATAACTTTTCATTCCTGCATAGCATCATACATCTTAAACGCAGATTTTGGCTGTCCAATAATATTTCTAACATATATACCAGTTGTGAATGGTCAGAACTTAGCCTGAATAAATGGAATAATTTCCGATTTTTCCCTCTCTCACATCTTTTTATATGTTTTATTCCACCAAGCTGCAACTACAGGATTTTTAATATTCCTAATCTTAGCTTCAGCAAACGCATCATCCGTAAACAATCTCATAATATCTACTATAGTTCCTCATTCTGGCTGATCCATTAATAAGAAACAAGCATTACGAAAGTAATCCTGAATTCTAGGACCAAATATCTCCGGACCATACATTTGAATAAACATCTCAACGAGATCATTTGTCACAACATCTTGTTCATCTGGATCATCAGGCGAAACCTCTAATGGATTTAATCAAATTGGATACGCAGTATTTCATAAATCAAAATAGATTAAATCATCAATCCTTTCTTTAGGGAAATGCTTCAACAAAAATTCAACAGCATCTCCATGTGGATCTATAAAACAAAATCACCTACCATGATCCATATCATCAATCGCCTGAGACAACATTAATGTTGATTTTCAGGTACCTGTTTGTCCAAGAATATAAATATGTCTGAACCTATCTTCATCCGTAACTCTAAGCTCTCTTCTAACCCCTCCAAAATCATTATATCACACAAGAATTCAATCTCATGGTAAATCATCAGGAGCTGCTATAATCTTATATTTTTGCCAAGCTAATCTAGGATTTTGATTAAACCTTCCATGTGGAAAATGAATTAACGATGAAAGTTCTTTAATATTAAGGATATTATTTTTAGCCTTATGAATGATTTTATTAATAAAACTCTTCTGAGTAAAAAATACTCTTCACACAAAATTTCTAGCAAAAAGATCCAAATCTCTATCTTTTACTTTCTCAAATTTCAATGTATTTAATCAAAGATAATTGTACTGATTACACAATCTACTTAAGTCATCTAATATTTTCTTAGGCCTAGCACTTTCAGTAGATGTAGCTAGCGCCTTAATCTTTACTTTAAATAGTTCATCTTCAGTTTTCTTATCAAAATCTGACAATTGTTGCTGAGAAAAATTGTGCTTATTTTTATCTTCATCATTTTTCTTCTCCTCTTCCTTCTTCTTTTCACTAGTGAAAAGCTCATGCATAAGTTTACCAAATCGTCATCTTTTATCGTTCTTTTTTATTTTTTCTCACTCTTTTCTCATATCTTTAAGCCATTTTTCTTGTAATGGCTCTACAAGAATTTGAAAACATACTTTTTCATCTTTCCTAACATGAGAAAAAGCAGAAAGTAAACTATCCATAGGATCTGCTTCAAAACTCTCATATGTTTTAATAGGATAAACACTATCTTTAGTAAGCGTAAACTCACCTCAAGCCATAAACTTTCAAGCTTCTAACAATTTAGGCTGGTCCACAAGTTCTATTAATGCTCCCGGATAAAATGAAGCAACCATCTTTTGTACCGTCAATACATGATCTTCTGGAACTCAAACAAAGAACTTTATAACTTCATTTTCGACCACTATTTCCATAGAAATATAATTATCTCACAACCTTTTCTTTACTAAATCTGGATCCGAAATTGCATAAAAATTTTTATAAACTTGATTCATTAACGCTATATTATCTTTCATTGTTCACACGTGATCACTTGCTTCAATATCAGAACTTCTTGCAACAGCATTTTTTGGAACACGAACCTGCAAAAACCTAATTTTCTGACTTTGTTTATATCTATGTTTCCTTGTTCTTTGTACAACAAAAAGTCTTCGAAAGAACCATCAGATTCACATCAAAGCCCCTGCTGCTAACAAACTGACTAAAAATACTCAACTATCTTCCATTGCAACAAAGTTATAAAACATCCATATTATAACCAAAAACTTAAAAAAAGCAAAAAATCTAAGTATGTTTACTAAAAAAAACTAAAATACTCTTGCATTTTTTCTGAAAAGATATGGAATATTATTTTCTAATCCACATTCAATCTCAAAAACTATAAAAACGATATCAATTTTGCTTTGCATGCTCATAACATTGCAATGCATTTTTTCTTCACATTAAAGCAGAAATCAACATCAAAAGCGATGATTTTGGAAGATGAAAATTGGTAATCATTTCACCAATTATGCGAAAATTTCGTCCTGGGAAAATAAAAAGCTGTGTTTCACACACGACATGATTTGGTTGAAGAATTACATCGTGAACATACCTTTCACAGTCGGATAACTGAATATCTAAAGTAATAGATTCCCAAAAACGGAGAACTTTCTCATCAGAAACAATTTTAGATTTACCTGCCTCTGACAATAATTTTCGTAGATACGGCAAAGTTTCTAAAAGTCTGACCATAGTCGTTCATACAGCTATCAAATTTTTATTCCCATTTTTTCGTTCGTAAATTTGTTCAAATAATGAATTCTCAACAACAATTACTTCCTTATGAATTCTGTGATTCCTAATATCAGGTTCATAAACCGGTTTAAAAGTTCAAAGTCCCACATGCAAAGTAGTAAAACTTATTTCAACTCATTTCCCCTTTAATTCACCCAACAATTTTTCAGAAAAATGAAGTGATGCTGTTGGAGCTGCCGCTGAACCAACATCTTGGGCAAAAACCGTTTGATACCATTTTTCCTTATCTTTTTCATAACGAATATATGGAGGAAGTGGCATCTGTCCATACATATCAAGAAAATCAAAAATTCAAATTCACTCAACTGAAAAAATAATTCAATCTTCCGTATACTCCTCACTCTTAAGCAAAATTCATTGCTCCTCATCTAGAAACACCTCAGCTCATGGTTTAAAATTTTTATCATCAGAAACCAAACATTCTAACCTACCATTATGAAGCAATTGATACACAAAAATCTCTCAATCCACATAGCGAATTTCTCAACTCCTTCTAATTATTTTAGTCTTATTTAATGGAATTCTTGCCTTAAAAACCTTTGTATTATTACAAACTAAAACATCTTTCTCCGATAACAAATTTATCAAATCATAAAAATGATAATCTTTAATGGAATCATTACCATTACACCAAACAAGAAGTTTAGCAGATTCCGCTGGTTGCGCAGGAACTTGTGCTATCATCTCCTCTGGTAAATC
>JAEEGL014656144.1_pt1 | contig 16534 bp, 16 predicted proteins | sample 9134231 | NCBI WGS metagenome assembly JAEEGL01 (sample SAMN16246548, study PRJNA631951) | gut metagenome | biome: gut microbiome; feature: rumen; material: fiber-attached | host: Bos | place: Iran: Karaj | collected 2018-10
CTTGGAAAGTTGCCGAGAACGAGGACTTCTATGCTTTCCTCGATATAAGTCCTCTTGCCAAAGGACATACTCTCGTAATTCCTAGGCATGTCGAGGCGGACTATATCTTCGATCTCGACGAGAAGACCTATGAGGGGCTGACTGCCTTTGCCCGCAAGGTCGCCATTGCTCTTAAAGCCGCTATTCCCTGCAAGAGAATCGGTGTAGCGGTTCTGGGAATGGAAGTGCCTCATACCCATATTCATCTCGTTCCTCTCCAGAGCGAGGCTGACCTTGATTTCCGTAAGGAAAAGCTCAGCCTTTCTCCCGAGGAGATGAAGAGTATTGCCGATTCAATCCTCTCTGAGTATGAAAAGCTATAGAATTATTGCGGCTTTTGCCGCTCTCGCCGCTTTCTGCGCATGCCAGAAGACAGTAATCAAGGGCACCCTTACCGATGGCCCTGATTCTGAAATTATCGTCGAGTTATTGGATGTCAATCGTCTCCAGGTACTTGATACAGTGAAAACCGATGCTTCAGGAGCCTTTAAGTACGATATAGATGTCGAGAAGGGGAAGCCGGAGTTCGTATATCTTTTCCATGGGGACAATAAGTTCGCCTCTCTTTTAGTGGAGAAGGGAGACATTATTTCCGTTACATCCGATACTCTCGGAAAGGCCTGCACAGTTGAAGGATCTGAAGAATCCTTGAAGCTCGCCCAGATAGAGAAAGATTTCGCCGACTTCCAGATGAGAATGGCTGCCCTCGGCAACAGGTTTGTGGAAACCGGCAATAAGGATCTTCAGAAAGAGATTTCCAGGACATATATCGACTATTACCGTAAGGCAGTGTCTTACATCCTCAACAACAGCCACTCTCTGACTTCCATCCCTGTTCTTTACCAGCAGGTCGACGAAGGTTTCCCTGTTTTCGGAAACAGGACAGATGCTATCCATTTCCGTAGTGTGGCTGATTCCCTGAAAACCGTCTACCCGGAGTCCAAGTATGTTAAAGCTTTGGAAAAAGAGGCGGCTAAAAGGATGAATGTAATGGAAATGTCCGCACGCATCGAGGGCGCTGAAGAAATAGGATATATTGATATCGAGCTTCCAGATATCAATGGGCAAAAAGTGAAACTCAGCGATGTTGCGAAGAAGCTGACTCTTATCTATTTCTGGGCAGCGACTGATGATCAGAAGATGTTCAATATTGACTATCTTGGCCCCCTCTATGAGAAGTATCACGACAAGGGTCTTGAGATCTTCGCGGTTTCATTCGATGTAGACAAGACCGACTGGGCAAGCGTAGTTCGTGCCCAGAAGATGCCTTGGATCAATGTCTGCGATGTGCGGGGCAATCAGTCGCCTCTGATTGGCTACTATGCAATCAACGGGCTCCCGTCATTCTCTTTCATCTATGACGGAGAACTGGATGCTGCCCCTGCGATGTCGACTTCCGCATCCCTTGAGAAGTATATCCAGTCGAAATTAAAATAGATTCTTGCGGCTTACAGTTGCAACAAAATCCTTTAGATAGAACGGTTCGAAGTACGCTACGTCTTCGAATCGTTTTTCTTTATATGATCTTTCGGCGGGGATGGCCATCGAGGAGGCTTTCGGGCAGCACTGGGAAAAGTAGGCGTTGCTGCTTGATATCACCTCGCTGCATTTCTTTGCCGCGTCCCCTATAAATAGGACAGGCCCTTCTGAAAGCTCTTTTGCAAAGCTTTGAGCGTCAATTATTTCTGACTTGACGTCGCGAAGCTGCTCCCCCGTGGGATTGAATATGGCGGAATAGACCTCCATCCTTCTTGCATCTATAATCGGGATGATATAGCGGCATCCTTCAGGGAGGAGTCCTTCTCCGATTGCCTGAAAAGCGAGTGTGTCCAGGGTCCCTACGGAAAGAAGGGGAATGTTCCCGCCGAAGCAAAGCCCTTTTGCGGTTGAAACTCCAACCCGGAGCCCGGTATAAGATCCGGGGCCGCGGCTTACGCAAACGGCATCGCAGTCACTGACTTTATTCTCTCCAAGCACCTTTTTGACGAAGGGCGCTGTCATGGACGCATGCACCCTAGGCTCTTTGCTTTCAACGTATGAAACTATTGCTCCGTTCTCAGAAAGGGCGGCGGAGCAGAGGGATGTTGATGTTTCAATCAGAAGTATTTTTGCCATCTTACTGTTTCATGAGGAGTTCCTTCAGATAAGGGAAGACGGTATATGCGAGATCCTTTATCGAATTATACATAATCGATTCGGAGAGGGCGGCCTCCGAAACAAGGCCGTATTTGAGGTTTATCGTGTCGAACATCACTATTATGACCCCAAGGATGAGGAGGGTGACTACTATGCCGAGCAGGAGGCCGAGGGCCTTGTTGAGCCATCCCAGCATCGCCATTTCTATGACCTTTGTCAGAGCCTTCGCTATGAGGACGGTAAGGACAAGTCCGACTACCAGAATAGAGGCGAAGGATATGACGCTGATGAGGGTGTCAGAGACCTCGATATAAGGTTTGATCCACGTGGAGACGATAGAGGAGAAGTGGAAGGAAGCCCATACGCTTGCAATCACTCCTGCCAGCGAGACAGCTTGCTCAAGGAATCCTTTTGAGAGTCCGCGGATTATCGCAGGGACGAAGCAGATGAGCAGAATGATGTCAAGAGTGTTCATTGTTTTTGATATAACCTCAAAAAAATTGTATCTTTGTAGACTATTACTGCAAAATTAGTCAAAAAATATGACATTTAAAGAATATAAAGGTTTAGATCTTGTTTCGGTTGGGAATGAAGTGCTTGAAAGGTGGAAGAAAAACCATACTTTCGAGCAGTCGCTTTCACTTCGCGAAGGAGCGCCTGAGTTCATTTTCTTTGAAGGTCCTCCTTCCGCTAACGGCATGCCTGGTATCCACCATGTCATGGCCCGTTCAATCAAGGATGCGATCTGCCGCTACAAGACCCAGACCGGCTTCAAGGTCCGCCGTCGCGCCGGATGGGACACTCATGGCCTTCCGGTAGAGCTCGGTGTAGAGAAGAAACTTGGGATTACGAAGGCCGATATCGGGACCAAGGTATCTATCGAGGAATATAATGCGACCTGCCGCAAGGAGGTCATGAAATATACCGCAGAGTGGGTCAATATGACAGAGCGGGTTGGTTATTGGGTCGATATGAACGATCCTTATATCACCTACGACAATCGCTATATTGAGACCCTCTGGTACCTTCTGAAGAAGATTTATGACAAGGGTTTGCTCTATAAAGGATACACAATCCAGCCCTATTCTCCTACCGATGGCACCGGCCTCAGTTCTCATGAGCTCAACCAGCCGGGATGCTATCGCGATGTGACTGATACGACGGCGACCGTCCAGTTCGAAGTCATCAAGGACGGCAAGTCGCAGCCGCTTTTCGGTACTGAATCCCTCTCTGTTTATTTCCTTGCATGGACAACTACTCCTTGGACTCTTCCATCCAATACTGCGCTCTGCGTAGGTCCGAAGATAGAGTATATAAGGGTTTTGTCCTTCAACCAGTATACCGGTGAGCCTGCGGTCTATATCCTTGCAAAAGAGCTTCTCGGCGCCTGGTTCAACCCAAAAGGCGAGAACCTGCCTCTTGAGGGCTATGTGAAGGGTGATAAGATTATTCCGTACAAAGTTCTCGACGGATCCTTCCTTGGAAGTGAGCTCGCAGGTATCCGTTATCATCAGCTTATCCCATGGTTCAAGCCGGACGGAGATGCCTTCAGGGTGATAGAAGGGGATTATGTGACTACCGAAGACGGTACCGGTATAGTCCACATCGCTCCGACTTTCGGAGCAGACGACAAGAGGGTTGCCGCCGCTGCCGGCATCGCTGGAATTATGCCGGTTGACAAGAACGGCAATCCGATGGCACAGGTTGATACTCAGGGACGCTTTGTCCGCGTGGAAGATCTTGATCCTCAGTATGTTGAGGCTTCGGTTGATCCTAGCTACAAAGAGTTCTCCGGCAGGTATGTGAAAAATGCCATCGACGATTATTTCCGTAAGCTCCATGGTGAAGAACCCCTTCCCAAGGACGCTCCTGTGCTCGATGTCGACCTTTGTGTCATGATGAAAGCGGACGGCCGTCTTTTCAGGATGCAGAAACATGTCCACAGCTATCCTCATAGCTGGAGAACCGACTGTCCTGTAATCTATTATCCTTTGGATTCGTGGTTCATCAAGGCCTCTGCTGTAAAAGACGAGATGGTCGCGCTCAACAAGACCATCACTTGGAAACCCGAGTCTACCGGTACCGGCCGTTTCGGGCAGTGGCTTGAAAATATCCAGGACTGGAATCTCAGCCGCTCCCGCTTCTGGGGTACTCCGCTCCCGATATGGCGTACCGAGGACGGCAGGGAAGAGATATGCATCGGATCGGCTGCCGAGCTTTTCGATGAGATAGAAAAGAGTGTCAAGGCCGGCTTTATGGCATCGAATCCTTTGAAAGACAAGGGGTTCAATCCGGAGGATATGAGCCTTGACAATTACAATAAAATCGACCTCCACAGGCCGTTTATGGATCAGATCTTCCTCGTTTCCCCTTCTGGGAAGAAGATGACGAGGGAAAGCGACCTTATCGACGTATGGTTTGATTCCGGAGCTATGCCGTATGCCCAGGAGGGTCTCCGCAACCTCGATAAACCGGGATTCGGAGCAACTGCTGACTTTATCGCAGAAGGAGTGGATCAGACGCGCGGATGGTTCTACACTCTCCATGCGATTCATACTATGGTAAGCGGGACCCCTGCCTTTAAGAGGGTTATTTCTAACGGACTCGTACTGGATAAGAACGGCAATAAGATGTCCAAGAGGCTCGGAAATGCCGTCGATCCTTTCAAGGCTCTTGATACTTATGGGGCAGACCCTCTCCGCTGGTACATGCTTACCAATGCCCAGCCTTGGGACAACCTCAAATTCGATGAGGCTGGTGTAGACGAAGTACGCCGCAAGTTCTTCGGAACACTTTACAACACCTACTCCTTCTTTGCCCTCTATGCCAATGTCGACGGGTTCGATCCTTCTGCCCTAGCCGTTCCTTATTCTGAGCGTCCCGAGATTGACAAGTGGATGGTTTCGAAGCTGAATACCCTGATTCATGATGTCAGGGCCGCGTATGAGGACTATGATGTGACTTTGGCAGGACGTCTGATTCAGGATTTTGTCTGTGATCACGTCTCCAACTGGTATGTCAGACTCAACCGCAAGCGTTTCTGGGGCGGGGAGATGACTTCTGACAAGCTTGCCGCTTATCAGACTCTCTATGAGGTGCTGAAGGATGTCGCCATCCTTTCATCACCGATTGCTCCTTTCTATATGGACCGTCTCTATTGCGACCTCACAGGAGAAGATTCAGTGCATTTCACCTTTATGCCTGATCCAGATTCTTCTCTTGTAGATGGTGATCTTGAGGAGAGGATGGCTCTTGCCCAGAATGCCACTTCGATGGTTCTTGCGCTTAGGAAAAAGGTCGGTATCCCGGTGCGTCAGCCTCTTGCGAAGATGCTTGTTCCAGTCATTTCGGACAAGGTGAGGGATCGTCTTTCAGCTGTGAAGAATCTCATTCTCAGCGAGGTCAATGTCAAGGAAATGGAATTCATCTCCGACATTACCGGAGTCATTACGATGAAGATAAAGCCCAATTTCAAGACTCTCGGCAAGGTGTACGGCGCTCGTATGAAAGAGATTGCTGCAGCCTTCCAGGGACTTGATCAGAAGGTTATTTCTGAGATTAAGAATGCCGAAACATCATCGGTTTCTTACTCGCTTTCGCTTCCTGGCGGGGAAGTAGTCCTCAATCCCGGTGACTATGTGATTTCTTCCGAGGATATGCCCGGATGGCTCGTTGCTACAGAGGGCTCGCTTACAGTCGCTCTCGATGTTGAGCTTACCGATGCCCTCAGGAAGGAAGGAACTGCCCGAGAGCTTGTGAACAGGATACAAAACCTTAGAAAGGGGAGTGGATTCGATGTGACAGACCGTATTGATACGATAATCTATGCTGACGGTGCTTTCTATGACGAGATTTCTTCCGCCCTCGGAAGTTTCTCGGATTATATTGCCGCCCAGACTCTCTCTCGCTCCGTATCTCTTGAAAAAGCAGTGAACAAGGGTGCTCCTACGGAGTGGAATGATGGAGAAATCGGAATTCAAGTGACACGATAATACCTTAATACAACAATACTATGGAAGAGAATGTAAAGACCCGTTACACTGATGAGGAACTCGCCGAGTTCCGAGCTATTATTCTTGAAAAGCTTGAAAAGGCGAAAGCTGAGTACAGGACTCTTCGAGAGGTCGTGATGCACAATGGAGGCAATGACATCGAGGATACTGCCCCCACATTCAAGACGGTTGAGGATGACGGTGCCTTCCAGCGTTCCAAGGAAGAGGCAAGCCAGCTTGCCCAGCGCCAATATCAGTTCATCCAGAATCTGGAAGGGGCTTTAGCTCGTATCGAGAACAAGACGTACGGCATCTGCCGTGTTACCGGAAAGCTCATACCCAAGGAGCGCCTCCGTCTTGTCCCACATGCTACCCTTACAGTAGAGGCTAAGGAAATGCTGGCTAAGAAAGGAAAGAACTGATGACACTCTCCAAGGGAAAGCGGCTGCTGATTTTAGGAGTTGTGCTCGTAGTCGTCGACCAGGTCATGAAGATTCTGGTTAAGACGAATATGACTATCGGTGAGCACTTCAACGTTATTGGACATTGGTTCCAGATTCTTTTTATTGAGAATAAGGGCATGGCTTTCGGCATGTCCTTCGGCGGGGTTATAGGAAAATATTTCCTGACAGTATTCAGGATAGGCCTTTTCGCTTTTTTATGCTGGTGGATAGCCAAGCTCTTGAAAAGGGAGAATCCTGTCCCGACAGGAGTGCTCGTCGGCCTCACGTTGATCACTGCCGGGGCAATGGGCAACATAATAGATTGCCTTTTCTACGGCATGATTTTCAGTGAATCTACCCCTTTCGCTGTTGCGACATTTGGTAGCAGCTATGCTCCTTTCATGCAGGGAAAGGTAGTAGATATGCTTTATTTCCCTCTTTGGACATGGCCGGAGAGCATTCCGCTTATCGGCGGTGACATTTTTTTCTCCCCTGTCTTCAATTTTGCAGACAGCTGCGTGACGGTCGGAGCCATATATTTGATTCTTTTTCAGTATAAGTTTTTCATGAAAGAGAACTAAAATTGTGAACTTTAAAAAAAATTAATATCTTTGCATTCCCTTTTGGAGAGTTGGCCGAGTGGTCGATGGCGGCAGTCTTGAAAACTGTTGTGCTGAAAGGCACCGGGGGTTCGAATCCCTCACTCTCCGCAAAGTGACAAAAAAGTCTGTGCCAAGCTTGCTTGAACACAGACTTTTTTGTCGCCTTGCACGCCCCGCCGCGGGCGGGGAGGGAAGTCGGAGGGCGCAGCCCGACGAAATCCCGGAGAGTGAGGGATAGATCCCTATCCACGTTACCCTCTCCCCAGTCCCATCTCATCGGACGCGTAATTATCTTACTTTCAGGATTTAATTGTAATACTGCCAACAAATAGTTATATTTGACTTTTGATGTTAGTTGCCTTCTCTTATTTAAACAGAATCGATCATGTCACAGAAATCTTATCCCTGCGAGAACTGCAAGTTTCGCTCTTCGTACGATAACAATCCGAAATCCGCGCTTGGGCGCTTCTGGCGGTGGCACATCAACTTCTGTCCCGGATGGAAGAATTACTTTACCAATCAGAGTGACGAGGTAAAGGCTGTGCTTAGGGAAAAATACAACTTCAAGAAGTATCAGTAAGTCAAGAAAATGGCAGGCGGAAACATACGAAAGGCGAGACAGAATGACCTGGAGGCTGTTAATAAGCTTCTTAGGCAGGTCTTGGAAGTCCACCACAGGGGAAGGCCTGATCTTTTTCGCCCGGAAGGAAAGAAATATACTGACGAAGAACTTCTTTCCATCTTTAATAATCCCGAGACTCCTGTTTTTGTCTATGAGGAGGCAGGGGTAGTGTTGGGCTATGTATTCTGCGTCTTACAGCGTCAAGATAGTGGCAGCCTTCAGCCACTCACAACTCTCTATATTGACGATATCTGTGTAGACGAATCGTCAAGGGGCAAGGGCATTGGTAAGGCCCTTTTCGAGTACGTAAGAGCTTTTGCTTTAGAAAGAGGTTGCTACAATATCACTCTGCACGTATGGGAATGCAATCCGGGGGCGAAAGCATTCTATGAGTCACTTGGACTGAGCCCTCAATATATATCTATGGAAACTCTCTGCAATCCTTCTGAAAATGAAAAGAAGGAATAATTATTGCAGTAAAAAGTTTCAATGAAGATTCTGACTCTTTTCCTTGCGCTTTTTCTGACCTTGTTGCCAGAAGGGGCTCCTGCATTCAACTATTCGCAAGGACAAGATGTCGTTTTGGAAGAGGTCAATGAAATAGAAGAGGAGGCGGTTTTTTCCTCTTCTCAGCGCCTCCAGAAAAGAGTTCAAACACCTTCGGTAACCATTCCTCGGGTAATTCTTCCATTTACCAGTCAAGTATTTATATTTATTCCAGTCCATATTTGTCTTGAAAGGCAGTGGCTTTTATCCTGTAGCCTTCGGCTGTAGGATGGATTCTTCGTTCAGGAGAATCGAGTCATACTTTCAAAACATAAAATATGGATATTACAGCAATAATTACCTCGTTGCTGACACTTCTCGCAGGAATCGGCGTATTTCTGATTGCGTGTCAGATGATGAGCTCGAATCTGGAGGCAGCGAGCTCGGAAAAACTTAAAAAACTCTTTTCAAAAGCCTCCGGTAGCAAGCTTCTGGGAGTAGGAATAGGTGCGCTTGGGACAGCCGCCATCCAGAGTTCCGGCGCAACTACTGTCATGACGATAGGTTTTGTTAATGCCGGTATTATCTCTCTTGCGCAGGCGGCTACGATAATTTATGGCGCCAACATTGGAACCACGGTGACGGCTCAAATTGTAGCGCTGGGTATGTTTGGCGGGAATTCCATTTCTACCAGTGTCATTTTCTCTGCGTTCGCAGGACTAGGAGCCTTCATTGGTATATTCGCAAAGAAAAGCAACAATAAAACTGTTGGAGGCATACTTGCCGGATTTGGTCTTCTATTCGTCGGACTGGAATTGATGAGCGGGTCTATGGAGGACTTTGCATCCCTTGACGGGGTCAAGACTTTCCTCGCTTCTATCAGTAATCCTTTGCTTTTAGTGCTGCTCGGCACGGTGTTTACAGCGATCATTCAGAGTTCATCCGTCATGACCTCAATCGCTCTTGCAATGGTGGTGACCGGTCTTATCGGCATCGATCAAGGCATTTATCTCACAATGGGTTCTAATATTGGATCATGCGTAGTAGCCCTTATTGCCGGAATGACGAGCGGGACAAATGCGAAAAGGACAGCTATGATTCATCTTCTTTTCAACTGCACCGGAGTCGCCCTTTTCATGCTCGCGGCCTGGGGTTTGGGATGGTTTGACATTTCTTTCGGGAGCCTTTTCGAAAAGCTGTTCCCTTCGGCTCCACAGATGCAGCTGGCAATGTTCCATACCTTCTTTAATACTGTGACGGTGGTTATGATGCTGCCTTTGACAGCGGCGCTGGTCGCTCTCGTAAAGAGGATAATTCCCGAAAAGCAGGTTTCCGAAGTGCCGGAGTTTTCTCTTCGCTATGTGGATGAAAATATGCTCAGAACGCCTCCGGTGGCTGTTTCTCAGGTGAAGAGGGAGATTCTTCGAATGGGCGATATAGCTCTTGGCAACGTGGATAGGGCTCTGGACATGGCGACACAGCTGGATTTCACTCAGAAAAACCTTTTCGAACGGGATGAGAGGGAACTGAATTTCATAAATCAAGAACTCATCGGATTTGTCGTTAGATTAAGCGGAAGTAGAGGACTTGGTGAGAAAGACAGGACCTATCTTTCCGGAACATACAGGAACATCCGTGATCTTGAGAGAATCGGAGACTATGCCGAGAACATCGTTGAATATGCCACGGCGCTAGCAGATTCCCATCAACCATTCTCCGAGGAGGCTAAATACGAAATCAGTCAATTAAAGGTACTGCTACATCGCTTGTATGATTATGCTTTGGAGGCATATCAGGACGAGAGTCTCGATTCTTTGGACAAAGCGAATGTCATTGAAGAGGAAATTGACGATTATACAAAGAGGATGGAAGAGGGGCATATTGCCCGCATGGAAAAAGGAATTTGCACTCCTTCCGTCGGTGCCCAGTATCTGGAACTTTCGTCCAATGCAGAGCGAATAGCCGATCATATGATAAACCTTGCAAAATCTATCAAATCATTACAAATATTTAAATCTTGAAAAAATGAAAACAAATAAAAGCATTCTGGTGACTATTGTCATCGCTCTTACTTCTTTAATATTGATTTCCTGCAGCGACAGAATCATACCTTCAGAAAAACTTCCCGCTGCTGCGCAGTCTTTCCTAAAAGAATATTTCCCGGATAGCCCTATTTCTTATGTCAAGAAAGAGGCTGATCTGACACCTACTTATGAGGTTGTTCTTCAGAATGGTACCGAGATTGAGTTCAACAAGAAAGGCCAGTGGGATAATATCGATTGTAAACGTCTAGCAGTCCCTGCAGCGCTGATTCCCGCTGCGATCTCAGAATATGTCAATGCTAATTTCCCAGGTCAGTCTATCGTGAAGATCGACAGGGAAACATACGGACATGAAATTGAGATGGCCAATGGCCTCGAACTTAAGTTTGATAAAAAGGGGAAACTTCTCCACATTGACGACTAGGTCGTTTTCCGAAGGAAAATCCTGTCGACGAGGGGGTCGGTGATTTTCATGCAGAGGCCGGTGAAGAAAGCGAGGATTATCGTTCCTTCCCGGATCACCACATTTTCCCCGTCACCTGTCAGCACCCCGAAAGCAATCCAAGCGAAAAGTGCGGAAAGAGCAACCAGGAAGATGTCGAAGTAAATCTTCACATTGCTGAATTTGATGCCGGTTACTTCGGAGATAACCTGAGTGGTTTTATCTCCTGCTAGCATCCAAGCATTTCCGATAATTTCAAGTCGGATGCCGATTGCGGTAAGTATTACGGTAGCGATGCAAAGAGCCATCCGGGTCAGGTAATTGTTGACAACAATACCGTCTACAGCCCAGATGGCAGCGTCGCAAAGATACCCGAAAACAAAGGCTGCAGGTATCTGCATGAGGTATTCTGCTTTGAATTTCTTTCCGAGCATGGCAACCTGGGAGAGGATGAAAACTATGTGCATCATCCAAGTGAAAGTCCCAACGCTAATCCCGGTCCATCGAAGGTTTAGAATAGCTGGTGGACATGATACAGGGGCTGTTCCAAGATTGGACTTGAGTGACAGGGCTACGCCGAGGGCTACAAGTATCAGTCCGAGTGTCGCGACGCTATAGCGCCATAATATATCTTTAGTCTTTTTATTCATAGAAAATACACTACAAAAGTATGCAAAGATGCGAAAATATGCGTAAATTCGCAACTTGCAATATCATAATGGACAATTATATGAAAAAGTTAATTCTTATGATGATTCCTTTCCTTGCATTGGTTTCATGCAGTCCCAAGCAGGCTGTCGCTCCTGCTCTCGATCTCACCGACCTGGATACAACCGTCAGCCCCAAGGTCGATTTCTATAAATATGCAACCGGTGGTTGGCAGGTAAAGAACCCGCTCAAACCCGAATTCTCTCGTTACGGCTCTTTCGACGCAATTGCCGAGACTACTCAGAAGCAGCTCAATGAGCTCTTTTCGAGCATGGTAGGTATGAAGGCCGAGAAAGGATCGGTAGATGAGAAAATCGCTACCCTTTATAGCCAGGCTCTCGATTCAACAACCCGTAATTCTATCGGTGCAGAGCCACTCAAAGCCGAAATAGAGAAGATTAAGGCAATCGCTACCAAGGACGAATTTATCAAGCATCTCGCAGAGATGAATCTCGAAGGCGAGGGTGGATTCTTCGGTGGCGGTGCAGAAGCAGATCTTGTCAATAGCGATATGCAGGTTCTCTATCTTAGCCAGGGCGGCCTTGGAATGGGTGACCGTGACTATTATCTCAAAGATGAGAATGCCCAGCTGAAGGCCGGCTATGTAGCTTATCTTGAGAAGATTCTCACTCTTGCAGGAGTCGAAGGAGCAAAAGAAATCGCAGAAGGAGACATGAAGGTTGAAGACTTCATCGCCGAAGCCTCATGGACCCGTGAGCAGAACCGCGATATGACAGCCATCTACAACCCTATGTCAACAGAGCAGCTCGTCAAGACATACCCGGGGCTCAGCTTCGACAAGTTCTACGAGGTAATGGGAATTCCCGCTCAGGAAAAGGTAATTGTTGGGCAGCCCTCTTATTTCGAAAAGCTCTCTGCTTTTATGGAATCAACTGACCTTCAGACTCTTAAGGATTACATGCTCTGCCAGTACATAAGCTCTTCTGCCGGTGCTCTCGACGATGAGTTCTATACGGCGTCATGGGAGTTCTTCAGCCATCAGATGGCCGGAGCCCAGGAGCAGCGTCCCCGCTGGAAGAGGGCTATGCAGGTTCCTAATTCAATCCTTGGCGAAGCTGTCGGCAAGATGTATGTCGAGCGCTATTTCCCTGCTTCTTCCAAGGAGATGATGGTCGAACTCGTGGAGAATCTTCGCGTAGCTCTTGGCGAGCATATCGACGGACTCGACTGGATGAGCGATTCCACCAAGGTCCGCGCGAAGGAGAAACTCAGTTCCTTCACTGTGAAGATTGGATATCCTGACAAGTGGAAAGACTACAGCACACTTGAAATCTCTCCCGAAAAGACCTATTTCGAGAACCTTAAGAGCGCGACGAAGTGGTATGTCGCCGACAATCTTTCCAAACTTGGAAAACCTACCGACAAGACAGAGTGGGGGATGACTCCTCAGACAGTCAATGCTTATTATAATCCTACCACAAACGAGATTTGTTTCCCTGCCGGAATTCTCCAGAAGCCTTTCTTTGATCCTGAGGCTGATATTCCGGTCAACTATGGCGGTATCGGTGTTGTCATCGGCCATGAGATGTCTCACGGTTTCGACGATCAGGGCTCGATGTTCGACAAGGATGGAAACATGATCAACTGGTGGACTGCTGAGGACAAGGCCAAGTTCGACGAGAAAGGAAGCAAACTCGCCGCTCAGTTCGACGAGATTGAGATTCTTCCCGGTGTCCATGCAAACGGCCGCTTCACTCTCGGCGAGAATATCGGAGACCACGGTGGTCTTAGCATCGCGTTCACAGCAATGCAGAATGCCCTCAAGAAGCATCCTCAGGGCCTTATCGACGGCTTCACTCCGGAGCAGAGATTCTACCTCTCATATGGCAAGATCTGGGCTCAGAACATTACCGATCAGGAGAAGGCCCGTCTCACCAACATGGATCCTCATTCTCTTGCCGAGAACAGGGTCAATGTATCCATTCGCAATTTCCAGTCCTTCTTCGATGCTTTCGATATCAAGGAGGGTGACCCCATGTTCCGTCCTGAGGAAGAGAGGGTCCATATCTGGTAAATGGATGCTTCCGGTTTCATATCCGGGAAACTGAAATTCCAGGGAAACATCGCGGTGATCTCTATCACCGTGAGTTTCCTTATCATCATCATAGCAGTCGCTGTCTCGTCTGGCTTCAGGCATGCCATACGGGACGGCGTCGCTGCTGTTATGGGGGATGTGCAGATAACCTCAATCGGCTCCTCTTCTTTCGGAGACTCCAATCCGATTCCATCGGAACTGCCTTCCCATGACAAGATTCTCTCAATCCCGGGCGTAGCTTCTTCCTCGCCAGTTGCCTTCGGCGCCGGGATTGTCAAGAACGAGGACATCATTCACGGAATAATCATCAAGGGTTCTTCCGATTATAATGATTCTTCGATGACGGTTTCTATTCCCCGTCGTCTTTCTGAGATAACAGGGCTCAAGGAAGGAGACCCGATGGTGACATATTTCGTAGGAGAGAAGATGAAGGTGAGGAAATTCACTGTCGCTTCTGTCTATGAGGACCTTGTTGCATTTGACGACAATCTGATAGTCAATGCTTCCCTTCAGGATGTCCAGCGAGTCAACGGCTGGACGCCTTCCGAAGCTTCGCTCCATGAAGTTAGGCTACTTCCTCAGGCGAGGGGAGAGTCTCTATCCCGGGAGATCTCCGACAGAATCGGGGCGACACTTATGCTTAGTGAGGATGAAGACGAACAGAGTCTCATGACCACAACCTCAGCGAATCGATATCCGCAGCTTTTCGACTGGCTGCGGTTGCTGGATTTCAACGTTGTGTTCATACTTATCCTCATGATCATAGTAGCCGGGTTCAATATGATTTCCGGTCTACTTATAATGCTCTTCAGAAACATCTCTACCATCGGGACTCTGAAGACTCTCGGAATGACCGACAGATCAATCGGAAAAGTCTTTCTCAGAGTCTCTTCGGGTGTTGTTTTAAAAGGGATGCTCCTGGGTAATGGCCTTGGCCTTCTATTCTGCCTCGTCCAGAGTCTTACTCATTTTATCAAGCTCGATCCGGCAAGCTATTTCGTTTCCTATGTGCCGGTGCATGTCAATATTCCGCTCATTCTGGGAGCGGACGTCTTTGCGTATTTTGCAATAATGCTGCTTCTGCTGATTCCGACCCTGTTCATCGCAAGGGTGGATCCTTCACAGACAGTAAAGATGGATTAATCTGGGAACAGTTCCCTGTAGTCAGACCAGGTTTGAAGGACAACGGTAACGTAGGCAATCGTCTGGTTACCCTTAAAATTGGGTATTTCCGGGATCAGCTCCACGATATTGTCCCAATAGCCGGGATCGACTCCGTGTTTCGATGCATAGGTGATGCAGTCGTTGATTCTGCTTTCTCCGGCATTGAAAGCGGCGAGGACAAATTTTATGGTTTCAAGCGAGTCTGCGGCCGTTTTTGAATACATCTCCTGGAGTCTTGCAACATACTGGGCGCCGAATTCCAAATTGATTACAGGGTCCATCAGACTGTCGATGCTGATCTTGTCAGTCCTGACCTGCATCAGTCCGGCAGCGTCCCTTGAAGACCTTGCTTCGGGATTGAATCTGGATTCGTGATAGATGAGAGATGAAAGAAGCCTCCAGTCCCATCCCATCTTCGGCGCATATCTCTTCACGAGCGAATCGTAGGGACTTATTCTAGTGTCGCTGATGGTTATGCCCTGGAGGATGGATCGTCTCATCTTGGTGAACATTTCGTTCTCGGACATTGTCATAATCCAGCCGTTTATCTCTTTCAGACGATCTAAATTGCCGTCCTGGATTACCCAGACGGTGCTGTCGTGGAATACTCTGGACTGAGCCAGACCAGTGCTGTCAAGGCTGTCTGCAAAATACCTGACTACAATGTCCGCTTTTCCGTCTCTAAGAGAGTCCAAAGGATTTTCTCCTTTCTTGACTACGGAGATAAGGGCATCGTAATTCATCGTCTTGGCATATTGTCGGAGCATTGCCCGGTTGACCTCTATCTTGCGGCTGCCGGATGGCTGTCCGTCAAGGGCTATGACACAGACAACAGAACTGTCTCTCGGAATCTCTACAGCATCCTTAAGAGTTATGTGGCGGCTGCTCACCGGGATGACGAGAAGTGCTGCTGCAAGAACAAGAGCGGATATGAGATGGTGTCTTTTCATCGGCCGCCTCTTCCAAGTGATGAAGTCAATCCTCCGAATCCACCGCCTCCACCGCTACCTCCGCTCATTCCTGAGCCGGCCTTGGATGACATCGTCTTCTGCGTACCGGACATCACATAGAAAGGCCAGTAGATTCCAACCTTGATTTGACGGTCGGTGCTGATATAGTGGTGGGCGCTGAAATAATCTCTTTTCTTCATCGGCCAGCCTCTTCCGGCGTTCTCCCATTTGACGAAAATGCAAGCCCGCTTCCACTGTACATTCATGAACAGATCGAAGATCGGGCAGTATCCGTACTGATACTCGTTCTGGGCCATGAATGTGCCGCTTACGGGGTTATATGAAGGGGCGTACCACTTTGTCGTCATCCTCGTGTTGGCGCCGATCTGCATCTGCATCACATCCTTTCTGACAATATTGAACTGGATGAAATACTTGAGATTCAGAGCAACGAGAGGTAGGGGAATGACTTCCTGATTGGAAGAATATTGTACGAGGACGGAATTATCCAGATGGAGAAAGTCATTGAAGAGCGCGAAATCCTTTCGGAGGTAGCCGGTGATAACGCTGACGGCATCGCCGCACTGGCGGGCCATCCCGAGAGTATCGTACCAGACTTTATTGGCGACGAGAGAGTAGCCTCCGCCTGCAGACAGCCTCCATTTAGGGATATCAATGGAACCGTTGATTTTACTGAGAGAAGTCTTTGAGAAGGAATTGTCCCACATGTAGTGGTTGGTGTACATGTGCTGCTGGAACCAGTCAGGTTCCTTGAGGGACGTCTCGAAGGCCGCTTTAATTACTACAGGAGACTTTTTATGCCTTCTGAAAGGGTGGAGGGTCATTTTCGCA